>JAESGM010000310.1_pt1 | contig 64046 bp, 56 predicted proteins | sample 9269721 | NCBI WGS metagenome assembly JAESGM01 (sample SAMN15720920, study PRJNA650825) | algae metagenome | isolation source: Komarekiella atlantica HA4396-MV6 and co-occurring heterotrophs from... | place: USA: Theobald House, Kauai, HI | collected 2009-07-29
AGTAGCAACATAGGGATGGTCGCCATCAAACAGCCGCCTTCTCATCTCCAAGGCTTGGGTGTAGAGGGGTTCGGCTTCGCTGTACCGCCCTTGGCTACGATAGAGTCCTGCTAAATTGTTCAAGCTACCAGCAACATCAGGATGGTCGCCATCAAACAGCCACCTTCTCATCTCCAAGGCTTGGGTGTAGAGGGGTTCGGCTTCGCTGTACCGCCCTTGGCTATCGTAGAGTCCTGCTAAATTGTTCAAGCTAGTAGCAACATAGGGATGGTCGCCATCAAACAGCCGCCTTCTCATCTCCAAGGCTTGGGTGTAGAGGGGTTCGGCTTCGCTGTACCGCCCTTGGCTACGATAGAGTCCTGCTAAATTGTTCAAGCTAGTAGCGACATCAGGATGGTCGCCATCAAACAGCCGCCTTCTCATCTCCAAGGCTTGGGTGTAGAGGGGTTCGGCTTCGCTGTACCGCCCTTGGCTACGATAGAGTTCAGCTAAATTGTTCAAGCTAGTAGCAACATCAGGATGGTCGCCATCAAACAGAGCTTGGCAAACATTTAAGCATTGTTCATTCCAGGATTCTGCTAATTTATATAATCCTTGTCCTTCGTAAAATCTTCCTATCCCCACAAATACCCAAATTACTTGATCATTGGGGACTGATGCTATAGAAATTATCTGTGTCTCTTTTGCTTGTATCTCTAAAATTAAACGGTTTCCCAGGTCTTCGAGATGGGGAACGACATCTTTGATGCTTTTAATCTGCTCAGAAGTTGGTGAATTAGGAAGTATTTGGGCAAAGGATATCATGGCAGCGGCGAAGGTTGTTTCTAAAACTGATTTGGTTTCGCCAGAGGCCGTTAACTGCTCTTGCAAAAACCACCGCACTAAGGCATGAATTTTATAACACCCTTCTCTTTCTTCCACCTGTTGCAGCAAGTTTCGCTCGTAGAGTTGCTGTTTAGCTACGTTTAATTCATTTTCTGACCACGTTAGCTGTCTTTCTTCTTGATTTTCTGCTTCCTCTCTACCTACCGCCACCCAAACAACCAATTCCCAAAGAATCAGTGCAGGAGAAAATAAACTCAACAATTTTCCTAATTGTTGCGCCAGTGGGTTGAGTTCTTCCCAAGTTAAGGTAAAGGCGGCTTTGACTCCCAGTTGACTTGAGTTGAGAGTTTCCCGGTTTTGTAAAGCTGCTTCTGCTAATTTACGTTCTTGCAATTGCCCAAACATAATATCTAAAGATATTTGCGGGTCGCGTATCAAATAACCTCCAACTAACTCTATCCCCAAGGGCAAATATTCCAGACATTCACATATTTTTGTTGCGGCTTGTGGTTGGTTTTCAACTCGCCTATCTTCGTCCCCCAATAGTCGTTTTAACAGTTCTAAGGCTTTACCTGGTTCTTTTTGGGGCGAGAGAACATCTAAGGGAATCTGTTGAATAAAATTTGGGTCTAAATGCCGCAGTCGAGTAGTAACTAAGACTCGGAAGCGGTGGTCATTGGGTACGACTTCGCGGAGGTTAGCTAGGTCGGTCACGTCATCGAAGACGATTAAAATAGGCAAGGCGGAGTTAGGATATTTAGACCAACACCAAGCGACTTGTTCTTTAAGGCTTAAAAGTCTTCCTCCTAATTCTTGGGGAATCTCAAAAGCAAACTGCAACTGAAAAAACTCTAAAACTTCGGCGGCGAGATTGGTGTCTCTATTGTTAAACCAAGCAATTCCGCCATAATCTTGTTGATATCGTCTAGCGTATTGGGTAGCTAATTCAGTTTTGCCCACGCCACCCATTCCCGCTATTGCTACATAGTCTTTGCGTTGCAAGTCTTCATGCAACATTGTCAATTCGGTTTCTCGCCCGACGAAATGAACAGAACCGCGATAAGGGATATATTTTGTGGGAATTAGCTGTTTTTGCCCTCCAATAATTTGAGTGTTAATGTTAACTTGAGCGCCAGGGGCAGCAAAAGCACCTATTTTATCGGCAAACTTACCAGAGTCTTCAGGCATACATAGTAAAGTTAAATGCCGTTACACTTAAATTTTGCATCAGTTGCAACAACCGCCTCAGAATAGACTTCTTGCAAAAGTCAGAAAGCTATTAATGTCATTCTGACCAGAACGTAGTCGAGGGTACTCCTAGGTCGAAGCAAGCTACGCCTTGGTTTCGCAGGAAAGAATCTCCGAGATGTTTCGCTCCGCTCAACATGACAATTTAAGCATTTATGCAAGAGGTCTAATGAATTCTAAGGCTAATAGCTAAAGTCTTCTAAGAGGATGTCTGAAAAGCTAGGTAATGGTATATTTTGTCATTCTGACTGGAGCAGAGCGGAAGGAAGAATCTCTATTATCCGTTAATTTCTGAGATGCTTCTCTACGAGACGCTCCGCGTAGCTTGCTTCCCCGTAGGGGTACATTACGCTATCGCTTCATTCAGCATGACAATTTTGACTTCTCAGACATCCTCTAAAGAAGATTGAGAAAAAAATAGTTTTAGTCCACTTGAGTGGACTTAAGCTATTAGCCCGGAAATTTATTTCTGGGCGGGCTGGGGGGCTAATCGAGAATCATGTTAAATTTTTAGATTATTAGATTAAAAAGACATATTTTCAATATTTCCTGTTCCACCTGGCATTACTACCTGACCAATTTTATCTGCCAATTTTTCCAGGTTAGGCATAGCCAGAATTTCAGCAAGTTTAGGATTTTGTTCGGCTTTAGCTGCTGCGGCCAATTCTTGTGCAGCTTGAGCCACTTCAGGATTAGCTTGAGCAGCCGATTCAACCTCTAGTACAGCTTTGCCATAATCGAGTGGTTGGTCTGGTGCTTTCTCTATAGCTGCTACAGTATGGGGAGACTGCTTTTTGAGCGTGACGAGAAACTTACCAGTCTTATCCCATAAAGCTTCACCTACTTTTTCGCCCGTTTTTTCTAAGGCTTTGGTGGCTATTATAGTGCCGATCGCGATCGCCGCAGTAGTTAAAGGTTCCATGCGCTACTTTGACTTTGTGTATCCTATTTACTTATTAACACACGGCTTTTGTTCTAAATTCCGCAACCAACTTAATAAATTTAGATTTAGCTGAGCTTCGGATTTTGGCTCATCAATATTGCTTTTTCAATTTCATAGTCATAAAAACATTTCTGTCAAGAGCTTAACGCACTACTTTATCTGGCGGTGCGTTAAGTGCCGCCATAGCGCACCCTACCAAATCATGATTTACATCAACTAAACCGTGATTTACATCAACTAAATCGTGATTTACATTAACTAAACCGTGATTTACATCAACTAAATCATGATTTACATCAACTAAACCGTGATTTAGTTAATAATACTGTTTTCATTACTTAATTTAATACTGATTTATGAGGATTTTACTGAACTAAAATGCAGATATAGTAAGCCAAACTAGCTCCAGTACACTAAGAAAAAATATATTTATGTCTCGTCAAAAACGTACATATCGCGTTTTAGAAAAAGCTGAATTGAGAGCATCTGGACTCAGAGCAATTGATCCTAACATGGATTTTGGTGATACTCGTAACTTGCAAAATATGACACAACTCATTGAGCAGTACCGTACCAAGATAGATGCTTATAATACTGCTCTAGCTGTGATTGACTCTTCTAAAACCGAGATGGATGAATTAGACAAAACCTTAAATGATCTCACTGAGAAAATGCTCATTGGAGTTGCTTTTAAATATGGCAAAGACAGTCGTGAATATGAAATGGCGGGTGCTGTTCGTAAAAGCGATCGCGTCCGCAAAATTTCAGCCAGCCGTTTGAAAGTAGACGCAGAGGAAGTATCTGTGAAGAACCAAACCGCTTAGTATTATTAAGGTGCGCTCAACTATCTTAGAGGATGTCTGAAAAGCTAGGTAATGGTATATTTTGTCATTCTGACTGGAGCAGAGCGGAAGGAAGAATCTCTATTATCCGTTAATTTCTGAGATGCTTCTCTACGAGACGCTCCTTTGTAGCTTGGCTTTTGCGTAGGGGTACATTACGCTATCGCTTCATTCAGCATGACAATTTTGACTTCTCAGACATCCTCTTAGGACTTGGTACAAGAAATCAAAAACGAACCGCCAAGCACGCCCTTCGGGTTCACAGTCGCCTACGGCGGGAAACCCGCCTACAGCGCTGCTTCACCAAGTACGCCAAGAAATAAAGATGAAGAGAGTTTGACGCAACTTCACAAAGAAACGGTATAAGTTTGTCTTAAGACCTCTTCTATTGAACCTACACGCCGAAACCTTTCTATTAATTCATGAGATTTGGTTTTTCGGTTCGCCAACATAACTTTTAATGGCGTTAACAACTTAACATCTGGATCTTCGCTAATGGCAACTTCAGCGGCTTGTAAAACCTTTGTAGCGGTTGTAAAAATATCCTGATTATCAAACCCTTGTTTTGCAGAAAGTTGATGCAAGGCGGCGTCGGGTATAGTTGCTCTACCCAGCAAAGTTTCATCTAACGCCAGACCTTTCAACAATGCCAACAATGCTGCATAGATAGAAAAATCATCGCAACTATCACAAGCTTTAAATTCGATGCGCCCCACTTCAGATGGAATACGGGCAACTTTTGTTAACGAAGGGATACTATTAATTAGTTGTTCTTCTTTTTGAACAAAAACTAACGTTGCCGATCTTTTTCCCGTTCTGATAAACGTCCGTACCGAAAGCCCATCCCATAAACTTCCATGATAAAAAGGAGAACTATAACTAAAAGGAACAATATAAGGGCTGTAATAAGTTAACTTTTTACCGATATCAATCATTCGTTCAATAGATAAATCTGCCACGGAAATATTTAGATCTGGGCCGTAAGTCACCATGTAAATATTGGCAGTTTGTTCGTCAGGATAAGCCTGTAACTGTTTTATTTCATAATCGTTTAATGGGGGTTGAGGTTCAAAAACATGATTATAAGGATTAAAACTAAGTAAAACTGGCGAGAACCCAAAGCTAGCAGCAACTTCGCGCAGCAAGCAAAAACTTTCTGACAATTCACTAATAGCGCCTTGAATATTAGAATGTATGGTAGTTCTAATTTCGATGCCTTTAGGCAGACAATCAATTACTTTATCAGAATTCCCAAATCTTTCAAAACCTTCAATATACCATCTCTTTTGTTTAATACCAGCGTCCCCAACACGTAGCTGAGGATAGTCATTAGGATATATGGGCAACCTTTCAACAATTTGATTGAACTCAGCAAATTTCGTGCAGACAAAATCAGCAAACTTTCCTTCTTTGTTAAGGAAAGCAACTTCATGCTCAATGCCAAAACAAAACATTATATATACCTTAATTGCTTAGGGTTGACCAAATAATTACTAATTCGCTCTGGGACTTCGCCCCGCTGCGAAGCGCGTAATTCGTAATTAAAAAGGGTACAAGCGGCCACTGAATTTTTAACTTTAGTTTTCATGAATACCTCCATTACACAAATTAATTCTTCGTTATTAGTCTAAGTAGAAAAAATTCTCAAGACTATTCTCAGATGAATTTTACCCCAAGTTCGATTGTTGTGATTGGGAAACTTTTTTGGTTTACGCGCTTAGGCTAAGGCGTAGGCGTAGCCAGTCGTACCATATATGTCAATCTTTCCTTTAATCTTTCAATAAAAAACAAATCTTTAGAGCTTTTAAGTTAACTGTGTAACAGTTTATCCACCTTATAAGTAGCTTAGTATTGATTGAGGAAAGCTTGAGACGTGAGTTTATGATAAGTGCCGTTCAATCCCCCTACAGCAGCGAACAAATTGCCGCTTGGTTGCGTGGACTGCTCACCATTGCTTGGGCTGATGGTAATTTCGACGCCCAAGAACAGGAATTAATTGCCAGCATCACAGAGGATGAATTAGCTCCTGGGATTAACTTCGAGTCCCTAGAGGTAATCACACCAGAGGAATTAGCCGCAGTTTTGGGTAAAGGTACGCCAGCAGCGGAAAATTTCTTACGTACAGCCGTGATGGTAGCGATCGCAGATGGTACTTATTCTCCCAGTGAAGACAAGGTTTTACAACAGTTGTGCCAAGCCTTAGAACAGCCAGAGAATGTACTGGAAGCCCTTCGCCATACCCTGGAACATCCACAACAACTTACCCCGATAACTGGGCTGACAAAGCCACAAATTAACGCGCTACACCCCCTGCGTCAATGGTTAGACGGGCTAGATATCCAAGATCCAAGAGTAGCCCGCTTTTTGTGCAAAATGATTCCTTCCCAGTGTCCCTTTGAGCGAGATGTCAAACTGTTTGGACGTAAGATTGTTCATATTCCGCCAATGTGCAAAATTAATCCGCTGTATGAGCAACTAGTAAGCTTACGTTTCCGCGCCCTCTCCTATCTAGCAGATGAATGCGGTGAAGATATTTCACCATACATTTGAGGGGTGAGTGAGGAGTTCTGAGTAATGAAGTGCTGAATGGGGAGTCACCGAACTTCTGATATCTGATGCCAAATTATTCTATGGGCGTCTACGGCAAAAAATGCTGTTCAGAGTTCTCGGAGAGTTACAAGTAAAGAGTGAGGAATGAATAGTTAATTAAAACTTATAATTTATAACTCACCATTCAGCACTCAAGACTCTAAAAATATGCAATTTATCGACCAATCAGTAATTGAAGTTGAAGCTGGCAAAGGTGGCGATGGTATTGTCGCCTTCCGGCGCGAGAAGTATGTACCAGCAGGCGGCCCTTCCGGTGGTAATGGCGGACGAGGCGGCTCGGTAATTTTTGTTGCCGATGAGAACCTGCAAACCTTGCTGGACTTCAGATATAACCATCGCTTTCAAGCAGAAAACGGTGCTCGTGGTGGGCCAAATAACTGCACTGGAGCATCAGGAAAGGATTTAATCATCGAAGTTCCCTGCGGTACTGCTATTTATGATGCAGGAACAGGTGCTTTGCTAGAGGATTTAATCGAGCCTGGACAAAGATTTCGGGTTGCTGAAGGCGGTAAAGGTGGATTAGGAAATCAACATTTCTTGAGTAACCGCAACCGCGCCCCAGAATACGCCCTCCCCGGACTACCAGGGGAAATGAAGGTGCTGCGTTTGGAGTTGAAACTTTTGGCAGAAGTGGGAATTATTGGCTTACCAAATGCAGGGAAATCCACATTAATTTCATCTTTATCAGCCGCACGCCCAAAAATTGCCGATTACCCCTTTACTACCCTCATACCAAATTTGGGTGTAGTACGCAAACCCACCGGTGATGGTACAGTTTTCGCTGATATTCCCGGACTAATTGAGGGAGCATCTCATGGTGCGGGACTGGGACACGATTTCTTGCGCCACATCGAGCGCACGCGGGTGCTATTGCATTTAATTGACGCTACTAGTGATGATGTAATCAGAGATTACAATACAATTCAGCAAGAATTACAAGCATACGGGCAAGGTTTAGCCAAGCGTCCCCAAATTTTGGCGCTGAACAAAATTGACGCAGTTGATAGAGAAACAGTGGATTTGGAGGCGCTAGCTACTCAACTCAATCACCTCTCCTACGCCCCAGTTTTTATAATTTCAGCAGTGACGCGCACTGGCTTAGAGCCAATGCTACAAGAACTTTGGCGAATTCTTGACGAACTTAATGCTGTTGAAGAAGTAGAGGTGTTGGGATAATTGACTAAAATAAAAAATCAGTTAACTGACTCAAACTCAAAGGCTGGGTTTTATACTAATTCAGCTATCTAGCTTGAAAGTTCCAGGATCTCTGGAACTTATTGGCGTTCAGTTAATTGAATAAAAACTCAAAGCCTAATGAATCTCGCCGCTATTTTCAAAGGCTCTAATTACAAGCTGTCTCAATTCACGCCTAAAAAGTTGACAACTTGGGGAAATTTATTGTCATGAAGCAAACGAAAGGCAAAGATATGAGTGAGAAAACATAAAATGAGGTCAATACTATGACTGCAAAAGAACAATTAATCAAAGAAATAGAGCAAGCACCAGAGAATCTAATAGAAGAGTTATGAGATTTTTTACTATTTGCTAAAGCAAGGCGAAATCAACAACATACTCAATCTAATTCTGCTAGTCAGTTAGCAACAGAACCAAGCGAACAGCAACTTCAGCAAAAAAGTAAACCAATTTGGGAAATTTTTGAAGATTTTACCAACGAATTACCGGAAGAGGTTATAGCCCAACTTCCGACAGATGGTGCTGCACAACTTGATCATTATCTCTACGGTAAACCAAAACAAGACGAATCATGAGAATGCAAAAATGAGGAATCATTATGCAATTACAAGAACAACGCTATTATTTATCAGAAGAATATCTAGAAATAGAAGTTAATTCAGAGGAACGCCATGAATATATTGATGGTCAAATTATTCTTAAGCAAAGTGGAAACCCTAATCACAATATAGTAGTTGGTAAATTGGGTGCTACTCTTAATCTAGCTTTTAAACAGCAGCCATACCAAATTTTTATCCTTGACCAGCGTCTTTGGATTCCTCAAAAACGAATGTATATTTATCCTGATGTTATGGTCATCGCAGATAAATTGGAATTTGCAGAAGGAAGACGAGATACTCTGATTAATCCAGTATTTATTACTGAGGTGCTGTCAAAATCTACTAAGAGTTATGACAGAGATGAAAAGTTTGCTGCTTATCGAACGATTCCTAACTTTCAGGAGTATGTTCTAATTGACCAGTACAAAATGCACGTTGAGCAGTACTTTAAAACGGATAATAATAGATGGATATTTTCGGAATTTGAAGATGGGGAAGAAAGTTTAAACTTGGCTTCTGTTCCTTGCCAAATTTTACTGACGGATATTTACGATAAAGTGGATTTTAATGTGGAGGAGTAAAGTTTACACTTTGATCAACCAGCGTTGGCGATACATCAAGAAGCCAACTGCAAACCATAATAGTACAGTGACTAGGGCAAATAATAAAGAACCATTTAGCGCCCCCGCCCAAGAGGCGAAAATATTCTGGTAAATCCAATTGTAAGTGCTGGGAGCGTTTTCTCCGTTGCCGATATGGGTTTTGACTAGTATTTTAATTAATAAAACAGATGCAACAAAAAGTGCGATCGCATTTAAGCCCATAATTTCAAAGGGTTTACTCCAGCGACGTATCAGCCGCACTTCGATGAGTTCGTAACAAGCTGCAAGCAAAAGTAATGCCCAACCGCTAGTAAAAACAACGTAGGAACTCGTCCACAGCTTTTTATTGATGGGAAATGTCCACCCCCACACCCAACCAATAATCAAGCAACCGATGCCAAATAACACTAAACCTACACTCGTACGTGATTGCACTGGCTGACTGCGTATCCATTGCCCAGTAAAGTAGCCAGCGAGGACGTTGACAATAGCAGGAATAGTGCTGAAAAGTCCTTCTGGGTCTCCCAAATTTTTGAAGCCATCGCCAGCATACAGATGTGCTTTGGGTATAATTAGGCGGTCAATATAAGCGGCGAAGTTTCCTGTTCGCGTGAGAACACCAGCCCCATAATCGGGTACTGGTACATACATCATCGTCAACCAGTAACCTACAAGTATTACTGCTGCTAATATCCATTGCCCTTTACGCGGCAAGTTGAGCACTACCAGAGAGGCTAAAAGATAACTCAGACTGATGCGCTGCAACACCCCCATAATGCGGATGCTACTCAAATCGAAAGTCCAAACACCCTTATTCCAAAAGCCATTTAGCAGCAACCCCAAGGCAAAGAGAATAGCGGCACGGCGCAAGATCCGCCAGTAAACTGCTGAAGTAGGTTTGTTGGCTTCGGTGTACTTTGACAAAGAGAAAGTCATCGCCACTCCGATAATGAATAAAAAGAAGGGAAATACTAAATCTGTCGGTGTACAACCGTTCCAGTCGGCATGAGCTAACAGAGGATATACGTCATCTGCAACTCCCATCATGTTGACGAGAATCATGCCAGCGATGGTAATGCCACGAAAAACATCAAGTGAGGTCAGACGCATAGACGCAAGTTAAAATTTTGTTAAATTGTAAATTGAGGTGTCTGCAAAGTACAGTAATAAAAAGTAGCTATCACACCTGAACTGAGCGATCGCAGGCTAATATCTAAGTGCATCATAGCCTCCAAATAATCAAGCAATATAGAAATATTAGTCTTCTCCATTAGTTGTGCTGTCAAACGTTCAGGCTAAGGTTGGCTGCTGGTTTGTACGAAGCAGGTAATTTGGTACTATTACCGGAGGAAGCAGAACGACGACGAACTGATGTACAACAACGTGCAGAGCGATTAGCGGCTCGGTTACGGAAATTGGAGAAGCTCCACCAGATCAGCTTTAAGAAAACTATGTCAGAAACTACCCTCGCTGCACCAGACATAACACTCCCGCCTACCCAGGCAGATCTACCCTACGATGACGGTATCCCAATGGAAAGCCAACGGCATAAAATGCAAATGGAATTGTTAATTGATGTCGTAGAGACTTGGCTGGAACAACGGGAGGATGGATATGCAAGCGGCAATATGTTCGTTTATTTCAGTCTGGCTCAGGTGAAAAACCAAGATTTTAGAGGCCCGGACTTTTTTGCTGTACTAGGAGTCCCCAAAGTAGAACGCCGCAGTTGGGTTGTTTGGGAAGAAGGTAAAGGCCCTGATGTCGTAATTGAATTGCTTTCTCCGGGTACAGCAGCAACCGATAAGAATGAGAAAAAGTTGATTTATCAAAATCAGATGCGCGTTCCAGAATATTTCTGGTTTGATCCTTTCAACCCTGATGACTGGGCTGGTTTTTCTCTTGGTAGTGGAGTGTATCAATCAATAACGCCTAATGCAGAAAATCAATTAGTGAGTCAAGCATTAGGTTTAGTATTGCTACGTTGGCAAGGTAGCTACAAAGGCGTTAATACAACTTGGTTGCGTTGGGCAACAATAGATGGAGAATTGTTGCCAACAGCAGAAGAAAAGCAACGTCAACGCGCAGACCAAGAACAACAACGCGCAGACCAAGAACAACAACGCGCAGACCAAGAACAACAACGCGCAGACCAGGAGCAACAACGCGCAGATCAGGTAAATTTGCAGTTGCAGCAAACGGCACGAAAGTTACTTCAGTTAGGGATGTCGGTAAAACAAGTAACGGAGTTAACAGATTTGCCGGAGTCTGTGGTTGAGGAACTGAGTATTTCTGATTGATGTGTTAGTTTAAATACCGTTGTAATAAACCAATTACAACTTCTGGTATTTCTAGATGAGGTAGTATTCCTGCATCTGCGATCGCATAAAAATCTTGAACTGCACTTGTATTTAAATTTGCCAAGCGCCGTCCTAGTTTGATAGTGGTAAATTGTGCTTTTTCACCCCAAAAAATGACAGTGGGAATTATTAATTGCTGAATATACAAACTTAGATCAAAGTAAAGGTCGCCTCGTAAAAATGACAAAGCGGCAAACTTAGCATTAGGCTGTTGTGCAGAGGTTAAATAAGCCTCTACCATTTCCTGAGATACTCGTTGGGCTTTAGCAAAGAGAAAACTCTGCAAAAAGTTTCGCACTGCAATTTCATTTTCAGCACCAAGAGTATAAATTAAACTGTCTAATAGGGGTGTATTAATTACCGAAAGTGGAAGTCTGCGTCCAGCACCCTGGCCAAAGTCATCAAACCCAGAAGGACAGACCAAAAACAGTGTTTTGAATAAGTTGGGTTGGACAATAGCCAAGCGGATAGCGAAAGCAGCTGTTAGAGACGAGGCTACCACCGTTACAGGCTGGCGACAAGTTTGAATGATAAACTCTGCGATCGTGCTGAGATAATCCCTAATTTGATAATCTCTGGGTGGATGAGCCGACTCTCCCCAACCGATTAAGTCGGGAGCTAAAACATGGTAAGTGGAGGCAAAAGCCGGGTAAACTTTAGACCATTCATAAGCAGAGGCCCCACCACCAAAGTTGTGCAGAAATAGTAATGGGGGTAAATCTTCAGTGTCAGCGAACGTCCAAGGTGCATTCGTTTGGGTATAGTAAACCATTGCCCCCAAGGATGTATGGATGACTTTATGTCCAAAGCCAGGAGGTTGAAACTGAAGCATAAAATTAAAAAGTCTAGTTTAATTGCACTTAGCCTAATGCCAAAAGTATAAAGTAAAGCTTACCGATAGCGGGAGCTAGTACTGCTGCGCTAATTTGTAATACTCGCCAAGGGCGAGAAGCAAGCTACGTAATTCGTAATGACGCTCGCGGACTCGCTACCGCTACTAAGCGCGTAATTCGTAATTCGTAATTGTTATAGCGCAAACGTTTCATTTTTTATCCAGGCTTTTGGTCACTATCTCCCGTAAGTTGAACAAGTTGATGGAGGTTATCGCCACTGATGTGATAAGCTGCTCCAAAACCAATTACAAAACGACCTTCACTAGGAGTTAGCTGGAAAATCCGAAAGTCAGCCAAGCCTCGCAAAACCTCAATAATTTGACCAAATCGCCCTTGAAATTGCTCAACAATTTTATTCCACTTCTGAGTTTCACGTTCTATTAAAGTTGCTGTACAATCAAAACTTAAACGGCGACGAGCGAAAATTTGGTTAGTCTGAGCTTCATCCTCAATAAATAAGATACTTACATGAGGATTAGCATCAAGATTTTTAGTATGGCTCGCAAGACCGCTGACGTAGATGTAAATATTCTTGGCATCATCCATCACATAGGGAGCATAACTAGAGTTGGGTATTCCCTGTGCGTTCACAGTGCTAATGATTACACTCTGAATTTCTTCAGTAAATTTTTCGTACTCTAATTGAACCTTTTCCAGTTGACTCATAAAAAATTAGTAAAATGAATAACAATTTATTCAGTATCCTAACGTTATTAACCAATAAAATGGAATGCAAACTGAGTAAGAAGCGCTCAGTCAAAAGTCAAGAGTCAATTGTAATTTTTCTTCCCCTGCCCCTCCGCTCCCCCCTCCTACCTTTAGCAACCGTTCCGTTATTATGTAGCAAGATGTTGTAAAAATCATTGCGTCAGCCACACTATGCTAGGAAAGCTATTAGATGGGCGTTACAAAGTTATCCAAGTTTTGAGTGCCGGAGGGTTTGGAGAAACATACATTGTGGAAGACACCCGCCGACCGGGTAATCCCAAATGTGTTTTGAAGCTACTAAAACCTGCTATTTCTGAACCCTACTATTTGCAAGTTGCTAGACGCCTATTTAATAGCGAGGCAGAGATTTTAGAACAGTTGGGCAACCATGACCAAATTCCTCGGCTTTTAGCTTACTTTGAAGAAAATCAAGAATTTTGCTTGGTGCAAGAGTTAATTGTTGGGCATCCACTCAGCACAGAAATGCGTCCTGATGAATGCTGGAATGAAAACCAAGTCATTCAGATGCTACAAGATGTTTTGGGAGTTTTGGAGTTTGTTCATAGCTATGGAGTGATTCATCGTGACATCAAGCCTGATAACTTAATTAGACGGGACTATGATGGCAAGTTAGTTTTAATTGACTTTGGCGCAGTTAAACAAATGCAAACGCAAGTAGCCGCAGATAGCCAAATAGCGGCTACTGTGGCTATTGGTACTCCTGGATACATGCCAGCAGAACAGGCACAAGGAAAACCACGCCACAATAGTGATATATATGCGTTAGGAATGATTGCTATTCAGGCGTTAACGGGAATACTGCCGTCACAATTACAGGAAAATTTGGAAACAGGTGAGGTCGTGTGGCAAAATCAAACACAGGTTTCCCTGCGACTGGCAGAGGTTGTACAAAAGATGGTGCGTTATCACTACCGCGATCGCTATCAGTCTGCCACAGAAGTACTACAAGATCTCCGGCAATTATTAAGTCCCTTTGCACCAACTCAACCTTCAATTCCGCCTGTAGGCACATATACCCTTACACAATCACCAACACCTGCTTCTGATTTTCTTGATCACTCCAAGCCTCAAGTTACATCATTATCTTTCCTTAACAAAGTATTATCTGTAATCAGATTTATACCATTTGTCGGCGCGGCTGGGTTATTTTTGTTTAAGTCAACTACCTGGGTAATTTTGCTAGGAGTTGGTCTAGCAGCTTTTGGAGCAAGTTTGTTTTTTCTCCGTTCTTGGTACTCCAATGTTGCAAGAGATTATGACGCTATCTTTGCTGTTATTTTCTGTATCTGTGGAATATTGCTTTTATTTCAAAGTCAGTATGTTAAGCCGGAAATACAAATTAGTCAATTCCTATTAGCAGGAATAAGTATTTTCTCAGCAGCAGAGTGTATCCATTGGCGAGGAAATAAGTAAGACAACTCTAGAGTTAAATTTTCCATTGAATAATTAGTAATGAATAACTCAACCAATCTTATAGGCAATATTTTGATACTAGCAGCAATTTCGTTATGTGTTCTACCCTTATTGCGTCCTAAAATATTTAAACGTCAAGATATATTATTAATCATAGCGTTTTTCATTTCTGGTCTGAGTCTTTTATTTCAAGGTAGATATCTTAACGAGTTGCCACAATTTAGTTTAATCTTATTGACTGTATCCGCTATTTTCTACACGGCTGAAAGTATCAGATTGCGAATCAAAAATACTAAATCATAATTTAGACTTCAAAATTTACTATAGTTTAATATCAAACTAATTACGAATTACAAATTAGAAAACCAAATTTGTTATTTTGTCTTCTGCTTAAGTTAGACTTAAGAAAAGTTGCGAGGACGCGATTGTGACTGACAAAAATCGTTCTCAATGGGATTTAGGCAGGTTTATCGAAACCCTGACTTACTTTGAGGTAATTCCTTTGCTTAACTGGGTACAAGAGTTAATCCAAGGTCGTCCCAAGGATAATCAAAATAGACCCGATGGAGGAAGAAATATGGGTGTAATACTGGTAGCAGGCGCAACGGGTGGCGTCGGAAAACGGGTGGTACGGCGATCGCTAGAACGGGGTTATAAAGTTCGGGCGATCGTACGAGATATCGACAAGGCACGGTCAATTATTGGTGATGATGTTGACTTAGTAGTTGCGGATATTACTAAACCAGAAACTTTAAATTCCCTAGTCATGGCTGATGTCCAAGCTGTCATTTGTTGCACAGCAGTGCGTGTACAACCAGTAGAAGGAGACACAGCAGATAGAGCTAAATATTATCAAGGTGTTAAATTTTACCAGCCAGAAATTGTCGGCGACACCCCTGAAAACGTAGAATATCAAGGTGTTAAAAACTTAGTACAAGCAGCAAAAAAATATCTACCCCAAGCAAGTGAAAAACTGATATTTGACTTCACGAATCCATCAATAGAATTAAAAAACATTTGGGGTGCGGTTGATGATGTTGTGATGGGTGGTGTGAGTGCAAGTAATATGCAATTTGTGGAAAATACAGCTTTATTTGCAGGTAATGTCTCCACCGCTAACTCAGGCGGATTTGCTTCGGTAAGAACTAGAAACTTTGATCCACCTTTCAACTTATCTGACTACGAAGGTGTGAAATTACGCGTCAAAGGTGACGGTCAACGCTATAAAATATTTCTGCGGACAGAAGCACAATGGGACGGTGTTGGTTATGGCTATTCCTTTGATACTGTAGCAAATACCTGGATAGATATTCACGTCCCTTTTGCAGATTTAATTCCTGTATTTCGGGCAAAAACTGTAAAGGATGCTCCGCCAATTGACTTTAGCAAGATTTGCTCATTTCAATTAATGTTGAGCAAATTTGAATATGATAGTGCGTTAAATCCTAAATTTTCACCTGGTGGTTTTTCTTTACAAGTAGAATCCATAAAAGCTTATGGCGGGGAAAATCTTCCACAGTTCGTCCTTGTCAGTTCAGCAGGTGTGACTCGTCCCGGTCGTCCCGGCATTAATTTAGATGAAGAACCACCAGCGGTTAAATTAAATGACCAATTGGGAGGAATTTTAACATGGAAATTAAAGGGAGAAGATAGTTTAAGAGAAAGTGGGATTCCTTACACAATCATCAGACCTTGCGCCTTAACAGAGGAACCTGGAGGCAAAGAATTAATATTCGAGCAAGGTGACAACATTAAAGGCAAAATCAGCCGTGAGGATGTTGCAGAAATTTGTGTGCAAGCACTGAAACTAGCAAATGCTTATAACGTCACGTTTGAAGTTAAAGAGGAGGAAAATAGTCTCAACTCTATCGATTGGCAGAGGTTATTTTCTAACTTACAACGGGATAAATAAATGAAATGTCTTCAGATGATTAATCTGTAGACCTACTCACAAAAGTTGCTTATCAAAGCTGTTGTAAAAAGTCAGATAATGAAAAAAATCAAGGTGCTAGTTCTCGCCGGGATTTTAGTAATGATTATCTCGATGGGATTTCCTAAAACTGCCTCATCGCAACAAGTTGAGTCCCGCCTCAACAATCTAGAAGCGGACTTTAATCGTGTCGAGTCGCGGTTAAACCAGCTAGAATCTCAACTAGGCCAACCACGCCAGCCTTCATCCTCAAGAACAACACTTACTCCACGACAATCAACTGGTTCCAGAGGGAACTTATCACAGCAAGATCGCATGTTTGATCGGCTAGCAACTTTAGTGGTCGAATTGAAGCAACAAGTCAACAAATTAGAGGAGCGTGTTTCTAAAATAGAGTCACGCTGATTCCTATTTCAATTAAATTTAGGAATGTGTTTATTAGGTGGCAAATCTCAGTCAGGTAATTTATTTTCTGGCTGGTGGGTGTGACAAGTAAGTGTAAAATAGCAAAGTTCATCAATTTTTCAGCTACCTTTACATGACAACAAATATCAATGAACCAGTAGCTTACGAAGGTGGATGTCACTGTGGCGCAGTACGTTTTCGGGTAGTGGTTAAGCGACACAAAGTCGATGATTGCAACTGTTCAATTTGCCGAAAAAAAGGATTTTTACATTTAATAGTGTCGCAAGAACAGTTTACCTTGTTGCAAGGTGAAGATAAATTAACAACTTACAGATTTAATACAGGAGTTGCTCAGCACAAGTTTTGCTGTATTTGTGGAATGCATCCTTTTTATATTCCACGAAGTCATCCTGATTGTATTGATGTGAATGTGCGCTGTTTGGATGGGGATGTGATATCTGATTTTGAAATTGTACCTTTTGATGGGGCAAATTGGGAGCAGAATATAGACAAATTACGAAGCTAGGATATTATTTGATTAGCAATGTATACTATCTGTAATAACATTTATCAATCCAAATCCGCATTTCTTCCTCAGAACCAAAACAGGCAGAGCGTCCTGTCATCGGATCATAAGCGTGCCAACAAGAAGCGTGACCCCGATGATCTAATTCCTGCCAAACTTGAAGGTCAGAACTGCTATTCATCCAGATGACAAAATGCCGCCAAATCCTTTGAAAGGATAACAGTAAATTAAATTTATTCATAATCAAAACACCTAAGCAAAATAAACTATTACTTTTAGTTTTACGCAAGAATCTTTAACTAAGAAGGTACAGTTATGGCAGATTTTATCTAGTACAGTTGTGCGTCGTTGCAACTGTTCTAGTAGAAAATTAGTTAACTGTACTAGGTGAACTTAGGGAAAATCGTTTATATTGCCAGTATTGATGATTTTACATTCTGGAAATGAGTGCATCAGAATGAACATTTTATTAGAACGGCAGTCACACAAGCCGATTTATTTGCAGATACGCGATCGCATTAGTCATCTTATCAAATCTGGCGCACTTAAAAGTGGCGATCGCCTCCCTTCTATTCGCTCACTTGCAGAGAGTTTACAAGTTAATAAACTCACGATAATTGAAGCGTATAGCGTTTTAGAAGCCGATGGTATTGTTTCTGCACGTCAGGGGTCTGGATATTTTGTCAACAGCCTTTCTCTTCAGAGTGCAAAGCTGGAATCTACATTTTCCCCAGCCCAAAATGTCACAATCTTAGAGCCAGGTAAAAGTTCTTTTTATGATATGTACACTCCCTTGGTGCAAGCGAAAACGAAGCCAGGAATGATTAATTTAGGCTATGGTTATCCTCATCCACCAAAAGATATCAACCTCATTGCAAGACGAGCATTAAGACAAGAAAACCCTGATATTTTCTTTTCTCATGATATGCCTCAAGGACAGCTAACTTTATGCAGACAAATTGCTCAAATGTTAGTGCAACAGGGATTAGAAGTTTTTCCAGAAGATTTAATTATTACTAATGGCTCTCAGCAAGGGTTGTCATTAGCTATCAACTATTATGTAAAACCTGGTGATTGGGTGATTGTAGAAGCGCCCACTTATTATGGTGCAATATCTATTTTAGAAAACTTAGGAGCCAGGATTATTGGTATTCCCATGACAGCAGAGGGAATGAATCTAGAATTATTGGAGCAATATCTACATAGTCATCGTCCTAAATTAATTTATACAATTAGTACCTTCCACAATCCCACTGGGTTGACAACAACACAAACACATCGTCAAGAATTGCTAGCATTAGCCGAAAAATATGAGTGTCCAATTTTAGAAGATAATGCCTATGAAGGAATAAGTTTCCAGCCTGTACCAGCACCAATTAAAGCTTTAGATAAAAATGATTTAGTAATTTATTTAAGTACCTTTTCTAAAACTTTGATGCCTGGTTTACGAGTGGGTTATATGGTAATTACAGGTAAGCATTATCAAACAATTATTGAGCAAAAATTGCTCCATGATTTGCACACATCTAGTATTTCCCAAGCAATAGTAAGTGAGTATCTCGCTTCAGGACATTACCGCAGACACCTCAGCCGACTTCGCACAGATAATCTGCAAAGTCGTAATGCTATGCTGCAAGCTTTAGAGCGTTATTTTCCCGAAGAAGCGCGGTGGACAGTTCCCACGGGAGGATTATTTCTCTGGGTGCAACTACCAGATGATATTCCTATTCAGACAATTCGTAATGAAGCTTTTGCACAAAATGTTTACCTGGCGTGTGGTTCGGCGTTTTTTCCAGATAAGCAGGGTTATCCGGCGATGCGTCTAACTTTCTGTCTTCCGCAAGAGGAGATTGAGCAAGGTATTTCGATTGTGGGTAAGTTGCTCAAAAAGTATATTTCCAGAGGACATGAACGGATATATAATTATCAACCGTTTGCCCATAGTATTTAGTATAGAAACAATGCGATTCTCATACTAATAGTAAAGTGATGTCTGTCTTGAAAAGTTCAGAGACGCTCGCGGACTCGCTACCGCTACGCTAACGGCGGAAGCCGCCGCTCCGACGGGCTATGCCTACGCCTTACATAGACTACTCAATATACCTCATCATGAGTACCAATATCGATGAGGATAATCAACTCTTCATTAGTATCATTATTCACATCAAAGATGTAGACTATACGACAATCATATTCGACCCAACACGCCCACAAACCTTCTAGCTCACCTTTCAATTTGTGTGGCTTCAAAGATATTGTAAACGGGTCAGCTTCCAGCAATGCCAAAATTTCAAAAATTTTTTCCTCTAACCGAGGATTCTTACGAACCACTCGCTTAAAAGCACGCTTAAAGCTATTATTCCAAATCAGGGTTTTCATTCTTGACTTAGCAAGTCAGCCCTTAGATCTGCAACACTTCCACGCTTGGCTTTGCCAGTCTTGATTGCTTCTAGCGTTTGTGCTGCATTGTTGGCAATTTCTTGACGCCGTTTTTCAACTCGTCTTTTCTGAATTAGTTCCAGCAGCAAGTCTTGATCTTCTGTTGAAAGAGCTTCAACATATTCAACTACTGTCTGAAAAGGTATAGCTTTGTTCATTGAAAGTGTTTATATATTTTGATAATCTCAATATTCTCTAATTTTATCTTGTTTCTGTTGTCTTATCGAAGTGCGATCGCCTCATCCCAGCGTCAATATTCCTGCTGAAAAATCTGCCACTAACCGCTTTATCTGTAACCAACGTACACCTAAAAGAATGTCTTGCATTTCATCTCCACCCAATGCTGGAATTGCAAAATATTCTCCGTCCAGCAGCACATTTCCTTGATACAGGTTAAATCGTGCTTCTCCTCTCGCTGTCTGCATATCTTCTGTTTGACTCTCCCTCAACCATCCCAAACTGAGAGCATCTTGATTATCAATTGCTAAGTAGCCAGTAAATCCTGTATCTAGTAGTGCCTGGGCTGGAATGATATCACCATCAGCAACAATCAAACCAATTTCAAAAATTAATTCTCCTTTACTGTTAAACTCGCCTGAAATCATATTCTGCCACAGGTTCCAGTCTCGTTGATTCGCATCATGAGACGCAGGGTATCACCAAATTGATCGCGAGCCTTCTGTCTAGCAACTGTTTCATCGGAATCAATAATATAATCTCCACTATTAGGCTCAATGACTATGAACCAATCGTAGTGATCCTTAATTAGTTCTGGCTGAACTCGGTTAAATATCACTCGACAACGCTGATAAAATACCTCATCTTCAGCTTTCCGTTGTGCCTTCTCTTCAGGTGAGAGTTGGCGTTCTGGGAATACTCTTCCTCGACGTGGCGTGTGATTAGAAGAAAGTCGTGTCATTTTGTTGACTATCTTTTCGATTGCTGTGATTGACTTATTATATTTTGATTATATCTGGGGGCATTTTCTTTACTGCAATCAGTGTCAGACGATCGCTTCTAGCGAGCACTCCGCACTATCGCACCTCCCACAAGTATAATTGCCTTTTAACTTCATCATTTCATCTCAGAACTTGGAACATTAAGCTTTTTTCTCGAAAGTTCATGCTGAAAACTTGGAACACTAAAAAGAAAAGCGATCGCTATCTTAATTTAAAGAGCGATCGCCAATATTTATTTATATTAAAGACATGCAGCTTAGGCAGCAGTTGGCTCTAACAATTTGATATCAGAGAAGACAAATTCCTGAATAGATACTTGTCCTTCTATTTCAGTGCGAATTTCTCGACGATTTAGAATGAAATAGTTACCAACCTTTTCATATTCATCTGTAAATTCGCTTCTTCCACCCTTTTGTTCCCCAGTTTTGGGGTCATGGTACACGGAGTCATAGGTATGAGATAAATAGCCTTCTCCAGTGTCATGACTACTAAAGGTGTCAATTGTCACAAAAGTACCGTGGATTAGACGGTGAACATGGCACACCTCATTGTTGCGGACTTTGTATTTGTCGCCCTCAGCTTTACCACCAACTAAAAGCTCAACTGCACCCGTTTCGTCAGTTTTACCGTAGCTAAACGTATTTGCGCTGTGAGTGTCTTCAAAGCTGCGGCGGATGCGGTGAATTGCTATCTCCCAAGCTTGACCGTGAATTGCCTGTTTTGCTTGCTCATCGTCTACATCCAAAACTTCCGCCTTGAGATTAGCGTTGACGAGAACTTTGCCTGTAAACACTTTATCGTCATGCTTATAAGTAATATTTGCAGTGTAACCGGGGAAATTCTTATCCCACGTATAACGGTTCTCATAAGCAGCCCGGAAAAGTTCCTGAGCAGAGAGTTGTGTAACTGTCATGTGCTTCTCCTATCGCCACTGTAATTAGCGTTTTACTTTATCTTGGTATTAGCATAGAAGTAATTGTTGAGCCTTGGATAGACCCCAACTGGGTACACTTATGGCTAATTCTCTTCACGCCGTATTTCATGCGATCGCTAATGTCCGCCATGAGCAAGAGTTAAGACTAGCTCTGATGGATAAAATTGGCGAGCATTTTGGCGTGCAAAATTGGGGTATCTATCTCCTAGATGAGCCGCCAACGGCTGAGATTGATGTTCAAAGCATTCCGGCTGTATGCTTAGAAAGTAATCCCGTTGGACGCTACGTAGTTGAGCGTCACGCACCCGCTCATGAGCAATTAATACTATCTCCAGGCGACTGGAAGCATATTTGTCCACGCCACGACCATGAACACGTCATGACAGGGCCAATTGTTTGCGATGGTCGTCTTGTGGGGACGCTTAACTTGGCCCGCGACAAGGGGAATCCTGCCTTTAATGGCAATGATTTAGCTGACTTGAGCGCCTTATGCATTCATTTATCAGCAAAAATGGCAACCCTACGAACAAAACCAAATACATCCAAGTCCCTGTTAGCAACTCCTCTAACAGCCCGCGAGTTAGAAATTGCCGAATTGGTAGCGCAGGGGTTAACTAATGCGGAAATTGGTGAAAAACTTTGGATTACGCAAAACTCCGTCAAGCAAGCTTTAAAGAGGATGTTTCGTAAGTTGAAGGTTTCGGCGCGTACTGAGATGGTAGCAAAGTTGCATTCGATATCTTCTCAACAGTCCGAACAAATCAATTAAACACCCAACAACTTCTTGGCTGTCTGCTTCGTCTGTGCAAGAGATGCTCTAATCAACTGCTTTCCTAATTTTTTCACCTGTTCAACCAAAACCTCCCCAGCATTTTCTGGCGAACCGACGTTAAAAGGTGGTGCAGGGTTATACTCCAGCAATAGCTGAATCAGCTTCGCTGTTTCTTCACCGCACAGATGAGCAGCAACTATCAGTCCAAAATCAATCCCAGCGGTAACACCACCGCCTGTAATGCGATCGCGGTCAATTACTACTCTTTCAGTTCCAACCTCAACCCCTAACATTGCTAACTGGTCACGAAATGCCCAATGGCAAGCAGCGCGGTAGCCTTGTAGTAATCCAGCCGCAGCTAGAATCAAAGAGCCAGTACAAACAGAGGTAACATACTTTGCTGTTTTGCCCTGTAGCTGTAGAAATTCCAGCACTTCAGTATCCACCATCATGTCCACCTGTCCAGCACCACCAGGGACGCACAAAACATCCAGCGATGGACAGTTATCAAAAGTAGTAGTGGGTAAAATAGTCATCCCCTCAGTGCTTATCACTGGCTGCAAAGTCTTCCACAATAAATGAACGTGAGTTTCAGGCATGAGGGCAAATACCTGATGTGGCCCAGTCACATCTAGTTGAGTCATATCAGGAAAAATGACTAGACCAATGTGATATTTTGCAGGATTAGTCATTGTTAAATATTCTTAATGATTGTTATGGATTATTGTAAGAGTGACTATGGAGCTGCGCCTAGTCCTCGAAAGAGTACACTTTAATTTCAATGGCTGATTCTCTTCACAATTTTTTTCAAGCTTTAGCCTCTGCTCGTAACCAGCGCGAACTCAGACTGTGCTTTATGGATGGAGTTGGCGAACATTTTGGCGTACAGCGTTGGGGAATATATCTTCTGAATGAGCAGTCATCGCACTATATTGCAGTAGATGTCCACGGTATGCCAAATGTTGATACATTTGTGGAACTCTACGAAAAAGTTGGTAGAGATGTTGATCCAGTACTGCGCTACGTAGTTAAGCATCATGCTCCAGCACACGAGGAAATGGTATTACCCCCAGGAGGTTGGAAGCAATGCGAACTTTATCAAAATTGTTGCGCCTATTATGACCACGAACATATCATGACTGGCCCAATAGTAGGTGGTGGTAATCTCATCGGTGCAGTTTACTTTGCCCGTGTGGGTCATACACCAGCATTTAATCACCAAAATATTTCTGACTTAAGCGCTGTTTGCACTCATCTGTCGGCCTGTCTAGCAACTTTAGGGATGCGACAAACAAGATTGAATTCTTCTGTAGCTAATCGCTTAACCCCGCGTGAAATTCAAATTGCTGAGTTGGTAGCACAAGGGTTAACTAATGCGGAAATTGGTGAAAAACTTTGGATTCAAGAAAATTCCGTCAAGCAAGCTTTGAAGAGGATGTTTCGTAAATTGGAAGTTGTCAATCGTGCCGAGATGGTAGCACAAGTGCAAAATATTTTGGTTTAAGAAATGACTAGATGAAGTTTCAAGACGATCGCATCCATCCTATCGTGTAAATGCGATCGCTTGATTAATGCATCTAAATTAAGTCAGACCAAGCCAGATTAAGGATTTTGCGATACATTAACACCCATAATCTTGCGTGGTATAACAATACCATAGTAACCAGCTGCGATCGCTGCTAGAGCATTAAGCCAAACATTGTTACCGAAGAGTGGCATTAAGCCGAAAAAGGTCTTAGCCAAGGGTAACAATCCCATGATTGCCAGTAACGCATAAGTAATTGCGAAACTAAAATTGAATAAACGTGCGCTGCTAGCACTGGTGTAGGAAGTAATTCCCAACAATCCTACAGCGCAACGTACAAGGTTATGCAAGAAATTGGTGGGAATTAGCCCAAATATATAGCCAAATCCCGCAGCGTAAGCGTTAGGTGAGACATCAAGCGGCACATAAGATTCTGCCGACCCTGGTAATGAAACTAAAGCTGGTATAAATCCAGCTAAACCCAAAAGTAAATAGATAATTCCGATGCTTAGAGCACAGTAACGCTCTACCATTTTTCCTGTGTTGATATTTTCCATGTTTACCCCTGGTTTGTGCAAAATACTCTTTGCTAAGTGACTATGCAAAAATAAACATAAGTAGGAAGCTTTTTAGTAGTTACTGCCTTTTAATAAGTGCCACTAACCACTAATATTCATCTATTTATGCCAATCTACTTAGCTTTAATATCGCTACAACCAATTTCCTTAAAAGTTAAAAACGGATTTTTTCCAGACAATTGGTTCACGACACTTGATAATTTATATTCAACTAATATTTCATAGCCTTTCACTCTATCAAAAGGAAGGATTAACATTTGAGAATAGAGTGTTTCATTCTCCTATTTACGTACTTTCCCATCGCTGAGACTGGTACTGTTCCAAATTAGTTCTTGAATCGCAAATATCCCAGATTTAATTTATATTTAGATAATGCTATTTCTTTGTGTATTCACGATTACATATAAACTTAACTTAAGATAATTCCTGCGATAAAAAAACAAATTGATTGATAAAACTTAAGGTTTACCATATAAGGCTTTGAGACGTCCAAAACAATTATAAATAAATTTTATTTTAAGGATATCTTCAGGCATGATTGTAATCAACACTTCATCGTTGATTTTGGACAATTTTATCAATCTGTTTGATTGCCTTTCAATAGTCTTTTCCAAATAGCCCCTCTCAATTTGTTGAGAGGGGCTATGTGTGATTATGCCGGATAAATCCTTAAGCGCCGATTTGGTTCTTCGCCAAAGCTATGCGACTTGAGTCGATAGTGTTCTACCAACTCATGTTGCATTTTGCGGACTTGGGGAGAACGGGGTAATAACTCAACTGGCTGTCCTTTGGGAATTACAATTTGCTCTACGGCAAGTCTAGCTTCTTCGAGGGCGTCCATCTCGTCATCGCTACCACTGTGTAGAAACAGTTGCAGTTCTCGGTCATCGGCTAATTCTGGGTCGTCGATGTTCAGCAACCGCCGCAAGCCGCGAGTAATTTGCGGAATGGTGCTGGATTTAATCATGTGGATGGGTACTTGACGGGCCTTTGCCATTTGGCGTAATTTGGCGTGGTTTTTGACGTGCGATCGCAGTGCTAAAATTGCATCAGCACTATCAATATCTTTTGTCAATACCACTGGTAGAGTTAGCACGCTGATTACCTGTTCGAGTTGGTGGCGGCTGACGCCATAAGGGTAAACGTGCAGTGGCAAATCTTCGCCATTTGGCCCCGCCTGTCTATTAGCGGTGAAATCAATGCTCTCAGAGTAATTGAAAGATTCATCCAATAAGCGGTCAAACTCGCTTCGCCCAGTCACCCGCTCCCGCTCTATAGGCAATGCTGGTAGTGCCACCATTTGTCCAGATGAACGCCAACCATTAGACTGTCGCGGCGGCGGGAAAGAGTCTTCCCCTGTGGACATCTGTCCACCGCGACCATTCACAACAGCTAACTGCCGTGTAACCGCAACTTTACCCTGTTCATCAACAGTTCTCGTTTGTGGGCTAGGCTGACGTCCCCGGAGCAGATTATCTACTGTGTCAGCAACGCTTTCGTGTACTACCCAGCGTTGCCGTTCCAACATTTCCACAGCAATCTCGAATGTTGGGGGGGCTTTGCGTTCCAAAACGGTCTTTTGAGAACCCCGGCGTCTGGCTTCATCATCTCCCAGCGTCACAGCCTGGATACCCCCAACTAAATCAGCAAGGGTAGGGTTTTTAATCAGATTTTCTATCTGATTGCCGTGGGCAGTACCTACCAATTGCACACCCCGTTCAGCAATGGTACGAGCTGCTAACGCTTCCAATTCTGTGCCAATTTCGTCAATTACGATGACTTCTGGCATGTGGTTTTCCACTGCCTCAATCATCACCTGATGCTGTTGGTCGGGATGAGCCACTTGCATCCGCCTAGCGCGACCAATGGCGGGGTGAGCAACATCACCATCCCCGGCGATTTCGTTGGAGGTATCGATAATCACCACACGTTTATGCAGATCATCCGCCAAAACGCGAGCAATTTCCCTTAATGCGGTAGTTTTGCCCACGCCTGGACGCCCCAGCATGAGAATCGATTTACCAGTTTCTACCAAATCGCGAATCATGCCAATGGTTCCGAATACCGCCCGACCGACGCGACATGTCAAGCCGATAATCTTGCCGGTGCGGTTGCGGATGGCGCTGATCCGATGCAAAGTTCGCTCAATTCCTGCGCGATTATCTCCGCCAAAGATTCCGACTCGCTCAATGCAATCATCTATCTGTTCTTGAGTAACGGGTGTTTCGCTCAGATACTCAGCTTGATTGGGAAAGCGAGCCTCTGGGCGACGACCCAGATCCAAGACCACTTCAACTAAACTATCTCGCTTAGGATGATTCTCTAGTACTTGTCGCAGGTCTTGGGGCAAAATATCTAACAACTTTTGGAGATCGTCTGTAATCGTCATGCTTTCTATGGTGACGTTTTTAGAGATAGCGAGGACACTTCCTTGCTCTGGTCAACAGAGTTAAGGAAAGTATCCAGAACGAGCGATTAGCGCTCTTGCTGTGACTTGAGCTGGGAAACGAGAGAATGGGCAAGTTCTACAGCTTGCCAAAGTAATACGTCATCTTCTTCCAGGCGAACAGTCGCCTTAATACTAGTGTTACTCACCTCCTTATTCTCTAACTGATCGAGAATTGGTGACAGCAGTACACGGGCGTAACTACCGTAGGCTACTCCAGCAATAGAGGCAGAGGGGCAGAGAGGCAGAGGGGCAGCTCCCTGCTCCCCTGCTTGTTGAAGCAGTCCCATTGCCTTTAACTTAGCAACAGTGTAGCTATTAGTACCACCTGCTAACTGCACATATCCCGGTAACTTAGCTGCCAAAACTTTTTGTCCTAATTTCACTGCTGCTAAAGTGGTGCCATCTCCAATATCTCCACTCATGGGACGACCATCGGTTTGCCAAATTAAAGCACTCTTGAGCGGCGTAATTAGGTCATAAATTGCATGAAGGTAGTCAGTCATTCCCTCGCCATCGGGACAGCTGATAGCTATTACCTTTAGTTGATCAGCCCATGGTGAAATTGCTTGCCATAATCGCTGAAATTCTTCTAGTCGCCCGACTTTTGTGTGAATTTCTACGGCATCTATTCCCGTTGACATTACCAATGGCGCGATCGCTCCCGGCGTTGACATGTATGATGATGTATAAATTATCTCATACGGACAGACTGGTATACAGCGGCCACAGCCGTAGCACTTTTGAGATACCACTCCAGAAAATTCGTCTTTTATACGGTTAAACACGATTGCTTGTGCCGGACAAATCCTTTGGCAGGGTCTAGGGCAGTCTGTAGGACATTCCGTAGAATTAAATTCTGCTTTGCGAAAATGCGGGTCTTCTCCATCGTTTAGGCTGACCATCAAAAAGGGTGAGTTGCCTTTGTAGCTAAACCCTCGCTCCTGGGCATCCCTAGCCAAATCTCTGGCTACTTGTAGCGCTGCTTGCGCTGCTGCAATCACCGCTGGATCAGCTGCCACATCTATGCAGTCAGCACCCGCCAAAGTGTAGGCTAATGTTAAACTTCTGACCGCAGGCAAATGCTGGAAGCTGGCTCCGCAGATGAGCTTGAACCAGTCACCTTGTTTCAAAGATTGTAAAGGGGCGAACAGATCAGTCACACTTCTATTATGCGTTTATGCGACTAAAAATAGTAGCCTGTAATCAATAAAAAGTTCGGATTTCCTCATGCAGAGTTTTGCTCGGTAATCCACCTCAATCGGATTATGGCTTGATATCTAGTGGATGATGATTTTGTTATCTTATTACTAAGTTTTTATTGCTACCTAGTAATGCAAGTATTTACTTGATGGGAATTTTGATCGCAAACTCTGCTCCTTTTCCTGGGTATGAGGTGCAAATAATCTGTCCTTGGTGTTTTTGTACAATAATCTGATGGCTAATCGACAATCCTAGCCCACTACCTTTGCCTACAGGTTTTGTGGTAAAAAATGGGTCAAATAAACGCGATCGCAACGATTCATCTATACCAGGGCCATTATCAGCGATCGCAATTCTGACAAAATTAGAGTCTTTAACTTCTGTATGAATCCGAATTTGCGGAGTTTTCTTTTGTCCTTTGTCCTCTAATAATGAAAAATGACTAGTAACAAATGACTCTTCCAACGCATCAATGGCATTATTCAACAGATGCATAAATACCTGATTTAATTCACTAGCATAACAATTGATTAAGGGTAAATCACCATACTCTTTAACTACAACAATAGCAGGACGATCCGCTATTTCTCTCAGTCGATGCTGTAACATCACCAAAGTGCTATCGATACCTTCATGAATATTTACCTGCTTCATTTCGGCTTCATCATGCCTAGAAAAGTTTTGTAGTGCCAGTACAATTTCCCGAATGCGATCAGCACCTCTATACATAGCACCTATGAGGTTTTGCAGGTCATTAATCACAAAATTCAGATCTATGTCATTGACTATTTGCTGAATTTTTGGCGTAGGTTTTGGATATTCTTGTTGATAGATATCAATCAAATTTACTAAATCTTCTACATACTGACTAGCATATTGAAGATTGCCATAAATAAAACTAATAGGATTATTAACTTCATGAGCAATTCCAGCCACTAACTGCCCCAGCGCCACCATCTTTTCGTTTTGAATCTGTTGAACTTGAGCAGCTTTTAAATTATCAATAGCCTGTTGGAGTAAAAAATTCTTTTCTTGCAGTTTAGTTTGAAGCAAACGTAAATTAATCTGATTTTCAATTCGCAATACAACCTCTGCTCCATAAAAAGGTTTTGTAATATAATCTACGCCACCAACATCAAAGGCTTTTACCTTATCTAACACATCATCCAAAGCACTAATAAAAATCACTGGCACTTCACAAGTTGTACTGTTAGATTTCAGTTGTTGACAAACTTGATAGCCATCCATACCTGGCATATTTATATCCAACAAAATCACATCTGGTAAAAGCATCTGACAGGCAGTCAATGCCAGTTTACCATTTAAAGCTTTGCGAACTTCAAAACCTTGTGCAGACAACATCGCCGACAAAAGACGCAAATTATCTGGAGTATCATCGACGACTAAAATATTTCCTTTATGTTGATTAGATTGATTTAAATCCATTTTGAAAAACAGCTATTTTTGTAAAAACTAAGTATGTGTTACACGCTTTTAAAACAGCCTAAATAAGTTATTACGTGATTTCATAAAACGACTTACAATGACTAAATTTCCTCATATTTAATATATTTATATCCAGTAAAATTAAATCTTGTACTAAATTTTTCAAGCTATCAAACCTACTTTTAGGTTAAGAGATTTGCAAATTTAATAACCCTCTTACGTAAGTATAGTAGATATCACACACAGTTTATCTAGCAGTATATAAAAAATTGCTCATTAATTGCTTGAATATTGAGATAAGTTTGAGTAGCAGGTTCCAACTATCAGAACTTCAGTGAATTTGAATTGGAGTGTAGATACAAAGAAGTTTCTCAAAAAATAACGATAGTCATTACCATTGAGGTGCTGCTGCAAGCAACTTGATAACCAATTCTTGTTCGAGGGGTCTAGAAAATAAATATCCTTGAGCAAAATTACAGTTTAAACTTCTTAGTTGAGCTAACTGTTCTTTTGTTTCGACGCCTTCAGCGATCGCAGTCATTCCCATTGAGTCAGCAATACCAATCATTGCTGGAACTAATCCCATATTATCTTGATTTTCCTGCATCCGTTTGACGAAAGATTTGTCAATTTTAAGTGCATTTAAAGGAAAGCTATATAAGTAACTCAAAGAAGAATAGCCTGTACCAAAATCATCCATAATTAATTTAATATTTCGCTGCTTTAATTGCTGAAGAATTATTTTAATACCATTATTATTTTCCATAATTACACTTTCGGTAATTTCCAACTCTAAGTTAGCAGGATTGATTTTAGTTTCATCAATAATTTGGTCAACTTTGGCTATAAAATCTGGTTGAGAAAACAATCTTGCGCTCAAATTAACACTGATAGTTAAGTTTTTTGGTGTTGCTGGGTACTGTTGCCAAATGCTTAGTTGATGGCAAGCTGTATGTAATACCCAGGTATTAATAACATTAATCAAACCTGTTTCTTCTGCAACAGGAATAAAGTCTACAGGACAGACAAGTCCACGAATCGGATGTTGCCAACGAACCAACGCTTCAAATCCAGAAATTTTACCTGTAGCTAGGGAAATAATTGGCTGATAGTAAACGATAAATTCTTGCCGATCAACAGCCCTTCGTAAATCATTTTCTAACTCTAAAAGCTGAATAGCTTCCTCATACATCACTGGATCAAAAACGTGATATCTGGCTCTACCTTGAGCCTTAGCACGATACATTGCTGTGTCTGCATCCCGCAGCAAATACTCTGGGCGTTCATAATCTTTGTTGCCCCAACTAATACCAATACTGACATTCATAAATACTTCATATCTAGATAGCTTAAAAGTCAGTGCTAGCTGTTGCAAAATCCGCTCAGCAAGTTGGATTGCCATGCTGATATCTGTGAGATTTTCTATGAGAATCCCAAATTCATCACCGCCTAATCTTGCTAAAGTGTCAACAGGCATCAGACATGCTTGCAGACGGTGAGCGATCGCTATTAGCAATTCATCTCCCACGAGATGTCCAAGAGAATCATTAATCACTTTGAAGCGATCGCAGTCCAAAAACAATACAGCAAACTGATAATTTGATTTTTGCTGAGCACGATTTAGAGCTTTTTCTAGTCGCCTAATAAACAATACTCGATTTGGTAAACCAGTGAGTGAATCATGCAGTGCTATATCTAGCAATTTATTTTGTAATTCTTGACGGGAACTGATTTCTTCTTGAAGTATCTGCAAAGCTTTCTCTAGCTCACGAGTCCGCTGTTTTACCCTTTGTTCTAGTTCAGTATTTAGGTTTAATATTTCTAATCGTGCTGTCCTTAAAGCCAATTGATTTTGCACACGCACTAAGACTTCTTCAAACTCAAAAGGTTTCGTAATATAGTCTACACCACCAACCCTAAAAGCTTTAATTTTATCAAAAACATCATCTAAAGCACTAATAAAAATTACCGGAATATCTGCGGTTAACTCGCTCGCTTTTAACCTCTGACAAACTTCATAACCATCGACTTCTGGCATCATAATGTCGAGTAAAATCAGATCGGGTAATACTGTTTGACAAGCAGTCAATGCCATTTGCCAGTTCAAGGCTTTGCGGACGTTATACCCTTCCTTAGTCAGGATAGAGGACAAAACCCGCAGATTGATTGCCATATCGTCAATGATCAAAATATCTTTTTTATCAAAGTCTAATCGCTCGTAATTCATTCTACGTTTGTTCTAGTCAATTCCATAATTTTCTCAAACTGATAGTTGTTTTCTAAATCCCTGAGAAATTAGACAATTTGACTCTTATTTAGTGGAATTTGTTTAATTAAGTCTAAAATTAGGTCATCGCTACAGCTGGCTGCGGCATGGTGTATCTTTTCCAGCCAATCAGGTGACATTCGTGACAAGGCTCTCAACAGTTCGGCTTCGCTAGCAAACATCTGTGCTGTTTGATCTACAACTGATTGCTTTGTGATTTTTGCTTGGTTGATATATTTTACACCCAGATGTTCGCTCAGTTTTTCGAGTAATATTTCCTGAGTGTATGGCTTGCGAATAAAATCGTCGCAGCCGATTGACAAAATTTTCTGTCGCTCTTTAGCAAAGTTGTTGTAGCCAACATTAAAAACCCGCATTTGTTTCCAAAAGAAATGTTTAGAAAGGTTGAGTAAATCTAGCTTGATAGCAGCTAAATTGATTTGATTAATTTGCTTAGGAGTTGTTAAGTAGCTATCGAGATGCTGTTCAATGCGATCGCAGATTTCATTTTCTAACTGAGCGGCAAGCTCTTTTACGGCTTTTTGCCCGTTTTTAAACGAAAGATACCCCACAAATCCCACCGCCCCGAAAATTTGCAATACAAAGGACAAAATTAGAATATATTTTAGGAACATCTTGACATAAGCCATGCCAAATAAGTGTTTGAGAGATTTGACAAGCTGAATTTTCGTTTGATTTTCTCCAAGATTCAACTTGGAGTATTTTTGTCATATCAGCTACATTCAATACAAGGATAAGTACTACCTACTATAGCTAAAACTATGATCTATTCCTAAGAATTTAGTATAATAAAATACTAAAAATGCTTACGATATACTTCTTCGAGCGACTGAATTCCTCTAAATCTTAATCTTCAGACTTTGTTATATCAATTTATTTTGCCCACTTTCATCTGACAATGCATCAATATTTATTGGATGAATCGCAAAATGTATTTACACTAATTCACAATATCAACTCTATTTGACCACAGTAATCTTATAGCGGTTTTCGCATGAGTCAGGTACACCACCAAGAACTAATTAACCACAGGGAAAAGTTTGCGCGTCCGGGTTTCTCGGCGCAAAACTTTTCAAGACAGATAAACAACGGACACTTGCTACAACGGGGAGGCAGCCGTGTGGGCGGGTTTCCCGACTTGAACGGACTGCCGTGGGAGGCAGCCGTGTGGGCGGGTTTCCCGACTTGAACGGACTGCCGTGGGAGGCAGCCGTGTGGGCGGGTTTCCCGACTTGAACGGACTGCCGTGGGGGGCAGCCGTGTGGGCGGGTTTCCCGACTTGAATGGACTGCCGTGGGAACCCTCCGTTCGCGCAGCGTCTTTGCTAGGAGAAGTTCTGATGCCTGTGGCAACCCCTTCGGGGAACGGATAGCGCAGCCTAAAGCCTTCTCTACGAGAGGCTACGCCTTAAGCGAAGCCATGCCACAGGCTTTACGGCATGTCTTCGCTTAGAGCGACGTAGGAGCGTCGGAAGCCTCCGCTCAGACAACTCTGGGCAACGCAGTGTCCTCTCAATAAACACCGATAAATTTGTACTTTAGCTGACTAGGAAACGCTATAAAACTGCCGTAATCAATAAATAGCAAAAAGTAAAAAAAATCAAAAGATTTTTCACGTTTTCCTTTGGCAAAAGGTTAATTGTGTTGAACAAGTACCTCTCTATTGAAAAGTTCTGAGCACCAGAATTTGGCGTTTGGACTTTACACAACTTCGTTGCCTATTTGTAAAATTTTCCCGGCTTCTGAGGCGGGTAATCGTGTATTAACACTCAATCTGAAAAAGTGATTAAAACGGGATGAGGCTACCCACTCTGGCAAGGTTGCTTGCCGTTGTTTCATAAAAATCTTTTGAAAGTTTGGATAAGCTTCCCCTAAATAAGAATCACGTGTTGGAACTACACAACGCTGACAGGGATTAACTCCATAAAAGCAAACATCTCCTACTCGAAAAGAGACTACATCGCCTTGTTCGGTAAATAACCGATCTTCCCAAAACGGTGGTACACCGTCAATTTCGATATTGGCACGTATCCGACGGCGCATTTCATCAACACTCAAACCTGGAAACCAGGAAGCAACTTCTGCTAGTGTTGCTGTACTAATTACTGTTGGCCCAGGTGAGTTTGTATCATCAGGAAAGCCCATTACAGAGTTTTGTGCTAATGTGACAGCAAAGCCAAAAAAATCACTCAAATACGCTTCTAGAGCTTGCCTTTGCTCATCCAGATGAAATTGTTGTGAGTCGCTACCTGGGAATTGTAGTGAGATTCTATTAAAAAGTGTAAATTGTGAGCGCAGTAAATGGATTTTGGCATTACGTTTGCCATTTACCAACCTCTGAACTTTGTCAAAAATGGCAAACTCACGGTCATGCTGTAGTGCTCCACTAGCAAGCACTTTGGCATTCTCAACTTCAATGCCATCAAGCGACTTAATTGGATAAAGTAAAATTTTAGCTAAGTACGGCATTATACCAATTTTAGATTTTAGTTTCGGATTAAAAATTGGTGATTTAGTTGACGGTTGTTAGTCACTAGCGGTCTATCGCATTAATTTTGCTAGGTGAATCAACTATTAGATCCCCTTAGATCCCCGACTTATTAAAGAAGTTGGGGATCTAGCCACCGCCAAAATTGCTCAGTTACTTGTTCACTTTACCAATATTATTTAAAGGCCAGAAGCGAACTCCGGCACGACCGATGATATTCTCGCGGGGGACAATACCCCAACAGCGTCCATCATAACTATTGATGCGGTTGTCACCTAGCACAAGATATGAGTTAGGAGGTATAGTAACTGGTTGAGATAGGTACGGTGGCTGTTTTCCTGTTTTGCAAACATCAATCGATGTCCACTCTTGTGAGGTCAAGTATTTATCTTCCCGTAGAGGTTTGTTGTTGACGTAAACTTTGCCATCCTTAATTTCTACTCTTTCTCCGGGTAAGGCTATTACACGCTTAATGAAAGCATCTTGGTATTGTTCTCTTTCTAGCTCCTCCGTAGGTGAAAAGACCACAATTTCTCCTCGCTGCGGCTCTCCAAAGTGGTATCTTACCTTGTCTACAAGAAACTTATCATTAATTTGTAAAGTTGGCTCCATTGACCCAGAAACAATATTGAAAGCTTGTGCCGCAAATGTACGTATACTAAAAGCAAAAATCAGACTCAGCCCAATCGTCTTAACTACCTCCATCCAGAAATTTTGCTGGCTTGAAGACGGCGATGCTTGATGTTGCCTGCGACTCATTAAAGTGTATTTCCCACGTAGACAATCGTTAATTATGGATACAGTGGTGACTTATCAATTCCTCCAATATTATTTAGAGGCCAGAAACGAACTACAGCCCGTCCAATAATATTATTGCGAGGGACAACACCCCAGCAGCGGCTATCATAGCTACTATTACGGTTATCACCTAACACTAAGTATGAGTCGGGTGGTATGGTTTGGGGTTTTGCTAAAAAAGGCGGTTGCTGTCCTGATGTGCAAACATCAATTACTGTCCGCTGTGTGGAGGGTAGGTAATTTCCTTCTTGCAGAGGTTTGTTGTTAATATAAACTCTGCCATTCCTGAGTTCTACTCTGTCTCCAGGTAGGGCAATTATGCGTTTAATAAAAGCATCCTGGTATTGTTCTTTTTGTAATTCTAACGTAGGGGAAAATACTACAATATCTCCCCGTTGCGGGTCAGAAAATTTATACTTCAACTTATCAACAATGATTTTGTCTGCTTCCCACTGGTTGGGTGTACCATGCAGCGTTGGTTCCATTGAGCCAGAAGGAATCCAGCGTGCTTCGGCAACAAAGGTACGAATTCCCAGGGCTAGAACGATGCTCAAGATAATTGTTCTACCTAGCTCTGCGATCCAGGAATTGTCAGGTTGTTGGCTAGAGTTGTTATCAGACACTTGATTTTGCATGAAAGTACTTAACTAAAGGAAGGATGCAGGTAATTAACTCGCCTGGGAAGACTTTATTTGTTAATCTTAACGGGAGGGAGAACTTTGCTTTCCTGGTCATATGGGCATGTTTACAGAGATATTCATAAATTAAAAATAAACTTTTTTTTAGCGTGCAGCAAAAAATTGGCTACTTAGAGCGCAACCAAGTTTAACCTAAAAGAAGAGTTATCTGTCAGGTATAGCTCTGTGTTGTGACTCTTTTAAGGCCATGTCATCTCCAAAAAGTTTACTGATTCGCCACGCTCGCATAATTTTACCCAATGGTGAATTGATGATTGGGGATGTGCTGACGCGCGATCGCCAAATAGTCGAAGTTGCACCAACAATCTCCCAAACAATAGTAACCACAGAGATTGACGCACAAGGTTTAACTTTGTTGCCAGGAGTCATTGACCCGCAAGTGCATTTCCGGGAACCAGGACTAGAACACAAAGAAGATTTATTCACTGCCAGTTGTGCCTGTGCTAAAGGCGGAGTCACTTCCTTTCTGGAAATGCCCAATACGCGCCCTTTGACAACTACACAGCTAGCTTTAGACGACAAGCTACAACGTGCCTCTAACAAATGCTTAGTTAATTATGGCTTTTTTATTGGGGCGACAGCAGAGAATTTACCAGATTTGCTTTTAGCAAAGCCGACACCGGGAATTAAGATTTTCATGGGGTCTATGCATGGTCAGTTGTTGGTCGATGGAGAGACAACACTGGAGGCGATATTTGCCAAAGGCGATCGCTTAATTGCCGTTCATGCCGAAGACCAAGCCAGAATCAACCAGCGCCGCCAAGAATTTGCTGGGATTCATGATCCAGCAGTTCACTCCCAGATTCAAGATAATCAAGCGGCATTGCTAGCAACTCAACTAGCGTTAAAACTTTCTCAAAAATATCAGCGTCGCCTGCATATTCTGCACATGTCAACCGCTGAAGAAGCAGAGTTGCTGCGTCAAGAGAAACCGAGTTGGGTGACAGCAGAGGTGACACCACAGCATTTGTTGTTGAATACCAGCGCTTATGAGAAGATTGGCACTTTAGCACAGATGAATCCACCGTTGCGATCGCCCCATGATAACGAAGTTCTCTGGCAAGCTTTGCGCGATGGCGTGATTGATTTTATCGCCACAGATCATGCACCGCACACCTTGGCTGAAAAAGCGCAAGAATATCCTAATAGTCCTTCAGGTATGCCTGGGGTAGAAACTTCTCTAGCTTTAATGTTAACTGCGGCGATGCAAGGGCGGTGTACTGTGCCCCAAGTTGTTAACTGGATGTCTAAGAACGTGGCTGAAGCTTACGGTATTCCTCATAAGGGGGCGATCGCACCTGGTTATGATGCTGATTTAGTGCTTGTAGATTTAAATACATACCGTCCAGTCCAGCGCGAGGAACTGTTAACCAAGTGTGGTTGGAGTCCTTTTGAAGGCTGGAACCTCACAGGATGGGCTGTCACAACCATTGTCGGCGGTGAGATTGTTTATGACAAAGGTCAGTTAAATACGCAAGTGCGGGGCCAAGCTTTAACTTTTTCATCGTAAATATTACTATCGTATTTTGATAATTATTCCTGTATAAATACAGGAATAATTACATAAAATTATCTTGACAACCGTGTTAGCTACAGATACAAACATAAAAAACTATTTAATAAAGTTTTATTGAAATTAGTTTATTTGATCAATAATAATCAGTGTTTTTATGTATAGATAGTAACTTGATATAGGGAATCCTGAATACAAGGATAAGTTAGACCACTTATGCAGAACTTGATTGTTGTTTAACTTTTCTCAACTAGTTTTTATTGTTCAATAATCCAGATTGTTTCTCTAGGTAATTGTAGAGAATCATTCGGGTTAAGCCAAGCTGACTAAGTTCTGTAACAACTATCATTTAACCCAACAACAGTTTACAAGTCTTTAATTTACACATCATTACAACCAGGTTTTTAACTGATTATTACTAGCTGAAAGCTAGTAGATGTCAATCCTGGAGATATCTGCTGTTCAAATTTTGAATAATTGAGATCACAATGTTAGCAATTTTTGATGGTGAGCGCGGTAGTGGCAGATAAGGCGAGTGTGGAATTCTCCCTCGACTGTTTGCATAAATTTTCTAGGGTTTTGATCAATTAATTTGCATACATGTAAAGACGTTGCAATACAACGTCTTTACTACATTATGTGGAGGCGATCGCTTCGCTAATGGCACAATTGAATGGCGTAATTTCGGCTTGACGAGTAACCTCATGCTCATAAGTCAAATTGATGCTGAGATAACTATCTGGTTTGTAAGGCATTCGTTCTGCCCATTCAATCGCCACAATTCCTGGTATGACCTCAATCCCTTCCCAGTAGGTTTCTAAATTCAGGGCTGCAACTTCTGGTGGTTCTAGGCGATATAAATCCAGGTGGTAAAGAGGAAGGCGTCCTTCGGTATACTCATTAATCAGGGTGAATGTGGGACTAACAACGAGTTCAGTGATTCCTAAACCTTTGCCAATACCTTGAACTAGGGTAGTTTTCCCCGCGCCTAAATCACCTTCTAGTAAAATTACACTGCCCGCACTTAGGGATTCACCGAGAGTAATACCTAAACGTAGCGTCGCCTCTGCATCTGCAAGAAAAATTTTCATGGTGAAGTTAGGAGATGGGAGATGGGAGACAGGAGTTAAGAGTTTTAAACAATACGTAATAGCTGTTGACAAATGACCAATACTTCTCTACTTTGAGGCTGCGCTCTAAACGTAGCTATGCCGCGAAGTCGAAACTCAGTACAAGTGACAAATGACATTTATCTCCCATGATGAGCTCCACCGTACCACCGTAATAACACTCGCGCTAGTTTTTGTGGATTATGGCGTACGATACCCATTTCATCTTCATATAAAACATTAGCAGGGACAATGCGCCGTCCTAGCTCAGATATAGCTTCTCTATCTAGAAAAACGGGATGAGAATTTTGTTGGGCATAGCGGATGAGTGCTTGCTCAGAAGGAGATTTTTTGTGTACTAGCACAGCATCAAATAATCGTCTCTGACCGCAAGCCGCATCAATTGCTCTGATGTGGTCAGCAACAGTGTATCCTTCAGTTTCTCCAGGTTGAGTCATGATATTGCAGACATAGATGCGTGGGGCGTCTGTTTTGGCGATCGCATCGGCAATCTCTGGTACTAACAAATTAGGAATTAAACTAGTATAAAGGCTACCTGGGCCAATGATAATGTAGTCAGCTTCCTTAAGTGCCTTAATCGCTGCTGGTACTGCTGGCGGATTAGCAGGAATACAGCCAAGTTTGACAATTTTACCTCCAGCTTTGGGAATGCTAGACTCGCCTTCAATGCGGCGGCCATCGGCTAATTCTGCCCAGAGGCGAACATCGCTGAGAGTCGCTGGTAATACTTGTCCCCGTACCGCTAGCACTTTGGAACTAGCTGCAACTGCCTGTTCCAAATCTCCAGTAATGTCACTCATTGCCGTTAAAAACAAATTGCCAAAACTGTGACCGGTTAATCCATCACCAGCACGAAAACGGTATTGAAACAATTCTGTTAATAACTTTTCTTCATCTGCTAGTGCTGCTAAACAATTGCGAATATCCCCTGGTGGTAGCACTCCAAACTCTTGGCGCAACCGCCCAGAAGACCCGCCATCATCGGCTACAGTGACGATAGCAGTAATATTGGCGCTGTAGGTTTTGAGTCCCCTCAACAATGTAGAAAGTCCTGTACCGCCACCAATCACCACTATTTTTGGGCCTCGGTACAATCGCCGATGTGCTAACAGGACATCAATAAGTTCTTCTTCACCTTCTGGTCTTAGTACTCTAGTAATTGAGCCGACGGTGCGAGTTTGTCCCCAAAGCAATAGCAGAAACCCACAAAGCAACACTAAAGGCCCGCTAATATAGTTGGGTAAGATGTTGGTGATTATTCCCAATAAACCCCTAAGTAACTCAATCATCCAAAAAATTGGGGTCAGCTTAACCCAAATAGCTAACCCCAGACTCGCTAGTAGTACACCTCCAACACTGATTAGCAACCAACGTTTTATCGATAGTCCAGGAGATAACCACTTAAACCACTGGTTAACTCGATGGGAAGTTCGAGAGCGCGACTGCTTTTGCAGGGCGTTGAGGGCTTGTCTGAGAAAACCGATTGACATACCTGATTTGGAGCAGTGCTACAAACAATGATTAACAGAAAATGTACACCACCTGATTTAAACACCAAGTGTGGAACTATTATATTTTTCAATTTAGGTTGATTTTAAAGCAAGTTATCATGCCAGCCTTCTTAGTTAAATAACAGCCTGGTTTGGTAAAGTAAATTTAATGGAAAAACGAATTTTAGGATTAGATCCGGGACTGGCGATTTTAGGGTTTGGGGCAATTACTTGCACACAAAGTTCTACCAAAATACAACATACTACAGTAGATCTGCTGGATTTTGGTGTAATTCGCACATCGGCAGATGCAGAAATGGGACAGCGTTTGTGTACCTTGTTTGATGATTTGCACGCCCTGATTGAGGAGTTGCAACCAGATTTGGTTGCGATCGAAAAACTATTCTTCTATCGTATGTCAAGCACTATCCTTGTTGCACAGGCGCGGGGTGTACTTATTTTAGTATTGGGGCAGCGTCGTCTTCCGTATGTTGAGTTTACTCCTGCCCAAATTAAACAAGCTTTAACAGGGTACGGTAATGCGGATAAGGCTGAAGTGCAAGAGGCAGTAGCACGAGAGTTGAATTTAGATGAGATTCCGAAGCCAGATGATGCGGCAGATGCTTTAGCAGTAGCTTTGACGGCTTTGTATCAGATGTAGCTTTTTGATCACATAGATTTCTCGTAGGGGCACGGCAATGCCGTGCCCCTACCAACGTATTTGTATCATTTTTAAAGTTAAATTGTATAAACAGGTCGCACCACTTGCGTGCGTTAGCGTAGCGGGACGTTCGCGTTCATCGTCTTGTAGAGAAGTTCGGTTTTTACCTTTTCCCCCGCCCCTTATCCCCAGAGGGAACCCCACCTTCCCCTTTCCCCCTGAGCCTTCACAATAAGGTTTTTTACTGACTGAAATTAGCGATCGCACTTTACAAACCCTATCTCATACCACACAGGCTTTAATAGAATTAGGGTAAGTCAATAGTCGTGCTTGAATGAAATGCCCTCGAATTTGTAAGGCAAAAGCAATTAACGATCGCACCTTGGTGATTGAATTCACCAATCAAGAAGTCAAGAAATATGATATTTTACATCTTTTAGAAAATCCCATGTTTGCTCCACTTCGTCAACCTGCATTTTTCAAGAACTTTAAGGTTGAGCAAGGGGGCTACGGGATTGTGTGGAATGAAGATATCGATCTGAGTGAGTATAAGCTTTGGAAAAATGGCATGACGGTGGCAGAAGGCGATCGCTCAGTTACGCTGTAAGTTGGCAACTCGGTTTTTATATTATTCGTAGCTGCGATCGCCTGGCTACTAAAGAACTTTATTGTTTGTGATCAATAAGGAATATAATGTTGTCGTTTTAATAGTTTTAAGTAATGCCACGCATTTTCGACAACATTGACTTACAATTGTTACCGATTTTGAGAGAGACTCTCAAAGTGTCTTATCGAGCGGATTTTTGCGTTGGCTACTTCAACCTTAGAGGTTGGCGGGGAATTGATGATTTGATTGAGCCTTATGTTGGCGGCGAAGGTTGTTGTTGCCGTTTGCTGATTGGGATGCAGAGTTTGCCTAGTGATGAAGTTCATGCGGCATTTACTCTTGGTAGTGGGAACGGGAGTATTGATAATAGTGCAATTGTTCGTTTGAAAAAACGGATGGCTGCGGAATTTCGCCAGCAGCTTACTATCGGTGCGCCTACTAATCAGGATGAAGCGGGGTTGCGGCGGTTAAGTCATCAGCTAAAAACTCAAAAAGTAATTCTTAAATTGTTTTTGCAGCACCCACTCCACGCTAAGTTGTATCTTGTGCATCGCAATGATGCCAACACTCCAATGGTGGGATTTTTGGGTAGCAGTAACTTGACTCTTTCAGGATTGGCGAAACAAGGGGAATTGAATGTTGATATTTTAGATCACGATGCTTGCAATAAATTGGAAAAATGGTTTGGCGATCGCTGGCAAGATTACGGTTGTATAGATATATCTAAAGAACTGGCAGAAATCATTGATGCAAGTTGGGCAAGAGCCGAATTAATCCCGCCATATCACATATATTTAAAGTTTGCTTATCATTTATCTCACGAAGCGATCGCAGGATTGTCAGAATTTCGCATACCCCGCGAATTTAATAATTTATTTGATTTCCAAAAAGCCGCCGTGCAGCTAGCGGCGCGTCATGTCACAAGGCGCGGCGGTGTATTAGTTGGGGATATAGTTGGTTTAGGCAAAACTTTAGTGGGAACTGCTTTAGCGAAAATTTTACAAGAAGATTGTTACTTAGAAACGCTGATTATTTGCCCGAAAAACTTAGTAAAAATGTGGCAAGAATATGCTGATAAATATCGGCTATATGCCAAAGTTATGCCTAGTAGTCAAGTGCAGAGTCAATTACCAGAACTTCGCCGTTACCGAGTTGTGTTGATTGATGAAAGCCATAATTTGCGGAATCGTGAAGGGAAAAGATATCGTGCGATCGCAGAATATATTACCGCTAATGAAAGTAAATGTATTCTCTTATCGGCAACACCTTATAACAAAACTTATCTTGATTTATCTGCCCAATTACGGTTATTTGTGCTTGAAGATGAAGATTTGGGATTTCGACCAGAAGCCTTACTGAATGAATTAGGTGGAGAATTAGAGTTTATCAGAAGACATCAATGTTCTGTACGTTCTTTAGCTGCTTTTGAAAAGAGCGAATATGCCGATGACTGGCGAGAATTGATGAAACGTTACATGGTGCGGCGGACGCGATCGTTTATTAAAGATAACTACGCCAACACTGATGAAACAGGGCGCAAATATCTTAAATTTTCTGATGGCAGACGTTCTTATTTTCCAGAGCGTAAACCTCGTACTGTCAAATTTACTTTAGAAAGTTCTCACGCTGACCCTTATTCTCATCTTTATTCCGAAGCAATTATAGAATTAATTAATCAACTTAATTTACCTCGTTATGGGCTAGGCAATTACATTGCTGCTAAACACAAGCAACCACCCACAGAAGCAGAACAACGCGTATTGAGTGGGTTATTTCGTGGTGGAAAAAGGTTAATGGGATTTTCCCGCACTAACTTATTTAAACGCTTAGAAAGTAGTGGTATTGCTTTTATTCAATCAATTGAACGCCACATTTTACGGAACTTTATTTATTTAACTGCTATTGAAAAAGGGCTAGATATTCCTATAGGTACTCAAGAGGCTGATTTATTAGACACTCGCAATAATGATGAAGATGCAGATTCCGTAACAGCAACATTGTTTGATGCAGAAATAGAAGATGAGACAAATGTAGTAGATTTAGAAAATCAGTTATTGCAAGAGAAGAATTTTCGTCAACGTGCTGAGTCAGTTTACCAAGAATACACAACTCGATATAAACGACGATTTAAATGGCTGCGTTCTACACTATTTGATATTAAAAAGCTGAAGCAGGATTTGTTATCTGATGCTCAAGCATTGATTAATGTGCTGCAAAATTGTGGTGAATGGAATCCCAAGCATGATGAAAAACTTGCTGCTTTGGTTAAATTGCTAACGCAAACTCACCCTAATGATAAGGTACTAATATTCACACAGTTTGCTGATACAGTACGTTATCTTGCTGATAATTTACAGGCACTAAATATCACGAATATTGCAGGGGTAACAGGTCAATCTAAAGACCCAACAGAAATGACAGGAAGGTTTAGCCCGGTGAGTAATGGAATTCCTATCTCGCCATCAAGTGAATTACGTATTTTAATTGCCACCGATATTTTAAGTGAAGGTCACAACCTACAAGACTGTGCAATTATAGTTAATTGGGATTTACCTTGGGCGATTATTCGCTTAATTCAACGGGCGGGACGGGTAGACCGAATTGGACAAAAAGCAGAACAAATTATCTGTTATTCTTTCTTGCCAGCCGAGGGAGTAGAACGTATTATTAATTTGCGGGAAAGACTGCGCCAGCGATTGCAAGAAAATGCTGAAGTTGTAGGAACTGATGAAGCATTTTTTGAAGACGATTCTACACAAGTAATTCTCGACCTCTACAACGAGAAATCTGGGATGTTGGATGGCGATGAGGACACGGAAGTAGACTTGACATCGGAAGCTTTTCAAATTTGGAAAAAAGCTACAGATGACAATCCTGGTTTGAAGAAGACTATCGAAGAAATGTCTAATGTGGTTTATTCTACTCGTGCTCATATAGGTCAACCTATTCAACCAAACGGTGTATTGCTGTATATAAAAACCACTGAAGGTAATGATTCCTTGGTTTACGTTGACCGTGAAGGTAACAGCGTCACGCAGTCACAATTGGGAGTACTTCGGATGGCGGCGTGTGATGAATTTACTCCAGCAATCCCTAGAGATAAACAGCATCACGAGTTAGTTAAAAAAGGTGTTGAATTGATTGCTGAAGAAGAAAAAAACGTAGGTGGTCAATTGGGACGACCATCAGGGGCGAGATTCAAAACTTATGAACGACTTAAGAGCTATGCTCAAGAAATGAAGGGAACGTTATTTGTCACTGACGAACTTTTGAAGGCGATTGATGATATTTATCGTTACCCTTTGCGACAGTCAGCAATTGATACCCTCAACCGTCAACTAAGAAGTGGTATTAGTAATCAACAATTAGCAGAATTAGTAGTAGCGCTGCGGATGGATGACCGTTTGTGTATTGTGAGTGAAGAAGTAGAGCACCGAGAGCCTCAGATTATTTGTTCGCTGGGATTATTTGAGGAATGATACTAATTCGTAATTCGTAATTAAGGGAAGACGTAGCCAGTAGGTTGGGTTGAGGAACGAAACCCAACATTAATAAACCTAAGCATTGTTGGGTTTCACTCCGTTCAACCCAACTTACAGTACTGAAGTGCTTACTACGAACCTCTCAAAACTTTTGCAACAGACTAGTAGGTTGGGTTGAGGAACGAAACCCAACATTAATAACCTAAGCATTGTTGGGTTTCACTCCGTTCAACCCAACCTACACTACTACACTACTAAAAATGAGAAAGCATTCAAGTATTTTGAGAAAGTCAAATGCCTTTTTGCTTACGGAATATACCAAAATGAGTAGGCATTTAAAGCTTTTGCTTGCGGAATATACCAAAATGAGTAAGCATTTGAGGCTTTTGCTTGCGGAATACACCAAAATGAGTAAGCATTTAAAGCTTTTGAGTAAGTATTTAAAGCTTTTGCTTGCGGAATACACCAAAATGAGTAAGCATTTAAAGCTTTTGAGTAAGTCAAACCTGCTTTTGAGAAAGCATTTAAGTATTTTGCGAAAGCATTTAACCATTTTGAGCAAGCAATTAGGCATTTTGATAAAGTAATCAGCAAATATACCTGATGATTAAAAATCGCGTCTGTACAAATGAAGCCGGCGCTTAAATAACTCAATAACTTTCAGTATATTTTCTCAACTGTAAATAAGGATAAAGGATTTATAAAGTATAGAAAGCATGGTTTAAATAAAAAAATTTAACTCGTCTAAAAAGGGTTTATTAAAGTCCGCCTACGCAGACTTAATTTTAGAGCCACAGATTTATTTTCTGAATGGCAAGTTTACCATGCTTGGTTTTTATTTTCCAAGTTATTTACGGTAAATTATGTCACTTAATTTTCAACGAACACGCGATTTTCTCTATAACTTCCAATTTAATGATTTGTTTATAAAAGAGTTAGGTTGGTCACAACCTTCAAAGAAAAAAACTCTTTCGTTGGAAGTTGACGAAAAGACGTATCACTACAAAAGTATTGCTGAAATTTCGGGAGTTGCTGTATTTGAGGTTGTAGCAGCAGATGGCGCAATTCCAGAAGCTAAAGTTAGAGTTGAAATTTACAAAGAAATTACTAAATTAATCAATGAAAATCTGCTGATTTTTATTGATGAAGAACGTACACGCAGTCTTTGGTATTGGGTAAAAAGAGAAGATAGTAAAAGTTATATCCGCGACCATTTATATGTGAAAGGTCAACCGGGAGACTTATTTTTAAGTAAGCTTGGTTCTTTAGTTATTGAGATTGCTGAATTAGAATCTGGTGAGCCGACTGTTATAGAAATTGCCCATAAGTTGCAAAAAGCTCTGGATGTCGAGCCAGTAACTAAAAAGTTTTACAAGGAATTTCAAGAGCAACACCAGAAGTTTTTGCAGTTTGTTAAAGGAATTAGTAACGAAGTAGATAGACGTTGGTACACATCGGTAATTCTCAATCGCCTGATGTTCGTTTATTTTCTCCAGCGTAAGGGTTTTATTGATAACCAGGATTTAAACTATTTACAAAATAAGTTAGAACAAAGTCAGCAAAAAGGTGAAGATTTATTCTATGATGAATTTCTTCAGGCGTTATTTTTTGAAAGCTTTGCTAAACCTGAGATAGACCGAGATTCATCAGTTCAAAATTTGGTAGGAAAGGTTAAATATCTCAATGGTGGATTATTTCTTCAACATCGTATTGAAAAAGATTATAAGATTTTTATAGCTGATAAGGCGTTTGAGCAAGTTTTAGATTTATTTAAGCGTTATTCTTGGAATCTGGATGATACGCCAGAGGGTAAAGATGATGAAATAAACCCTGATGTTTTAGGATATATTTTTGAAAAATATATTAATCAAAAAGCGTTCGGTGCGTATTATACTAGACCGCAAATTACAGAATATCTCTGTGATAAAACTATTCACAAATTAATTGTAGACCGTGTAAATAATCGGCTGTCTGATAGTGAGAAGTCATTTGAGGATATTAATGAACTAATCATCAAACTGGATGCAAATATTTGCTATCTGTTAATTGATGATATTCTCCCCAATTTATCAATTCTTGACCCGGCTTGTGGTTCAGGTGCGTTTCTTGTAGCGGCGATGAAGACGCTAATTCAAGTTTATAGTGCGGTGATTGGGTCAATTGAGTTGATGGGAGAAGAGACGCAAAGTTTTGCAGTTTTACAGGAAATAAAAAACTCTCATGCATCGTTAGATTATTATATTAAAAAACGTATTGTTACTGATAACCTCTATGGTGTAGACATTATGGAGGAAGCAACAGAAATTGCAAAGCTGCGTTTGTTTCTAGCGTTGGTTTCTTCTGCTAAAAATGTCGGTGAGTTGGAACCGTTGCCGAATATTGACTTTAATATTATGGCTGGTAATTCGCTGATTGGGTTAATTCGGGTTGATGAAACAGCGTTTGATATGGTTGGAAATTCGCTACAAGGCAATCTTTTACAAACATTAGCAGCCGATAATTACAAGAAAATATTAGAAGAGAAGAATAAATCAATTGAATCTTACAAAGAATATGCCTTTTTTCCTCAGAATTTACCTCACACAGATACACCTAAAGATACTTGTTTGAGACATCTACGCAGAAGTATTGAACAACTAAACAGTAAATCGGAAAAGAACTTAAATCTTTTATTACTGGATGAGTTTAGTAAGCGTTTGGGTATCAAGTATGAGGAAGTGCAGTTATCTGGAAAATCACAGAAACGTGTATTAAAGGTTGAGGATATTGCAGCGCTGAAGCCTTTTCACTGGGGTTATCACTTTGATAAGGTTTTAGAACGCGGTGGCTTTGATGCGATTATTACTAATCCACCGTGGGAGATATTTAAGCCGCAAGCTAAAGAGTTCTTTGCACAGCATAATGAACTGGTGACGAAGAACAAAATGGATATCAAGGCTTTTGAGAAAGAGCAGAACAAACTATTACAAAAACCTGAGATTGCTAACGCTTGGTTAGAATATCAGAGTAAATATCCTTATTTAAGTGCTTATTATCGTTCATCTGAGCAGTATAAAAATCAGATTTCTATTGTTAATGGCAAAAAAGCAGGGACGGATATTAATTTATATAAGTTGTTTGTAGAACAATGTTTTAATCTTTTGCGTTCGGGTGGCGAGTGTGGAATTGTGATTCCTAGCGGTATCTACACTGATTTGGGAACTAAGCAATTGCGGGAGATGTTGTTTAATCAAACAAAAGTTACTGGTTTATTCTGCTTTGAGAATCGCAAGACAATATTTGAAGGTGTTGATAGTCGGTTTAAGTTTGTTATTCTTTCTTTTGAAAAAGATAATACAACAACAGAATTTCCATCGGCTTTTATGCGTCTTGATGTGAATGAACTTGAAAGGTTTCCTAATGATCATAGCTTGCAGATTAGCGTTGACATGGTGCGTCAACTCTCGCCTGATTCACTATCTGTAATGGAGTTTAAGAATGAGGTGGATATCCGCATTTCTAGGAAAATGCTTAAGTTTCCTTTGCTGGGAGAAAAGATTGAGGGTAAGTGGAATTTGCACTTAACTCGCGAATTTGATATGACGAATGATAGTCATTTATTTAAGCAACAGTCGAGTAAAGGAAGATTACCACTTTATGAAGGCAAGATGATTCATCAGTTCACTCATCTATATGCTGAACCAAGGTATTGGGTTGATGAACAGGAAGCGAGGAAAGCTTTATTAGGACGAAATGAAAGTGATACCAATCAAAAATTAGATTATCAATTTTTTCGGCTGGGATTTCGTGATATTGCTAGTAATACCAATGAAAGGACGATGATTTCGTCTATCATTCCTCCTACTTTTCACGGTAACAAGATTCCAACAGCAAAAATATTCGATCAGCAAGGAAAACTGCTAATAGATAATGTTAGTCAATTATTTCTCTGTGCAGTCTGGAACACCTTCATTCTAGACTGGCTTTTACGAACAAAAGTTACTACGACATTAAATTACTTTTATATATACCAGCTACCAGTACCGCGATTAACGAAAAGCGATCGCTACTTCAATGACATAGTACAACGCGCCGCTAAACTAATATGTACCACACCAGAATTTGACGAACTCGCGCAAGAAGTCGGGTTATCCCACAAACAAGGCGTTACCGACGAGACAGAACGCGCTCAGCTACGAGCAGAACTCGACGGCATGATAGCGCACCTTTACGGTTTAACTGAAGAAGAGTTTAGCTACATTTTGACAACTTTCCCTATTGTTCCTGAATCTGTCAAACAGGCAGCATTGGAAGCTTACCGCATCTTTGCACCGCAACTTAAACGTAGAAATTGCGGTATGAACTCAATAGACCTGTCTATAAAATAAACTTTTAAGACGGCTCCTGTCCCACCGCTAGATTACCTAAATTTATTTTACGAACCGCCAAGAACGCCAAGGACGCAAAGGAAGAAGATAAAGTAATCTTGTAGCGCGAAGGAAGAGGTCTGTTTAACAAAGGCATTTGTGAAGTGGTATATTGACACTTGGTTCAACCGATTTCAAACTATGGATTAGCCAGCAGGATAGTGAAATCACTGTCTATAAAACGATAGTAGGACTTACGCACACTCTAAAAATTCTTGGCGTCTTGGCGTCTTGGCGGTTGCATAATTAACCTTTTTGGCAATTTTCGCGTAAGTCCTGGATAGATATCATAGGTGTAAATGGCATCAAGTCAGTTCAACGAGCAAGATTAAAAGCATTGGGAGCGGTTGAAAAAGGGAGTGAAGCAGGCAGATGATCCAAAAACCTGGGCAGAGTTGGCTTTCTTCCTTAATTAAAGGCGTGCCGTTAAGTCGCGTTCTCGTTGTGCCGTTTTTGCTACAAATCTCGCTAACGGTAGGATTAACTATATATTTATCGCTCTACAACGGGCAAATTGATCGCAATACTCAAACCATAATTTGGTTCTCTTTGGCAGCTTTTGTCATGGCTGCATTGCTGGGGATTCTTACCATCCGTTGGATAGCTCAACTAATTATCGACTTAAGTACAGCGGTAAAAGCTTTAGCCCAACGCAAAACTTCAGACGATTTCATCAATGCCGAGGATTCAGTGATAGTACAAGGTATTGATGAACTGGAGGGGTTGGCTGGCTCTTTTAACCAGATGACGCAGCAGTTACGCGAATCCTTTGCAAAACTGGCAACTGCGAAGGAAGATTTAGAATTACGAACTCAAGAGTTGCAGCAAGAAATTCAACAGCGCATCCAGAATGAACGCAGACTAGGCCAACACAGTCGCGCATTGGCAGAATTGGCAAATCACAGAGCCGTTTCAGATGGAAATTTGGAAACAGCGTTTAAAGTAATTACGGAAACAGCAGCGAATGCTTTAGAAGTCGAGAGAGTTAGCGTGTGGATATACAATGGCGATCGCACCAAATTACAATGTGTAAATCTCTACGAACGTAGCAAACAGAGATTTACCGCAGGTATGGAACTCAAGCGGAAAGATTATCCTATCTACTTTAAAGCTTTAGCAACTGCTTGCACCATCATCGTTACTGACACGCGCAACGATCTACGGGTGAAGGAATTACTGGCTCAACTGCTAGAACCGCACAACATCGTATCTTTAATTGTTGCCCCCATTTGGGTTGGGGGTGAAGTGGTGGGAATGGTATTTCATGAACAAGTTGGAACCCCCCGCCAGTGGGAACTGATTGAGCAAAACTTTGTAGGTTCCATTGCTGACTTTGTGGCGCTAACTTTGGAAATATGCGATCGCATTCGTGCAGAATCCGCTCTACGTGAGGCTAAAGAAGTTGCTGAAGTGGCAAATCGTGCCAAAAATACATTCCTCGCAAATATGAGTAATGAACTCCAGACTCCCCTAAACTCAATTTTAGCGATCGCCACAGCACTTCAAAATGAGGTATCTGGCCCTCTAAGCCAAGAACAGCACCAGTCCTTAAATACTCTAGAACTTAACGGTAAGCACCTACTGCAACTGATTAATAACATCCTCGACTTTGCCAAAATCGAATCCGGTAAAATCGAACTGCAACTGGCTCCCGCTTCTATCCAAGAATTATGTAACTCCAGCCTCAGTTTTGTGAAACAGCAAGCATTCAAGAAAAATATTCGACTCAGTTCACAAGTACCAGAAGGACTCGAACCCATCCAAGTCGATGAGTACCGCATCAGACAAATGCTCGTTAACCTGTTAAACAACGCTATCAAGTTTACTCTAGACAATGGCAAAGTCTGGATTGAAGTTCAGCCAAATTCCACAAACGAATATATCTTTATCAGCGTGGTAGACACAGGCATTGGCATTTCTTCAGACGACCTCTCTAAATTATTTCAACCTTTTGTGCATATTGATAATGCATACACCCGCCGTCAAGCAGGTACAGGTTTAGGATTAGCAATGGTGCAACGAATTGTACAGTTGCATGGTGGTAGTGTCCATGCCGAAAGTGCATTGGGAAGAGGTAGCCGATTTACGGTAAAACTTCCTTGGAAGAAGAAAGGAGATAGGATAGGCATCTTGCCCGTCCTGTGAACTGGGCGGGCAAGATGCCCACCCCACAAAATTAGATAATTTATTTGTAGGAGTTCCCTAAATGTCATGTTGAGCGGAGCGAAACATCTCGGAGATTCTTCCCTCTACTACGTTCTGGTCAGAATGACACTCAGAATTTTTGGACTTTTGCAAGAGATCTAATGTTCTTTGTACCTTTGTGGTGAAAAAAATTTTAATTAACCACAAAGGCACTAAGACACTAAGTAAAACCTATGTTGTAGCTCTATTCCTGATTTGTACCAGCAGGTGGTTGTGAGCGCAACTGACGTAGAGACTGCCGTAACTTGTTTTGAGTTTGACTAGTATTAGTGTTTTCTCTGCGCCGCCGTCGATTTGTAGTTGCTTGTGGCTTTGGTGATGAATTTACTCGCTCACGCTGGATGTTGCGTAAAGACTCTCTGGCAGTTCCCTGAGTGCGATTTGTCCTAGGTTGAGTTGTTGAACCTGCGGCATTATTTTCTACTCTGGGACGGCGGATCTGAGGGGTAACTCTAGATTGTACTGGTTTTTCGGCGGGAACATCTGTAATTGTCGGTGCTAGCGATCGCCTACGTCTGCGAGTTGTGTTTGTGGAGTCAGTATTTGAAGTCGCTGTTTGCTGGCTTCTTTCTTGCGCTTCTCTGCGTTTTTTCTGTTCTTGGGCTTGGCGGTGTCGCCGTGAGCCTTGTATAGCGTATTCAGTTGCGATCGACACTCCCTGTCTACCACCAGACGCGGGTTTTAATTTCCAGTTACGTGCTTGTCTTAGGGTTTCTTCATCCAAGTCGCGGTTTCCACTAGATTTCGCTACCCGCACATTCGTAACATTACCTTTATCGTCAGTATCGACAGCTACTTCTACTCTACCTTCAATACCTCGTCGTCTTGCTGCCTCTGGATACTTAGCAGCGCATTCGCGACAAGCTGCACGACCATTACCAGTACCGGAATTGTTAATTTTTGGAGGTGTAGGCGCTGTTGGTGCTGTTACCACTGGCGATCGGTTTCCTGATTGATTGCCTGTACCAGTACCTATGCCTGTGCCTATTCCTGTACCTCTACCTATGCCTGTACCTCTCCCCGTGCCTGTACCTGTATTTAAAGCAACACCAGAGCCAGAGTTGCTAAGGGTATTTGACGGTGTACTATCACTACCACCTTGAGTCGGTGTAGAATCTCTCAGTTCGCTCAACTGTTGTCTTAAATTATTGTTAGACGGAGTAACAGGTGCAGATGTTGTCACAGGAGCTTCTGACCTAGTGACAACTTCTTTTTGCGGGGTATTTATTGGCTGTACTTTTTGTGGTACTGGTGTAACCCTTTCTGGTTGTTGTTGAACTGGTGGAGTTTTTGGAGGTTCAACAACCTTTTGTACTGGTTGAGTTACTATGGGCTGTTTTTGTACAACTTCGGGCTGTTTTTTTATTTCTTGTGGAACTTCTTTTGCTGGTTTTTCTGGTTCTGTAGTCGGTTCAACGATCGCTAACTCTATTGGTTCTTCTTCTAGTTCAGGCACTCGCGCCAAAAAATTACCTATGCCTGATGACAGTGCGCCGATATGCAGCGCTAGCGAGCCAATCAAACTGTAAGTTAGAAAAGACTTGAGAGCCTCAACTTCTTTGGAACGTTGCTCACCAGTGATGCCAGAAAAGCTCATAGTCTATTGCTACCCATTCTCACTAATTTAGTCATATTAGGATGTATTGGTGTAAATACGCAAGTAAAAAATTAAAATTTTTGGCGAACTGCATATTTATCAAAAACATCTTCTAACATCAGGGTTTTTAGATAAAATAAATTTTTATTCAATGAAATTATTTTTTTTTATATAAAACTCACAAATAGGTAAATAAAAATCATCACTGATTGATTTAAAAAAATTATCATTATATTTTAAATTTAATTGAGAAAAACTATCAGGTTTTCTCAAGATTCTGGTAGTCTGACTGTGTTATTGTTGGCATTTAGAGGCATTACATGGGAATTCAAAATCTTTTTACAGCAGGTGGTGTGGTCATGTGGCCCCTGCTGGGTTTTTCAGTATTGGCAGTGGGGCTGATAATTGAGCGTGTAGTTTTTTGGGTACGGATTAATAAACGTCAAAGCCGCGTAGTGCGAGATGTTTTGAATCTCTATCGACTCGATAACGTTGTCGGTGCAATGGATAAACTGCAAAAAAATGCAGATTTACCACTTGCCCGTATTTTTCTGGCGGCTTTAGAGTTGGAAGGCCCAAATCCCGAAGAATTTCGTTTGGCATTAGAAAGTGAAGCGCAGGCTGAGATACCTGTACTCAAACGCTTCCAAAATCTTCTAGAGACAATCATCGGTTTAGCGCCACTTTTAGGTCTTCTTGGGACTGTATTAGGATTGATCACCTCTTTTGCTTCCTTAAACCTTGGTGATGTGGGAGGTACTAAAACAGTCGGTGTTACATCCGGGATTAGTGAAGCCTTGGTATCAACTGCATCAGGATTGATTGTTGCAATATTTACACTCCTCTTTGCTAATACTTTCCGGGGACTGTACCAGCGCCAAATAGCATTGATTCAGGAGTATGGAGGACAACTAGAATTGCTCTATCGCCGTCGCTACGAACGAGGAGAAAAAACTTATGCGCCTACAAGATGAACCTGAGTTGCCACCACAGATTAATATTGTGCCGATGATTGACGTGATATTTGCAATTTTGACGTTTTTTATCATGTCAACTTTATTTTTAACACGCTCAGAAGGATTACCAGTAAATTTACCGAAAGCAGCCACAGCAAAACAACAGCAAGTTCCCACTAAAATCACCGTTACGGTTGATGACAAAGGACAGATCAGCCTGAATCGGAAACCAGTGGCAATTGATAATTTGACACAGCAAGTGCGTGCTTTAGTTGGCTCTAACTCAGAAGTTTTGGTGATTATTAATGCTGATGAAAAAGTCGGTTATGGCGAAGTAGTAACGGTAATGGATCGGGTACGTCAAGTTGAGGGAGCAAAATTAGCGATCGCCACGCAAAAACCATAATGTAGATATTAGCCCATAATAGATAATTGTCGGGCGATTGTGTTGGCGATCGCCCACATTTGTTTACGCCGCTGGCGCTCGCATCTGTAATTCTTCAGCTATACTTTTCAATAATGCCGCCTGCTCTGAGTGGATAAAAAAGTGTGCACCGTTGAACATCTGTAATGAAAAAGCAGCGGTAGTCTGCTGTTGCCATGCTTGCAAAGCTTCATAACTGACTTCTTGGTCTTGTAAGCCACCAAAAACAGTAATCGGACATTCTAGGGGTGGCTCTTGAGTATAAACATAAGTTTCCACAATTGCGAAATCTGCCCGCAGAATTGGCAAGAACAGTTCCATCAATGCCTGATTTTCTAAGACTGCTTCGGGTGTACCGTTGAAATTACGAAGTTTTTCTAACAACTCCGGCTCTGATAATGTGTGTAGAGGTGGTTTTGTTAACGGGATTTGCGGCGCAAGGCGAGCAGATATAAAAAGGTGAAATGGAGTAAGACTATATTGAGAGCGCAGTAGCCGGGTTAACTCGAAGCTAATTAGTCCACCCATGCTGTAACCGAAAAAGGCGAATGGTTTATCTAAGTATAATATCAGTTCTGATGCGATCGCATTTACAAGCGGCTCTAACCGCGTCAAAGGAAGCAACCTTATTAGAGATCCCCGTCCCGGAAGTTCCACAGGACAGACTTCGACAGTTTCAGGTAGACTCTTAGACCAGGTACGAAAGGTTGAAGCCCCACCACCAGCATAAGGAAAGCAGAATAAACGCAAATTTGCTTGAGGATTAGGCCGGGGACAAGTAAGCCAATTGAAGAGTGGTCTAGTTGTCATAATGAAACTTAGATTTGAATAACACAATCCTGCTGGAACTATTAAGTATATACACGTTAATCTTATGACAAAAATTGAACCTTGGGTAACACAAGCTATTAACGTTTAGCAGCTTCGATTTTTCAAATCCTTTAAGGAAGCGATGGTAAAGTTTTAACCTCATCCACCCCTAAAAAGAGATGGGATTTCATGTTGACTGTTAACTGTTGACTGTTGACTGATAAAAATATTGTTTGTTTGGTAGGTATTCCCTATTCTAGAACTTCGTTTAAAAAACTAAATCTTCAAGGGAATCCTACCTTTTTGTGACAAAAGTTTTACTTATCTATGTAGTTAATCATTAGTCACTGTCGCTATCACAACAGTTTTTCGTATCTTTCTTAGGGTATCTAAACTCGTGAACATGGTGATGATGGTGATGGTGGTGATGGTGGTGATATTTCTTTTCTCCACAATATTTGCATCCTCCAGATAGAAACTGCTGTTCTTCTGGGGATAACTCCACCAATGAATTAGATTCCATAACTTGATTTGACATAATTTTTGCCTCACTTACTGACAGAGGTATTGCACAAATGAGTAAAGTGTGTAACACCTCTTTTATTATTTCTAAATACATTTTCTAGATATTAAATTCCCCTAAAGTTAGAAATAAGTAGGCTAAGATTATTACTTTTGGCTCATGACAAATCTAGTTCTAATTTCAAGAAAAATTTTTCTTAAGCGCTACAAACAATCTCGCTGTTCATAGGCACTATGCAAAAATAACCATAGGACTTACGCAAAAACTCTCTGAAACTCTTATTTCTCCCTTCGGGTTTACAGTCGCCTGCGGAGGGAAACCCTCCCGCAGCGCTGTTTCACCGTGCTCTCCGTGTCGCGCCAGTTGCTTCAAGTCGGGGAACCCGCCCAACGCACTGGCTTCTCTGTGGTACCCTTCGGGAAGCCACTTCGTGTCTACGATTCTCCGTTACCTGTGCGTAAGTCCTGAATCAGTTTGTAGGGTGGGCATTATAATGGCCGGCCACCCTACTATTACTTATCTTTGTGATTTATATATTACCTGTGAACACTCGCTCAGCAGATCCAGTCATATAAATACGCTGATCTATTTCTGACCATTCGATTTGTAAAGCCCCACCAGGTAATTCTACGGTAGCGGTGCGATCGCATTTGTCTGTCAATACACCAGCTACCAAGGCAGCACAAGCACCAGTACCACAAGCCAGCGTGATCCCAGCACCTCGTTCCCACACTCGCATTTTTAGATAGTCACGGCTCACTACTTGAATAAATTCTGTATTTGTCCGTTGAGGAAAAACTGGATGATGCTCAAACAGAGGGCCGATGGTTTCTAAGGGAATTGCTGCTACGTCTTTTACAAAAGTAATGCAGTGAGGATTTCCCATACTCACACAAGTGACATTCCAAATTTGCTCCGCCACTTCTAGCGGCTGATTAATGACTTTTTCTTCAGCAGGTGTAAGGGTGGTAGGAATTTCTTGAGCGAGTAAACGAGGTAAACCCATATCCACCTTCACTTGACCATCTTGCATCAGTTGGGGCGTCATCACACCAGCCAATGTCTGAATACGATATCGGTCTTGATTTCGAGATTCGCCCTCTAAATCTGCCAAAAACCCAGCTAAACAGCGAATACCATTACCGCACATTTCCGGCTCTGAACCATCAGAGTTGAAAATCCGCATGGTGTAGTCAGTACCATTTTCTCCCGGTAGGGCAAAAATTACACCATCAGCACCAATGCCAAAGTGGCGATCGCACAACTTGATCGCTTGCTCTGGTGTCAGTGCAGGCGCAGATGATGAGCGATTATCAATCAGAATAAAGTCGTTACCTAGACCGTGATACTTAGTAAATTCGATTGCCATTTCTCTAAGGATGAATTATCAAGGATTAGGGACTGGGGACTGGGGACTAGGGACTAGGGACTAGGGACTGGGGACTAGAAACTAGGTAGGAAAGATTTTTCTAATACTTAATCCCTAATTCTCAATCTCTAATTCTAAATACCAATACCCAATCCCCAATCCCCAGTACCCAATCCCCATTACATCATTACTAAAAATGCTAACAACTGAATTTGATACCTCACTACCTAGCATTAGGCAAGTGCAACATCTGATTAAAGAAACAACACAGGTGGAATTCAAACTAATGACAAACGATTCGCTCACAGGTAGGGTTTTATGGCAAGACTCATACTGTGTATGTATTTTAGATGAGAACAGTCAGCAAACCACTATTTGGAAGCAAGCGATCGCCTACATTAAGCCCAAGAGTTAGTCAAAAGGAGCCAGTGCGTTGGGCGGGTTCCCCGGCTTGTAGCAACTGGCGTTCCAAAGTCAAATCATAACCCTTGTACAGACGCGATTCATCGCGTCTCTACTCCCGCAAATTATCCAAAGGCAGAAACTCTTTAAGCGCTTCTGCCTCACTTGCTTTTACTATTGGGATAGATAGCGACACTGCACTAGTGGGGACAAACAACAGTTGTAATTGATTTAGACTGGGCAAACTACCGCACAATAGTACTTGATCACCCAAACGTAAATCTATATTGCCATCAGGAGAGCGAATAAACTTACCATCTCGGCGGATGGCTTGCACTTGTCCCCCAGATGACTGTTGGATATCCAAATCTGCAAGAGTTTTACCCAAGACTGGGGAATCACCATTAATTGTGATCCACTGACAAGCACTATTTTCACCGGGAACAGCCACTTGTCCTTTAGCTAATTCTGCTAAGGCTGCTAGTTCTTCATTTGCACCCACTACCAGCAGGCGATCGCCTGCTTCCAATCTAGTTTGATTATTGGGATAATCTATTTCATCGCCGTTAACGCGGCGAATTGCCATTAAACTCGCTCCTGTGAGATAGCGCATATCTGCTTCTTCTATACTCATACCAATCAAGGGCGAATCAGATGGTAGGGGATACCAGCGCCGATTTAAATCGCGAGTTGCTTGCTGCAAATCGTAGGAAACTTCTGATGCAGAACGCTCTGGGCGCAATTGTAAATAATGATCATTGCGGATTTGCTGCATTTCCTGCTGCAAGACATCAGATGACAAGCCTAAGCTAGTTAATAAATGGGTTGCCATTTCTAAGCTGGCTTCAAACTCTGGTTGCACAACTTCCCTGGCTCCCAATTGGTAAAGCACTTCAATATTTTTATCTTGAGTGGCACGGACGACCAAATCTAGTTCTGGACACAATTCTAAAGCACGTTTCAGGCAAAGGCGGCTACTCATGGGGTCAGGAAGTGCGATCGCCATTCCTTTAGCATGATTTACTCCAGCGGTTTCCAAAACGTGTAAACTGACGCAATTACCATATACATAAGCCACTCCGGCATCACGTAACTGCTGAATTCTGCTTTCTGATTGGTCAATGACAACTATAGGTAAGTTGTGTTGCTGCAACAACTTGACTAAATTCCTGCCGACTCGCCCATAGCCGCAAACTACTACATGGTCTTTTAAGGGTAGTTCTGCTGACATATCGCGTGGCTGATCTTCTTCTAAATATGGTTTCAGCCAAGGCATTGATTCGGCAAAGTTGAATAAAAATGGTACTAATCGCAGTACAAAAGGCGTAAGTACAAGTGTGACTGCTGTGGTTCCCAAAATCAGTAAATATATCTGTCGGGATACCAAGCCCAACGCTTGCCCTTCACTAGCCAGAACAAAGGAAAATTCTCCAATTTGAGCCAATCCTAACCCGGCTATTAAGGCTGTTTTCAACGGGTAGCGGAACAACTTCACTAGGGGCGTAATAATCAAAAACTTACCCACAAAAACTAGTGCTACCAACCCCAAAATCAATTCTAGGTTGTTCCACAAAAACACTGGGTCAATTAACATCCCAATGGCGGCAAAAAATAAACTGGCAAAAATATCTCGCAGCGGCTCTACATAAGTTAAGGTTTGGTCAGCGTACTCCACCTCAGAAATCATTAAACCGGCGACAAACGCCCCCATTTCAATAGATAGTCCCAAATACTCTGTTAACAGGGCAATACCTAAACACAAGGCAACTACGCCTAATAAAAAAAGCTCTCGGCTTTCGGTGCGGGCTAGCATTCGCAACAAAGGGGGAATCAGCCAAATTCCCGCCGCCACTGCGCCAGCTGCAAATAAACCAATCCGCAGCAGCGCTGTTAACACGGCGATGCCAATAGTTTCTGCTGGTTGGTTGAGGGCTGGTAACACGGCTAGCATCAGTCCCAATGCCAAGTCCTGCACGACCAAAATCCCCAACATCACTTGCCCGTGGGGCATTTCTGTTTCGTTACGCTCCATCAAGCACTTGAGGACAACCGCTGTAGAAGATAAAGACAGAATTGAGCCTAAAAATACGCCTTTAGCAGGTAAGGTTCCCCAGGCTCCTGTTACCCCACATACCAAAACCGTGATCAAAATCGTCAGCGCAATCTGAAGTCCTCCGCCTCCAAGAGCGATCGCTTTTACCTTTTTGAGTTCTGCAAAGGAAAATTCCACTCCCAAAGCAAATAACAAAAAGGCGACGCCGAACTGTGCCAGAGTTTCAACTTGAATAACTTCTTTAATCAGTCCCAGACCGGCTGGCCCGACAATCATCCCGCCAATGAGATATCCCAGTAACACGGGTTGTCGTAACAGCGCCGCTAACAGTCCGCCACAAGCTGCAACGGCGAGAACCAAAACTAAATCAACAATTAGCCTAAAATCTTCTTGCACCAGTTTTTAACAGAACTATTAAAACCCATTAAACTCAGCATACAAAGTTTTATATATCTGAGGAATAAGATGTTGATGTAGAGACTGCAAAATTTCCTCCCTAGGAATCTAAAATAAAAAACCTCGGCGAAACTAACCGAGGTAGGAGAGAGAAGTCAGAATGACAATTAAAGATACAAATACTGAATTAAAAAAATATTAGTTAACCGCCCACGGAAAACTAAAATATTGCGGTGACGCTGTACATGGACAATTTAGTTACACACTTTGTTTTAATGTAATTAAATATAACAATATTGTTACGATATGTCAATAGGTCTTGACGCTAAAAGGCTAGTAGCGTTAATGAGAGTTGCTTATTCAAAATAAGAACTTCAAAATCTCACGGCTTCAAACTGTGAGAATATCAAAACTTCTTCATATTTCTACTTACGGGATCAAAACCTCTAGAAAACCTGGTACTTTCGTCATAGCAAGCTCCAGTAAGATCTGCTCCATACAACTTGGCATGATTTAGTTTGGCTCCCCGAAGATTTGCTTCATTGAGTTTGACACCGCTCAAATTAGCTCTGGTCAAATTTGCTTTAGCTAAGTTAGCTCTACTCAAATCTGCTCCCCAAAGTTTGGCTTTAGCTAGGTTAGCTCCGCTCAAATCTGCTCCCCATAAGTTGATTCCCGGCAGATAAGCTCCAATGAGCTTGACTCCAATTAAGATAGCTGCTGGAAAATATCTTTCCCCTGCGGCATAGCGCCGCTTCAATTCTGCCGTGTCCATGTTTTGTTGACCTTTTTCAGCAACCAAGAAACTATTTGTTCCCATTCCTGGTCTAGCTCTTTGAAAAACTCTGGCTGACCACTGCGTCGATACCAGAAATGGGCATTGCTCAAATCACCCTCTTTCCGATGTAGATAGGCATGAACCCAAGCACTGTCAGCATCGCTAGCATTTTGAACTATTTCGTGTGCCTGTTCCCAATCACCTTTCTTGTCATACCACATTGCTCGCAGAGCTTCTGGCAGTGTATTGAGATATGAGGGCTGTTTTTCGATCAATTGCTGAAATTCCTCTGTAGTCATGATCGCCATCCAAAAAATATCAAACTTCTATACTTAAATTTAAGATAATTCTTGGACTGCCCGCAGGCGATATCTTGAAATTAGTGCGTTACACCGCGTTAACGCACCTACCAATTAATACAGGAAAACTACGTCTTTCTACCCCTATTACTCGTCAATTTGACCAATTCGACGTATATTCAAAATGTCGCTCATTTTTTTGATTTGGGTAAATACTTGCTCTAATTGAGAGCGATCGCGTATATCTATACCCAAGTCCATTAATGCTGGTTGACCAATAGCGGTTTTTACCTGAGCATGACGTACATTGATGCCTTGGTCACTCAACCGAGACAATATATCTTTTAACACCCCTACGCGATCAAGTGCTTCAATTTGAATATCTACTGGGTAAGTGTGCGGATGACCGCTATTTTCAGCCGTTGAGTTCCACCTGACTGGTACTAGGCGCTCACACTCGACATTTTCCAGATTATGACAGCCTTGGCGATGAATCGAAATTCCTCTACCTCGTGTGACTACACCGATAATTGGTTCGCCAGGAATTGGGGTACAACACCCAGCTAGATGATAAACTAACCCTTCTACTCCAACAATTGGTGAATCAGTACGGGAGTTAGTTGTAGGAGCATCCCGCAAGGATTTTGCTGTAGTTGGCTCTTTGGGGATAAACGGGGGTGCAATGGTAACTGGTTGTTGCGCCTTTACTACTTCGCGCCAACGATTTAGCACTAGGTTTAGTGTGACTTCACCGTAACCTAAACCTGCAAGTAAATCTTCCACACTGTGATAGTTACATTTTTCGGCGACACTTTCCATCGCTTCTGACTTCAACAAGCTATCAAAACCAGTTTTACCAAGTTCTTTTTCTAACAATTCCCGTCCACGGGCGACATTCTCTTCTCGGCGCGATCGCTTGTACCATTGTTTAATCCGATACTTCGCCGCTGAGGTTCTAACAAAGTTCAACCAATCCAAACTCGGATGGCTGTTCTTCTGAGTCATAATCTCCACAATATCGCCATTATGCAACCGTGTTGATAAAGGTACCATTCGCCCATTTACTCGCACCCCTGCACAGTGGTTTCCGACTTCTGTATGAATGCGATAAGCAAAATCTACACTGGTAGACCCAGGACTTAAAGGAACAACATCCCCCTTAGGGGTGAAGACATAAACATCATCTTCAAATAGATTGTCTTTGACGCTATCAAGATACTCTTGTGCGTCCTTGAGATCACTTTGCCATTCTAATAGCTGTCTCAACCAAGTAAACTTCTCATCTGTCGCCGTCAAATGGCTATTGTTAGAACCGCCTGTTTCTTTGTACTTCCAATGAGCAGCAATCCCGTACTCGGCGATATGATGCATTTCTATCGTCCGAATCTGTACTTCCAAAGGACGGCCAGTCAAACCAATTACTCCAGTATGCAACGACTGGTAACGATTGGGTTTAGGCAATCCAATGTAGTCCTTAAATCTACCGGGAATTGGGCGAAAGGCATCGTGAACTACTGCCAAAGCACGATAGCATTCCTCATTGGTTTGGACAATAATCCGTAGCGCCGCCAAATCGTAAATTTCGTGAAATTCTTTTTGCTGTCGCTGCATTTTTTGGTAAATACCATACAGGTGCTTAGGACGCCCACTGATATCCTGGCAGCGAATTCCCGCTTGCTGCAAACGCTCCCGCAAAATATCCGTAGCTTTAGCTAATTTCTCTTCCCGCGCTGTGCGTTTTTCGGAAACATGCTGTTGAATTTCGCGGAAAGCGTCCGGTTCTAGGTATTTAAAAGCCAAATCTTCCAGTTCCCATTTAATCCGCCAGATCCCCAAGCGATTGGCTAAGGGTGCAAAGATATCTCGTGTTTCCTGAGCACTACGGCGGCGGCTAGCCTCTGGCATATATTGTAAAGTTCGCATATTATGCAAACGATCTGCCAATTTCACCACAATTACTCGGATATCTTGCGCCATTGCCAAAAACATCCGTCGGAAGTTTTCGGCTTGGCTTTCAGTTTTGCTTTTAAAATTGATTTTAGAAAGCTTGGTGACACCTTCGACCAATTGCCGTACTTCTGGCCCAAAGCGTTCTTCTATTTCTTCAATTGTGACATCTGTATCTTCAACTACATCATGGAGAAAACCAGCTGCTATCATAGCAGGACTGCCTCCCAAGTCACGCAGCGATCCAGCTACAGCAACAGGATGAGCAATGTATGGTTCTCCAGATTTGCGGTATTGACCTTGATGAAGTTGATAAGCAAATTCAAATGCGCTAGCAATCAAAACTGTATCACTATGCCTTCGGTCATCTTCTGCTTCGCTGCTAGTTGCTGATGCTCCCTTCAAGCATTTCTGTAACCAGTCTGGAAGGGTAAGATCAATTGAGGAATTTATCGCTATGCTGCTCATACAATTGGGACTAAAGGTGATCGGTAGATAAGCGAGTGATAGACAAAACTGGCAGCATCGTACTTAGAAGATGCTGTTGCCCAGAGACGGGTGTAAAAAGTAGTGTAAGGATGATTCTTAAGTTTCTGATAGCAATCATCCGGCAGAATTTAAAGGATCATAAACTTGAAAATCCATTGATTGCAAACAAAGCCTCAAGTCTTTATTTGAGGCTTTTGATGCTAACACTAACTCAGAAAAGTTTATTGTAGAAGAAAAATTACTTGACATTAATACTATCTTAACTAGCACTGGATGTCTTTAAATCTTGAGAAATATCAGGCACTAGCAACATTGCTAGAGCAGTTACGTGCTGATGTTACCACAGCTGGACTGGATGCACCTACGCTGAGGCAGCGTTTGATATCGGTACAGCAGTTGTTTGGGCAGGAAATTGTACCTTTGACTGATGAAGATTCGCGGGTACAGTCTTATCGAACGGAAATCAGTAAGCAACTGCGCCTGTTGGAAATAGATGTGATGTTTTTCCAAGGAGCGCGACAGGCATCTACTGCACAAGCGAGACTTCAGACTATTGGCGATCGCCTGACAACTCTGATTCAATACTGTAATGCCATTATGCAACAAGAAGCGGAGGGAGAAAAATAACAATTGTTCACCTTTTTCTCTGGTTACTCTATCATCCCATTGACGACCCATAGTTGAAAGTTATTTTGGGTCTTGGCAACTTTTGGTGATCTTGATTGGGGATATTAGTTTAGGCGATCGCAACAAGAAAAGATGAAATAATAACTATTACTGAGATTGAGAGATGGCACGAAGTACCCACCAAGAGCGATACC
>JAESGM010000311.1_pt1 | contig 63935 bp, 61 predicted proteins | sample 9269721 | NCBI WGS metagenome assembly JAESGM01 (sample SAMN15720920, study PRJNA650825) | algae metagenome | isolation source: Komarekiella atlantica HA4396-MV6 and co-occurring heterotrophs from... | place: USA: Theobald House, Kauai, HI | collected 2009-07-29
CTGGGAGATGGCGCTCGCCTACTGGAAGACGCTGACCTCGGACGAGGGCGCGCATTACGACAAGATCGTCGTGCTCGACGCCGCCAACCTGCCGCCGATCGTCTCCTGGGGCTCCTCGCCCGAGGACGTCGTCGCGGTGACCGGCGAGGTGCCGGACCCGGCCGCGATTTCCGACGAGAACAAGCGCACCTCCAAGCAGCGCGCGCTCGACTATATGGGCCTGACGCCGGGCACGAAGATCACCGACATCACCATCGACCGCGTCTTCATCGGCTCGTGCACCAACGGCCGGATCGAGGATCTGCGGGCGGCCGCCGCCGTCATCGAGGGCCGCAAGGTCGCGGCGAATGTCGACGCGATGGTGGTTCCGGGTTCCGGCCTCGTCAAGCAACAGGCCGAAGCCGAAGGTCTCGACAAGGTGTTCATCGCAGCCGGCTTCGACTGGCGCGAGCCGGGCTGCTCCATGTGCCTGGCGATGAACGACGATCGCCTCAAGCCGCACGAGCGCTGCGCCTCCACCTCGAACCGCAATTTCGAGGGCCGGCAGGGCTTCAAGGGCCGCACGCATCTCGTCTCGCCGGCGATGGCCGCGGCGGCGGCGATCGCGGGCCATTTCGTCGACATCCGCGCGTGGAAATGATCATTTGAAAGGCCCGCTCCGGCGGGCCTTTTCTTTTGCGCGCCCGTCTGCCGCCGTTACGGAATATTGAGATTTCGCGGTCACGATCCCTCTCGAAATCGAGGGTGGACAGACGAATGAGCGGCGCGGCATTCCTCATGGCGATCAATTTCGCCATCGCCAGCTTGCTGGCCGCATCCTTCATCGCCATCGCGCTTTATGACCGCAGCCGCATCGCGGCGAAATACTTTGCCGGCGCCTATGTGCTCGGCGCGGCCTATTTCGGCGTCGAGTTCCTGATCCCGATGCTGACCGGCGGCAACCGGTCCGTGCTCCTCGGCTATGCGCTCTTCCTCGGCGCGCTCGTCGTCTTCAACCGCGGCCTCGCGCGGCTCTACCATGTGCGCATGCCGTGGAAGGTGATCGCGACGATCTTCGTGGTCTCGATCGTGGCCAAGGTTGCGAGCGACCAGTTGCCGCGCGAATCCTTCGCGCGCATGGTCATCTACCAATTGCCCTATTTCGTCATGCAGGCGATCGGCGCGGGCATCATCTTCGCCTCGGCGAAGCGGCGGCCGATCGACCTCGTCCTCGCCTCGCTCCTGACGATCACGGCCATCCACTACATCATGAAGCCTGCCGTCGCGCTGCAGACGGGCGGCGTCGGCGCCTCGCCGTCGCACTACGCCTCGACCCTCTACGCGTTCATCGGCCAGACGACCGGCGCGATCCTGTCGGTCGCGGTGGCGCTCTTGCTGATGGTCATCCTCGTGCGCGACCTTCTGGCGGAAATCACCGTGCGCTCGGAGACCGACGCGCTGTCAGGTCTCTTCAACCGGCGCGGCTTCGAGCTGCGCTTCGCGCGTCTTCAACAGGCGACGGAAAGCAAAGCGCTGCCGATCTCGATCGTCCTTTGCGACCTCGACCATTTCAAGCTCGTCAACGACACCCACGGCCATGCCGGCGGTGATCGGGTCATCGTCGCGTTTGCCGACGTGCTGCGCGCCGCGACGCTGCCAGACCACGTCGTGGCGCGGATCGGCGGCGAGGAATTCGCGGTGGTTCTGCCGGGTTGCAACCTTGCGGCCGCACGGCTCTTTGCCGAAAGCGTGCGTATCCGCATGGCCGAGATGAGCGTCGCGACGCTGCCTGCCGACGCGCGGTTCACCGCAAGCTTCGGCGTCGCCGAGCGGGCGGGCGACGAGACGGCCGAAAGCGTCCACTACCGCGCGGATGCGGCGCTCTACCAGGCCAAGGACGCAGGGCGCGACCGCGTGCGCGCCTCGAGCGCGGACGGAACGCGGTCCGGCCTCATGATCGGCGAGGAGAAAAGCTCTATTCCTGGCGGAACGCCAAGGGCCCGGTCGAGGTGACGAGCTTGTAGTCGGCCATCTCCTCGGCCGACAGATAGTAGAGCGCGCGCGGCGGCGTATCGAGCGCGTGCAGCCACATGGCCGGATCGACGCCCATTTCCGACAGATAGCGCGAGATGCGCGCGGCGGTGACCTGCGCGTCCGACATCGCCTGCTCGGGACCGGGCAGGCTGGACGTGCCGGCATAGAACTGGTGAAGGCCGATCGCCGCCTTGTCGCCGACCGTGCGCGTGGTGCCGCCGGCGAAGACCAGCGGGCAGGACGAGGCGCAAAGCGCGCCGTCCGGCACGAGCGTCGCGAGGTCGCGCTCGCGGATCATCCGCGCCATCGCCATCGCATCTTCGAGCGAGCCGCCGGGCGAGTTGAGCGAAACCGTCTGGACATATTCGCCGCGCGCGTCGAGTTCGGCGGCGAGCCGGGCGGAGGAGCCGACATCGATCGAGCCGGTCGCGGCGAGGACGCCGCCGGGCTTCAGCTCGAACCGGACGGCATCCTTCAGGAGCGCCTCATCGGTCTGGACGTTCTCGCGCGGGTCCTGCGAGCCGGAAGACGAACCGTCGGTCTCGACGGCCGGTGGCAGGATCGGCTCGGTTACATGCACGGATGCCTGGTCGGACGGCCACAGCCCGCCGGCCTGCTGGCGCAATTCGTAGAGGTCGAAGGCGAGGACGCCGACGACGCCGGCGAGCATCGCGCCGAAGGTGAAGCGCATGACGTTGCCGTCGTCGACGCGATCGACGAGCCGGGCGAAGCGGCCCTGCGGTGCGATGTCGGAATGGTGCGCGTGGTCGGTCATGGCTCGAACCGCTTGCGTTCGTTGAGGGAAAGGGGCGTGACGTTCTCGTTCGTCGCCGGCTGCGCGGGCGGCGCTGCGGGCGTCTCGGCTATGTCCGGCTCGGGCTCCAACACCGGCGCCGGCTGGCGTGCGGCGCGGGCGGCGGCGAGAGTTTCGTGCAGCTCGATCGAGCGCAGCATGTCGGCTGCGGTGATGCGGTCGGCGTCGGTGAGGCCATCCTCGTTGCGGCGCAGCGCCGCCATCACCACCGCCATCACGGCCACGAAGACGCCAGGCAGAAGATCGATCGAGATCGCACCGGCCCAACTCGGCAGGAAGCTCGTCGCGTAGACGAGGACGGCCTCGGCCGAGGACAGCGGTACGAAGCGGCGTTCGTCGACGCGCGGCTGGGCGAGGATTTCATTGGCCGCTTCCGAGAGCGCGGCGGACTGCGCGGCGACGGAGGCGCGCACGGTTTCCATGACGGTCGACTGGCGGCCGGCAAGCTCCGCATCGGCGCCGCTCGTCACCGGGGCGATGAAGCCCATCGACAGATCCTGCGCAGCGCGGGCGACGGAGGGCGCGATGGACGTCTGTTCGAGCGAGGCGATGACGCCGGACAGCGCCACCGTTTCCTGCGCGAACTCGTTGGCGCGCGGCTCGACCGGGCCTGAGGCGGAGACGAGCTGGCGCATCGCCGTCAGGTGAAGCTGGCCTTCCTCGAACAGCGTCTGGACGCGCTCGCGCGAGCCTTCGATCGTCGCCTGCAGCTCGTTCATCTGCGCCGACATCTGCGTCAGAAGCTGGACGACGCTGCCCGAACCGGACGTGCCGGTGAGCGCGCCGGACGCGCGCTCGTCTTCGGCGAGGCGGGCGAAGCGCTCCTGCGCACGCTGGATGTCGGGCAGGAGCGAGAGCGCGCCGAGCGCGTTCGAATGGGCCTGGTCGAGGTCGGCGGTGTATTCCTGCTGGGTCGTCGCCAGATGCTGCTCGACCGCCGCCGAGCCGGCGAGTGCGGCGGCATTCAGCCAGGACGACATGGCGATGATCATCACCGAGCCGACGATCATGATGAGGAAGAGCGCGATGCGCGAGGCGCCGTCGCGCATTTCGGGCACGAAGCGGATCAGATAGGTCCAGAAACCGTAGATGCCGACCGAGACGGCGACCGAATAGATGATGGCGCCGAGGAAGACGAGCGTCGCGGAGCCATCGAGAAGACCGCGCACGCCGAGATAGGTGTAGACGCCGCTCGCCAGCGCCAGCGTCGCCAGGACGAAGCGCGTCATCGTCTGCAGCGAGGCGATGTGGTTGCGCAGGCGGCTCGCGGACGCCGATGTCGAATGGTTACTCATTTCTTAACCTCTTCATTCGCAAAGGCAAAAGAAAGGTGTCGAAATGTGGACGCGCGCCCGCGCGCCGGCATCACGAGCATGTGTGCGCTCAGCGGCACAACGCGTCCGCCGGCGTCGGGACGACATGGTCGGGCAGGCCGTACATGTAGCTGCGGCCATGAAGGAGAACCGCGCCGTAGTCGCAGTCGCGATAGGGGCGAAGCTGCAGGCGCCGGCCGTCGTGATAGGCGATCCGCGGGGGGGCGTCGTCCTCATAGTAGGAGCCGGTCGCGCGGTAGCCCGAAGCCGCTTCGCCCGCGCCGACGACGATGCGCTTGTAGCCGGCCGGCGAATAGATCACGAGATTGCCGAAACTGTCGGCATGGACCTGGTCCTGGTAGAGGCTGCCGGCGCCCGCGGCCGATGCCATGGCGGCGAGGAGCGCGGCGGTGAGGGCGTATGCGCGTCTATTCATCACGGTCCTCCGGAACGGGGCTTCGGGCTCTGGCGGCCATCCTAAGACAAGTTAACGCTTTCTTAACCCTTGTCACCCGAAACGGGGCGCTTGCCCGCGCGTCTTTCTGCGGACATGGTTAATGCCGGACCGTCGCGGACGCGCCTGAACAAGGACACGCATGAAACGCATCCACATCCCGCTGGCCCTTGCAGGCGTTCTCGTCGCCTCCGGCTGCGTCGCCGATCTCGACGACGTCTCGACGGGCTCGGTGCCCGCCCAGCCGCCGCTCGCGACCTATGCCTGCGAGGACGGGAGCGAGCTCAAGGTCGCCGCGGCCGGATCGTCGGTGGTGGTCGAGACGCCGGGCGAGGAGGCGCCGGTCGCGCTGCCGGCAAGCCCGCCCAACCAGCTCTACCGATTCGCCGAAGGGCTCTACTCGCTGGTCGTCGAAAACGGCGAGGCGCTGTGGATGAAGAATGGCGAGGGCGCACTCGCCTGCCGCGCCTGACCGGATGTTACATCGGTTAATCGATTGAAGCGGCGCGGACGCATTTTCCTTGCGGCCACGCCTTGCTAAATATGCGCTCGACCAGCGTTTTCCGACTTTGACGCATTGCAAAAAGCGCATTAGAAAGCGCCCAACACTTCACGTCGCAGTCCGGCGACGGCATGACGCATTCCGGTCCGTGCCGCCGCCGAACGGGGGAGCCATGAGCAAGACCACAGCCACCCGTGCGAGACCCCTGTCTCCGCATCTCCAGATCTACAAGCCGATCCCGACGATGATGATGTCGATCATCCATCGCATCACCGGCTGCGCGCTCTATTTCGGCGTCCTGCTCGTCGCCATCTGGCTGATGGCCGCGGCCGGCACGCCCGAGACCTTCGCGCGCGTCCAGGGCATCTACGGCTCGTGGCTGGGGCTGGTCGTCCTGTTCGGCTTCACCTGGGCGCTCGTCCACCACATGCTCGGCGGCATCCGCCACCTTGTCATGGATACGGGTGCGGCGCTCGGCAAGGAAGAGTCGACGAAGGCGGCGATCGCCATGCCGATCGTCTCGATCGTGCTGACGATCCTCGTCTGGATCGTCGCCACCATGGCGCGGGGAGCCTGAACATGAGCGACATGCGCACTCCGCTCGGCCGCGTCCGCGGCCTCGGTTCGGCCCGCGAGGGCACGATCCATTTCTGGCGCCAGCGCCTCACCGCCATCGCCAACGTGCCGCTCGTCCTCTTCATGGTCGGGCTGATGGTGGCGCTGGTCGGCGCCCCCTACGAAGAGGTCCGCGCGACGCTCGCCAACCCGTTCGTGACGCTGGTGGTGATCCTGTTCCTCGTCTCGGTGCTCTATCACATGAAGCTCGGCATGCAGATCGTCATCGAGGATTACGTGCATGGCGAAGGGGCGAAAATGGCGCTGATCGCGCTCAACATCTTCTTCCCGCTCGTCATCGGCGTCGCCTCGATCTTCGCCCTTCTCAAAATCGCATTCGGAGGCTGATCCGTGGCCGACGCTGAAACCAGAATGAACGCCTCGCGGCCCGCCAGCGACAGCTACACCTATGTCGACCACAAATATGACGTGGTGGTCGTCGGCGCCGGCGGCGCGGGCCTGCGCGCCACGCTCGGCATGGCCGAGCAGGGGCTGAGGACGGCCTGCATCACCAAGGTCTTCCCGACCCGTTCGCACACGGTCGCGGCGCAGGGCGGCATCGCCGCCTCGCTGCAGAACATGGGCGCGGATTCGTGGCAGTGGCACATGTACGACACCGTCAAAGGGTCGGACTGGCTGGGCGATGTCGACGCGATGGAGTATCTCGCCCGCGAGGCGCCCGCCGCCGTCTACGAGCTCGAGCATTACGGCGTGCCGTTCAGCCGCACCGAAGAGGGCAAGATCTACCAGCGCCCGTTCGGCGGCCACATGCAGAATTTCGGCGACGGCCCGCCCGTCCAGCGCACCTGCGCTGCCGCCGACCGCACCGGCCATGCCATCCTGCACACGCTCTACGGCCAGTCGGTCAAGAACAACGCGCAGTTCTTCATCGAGTATTTCGCGCTCGACCTGATCATGACGGACGGCGTGTGCACCGGCGTCGTCGCGTGGAACCTCGACGACGGCACGATCCACCGCTTCTCCGCCAAGATGGTGGTGCTGGCGACGGGCGGCTATGGCCGAGCCTACTTCTCCGCCACGAGCGCCCATACCTGCACCGGCGATGGCAACGGCATGGTGGCCCGCGCGGGCCTGCCGCTCCAGGACATGGAGTTCGTCCAGTTCCACCCGACCGGCATCTACGGCGCGGGCTGCCTCATCACCGAGGGCGTGCGCGGCGAGGGCGGCTATCTCGTCAATTCCGAGGGCGAGCGCTTCATGGAGCGCTATGCGCCGTCCGCGAAGGACCTCGCCTCGCGCGACGTCGTCTCGCGCTGCATGACCATGGAAATCCGCGAGGGGCGCGGCGTCGGCAAGGCGAAGGACCACATCTTCCTCCACCTCGACCATCTCGACCCAGCCGTCATCCACGAGCGCCTGCCGGGCATCGCCGAGAGCGCGCGCATCTTCGCCGGCGTCGACGTGACGCGCGAGCCGATCCCGGTTCTGCCGACCGTCCACTACAATATGGGCGGCATCCCGACCAATTACTGGGGCGAGGTGCTGAACCCGACCGCCGCCGACCCGGACGCCATCGCGCCGGGCCTGATGGCCGTCGGCGAAGCGGCCTGCGCCTCCGTGCACGGCGCCAACCGCCTCGGCTCCAACTCGCTCATCGATCTCGTCGTCTTCGGCCGCGCCGCCGCCATCCGCGCCGGCCAGGTGATCGACCGCGACGCGGCGATCCCGGCGATCAATTTGGCGGCTTGCGACAAGATCATGGAGCGCTTCGACCGCATCCGCCATTCCAATGGCGGCACGCCGACCGCGAAGCTGCGCGACCGGATGCAAAAGGCGATGCAGGACGACGCGGCCGTGTTCCGAACGCAGGACTCGCTCGTCAAGGGCTGCGAGAACATCTCCGCGATCTGGAACGACCTCGCCGACATCAAGGTCACCGACCGCTCGATGATCTGGAATTCGGACCTCGTCGAGACGCTCGAACTCGACAATCTGATGGCGAACGCGATCACCACGGTCTATTCGGCCGAGGCGCGCAAGGAAAGCCGCGGCGCGCACGCCCGCGAGGACTTTTCCGAGCGCGACGACGCCAACTGGCGCAAGCACACGCTCTCCTGGGTCGATGAGGCCGGCAACGTCCGCCTCGACTATCGCCCGGTCCATACGGAACCGATGCTGGCCCATGCCGATGGCGGCATCGACCCAGCGAAGATCGCCCCGAAGAAGCGCGTTTACTGAGGAACGGAAGAATGGTCGAAATCACCCTTCCCAAGAATTCGCGGATCAACGAGGGCAAGACCTGGCCGAAGCCGGCCGGCGCCACGAACCTTCGCGAATACAAGATCTATCGCTGGTCGCCGGACGACGACGAGAACCCGCGCACCGACACCTATTACGTCGACATGGACGATTGCGGGCCGATGGTCCTCGACGCGCTCCTGTGGATCAAGAACAATGTCGATCCGACGCTGACGCTGCGCCGCTCGTGCCGCGAGGGCATCTGCGGTTCGTGCGCGATGAACATCGACGGCACCAACACGCTCGCCTGCACAAAGGGAGCGGACGAGGTGTCGGGCGTCGTCAAGGTCTACCCACTGCCGCATATGCCGGTGGTCAAGGACCTCGTGCCGGATCTGACCGTGCCCTATGCGCAGTTGTCCTCGATTCAGCCTTGGCTGCAAACGGTGTCGCCCGAGCCGGCCAAGGAATGGACGCAGAGCCATGAGGACCGCCAGAAGCTCGACGGCCTTTACGAGTGCATCCTGTGCTTCTGCTGCCAGACCTCCTGCCCGTCCTACTGGTGGAACGGCGAGCGCTATCTTGGCCCCGCCGTGCTCTTGCAGGCCTATCGCTGGCTGATCGATAGCCGCGACGAAGCGACCGGCGAGCGGCTCGACAATCTGGAAGATCCGTTCCGCCTCTATCGCTGTCATACGATCATGAACTGCACGCAGGCGTGCCCGAAGGGGCTCAACCCGGCGAAGGCGATCGCCGAGATCAAGAAGATGATGGTCGAGCGGCGGGTTTAGCGCATAGGCGGGCGTCATCCCGGAAAGTGCGCGACGCGAAGCGGCGTGCATTTATCCGGGATCCATTCCGTGAACTTCCACCGCACGGAATGGCTCCCGGCTCTCGCCTCGCTTCGCTCGGACTTCGGCCGGGATGACGCCGGGCGCGGAACGCCGGTGTTGCAAGATCACGCCTCCATCCCGCAGCCTTGATTTGAAACTGCCCCGCACGGCGCTACGTTCCTTCGCATCATCCTCGGAGGACGACCATGTTCCGCACTTTGGCGCTTGCGATTTCCCTTGCCTTCACCGCCCTGCCGGCCTCCGCGCAGACCACCGAGACGGCGATCTTCGCCGGCGGGTGCTTCTGGTGCGTGGAGTCCGATTTCGACAAGGTCGGCGGCGTCATCTCGACGACGTCCGGCTATATCGGCGGGCAGAACGAGAACGCGACCTACGAGAACCATCCGGGTCATCGCGAGGCGGTCGAGATCGTCTACGATCCCTCGCGGGTTTCCTACGAGGCTCTGCTCTCGGCGTTCTTCCGGTCGGTCGACCCGACCGATGGCAGCGGGCAGTTCTGCGATCGCGGGCATGAATATTCGACGGCCGTCTATGCGGTCGGCGACGCCCAGCTTGCGGCAGCGCAGGCAGCGAAGACCGAGGCCGCGCAGGCGCTCGGCGGCGTGCAGCTTGCAACCGAGATCGTGCCGGCGCCGCAATTCTGGGCGGCCGAGGAATACCATCAGGACTATTACACCAAGAACCCGCTGCGCTACCGCTACTATCGCGGCGCATGCGGCCGTGACGCGCGGGTGAAGGAAGTCTGGGGTTCCGAGGCCATGGCCGGCATCAAGGGCAGCTAATCCGCCATTTTCGGCACGCCCATGCCAGATATCGACACGTCCTGAGATGATTCCGGCCGGGGTCGGTTTTCCGATCTCCCGGCCGGTTCCCCTCGGGTCCGGTGATCAGTGGCGGGCGGCGATACGCTCGTCGGCGATTTCCTCGGCGATCGCGTTGGTCGGGCGCCTTTCGGCGTCCGCTCGGGCGAAGATGTCGGCGAGCGTCGCCGGGATCGTCTCGACGAGCTTCATCGCGCGGGCGCGGACGTAGCCGCCGGGCAAAAGTTCGCTCGCGACGTTGATCAGGCCGCCGGCATTGATGACGTAATCGGGCGCGTAGAGGATGCCGCGTTCGGCCAGAAGCGCCGCGTCGGCCTCGTCAGCGAGCTGGTTGTTCGCCGCGCCTGCGATGATCTTGGCCTTGATGGCATCGATCATTCCGGCATGGATGACGCCGCCGAGCGCGCAAGGGGCGAACACATCGAGCTCCGCGGTCGCCATGGCATCGGAAGCGAGTGCGGTAGCGCCGAAGTCGCGGATAGCCTGATCCACACGCGCCTTGTCGATGTCGGCGACGACCAGCGTCGCGCCGGCTGCTTGCAGTTCCTCGGCCAACCGGCGACCGACCGAACCCAGCCCCTGGACGCCGACGCGCAGGCCGGCGAGGTCGTCGTCGCCGAAGCGGTGCTTCACGGCGGCCTTCAGGCCGAGGAAGACGCCGTGGGCGGTGACGGGCGAGGGGTTCTCGCTGCCGCCGATCGTCGTCCCGGTGACGTTGGGCGTGCGGGCGCGGAGATAATCGGCGTCTGCGAGCGTCAGGCCGACGTCCTCGCCGGTGTAGTAGTCGCCGTCGAGTTCAGCGAGCATCTCGGCATAGGCTTCGAGAAGTTCGGGCGTCTTGTCGGTCTTCGCATTGGCAAGGATGACCGCCTTGCCGCCGCCGAAGGGCATTCCGGCGATGGCGGATTTGTAGGTCATGCCGCGCGAAAGCCGCAGCGCGTCGGTGATTGCGGCCTCCAGGCTTTCGTGCTTCCAGACGCGCGTGCCGCCGAGCGCGGGGCCGAGCTTCGTGTCGTGGATCGCGACGATGGCGATCAGTCCGCGCGTCTCGTCGCGGCCGAGCACGATGCGCTCATGGCCGTCGAAGCCGGGCAGAAGCTTCGCGTCGTCGGTGATGTCGGTGAGTTCGAGCGTAGAGCGCATCGCGGTGCGCTGGATAGGCTTGTGAGCCTGCAACATGGCGTTTCCTCCCGTCTGTTACATGTGCAACAGTCTAGGCGAAACGCGCGGTTCTTTGGTTGCGAAGACGCAAGGGAAACGGATGTTCCCTTGCGTTAAATCGGTCGGCCGGATCAGTTAATTACGCGAGCTTCGCGTCCAGCGTGACCTTGATCGCGCCGAGTGCCTTGGAGACCGGGCAGCCTGTCTTGGCCTTTTCGGCGAGTTCCCTGAACTTGGCCTCGTCGACGCCCGGCACCTTTGCGTTAAGTTTCAGCGCGCTTTCCGTGATCTCGAAGCCGCCGCCGGCCGCCGGGCCGTAGGTGACGGTCGCGGTCGTCTCCAGCTTTTCGGCCGGCGTGCCGCTTTCGGCGAGGAGATGCGAGAGCTGCATGGAAAAGCAGCCGGCATGGGCGGCGGCGATCAGCTCTTCCGGGTTGGTGCCCGACTTGCCGCTCTCGTCCTCGAAGCGGCCCTTGAAGGAATAGGGCTGCTTGGAGAACGCGCCGCTCTGCATGTCGAGCGTGCCCGATCCGTCCTTGAGCGCGCCTTGCCAGATTGCCGTTGCGTGCCTGTTCATGTTGCTCTCCTTCAAGAGGGTTGGTGTCGTCCCTCAACTTAGGAGCGTGCCGCATGCTTTCCAGTGGCTATTGGCAGACGTCGATCCATTCGGCGCCGGTGAGCGCGACGAGGCGGTTCGTCGGCAGGCGGATCGCTGCGTTGGTGGCGCCGGCGGCGGGGACGACCTCGTCGAACTTCTGCAGCGACACGTCGCAATAGATCGGGAGGGCCGAGGGCAGGCCGAAGGGGCAGACACCGCCGACCGGATGCGAGGTGACCTCCACCACCTCCTCGGCCGGCAGCATGCGCGCCTTGCCGCCGAAGCGGTCCTTGAACTTGCGGTTGTCGAGCCGCGCCAGACCCGAGGCGACGATCAGCATCGGCTCCTCGCCGACGCGCAGGCAGATCGTCTTGGCGATCTGGTCGGGCTCGACGCCATGCGCCTCGGCCGCGAGCGCGACGGTGGCGGAACTTTGCTCGGTTTCGATGACGGCAATGTCGGGGGCGTTCTCGGCGAGAAACGCGCGCACGCTTTCAAGGCTCATGTCGTGTCCTGGATTTTCAGATGGCTTCGCCGCGCAGGAGGCGCGGGGAGGCGGGCGAGAGGCCGGAAGCCTGGCGGATAAAGAACTCCTTCAGGCGCGGCATGCGCTCGACGAGGCCGAGGCCGATGTCGCGGACGGCGCGGACGGGCGCGATGTCGTTGGAAAAGAGGCGGTTCAGGACGTCTGTGGTGACGCCCATCTGCACCGTGTCGAAGCGGCGCCAGCGCTCGTAGCGCTGGAGCACGTCGAGCGCGCCGATGTCCTGCCCGAGCCGGTCGGCGTCGACCACTGTTTCGGCAAGTGCGGCGGCGTCCTTGAAACCGAGATTGAGGCCCTGTCCGGCGATCGGGTGGATGCCGTGCGCGGCATCACCCACCAGCGCGAAGCGCGGCTTGACGAAATCGCGCGCGAGCGTCAGCCCGAGCGGCCAAGCGCGGGGCTTGCCCTCGACATGGATCTCGCCGAGTTCGAGGCCGAAGCGTTGTTCGAGCTCGTGCTCGAAGACGATCAGGTCGTCGGCGACGAGGCGGTCGGCATCCTCGGTGCGCTCGGTCCAGACGATGGAGGAGCGGTTGTTGCCGTTCTCGTCGGGCGCGAGCGGCAGGGTCGCGAAGGGGCCGGCGGGCAGGAAGTGCTCTTCCGCGCGGCCATTATGCGGGCGCTCGTGACGCACGGTGCAGACGATGCCGGACTGGCCGTAGTCCCAGTGAACCGTCCGGATGCCGGCCATGTCGCGCAGCCGCGATTTGACGCCGTCGGCGGCGACGAGCAGCCGCGCCTCGACGCTCGACCCGTCGGCGAAGTCGACGCGGGTCGCGGCGGCAAGCGTCGTGAAGCCGGTGACGCCTAGCCCCTCGCGAATTTCCACGTCGAGTTCAGCGGCGCGGCGGCGCAGCGCGCCGTTGAGATTCCTGTTGGCGACCATGTGAGCGAAGGCCTCGCCCGGGCCTACCTCGCCGTCGAAAGTCAGGAAGACGGGGCGCACCGGGTCGGACGTGCGCGAATCCGTGACGACCATCTCCGTCATCGCCTGCGCGCCCGGCGCGATCTCGGCCCAGCAGCCGAGCTGGTCGAGCATCCGCGTCGCCGCTGCCGCGATGGCCGAGGCGCGGGTGTCGCGCTGCCAGACGCCTTGCGGCGCGGCATCGACGATCAGCACGGACAGGTTCGGCCGCGCCGCCTTGATCGAGACGGCGGTCGCAAGACCGACATAGCCCGCGCCGGCGATGACGATGTCGACCGCGCGCGTCTTTGTGTCCTCAACCATGGATCGGTCCTTCCAAATGCTGTGTCTTCTTGACTTCGCGGTGCGTAGCTGATGCAAACCGCGCATCTTTCCAAGGAATGTCGGCCTTCGCCGGGGGATTTCAACATGACGACCGCCATGCAGGAACTTCTGTCCATACTCGATCTCGAGCGGCTGGAACACAATCTGTATCGTGGTCGCAGCCCGCAATCGGGCTGGCAGCGGGTGTTCGGCGGGCAGGTGATCGGCCAGGCGCTGGTCGCCGCGCAGCGCACGGTGGAGGCCGAGCGCCACGTCCACTCGCTGCATTGCTACTTCATGCGGCCGGGCGATCCCTCGGTGCCGATCATCTACGAGGTCGACCGCATCCGCGACGGCGGCTCGTTCACCACGCGGCGCGTCGTGGCGATCCAGCACGGCCATGCGATCTTTTCGCTCGAGGCGTCGTTCCAGGCCGAGGAGGAGGGGTTGGAGCACCAGATCGACGGCCCCCTCGACGTGCCGGAGCCCGAGACGCTGAAGTCGCAGCACGACCTGATCGAGACGATGGGCGAGAACGTGCCCGAGGCGATCCGCAAATTCTGGGCGCGCGAGCGGCCGCTGGAGATCAAGCCGGTCTTCCTCGAACACTACACGACGCGCAAGAAGCTGCCGCCGCAGCAGCGCGTGTGGGTGCGCACCTCCGGCGACGTGCCGGACGACCGGGCGCTGCAGGCGGCGATCCTCGCCTACCTTTCCGACATGACGCTGCTCGACACCTCGACCTTCGCGCATGGCCGCACCGGGTTCGACTCCGACCTGATGATGGCGAGTCTCGACCACGCCATGTGGTTCCACCGTCCGCACAAGCTGGACGACTGGCTGCTCTACAGCCAGGACAGCCCCAACGCGATCGGCGCGCGCGGCTTCACCCGCGGTTTCCTCTATGGCCGCGACGGCCGCCTGATCGCCTCGGTGGCGCAGGAAGGCCTCGTCCGCGTCAAGACGAAGCCCAAGAAATAGGCAAATCCTGCGACGCTTTCCGAATTTGCGTAATTCTTAAGCGCCTGCCTGATTCCTGACGGCCCGAAACGCCCCAATTCAGCCCTGATTCATAGCTGCGCCCCATTTGGCACGCGGCTTGAATGCCCTGTTGCTCGATCGTCAGCTCGCACGGCCGGCCGGCGATGTCACGCAGCAGCGGGGGACCGCAGGGAAAAGGGCGAAAGCTTATGAAAATCGTGATGGCCATCATCAAGCCGTTCAAGCTGGACGAGGTGCGCGAGGCGCTCACCGCGGTCGGCATCCAGGGCCTGACCGTGACCGAAGTGAAGGGCTACGGTCGCCAGAAGGGGCATACCGAAATCTATCGCGGCGCCGAATACGCCGTGTCGTTCCTGCCGAAGATCAAGATCGAAGTCGCCGTCGGCACCGAGCTCGTCGACAAGGCCGTCGACGCGATCTCGGCCGCCGCCAAGACCGGCCAGATCGGCGACGGCAAGATCTTCGTCTACGGCATCGAGCAGGCGCTGCGCATCCGCACCGGCGAAACCGACACCGACGCGCTGTGAAATATCCCGGCCGCATTCGCGCGATGCGAGGAATTCGCCTTCGCCGCGAAATGCCCAAGGCAACAATCGACATGGAGACTGCAATGAAAATTCCAACCATCGCGTCGGTGCGCGCCGCCGCCGGCGCAATCGGGCTCACGGCCCTTGCCGCGCTGCCCGCTTTCGCGCAGGAGGCGGCCGATGCCGCGGCTCCCGCCACCATCATGGACAAGGGCGACACCGCCTTCATGATGATCGCGACCGTGCTCGTGCTGTTCATGATCCTCCCGGGCCTCGCCCTTTTCTATGGCGGTCTCGTGCGCGCCAAGAACATGCTGTCGGTGCTCATGCAGTGCATGATGATCACCGCGCTCGTCATCGTCGTGTGGGTCGCCTACGGCTATTCCTTCGCCTTTGGCGGCGGCACCGGCCCGTTCTGGGGCGGGCTCGGCAAGCTCTTCCTCGCCGGCGTCACGCCGGAGAGCGAGGCGGCGACCTTCTCCGACGGTGTCGTCATTCCCGAATATGTCTTCATCTGCTTCCAGATGACCTTCGCCTGCATCACGCCGGCCCTCATCGTCGGCGCCTTTGCCGAACGTGTGAAGTTCCGCGCGGTGATGCTCTTCACCCTGCTCTGGGTGACGATCGTCTACTTCCCGATCGCGCACATGGTCTGGGATGCGAACGGCCTGCTCTTCACCTGGGGCGCGCTCGATTTCGCGGGCGGCACGGTCGTCCACATCAATGCCGGCATCGCCGGTCTCGTCGGCGCGATCATGATCGGCAAGCGCCACGGCTACGGCCGTGACAACATGGCCCCGCACTCGATGACGCTGACCATGGTCGGCGCGTCCATGCTGTGGGTCGGCTGGTTCGGCTTCAACGCCGGCTCCAACCTCGAGGCCAATGGCGGCGCGGCGCTCGCGATGATCAACACCTTCACGGCCACCGCCGGCGCGATCCTCGCCTGGGTGATCATCGAAGGCTTCACCCGCCGCAAGGCCTCGATGCTGGGCGCCGCCTCGGGCGTCATCGCCGGCCTCGTCGCCGTCACCCCGGCGGCCGGCCTCGTCGGCCCGATCGGCGCCATCGTGCTCGGCGCGATCGCCAGCGCGGTCTGCTACTGGTTCGTCGCCGTGGTGAAGATCAAGTCGGGCTACGACGATTCGCTCGACGTATTCGGCATCCACGGCATCGGCGGCATCATCGGCGCCATCGGCACCGGCATCTTCACCTCCTCGTCGCTCGGTGGCATCGGCTATGCCGAAGGCGTCACGATGGGCGGCCAGGTCTGGACGCAGATCCTCGCGGTTCTGGTGACAGTCGTTTGGTGCGGCGTCGTCTCGGCGATCCTGTTCAAGATCGTCGACGCCCTCGTCGGCCTGCGCCCGACCACGGAAGCCGAGACCCAGGGCCTCGACATCAACTCGCACGGCGAATCGGCCTACCACGCCTGAGCGATCCCATCCCGTCGCAATGCCCGGACACCGGGCATTGCAACTTTGGGGCCCGGTTCGTCCGGGCCCCTTTTTCGGTTGCCGAGAGCTGAGTTATCCGCGGTCCGTGACAGACCATGCCTGTGAGGGGGGGCTTCGTCGCCGAGCGACTGGTAAAGGAAGAGGCTTGTATTACTGGTCCAATGAAGGTTAGTTGTAAATATTAATAAAAAATTTTCAAATCGAGGGGGATTCGGGTGCGGTTCTTTGCTTTATTGCTCTTCTTTTGTGGAAATTTGGCTCACGCACAAAGCCTGGATCAGCCCGCACCCGGTTCAGAACTTGAACGTCTCGTACTGGCGGTTACGGCACCTGCGTCGGTCGCGATAAAAGCAATCCAGGACGACTGCAAATTCCGGGCGGCAAACAAGCGCGATCAAACCGCCCACTGCATCCGTGAGACGCGCTCATTCCTCGAGCAGATGCAGAGAATCTGGATTTCTAAACCCCATGACATTTCACGTGAAGCGACGATATTTTGCATGGACAATAGTCAAACGCTTAACGGCTTCGATTGGCGTAAAGTAAGCGCCTGCTACGAACAGACAATTATTGCGGCTCGACGCCAAGCTTCCGACTGAATTTGGCTATCAATAGCGTTTTACCGTTGCCCATGGTTAATGCGACCTTAACCCCCAGCCGTTAGCGTCGGGCGAATCTGGCGCCGATCACGCGGCGCGACGGGCATACGGGGAAGGCCATGCGTTCGCAGTCACACGCGCTCACCTTGAACGAGGGCGAAAGCGGTTTCACGGGCTTCCTGCGCCGGCAGGTGCGCAAGCTGGCGGGCACCGCGATCCTCGTCGCCGTTGCCGCGATCGTCGCGAGCCTCGCCACCTGGAACGTCGCCGACCCGAGTTTCAGCCACGCGACGAGCAACCCCGTCACCAATGCCGCCGGCTATCCGGGCGCGGTCGTCTCCGACCTCCTGATGCAGTTCTTTGGGCTCGGCTCGGTCGTCGCGCTGGTGCCTGCGATCGTCTGGGCGATCGGGCTGGTGCTCGGGCGCGGCATCCTACAGCCGGGCAAGCGCGCCTTCGCCTGGTTCGGCGCGGCCGCGCTCGGCGCGGGCATCATCGGCTGCATGGAAGCGCCGCCGACCTGGCCGCTGCCGTCCGGCCTCGGCGGCGTCTTCGGCGACATCGTGCTGGCCTTGCCGGGCAAGTTCATCGGCGCCTATCCGAGCGGGCTTGCCGGGTTCATCACCGCTTCGCTTCTGTTCATCCCCGCAGGCGCGCTTCTCTACGTCGCGTGCAATGCCCTGACCGCCAAGCCGGTCGAGCGCAAGAAGCTTGCCCGCAAGCCGGCCGAGGAAGACATCGACGAGGACGATTACGAGGACGACGACCTCGACGACGAAGGCACCGAGGGCCGGTTCCTGGCGCTCGGCGCGGTCGCGCATATGTGGCTTTCGGCGCAGGCCTTCTTCCGCCGTCACGGCGGTGGGGCGCTTGCCGCCCGCACGCGGCGCCGCGACGACACGCTCGAAGCGCTGGACGAGATCGAAAACCGCCCGGCGCGACCCGCCGGCCGCGTCGAGCCCGGTTTCGAGCCGTCGGCCCGTACCGCGGCACCGTCGATCGAGCCGCCCTTCGACGTGAACGACATCGGCCTCGACGAGGACGATCTCGACCCCGACACGCCGGTGCCGACGCCGCAGGAAATCGCCGCCCGCCGGGCCCAGGCGGCTGCAGCGCGACCCGCCGCGGCGCAAGCCCGCGTCGAGCAGGCGGCACCGCGTCCGACGCCTAGCGTCTCCAACGCCCGCACGCCGGTTTCGAACGGCTTCGAGATGCCGGACCTCGCTTTCCTGTCCGAGCCGAAGGCGATGGCGCGCGACGCTTCGCTTTCCAAGGACGCGTTGGAGCAGAACGCCCGCATCCTCGAAGGCGTGCTTGAGGATTTCGGCGTCAAGGGCGAGATCATCCAGGTTCGTCCCGGTCCCGTCGTCACGCTCTACGAACTGGAGCCGGCCCCCGGTATCAAGTCCTCGCGCGTCATCGGCCTTGCCGACGACATCGCCCGCTCGATGAGCGCGATCGCCGCGCGCGTCGCGGTCGTGCCCGGCCGCAACGCGATCGGCATCGAGTTGCCGAATGCCAAGCGCGAGACCGTCTACCTGCGCGAAATCCTCGCCAGCCAGGACTTCGACCAGACCAAGGCGAAGCTCGCGCTGGCGCTCGGTAAGTCGATCAATGGCGAGGCGGTGATCGTCGACATCGCGAAGATGCCGCACGTCCTCGTCGCCGGCACCACCGGCTCGGGCAAGTCCGTCGCCATCAACACGATGATCCTGTCGCTCCTCTACCGCATGACGCCGGACGAATGCCGCCTGATCATGATCGACCCGAAGATGCTGGAACTCTCCGTCTATGACGGCATCCCGCATCTTTTGACCCCCGTCGTCACCGATCCGAAGAAGGCCGTCGTCGCGCTCAAATGGACCGTGCGCGAGATGGAGGACCGCTATCGCAAGATGTCGAAGGTCGGCGTGCGCAACATCGACGGCTACAACCAGCGCGTCGCGGTGGCCGAGAAGAAGGGCGAGCAGATCAGCCGCACGGTGCAGACCGGCTTTGACCGCGAGACCGGCGAGGCGATCTACGAGACCGAGACGCTCGAAATGGAGCGCATGCCCTATATCGTCGTCATCATCGACGAGATGGCCGACCTGATGATGGTCGCCGGCAAGGACATCGAAGGCGCGGTGCAGCGCCTTGCACAGATGGCGCGTGCGGCCGGCATCCACGTCATCATGGCCACGCAGCGCCCCTCGGTCGACGTCATCACCGGCACGATCAAGGCGAACTTCCCGACGCGCATGTCCTTCCAGGTGACCTCGAAGATCGACAGCCGCACCATTCTGGGCGAGCAGGGCGCCGAGCAGCTTCTGGGCATGGGTGACATGCTCTATATGGCCGGCGGCGGCCGCATCCAGCGCGTTCACGGGCCGTTCGTGGCCGATGACGAGGTCGAGAAGGTCGTCGCGCACCTGAAGCTTCAGGGCGTGCCGGAATATCTCGATTCGATCACCGAGGACGACGAGGAGGACGAGGGCGGCGGCTCGTCGGGCAAGTCCGGCGGCGGCAACGGCAACAGCAACCTCGACGATTCAGACGACCCCTACGACCAGGCGGTCTCGGTCGTGCTGCGCGACGGCAAGGCGTCGACCTCCTACATCCAGCGCCGTCTCGGCATCGGCTACAACCGCGCCGCCTCGATCATCGAGAAGATGGAGCAGGAAGGCATCGTCGGCCCGGCCAACCATGCCGGCAAGCGCGAGATTTTGGTGCCGACCGAGGAAGAGACTTACTGACCGACTGGCGGGGGCGCGACAAATTTGCCGCGTGCCCGGCCAAACTAAAGCCCCACTGGTGCGTTATCGGCTTCAGTTGAGGGCAACACAGATGATTTCGCGAGTTTCAAGAATGGCAAAATCCAGTTCGAAAACCCGCCGCGGCGTGCTTGTGCTCGGCATGGGCGCCGCGCTCCTCGCCGTTTCCGGCTCCCTGCCGCTCGGCGGTCAGGCGCTGGCGCAGCCGGCCGAGGCACAGCAGATCGCCGACCATTTCTCGTCGGTGAAGACGATGATGGGCGATTTCGTCCAGTTCGGTCCGGGCGGCGAGCAGACGGGCGGCAAGTTCTTCATCCAGCGCCCCGGCAAGGTGCGCTTCAACTACGAGAATCCGTCGACCTTCAAGGTAACCGCCGACGGCACCTCTGTGGTGCTCGAAAATGCGCGGATGAACACGGCCGACCTTTATTCGCTGGGCTCGACGCCGCTGAAGCTGCTGCTCGACGAGCGCATCGACCTGTCCGGCAACAAGGTGCAGGACGTGCGCCAGGAAGCCGACGCGACGACCATCACGCTCGCAGACCGCTCCGTGTTCGGCAATTCGACCATCACCATGATGTTCGATCCGCAGAGCTACGAGTTGAAGCAATGGACGATCCGCGACGCGCAGGGCAAGGACACGACGGTGATGATCTACAACGTCCAGTCGGGCGTCACCTTCGACCCCTCGGTCTTCGCGATCAACTACGACCGGATCAACGAGATAGTCTCGCCGAATCGCTGACCTGTGGACGAGCGGCCTTTCCGGCCGGTTCTCGCGCCTGAAGCTTGAGTTCGAGGGATGCGGCTGGCAGGGTCCGGCCGCATTTCTCTTTTCGGGCGCAGCTTCTCCATGCCGTTTTCCATCGCCACCTGGAACATCAATTCCGTTCGCCTGCGCATGCCGCTGGTCGAGCAGTTCGTTACCCGATACCGGCCGGACGTGCTCTGCCTGCAGGAGACGAAATGCCCGGACGATCTCTTCCCGCTGACGGCGCTGCGCGCGCTCGGCTACGAGCATATCGAGATCAGCGGCCAGAAGGGTTATCACGGCGTCGCCACCATCTCGCTGCGCCCGCTCGAAATCGTCGAGAAGCGCGATTTCTGCACCATGGGCGACTGCCGGCACCTCGCCGCGAATGTCGAGGCGGGCGGGAAGAAGATTCTCGTCCATAATTTCTACGTGCCGGCCGGCGGCGACGAGCCGGACCCGGCAATCAACCCGAAATTCCGCCACAAGCTCGACTTCGTCTCCGAGATGCACGGCGTGCCGGCGTCGAGCGGCGAGGCGGCCGCGTCGATCCTCGTCGGCGATCTGAACATCGCGCCGCTCGAAGCCGACGTCTGGTCGCACCGCCAGCTCTTGAACGTCGTCAGCCATACGCCGATCGAGACGGAAAGCTTCGAGGCGATGCGCCGGGCCGGCAACTGGGTCGATCTGATGCGCCAGGCGATCCCGGAGCCGGAGAGAATCTACACCTGGTGGAGCTATCGCGCGAAGGACTGGGAAGCGTCGAACCGCGGCCGCCGCCTCGATCATGTCTGGTCATCGGCGAACCTTGCGCCGCGGCTTTCGTCGATCGAGGTGCTGAAGGAAGCGCGCGGCTGGGAGCGCCCGTCGGACCATGTGCCGGTGATCGCGCGGTTCGATCTGGAGTAGCGGCTGCGAATGCGCGGGGCCTACTCAGAGAACCGCGGCGCCAGGCCCTGGATGTCCGCCAGCAGCGCGCCGAGATTGTCGGTGATGCGCTGGTGGAGGAGGGCCGCCGTCTCGGGGTATTCGGTGAGGATGCGCCGGAACAGCGTGCGGTTGAGGCGGATGAGTTCGACGTCGCTCGTCGCCAGTGCGCCGGTCAGGCGGTTGGTGGGGGCGATGATAGCGAGTTCGCCGAGCATGGTGCCGGGGCCGACTTCGGCGAGGCTGATGCGCTCGCCGTCGCGTTCGCGAAAGAGCGACACCGTGCCGGTGGTCACCACATAGCCGCTTTCGGCCGACTGGCCCTCGCGGTAGAGCACGCGCCCGGCGGCGAGGCGCAGGCTTTCGGCGCCGAAGGCGAGCAGGCGCAACTGCTCCGACGTGAAGCCGTCGAACAGCTCCACGCCCGAGAGAATGCGAATGTCGTCGTCCAAGGCCATCGGCGTCCCCGTCCGCGCGCGCCGACCCCCATCGGCAACGGCAGCTCGCCGGTGCTCCTAATCAGGGCACCAGCTTGTATCCGCCGCTTTCTGTCACAAGAATTTCGGCATTGGAAGGATCGCGCTCGATCTTCTGGCGCAGGCGGTAGACGTGGGTTTCGAGCGTGTGCGTGGTGACGCCCGAATTGTAGCCCCAGACCTCTTCGAGCAGCACGTCGCGGGTGACGACCTTGCGGTCGGCCCGGTAGAGATACTTGATGATAGAGGCTTCCTTTTCCGTCAGGCGGATCTTGCCGCCCTTGGCGTCGGTCAGGAGCTTCTGGCTCGGCTTGAAGACGTAGGGCCCGACGTTGAACGTCGCGTCCTCGCTCTGTTCGTGCTGGCGAAGCTGGGCGCGGATCCGGGCCAGAAGCACGGCGAAGCGGAAGGGCTTCGTCACATAGTCGTTGGCGCCGGCTTCGAGCCCGAGGATCGTGTCGGAATCGGTGTCCTGCCCGGTCAGCATGATGATCGGCGCCTTGTAGCCGCCCTTGCGCAGGATCTTCACCGCCTCGCGGCCGTCCATGTCCGGCAAGCCGACATCCATGATGAGAAGATCGACGATGCCGCTGCGCGCCGTCTGCACGCCCTTGGCGGCGGTCGGCTCCTGCAGCACGTCGAACTCCTCGTAGAGCGACAACTGGTCGGCGAGCGTCTCGCGCAGGTCGTTGTCGTCGTCGACGATGAGAATGGTGCGTGACGTCATCGTTCAGTCCATCTTGTTGAGATATCTGGCGGTTTCGCCTAACGCTCTAGGCTGGGCAGGGAATTCGGGAAAGTCTCTCACGGTGATTTGCTTGAGCAGAGGATCATACTCCAAATTCCGTGAGTGCAATGGCGGTGCGGCGAAAAAAGGACGCGTTGTCAGGCATATGGTAGTGCGGCCCCGGCCCGGAGACCAGAGGCAGGGCCTGCTGGTCGCTGGAAACAGGGTCCTGCGCTGCGCGCTCGGCAAGGGCGGCATCCGCTCGGTCAAGCGCGAGGGCGACGGCGCGACGCCGCTCGGATCGATGCGGCTGCTCTTTGCCTACGTGCGCCGCGACCGTCCGCGGCCGCTCGTCTCCGGCCTCGCGCTCGCTTCGATCCGGCCCGGCAACGGCTGGTGCGACGCGCCCGGCGATCGCAACTACAACCGTCCCGTCCGCCTTCCCTATGCGGCCAGCCACGAGCGGATGCGGCGCGACGACCATCTCTACGACGTGGTGATCGTGCTCGACGCCAACATCCGTCCGCGCCGGCGCGGCATGGGCAGCGCGATCTTCTTCCACCTCGCCCGGCCGGGCTACACGCCGACCGAGGGCTGCGTCGCGATCAGCGCGCGCGACATGGCGTGGCTTTTGCCCCGCCTGTCGCCGTGCACGGTCATGACGGTGACGCGCTAGGATCGCCGACGCTCAGCCAGCCGATGATCGCGCCCATGATGAGCGCGACGCCGAGCCAGTGGCCGCCGTCGATCATGGTCAGGTCCCAGCCATAGGCCTGGTAGCGGTGATTGACGGCCATGATCGTCACCATGAAGCCGAGCCAGACGAGAAAGCCGCAGACGAGACCGTATTCGATCGTCATGTCGCCCGCGCCGATGACACCGGCGAGCACGAAGGCCATGACGAGTTCGGCGCCGAAGGTCAGGCCGAGAAGGCCTGCGCCCGGCCGCGCCTGCACGGCGGCGATCCGGCCCGCCTTCATCCATGCCTTCGACAGGACGCCGTAATAACCCGCGCCGAAAACGAAGGCGGCGATCGCCGCCAGCAGGACGGACAGGTAGTTGACGTTCGTGAAGTCCATCTCCTCCTCCCAACGACGAAAGGGCGATGCTGACACGCCGGCAAAGCGGGTCAAGCTAGACGAATTGCCAAACGGTTGTGCATTTGACCTCCGCGTCTTCGAGGATACGCGTCACCGGCACTTCGTAGCGCGCCAGTTCGGCCAATCGCTCGCGCGGCAGGTAGGCGCGGCCGGGATCGCCGACGAGCACGGTGACGCCAGTCGCCGTCAGTTCGCCCAGCCACGACACCAGCCGCTCCGCGAAGGCGCGGTCGTAGAAGACGTCGCCGGCCAGGAGCACGTCGCAGTCGAGCGCCGCGCCGACGAGGTCGCGATCGGTGGTCGCGACTGTGACGCCGTTCGCATCGGCGTTGAGCGCGACGGCGGCGGCGCAGAACGGGTCGATGTCGCTCGCCAGCACACCCGCCGCGCCCGCCTTCATAGCCGCGATGGCGACGAGGCCGGAGCCGGTGGCGAAATCGACGACGCGCCTGCCGGCGACGGTTTCGGGATGGTCGAGAACGTAGCGCGCAAGGCCCTGCCCGCCCGCCCAGGCGAAGGCCCAGAAGGGCGGCTCGAGGCCGATCGCTTCGAGCTCGGCCTCGGTGCGGTGCCAGAGTTCATGCGCCTCGTCGGCCAGGTGCAGCCGGATTTCGGGCACGTGGGGCGGCGCGATCAGCGCCGTGTTGGCGCGGATGAAAGCGCGCCTGTCCTTCACGGCGCCTTTTTGAACCCCGCCATCCGGCACACTTCCGCCCACTCGTCGGGCGTCACCGGCTGGACGGAAAGCCGCATCGAGGTGACGAGCGACATCTTGGCGAGTTTCGGATTGGCCTTGACCTCGGCGAGCGTCACCGGCGTCGGGACCTTTTCCACGGCACGTATATCGACGCATTCCCAACGCGGATCGTCGGTCGTGGAATCGGGATGGATTTCGCCGCACACCTCAACGATGCCGAAGACTTCGAGGCCGATATTGGAATGATAGAAGAAGCCGCGGTCGCCGATCTTCATCGCCCGCATGTTGTTGCGCGCCTGGTAGTTGCGCACGCCGTCCCATTCCTGGCCCTTCTTCCCCTTCGCCTTCAAATCGTCGAAGGAAAAGACGTCGGGCTCCGACTTGAACAGCCAATATTGCATCAGGCGGCGTCCGGTTTCTTGAAGACCCAGTTCCACGGGCGGATGTCGACGCTCTCGAAGAGGCCGGCTTTGGAATAGGGATCGCCGTCTGCGATCGCGCGGGCGGCGGCTTCATCTGCGACCTCGACGGCGACCATCGAGCCCGTCGGCTTGCCTTCGGTGTCGAGGAACGGGCCGGCAAAGCGCAGCGTGCCTTTGGCGTCGAGACCGTTCAGATAGTCGACATGGGCCGGGCGATTGTCGAGCCGGGTCTGAAGGTGGCCCGCTTTGTCCTTGCACAGAAGAATGTAGATCATCGTCGCCCTTTCACGTCGGCCCGCGTCATCTCGGTTCCGAGATAGTCCGTCGACGGCCCCAAAAGCAAGACGGCCACGCATCCGAAGGACACATGGCCGTCTGCAATCGCGTTGGTCACCTCAGCTTATGCCGCGCCGGCGACCTTGGCGGACTTTTCGAAACGCTTGCGCTCGTGCGGGTCGAGATAGAGCTTGCGCAGGCGGATGGTCTTCGGCGTCACCTCGACGAGTTCGTCGTCCTGGATCCAGGCCAGCGCGCGCTCCAGCGTCATGCGGATCGGCGGGGTGAGGCGGACGGCCTCGTCCTTGCCGGCGGCGCGGATGTTGGTCAGCTTCTTGCCCTTGAGGACGTTCACTTCGAGATCGTTGTCACGGCTATGAATGCCGATGATCATGCCGGCATAGACCTTGACGCCGGCGTCGATGACCATCGGGCCGCGGTCTTCCAGGTTCCACATCGCGAAGGCGACCGACTCGCCCTGGTCGTTCGAGATCAGGACGCCGTTGGTGCGGCCGGGCAGTTCGCCCTTGTAGGGCTGGTAGGAGTGGAACAGCCGGTTCATCACGGCGGTGCCGCGCGTGTCGGTCAGAAGCTCCGACTGGTAGCCGATGAGGCCGCGGGTCGGCGCGTGGAAGACGAGGCGCTGGCGGTCGCCGCCGGAGGGGCGCAGTTCGACCATGTCGGCCTTGCGCTCGGACATCTTCTGTACGACGACGCCCGAATGCTCCTCGTCGACGTCGATGACGACCTCCTCGATCGGCTCCAGAACCTCGCCGTTCTCGTCCTTCTGCATGACGACGCGCGGACGCGAGACGGCGAGCTCGAAGCCCTCGCGGCGCATGGTCTCGATCAGGACGGCGAGCTGCAGTTCGCCGCGGCCGGAGACGTAGAAGGAATCCTTGTCGGCCGATTCCTCGATCTTGAGCGCGACGTTGCCTTCCGCTTCCTTGAGGAGGCGGTCTCGGATGACGCGGCTCGTGACCTTGTCGCCCTCGGTGCCGGCGAGCGGCGAATCGTTGACGATGAAGGACATGGTGACGGTCGGCGGATCGATCGGCTGCGCCTGCATCGGCTCGGTCACGGCCGGGTCGCAGAACGTGTCGGCGACGGTGCCCTTGGACAGGCCGGCGATCGCGACGATGTCGCCCGCCTGCGCCTCGTCGATCGGCTGGCGCTCGAGGCCGCGGAAGGCGAGAATCTTGGAAACGCGGCCGTTTTCGAGCAGCGAGCCGTCATGGTGCAGCACCTTGACCGACTGGTTCGGCTTCAACGTGCCCGACGCGATGCGGCCGGTGATGATGCGGCCGAGGAAGGGGTTGGCCTCGAGGATCGTGCCGATCATGCGGAACGGGCCGGGCGCGACGGTCGGCTCGGGCACGTGCTTCAGGACGAGGTCGAAGAGCGGCGCGAGCTTCTCGTCCTTCGGTCCTTCCGGGTTCTCGGAGACCCAGCCGTCGCGGCCCGAACCGTAGAGGATCGGGAAGTCGAGCTGCTCGTCGGTCGCGTCGAGCGCGGCGAAGAGGTCGAACACCTCGTTGACGACCTCGACATGGCGGGCGTCGGGGCGGTCGATCTTGTTGATGACGACGATGGGCTTGAGGCCGACCTTGAGTGCCTTGCCGACGACGAACTTGGTCTGCGGCATCGGGCCTTCGGCGGCGTCGACGAGGACGATCGCGCCATCGACCATCGACAGGATGCGCTCGACCTCGCCGCCGAAATCGGCGTGGCCAGGCGTGTCGACGATGTTGATGCGGGTGTCCTTCCAGTCGACCGAGGTCGCCTTGGCGAGGATCGTGATGCCGCGCTCCTTTTCGAGGTCGTTCGAATCCATCGCGCGCTCGGCGACGCGCTGGTTCTCGCGGAACGAGCCCGACTGCTTGAGGAGTTCATCGACGAGCGTGGTCTTGCCATGGTCGACGTGCGCGATAATCGCGATGTTGCGGATCTTCATCAGGTGTACCCGGGGGTTTTTGCGGCCAGCACCTTGAGGCGCGGCGATTGCGTTGGCGCGCTCATACAGGTTTTTTCGCAAATGCGAAAGGGGCGGCGTGCGCCTCAGATGGGAGCGCGCCGCCGCGACGTCAACCCGGCTTCGCCGTCAGATCAGCACCGGCGCGATCGTGGTGATGATGAACTGGCGCAGGAAGAAGATCAAAAGCAGGAGGATGATCGGCGAGATGTCGATGCCGCCGAGATCGGGCAGGAGACGGCGGATCGGCCGCAGCGCCGGCTCGGTCACCTTGTAGAGGAAATTGCCGATCGTGCCGACGAACTGGTTGCGCGGATTGACGACGTTGAAGGCGTAGAGCCAGGAGAAGATCGCCGACAGGATGATCAGCCACCAGTAGATGTCCAGCGCCAGGATGATGGTCTGAATGAGGGCGATCATGCCGGTCTCCATGGGTCGCGATCGGCCGCGACCGATGCTCTTTCGTATGTGGCCGACATGTAGACGCTGGGTCCATGCGCGGCAAGCCCCGCCCCGCGCGGCAGGGCGGCACAGATGCAAACATGCGCTTGACAGAAAACGGGTGGAATCCCTAAATGCGCGGCACTGGTCATGGGGCTGTAGCTCAGTTGGGAGAGCGCGTCGTTCGCAATGACGAGGTCAGCGGTTCGATCCCGCTCAGCTCCACCAGTATTTTCCAAAAAACCTGCCCACATGTGAGTCTGCAAATAGCGTCGGAATTTCCGCGGCTTGCACGGTCTGGTCGAGCGGACGTGTTGGGAAGAGACGCGGCTCACGGCCAATTTGACGGGCTGGCGCCCTCACGTCTCTCATGCGCCAATTGCCAGCCCACAAGTTTGGATCCTTGATGGTCGAAGCATCTCGTCGATATGGCGGCGATGGTGCCGCTATGGGCAGCGGAAGCGTTGCGCTCGGGTACTCGACGGGAAGGTATCAGGGCGAGCTAACGCAGCGCAGCATCGTGCTCGGACCAGAGCATCGGCAGAGTGGTGCGGGCGAGCCGTCGTGGCGACTGATCGCCTGCGTGATCGCCACTGAGGAACTGCCTCGTCACGCGCGGAGCCAGAAAGGCGAGCGGCAGGATGCGTCCGACGTCGACACGATCGACACCGAAGTGTCGGGCGACATCGGAGACACCGATCTTCGGGCCACTGGTCAGATGGCGCAGATAGAGATGCGCTTTCGCGATCAGATCGACGAGTGCTGCGTCGGGCGTACGGCCACCTTGATCGTTTTCGATGACCAGACGCATCTCGATCCCGCGCCGCTCGATCGCAACGGGGACGTCGCATGTAATTGATCTGATGGTGTGCTCTTCGTCCTGATCGACGTCGCTCCTATGGTCGGTACCTGATGTGTGCAACTTGTTAATCAGAGCGTCGGTGCTGATCTCAAGCATAATGGCATTGTGGCGAAGGACGACCTTGGTGAGCAGCGACCTGATGAGGCTCCTGCGAGCAGGGGCATCGGCATTCGCCAGTCGTTGATTGAGTTCGGCTGCACCGGAAAGCCAACGCTTGACGTCAGCCGATGATGCTTGTGATCGGAAGGAATCTGCAAGCCGCGGTCGATCAGCGAAGAATTGAGTGACTGCGCGAAGAACGATCGCGTCGAGACGGCTTGCCGGCACACGCCATGCGGTGTTGTCGACCACTCGTGTGCCCTTGATGCGGCTCGAAATGTAGTAGTGGTATCGCTTGCCATGAGCCCTGGCGTGGGTCGGGCTCATCCGGTCACCGATGTCATCGAACAGCAGTCCGGTCAGCAGGTGGCTGTCGGGATTTGCGATCGACCCGCGAGGCGTTGCCGCCTGTTCTTCGAGAACAGCCTGCACCTGATCGAACAGGTCCGGATCGATGATGGCCGGATGCTCACCGTCGTAGACCTGATGCCGGTGCCTCAGCTTGCCGACATAAATCGGATTCGACAAAAGCGTATAAAGCATCCCCTTGCCCACGCGCCGCGTGAACACCCAGCCGGGCCGGCTCGCGTCGTTATTCTCAGCATCCTGTGCCTGCCTGGTCATCTCTGTTGCGAGAGCCGGGACGGACCTGAGTTCGAGATAGCGAATGAAGAGACCGCGGACGAACGTCGCCTCGGGTTCCTTGACCAGCAGCTTGCGATTGTCGACACGGTAGCCAAGCGGCACGGTCCCGCCCATCCACATCCCCTTCTTCTTCGACGCGGCGATCTTGTCGCGAATGCGCTCGGCGGTGACCTCGCGCTCGAATTGGGCGAAGGAGAGCAGGACATTGAGCGTCAGGCGTCCCATCGACGTCGTGGTGTTGAACTGCTGGGTGACCGAGACGAAGGATACGCCATTGCCGTCGAACACCTCCACGATGCGGGCGAAGTCGCCAAGCGACCTGGTCAGCCGGTCGATCTTGTAGACCACCACGACGTCCACCTGTTGGGCGGTGATGTCCGCCAGCAGGCGCTTCAAAGCCGGCCGGTCCATCGTCCCGCCCGAGATGCCGCCATCATCGTAGTGTTCAGGCACCAGCTTCCACCCGAGCCCGACCTGCGAGGCGATGAATGCCGCACAGGCCTCGCGCTGCGCATCGAGCGAATTGAACTCCTGGTCGAGCCCTTCATCGCTCGACTTGCGCGTATAGACCGCGCAGCGCAATCGGCGGAAGGTACTCATAGGCCGAAGAACCTTGGACCCGACCAATGCGTGCCGGTGATCTGGTGGGCGATGGCCGTCAGCGATTTGTGCACCTTCGCCTGAAAGACGAAGCCTTCCTCGATCACGTCGACGACATAGGTATTCCCATTCCATTCGCGCATCAGACGCGCCCCGGGAGCTAGCCGGCGACGCGAGCGTGGTGCAGGAGACACAGGGCGAGGGTCGATCTGATTAACATCAGCAGTATCGACATACAGCGCCTTTCTTTGCTGGTCGGCAGAGCCCATTACTCGCCTGTCGCGAGCGGCTAGCTCGCTTTCGACCCTGTCTATGGCGGACCTGAGCAGACGACGCGTCTCGGCGGATAACCCGCCGAGACGCTTGGCCTGAAGATGCCAGGTCGCCGACCTCACCAGGAGCTCCTGCCGGATGCCCTTTGGGGGAGGGTGGCCATGCGCCGCCTGCCATCGCGCAGAGAGCTCCGCGCGTGACAGGTCGGCGATAGCGGCAACGTCATCCTCGATGCTGTTGCGCAGCCGCTTCATCCTTGCGAGCCCGCAGTGTTGGCGACGACCCGATAGCGGCGGACCTCATCCTTGCCAATCGTGCTAGCAAGGTTCAGTGCGAGTTTCTTCTTCACCGTGCCGGACAGGAAGCCGCGGACCGAATGGGCCTGCCACCCGGTTGCGTCCATCAGCTCCGCGATAGTGGCGCCCTTGGCCGCTCGCAGCTTCTTCAGGACGATCTGCGACTTGCCCGAAGGAGCAGGGGCGGCGGCTGTCATGCCGCGCGTTGCGCGTGCCGTGTCTACTCGCTTCCTGCGCACTGGTTCTGCCTCAGTGGCGACGGTCGCACCGTCAGGTTCGCGCTGCCCTGGACCAGCCTTTTCGCTGGCCGTCTCGATTTCAGTGGAAATATTTGAGTTTGCCATCATGCTCTCCGTCAAACAGGGCCGGACGATCCGGACCTTGTACTGGCGCGAGCCCGCGTGGCGAGCGGGCGTGGTTGCTGAGGTCAGTGAGGCCGCTCAGCGGCGATTTCTTGGCAAGGCGACGTTTGCTTGCTTGGCGCGCGAAGTCCAGCGTCATTCAGTAACGAACGTCAGCCGTCACCCTGTAGATCTTTGATGCGCGGCCTCGTGCGCCAAGCGCCATGCCGCCATAGCTGCATTCAGGCAATCGCCACTGGCTTGAGCGAGGGCCGCAATAGCGACCGGTTCAATCGCGTAAGGCGCCCGACGATTTTGAGAACCGAAAGCAGGCCGTTTAGCTGATGCAACTCGGTCTCAAGCCGATCAAGCGCATCCGTGATTTCCAAGCTGTCTGTACTCATGTCGCGTCTCCGCTTCGCGCGAGACAACCACGCTTCCTTTGCGCGACAAGTCCAGCGCGAATGCTGACGCGCATCGACGCACATCCCCTCAAACAGCAAACAAAAACGCATTGGCAATGGCAGGAAGGGGGCCGCAAGCCGACCGTCTGGTTTTGGGTCGTAGTCGGTGGATAGCTGACGCAGGGACATTTTGTCTGGGGTCCGTCGGACACAAGGATCTGCTTAGTAACAAATCCTCCAGATCGATCATTCGATCGTGAAAGGCGGCGCGCTGGACAGATACCCTGCCACGGCGGACGGCACTTCGGCGGACGTCATCGCGTACGTCCCGCATGCCTCGATCAAGCGACGGATGTCGGCGCGCGCGCCATGAGCCCTCCAGATCATGCGCGACGCATAGGGCTGGTTGTCCTTGCGTCAGGAGATCCCCATCGTCAGGCCCCGCAGATAGAGACGCTGATGGACCTCGAACGGCAGCAGGATCGTCTGGCCGAAGGTCGGCGCCGCACCCTTCGTACGCTCCGTGACGAAGATGCGGCCCCGGCGGTAGGCGGCAAGCCCATGATAGCGCGAACGTTGCCTGATGCCGTTCGTATCGTCTTCGATACGTTCGAGCGAGGTGACGACGACCTTGCCGTCCCGCTCGGCCAGATGCGTGCATGAACAGACGATCCGGCCGGGCCAGGATAAAGACACGTGCCACGTCTGGTAAAAACCGAGATATCTGCGCAGTTCCCCGATATCGCCGGGAAACGCGTCTTCAAGCGGACTGGCCCGTTCCGTCGGTACGGCGCGGCGCTGCAATAATGCGGCGAATTGATCGCGATCGAGGTCAAAATCCTCCGGCTCGAGACCGAAGCCTTGTGCAATTCGGCGGCGATTGTGCGGCGAAGGGCGCGACTGGCCGGCTACATAGCGGTTGAACTGCTGGCGGTTGAAGCCCTGCTCGCGACAGAACTGCGAGACCGACGGCATCGTCGCGCAGGCGCGGCGCAGGTTGGTGACGAACCTGGATCCGGCTGAAGGCATGGCGTGAGCGTAAAGTAGCGCAAAGACGCGTCAAGCCGCGAAATTGAAGCCGTGGCCCGTTTCTCCAACAATGGCTCATCTCATCACCAATCCAGGAGAAAATCAGTCATGACGCTCGACCTGTTCGCCAGACGCGCTCCATTCAAACTCAACCGCCGTGGATTTCTCCACGGCAGCGCACTCGTCGGCATTGCCGCCGCGTCCGGGATCCTGGGAGGCCCGGCACGGGCGCAGGAACCTAAGCGGGGTGGAACCCTGCGCCTCGGTCTGGACGGTGGCTCGACGGCCGATACGCTCGATCCTGCGATCGCCGCCGCGACATTCGCCTTCGTGCTGTGCCATTGCTGGGGCGACACGTTGGTCGAGTCCCATCCCGAAACCGGCGAGGCGCTCCCCTCGCTCGCTGAATCCTGGGACGTCTCCGACGACGGCATCACCTGGACGTTCCAGATTCGCCAGGGCGTCGAGTTTCACGACGGCAAGCCGCTGACCGTTGAGGATGTTGTCGAGACCTTGCGCCGGCACGCCGACGAAGGCTCGCAATCGGGCGCACTCGGTCTGATCGGCGATATTGATCGCATCGAGGGAGAAGGCAACGAACTCGTCATCACGCTCAGCGAGCCGAATGCAGACCTGCCTCTGGTCCTGACCGACTATCATCTCCAGATCCAGCCCGGCGGCGGCCGCGACGATCCGAATGCCGCGATCGGCACCGGCCCCTTCAAGCTGACCAACTTCACGCCGGGCGTGCGTGCGACCTTCGAAAAGAACGCCAATGACTGGCGCGACGATCGCGGTTTCGTCGATGCCGTCGAGATCACCGTCATGAATGACGCCACCGCCCGCAACAGCGCGCTGACTTCGGGCCAGGTCGATCTGATCAACACGGTCGATCCGAACACGGCGACGTTCCTCGGCCGTGCGCCGAACGTCGAAATCCTGCGCACCGCCGGCAAGGGGTTTTATTCCTTCCTGATGCACTGCGACACGGCGCCCTTCGACAACAACGACCTGCGCCTCGCACTGAAATATGCGATCGACCGCGAGGCGATCCTGCGGCAGGTCGTCGGCGGCTTCGGCACGATCGGCAACGACTATCCCGTCAACGAGAACTATGCGCTGGCGCCGACCGATATCGAGCAGCGCGCCTACGATCCGGAAAAGGCGTCGTTCCACTTCAAGCAGTCCGGGCATGAAGGCCCGATCCTGCTGCGCACGTCCGAAGCCGCCTTCCCAGGCGCGGTCGAGGCCGCCCAGCTCTTTCAGCAAAGCGCAGCCGCCGCCGACATTCCCATCCAGGTGCAGCGCGAACCCGATGATGGCTACTGGTCCGAGGTCTGGAACGTGCAGCCGTTCTGCGCTTCCTACTGGGGCGGACGCCCGACGCAGGACGCGCGCTACATGACATCCTACGTATCCAACGCCGAGTGGAACGACACGCGGTTCAAGCGGCCCGAATTCGACGAGATGGTCCGCAAGGCGCGCGCCGAACTCGACGAGGATCGACGCCGCGCGCTCTACCGGGACATGGCGTTGCTCATCCACAACGAGGGCGGAGCCATCATCCCGGTCTTCAACGACTACGTGAACGCCGCCGGAAAGCACGTGCGCAACTACGTTCACGACATCGGCAACGACCTTTGCAACGGCCGCGTCGCGAGCCTCGTCTGGCTGGACGCCTGATCCGCCGACGAGGTTAGTTCAGATAATCGGCGCGGGCGTTCGTCCGCGGCGGATTCCGGCCGCATTGGATATCGAGGCCCACATGACAGAACGCAACTTCACCGTCATCGAGAACGAGTGGATTCACCTGAAGGACGGCACCCGGCTCGCCGCGCGCATGTGGATGCCGGACGATGCGGCAAACGATCCCGTTCCGGCCGTCCTCGAATTCCTGCCGTACCGCAAGCGCATCGGCACCGCACCGCGCGACGAATCGACCTATCCGGCATTCGCCGCAGCCGGCATCGCCGGCGTGCGCGTCGACATTCGCGGTTCCGGCGAATCGGACGGCGTCATCGATGGGGAATACACGCCGCTCGAACTGTCCAACGCCGTCGAACTGATCGAGTGGATCGCATCGCAGCCCTGGTCGAACGGCAATGTCGGCATGATGGGTATTTCGTGGGGCGGTTTCAATTGCCTTCAGGTCGCGGCCATGAAGCCGCCGGCGCTGAAGGCCGTCATCTCGATCGCCTCGACGGTGGATCGATACAATGACGACATTCACTACAAGAACGGCGCGCATCTTGCCGCGCAGCTCTCCTGGGCGGGCACGATGCTGGCCTACCAGTCCCGCTCGCCCGACCCGGCCATCGTCGGCGACCGGTGGAAGGAGATGTGGCTCGAACGGCTGGAGAACGAGCCGTTCTTCATGGAGGAGTGGCTTTCCCACCAGCGCCGTGACGATTTCTGGCGACATGGCTCCATCTGCGAGGATTTCGACGGCTTCGCCGTTCCCGCGCTCGTCATCGCGGGTTGGGCGGACGGGTACCGCAACACGCCGCTGAAGGCCGTCGAAGGCATGCCGGACACGGCAAGGGCGCTGATCGGACCCTGGGTCCATAAGTATCCGCATTTTGCCTACCCGAAGCCGCGCGCGGACTTCACCGGCGAGGCGATCGCCTGGTGGAACCGCTGGCTGCGCGATGGCGGCGATGGACCCGACGAGATGCCGCAGGTCCGCGCCTTCATTCTCGACGGCCCGCGCCCGGCGCTGTGGCGCGACAGCGATCCCGGCTACTGGATCGCCAAGGACCAATGGCAAGCGCCGACCATGCTCGCTCTCAAGCTCGACGGCACTGGGCGGCTGGCCGCGAACCCGGATGAGCCGGGAACGGGGCGCGCACTGTTGCGTTCGCCGCTCGATACCGGAACGGCGGCAGGAGAATGGTTCACGAGCAGTCCGGACGCGGAGCTGGCGGGTGACCAGCGCATCGACGACGCCGGCTCTCTCGTCGTCGAATCCGGCACCTTGAACGACGAATGCGTCATCCTCGGACGACCGGTCCTGCGCGTCAGGCTGGCGAGCGACGCTCCGCTCGCAAACCTGGCCGTCCGCCTCGTCGACGTCCACCCGGACGGAACGGCGACGCGCGTCTCCTATGGCGTGCTCAATCTCGCCCATCGAAACGGCAACGCCCGACCGGAGCCGCTGGAGCGAGGGGCCGACACCGACGTGCTGCTCGAGCTCGATGCATGCGGCTACCGCTTCGCGCCGGGCCATCGCATCCGTGTGTCGATCTCCACGGCCTACTGGCCCACCATCCTGCCGCCGCCCTTCGACGCGACGCTCGACATCGACCTGTCGTCGCTTGCGCTGTCATTGCCGCTGATCGGCGCCCATGAGCGGATCGACGTGCCGGCACCTTCGAACCCCGACCCGCTGCCGAAATACGACCAAGTGACCCCTGGCGAGTCCCGACGCTGGGTCGAGCGCGACCTGCAAAACGGCATCACGCGCTATTGCATCGTCGATGATGGCGGCCTCAAACGGCATCCCGATCAGGGTTTGGCATCGCGCGACCGCCGCGAGGAGACATGGACCATCGCGGCGGGCGATCCTCTGTCGCTGCGTGGCGAAACGCGATGGACGTGCGTCCTGTCGCGTGATGGCTGGGAAACCGTGACGAACTGCGTGTCCACCCTGTCGTGCACCGCAATCGCCTGGGTGATCGAGGATTCCGTCGAGGCCCTCTACAAGGGCGAGATTGCATTCTCGCGCAACCGCAAACGCAAGATAGCGCGCGACGCGATATAGAAGCATGCCGCGTAGCGCCGCCAAATGGTGCATCGGTCAGCACTCAGGGACCTTTCAGGGGCCGACTGCCGACTGTCCGGTTCTGGGGTTCGGCAAGCGATAGGCTGCCGTTCTGTTCAACCTATTTGCTGTCGTTGAACTGAATCTGGGGCGACCCAATCCCCGCCGTGTGACAGGTATTCAGGTCGGAGGTCAGATCGGCCCAAAATCTGTTTGTCGGGCCCGTGATCGTCGAACGAGCCGCAGAACTTTCGCTGTTTTTCATCTGCCGCATATGAATAATGATGAGGCCGAGGAGGCTGACGATGGCGTCGCAGTTGGAGAATGGCGCCCCGTGGCGTCGAACCCGTTTCACCGGGCAGGTGGCGGCTGAGCCTAGGCAATGAGGCGCAGGAACTCGCATGGTGAGGGGGCGAGCGGGATCTTGGGTGCTGTCTGTAGCTGCTTTCGCTGGCGATGCCAATCGGCAAGCCCGTTGCCTTCATGCCCAGCCAAGCCTCCGCGATCGCGGCCTCGCGGATGGTGCCGGCACGCGAGATCTCGCCGGTGAAGGTGTCGAGCGCGTCGCGTCAATTTCTGGATAGCTTGATCGCCATCTCGACGATTTCCCGGCGACTCAGCTTTCCGACGGCGTTGACGGGCAGGCTGTCGACGATGAACAGGGCCTTCGGAATTTTGTAGCGTGCAAGACGATCGCTGCAGAATTCCAGCAGTTCGCGCTCGCTGGTCGAACATTGAGGCCTTGCGACTACCAGCGCCGTGACGCGTTCGCCCCATCGGGCATCTTGCGTGCCGACGACGGCGACCTCGCGAACGGCCGGATGCGTTTCCAGCACCTGCTCGACCTCGCGCGGATAGACGTTTTCGCCGCCGGAAATGATCAGGTTCTTGCGCCGGTCGATGAGATGGACGAAGCCGTCCTCGTCCTGTCTTCCGATATCGCCCGTTCGAAGCCAGCCATCTTCGGTGAAGGCCTGCCGGGTCGCCTCGGGATCGTTGCGATAGCCGGCGAAGATGTGCTTTCCCTTCAATTGCAGTTCGCCCGGCTCATTGATGCTCGACGGCGCGCCGTCCTCGCCGACGAGCCGCATGGCGGTGTGGAAGAACGGCCGGCCGATCGCGCCCGCCTTGGTGGTCGCATGAACCTGGTCGACGAACAGCCCCGGCCCGCAGGTCTCGGTGGCGCCGTAGCTCTGCATCACGGGTATGCCGAATGCCGCGTAGCGGTGAATGAGGGAGGGCGGTGTCGGTGCGGCGCCGGTCAAGATCCAGCGCACGCTGCGCAACCGCGTCGATGCCTCGTCGTCGCCGATTCCCAGAAGATCGAGCAGCATCGTCGGCACCGCGAAGAAGTGATCGACCTTCTCCGCCTCGACCAATTGCGCGACACGTCCGGCGTTCCAGCGCGTGGGAACGACCAGCGTGATGCCAAGATGGATGGAATGGCAGATGAAGGACAGGCCGCCGACATGGAACATCGGGACGGGCAGGAGATGAACGTCGCCCAGCCGGAAATCGAGCGAGGCCGTCATGGTCAGCGAGGCCCCGAACATCTGCTCGTGGGTGATCATCACCGCCTTCGGACGCCCGGTCGTACCCGATGTATAGACGAGGAGCAATGTGTCGGTGGGCTCGACATGGGCGGCGGGCGGCGCTTCGTGCAGGCCCGCCAGCCGGTCGGTCTCGGTGCTCAGGACCGGAACTGCTTGTCCGGCAAGCGCCCGCTCGGCCAAGTAGGTCAGCGACGGATGAACGACTGCCAGCGCCAGGTCGCCGTCGTGCACGACCGAGGCGAGTTCCGAGGCCGCAAGGCGATTGTTGAGCGCGCAGGTGACGGCACCGAGCTTGGCGAGCGCGAAGAAGAATTCGATGAAGGCGAGGCCGTGCGGGATGAGAAGCCCGACCCGGTCGCCCTGCGCGATCCCCATGCCGGAGAGGAGATGGGCAAGTCCGTTCGACCGCGCCTCCAGCTCTGCAAAACTAACGCGCGCGCCGTCTTCCGTCACGACGGCGCAGGCCGTGGCGCTGATCCGCGCGCGCGATTGCAGCAGGCGACCGATCGTATGCGACGAGGGATCGAATGCCGTCATTTGCCTTGCGTCCGGAACGGGCCGTCGCGCGCTTCGAGAAAGGCGCGCATGCCCTGGTCGCGCAGGATGTCCTGCAGCTTGCGGGGACCTTCGAGGCCGGCGCCTAGGATGATGCTGTCGGCCAGCGCGTGACGCTCGGTGGCGGCGCGCAGGCCCATCAGATCATAGGCCGCCCGCAGGCTGCGCTTTTTCAGGTCCAGCGCCTCGCGGGGAATGTGGGCTAGGCGCTCGCCCATCGCCTGCGCGGTGGCGGCGAGATCGTCGTGCGGCACGACGCGGTTGGCAAGGCCGAGCCTCAGCATCTCCTGCGCGTCGATCGCTTCGCCGAGATAGTAGAATTCGTGCACGGCCTTGGCATGAGTGAGAAAGGGCATGATCAGGAAGGGCGAGAGCGCGCCGTGGCGGATTTCGGGCTCGGCGAGGCGCGCATTGTCGGCGGCCACAACCATGTCGCAGGCCATGGCCAGCGTCGCGCCGGAGGCGACGGCATGGCCGTTGACGGCCGCGATCACCGGCTGGCGCTGCGACCAGACGGTGGAGAAGAGCTCCATGTTCTGGCGCACCACCCGCTCCAGGTCGCAAAGCGCCATCTCCTCGATGCCTTCCATGTCCCAGCCGGTGCAGAACGCCTTCCTTCCGCGGCCCGTCACGACGATGGCGCGGATATCGCTGCGGGTTTCGAGCGTGCGCATGGCATCGACGATTTCGCGGTCGGTAACCGTCATGCGCAGCGCATTGTGCCGCGCCTCGCGATCGATCGTGATCCAGGCGACCGGGCCGTTTTCGGAAAGCTCGATGTCGGAATAAGTCACTTTCGATGCCCTTTCTGCCCGGCCGCAAACTCGCCGACAACCGCCGCCCGCAAATTTCCGTCGCACATGAAATCGATCGCCGTCATCGCCATCGACTTGGCGCTGTCGATAAGGGCGTCCATCCCCGCATCGGAGGCCGAGCCGCGGGCAAAGTCCAGCGTGTGGAATTCGGTGCCCCGCGGCATGGCCTGGATCATCGGGTGGATCGCGGGAACGAGGTGGCTGACATTGCCGAAATCCGTGCTCGCGGCAAAGCCGAAGGGCAGGTCCGCCATCTCGTCGAAGCGCCGGCCGAGCCGCTCGGCATTCGATCGATAGGCCTTTGCCAGCGGCCAGTTGGTGACGAGTTCGTGGTAGTCGTTCTCGTCCCAGGCGATGTCGACCTTCGCACCGGCGGCGAGGGCACCGGCCTCGAGGCAGGCGTTGAGGCGGGCGCGCATGTCTTCCAGAACGATCCGGTCCGGCGCGCGGATGACGAATTCACCGGCCGTGCGCTCGGGGATGACGTTGGTCGCGACGCCGCCCTCGGTGATGATCGCGTGGATGCGGCATCCATGCGGCAGTTGCTGGCGCCAGGCGGCAATCGCATTGTAGGCGGTAACCAGCGCGTCGAGCGCGTTGATGCCGTGTTCGGGGCCGGCGGCGGCGTGGGAGGGGCGGCCGTGGAAGACGGCGCGGGCGGCGGCGCGCGCGATGATCGGGAAGGTCGGCAGGTTGCGGTCGGCCGGATGCACCATTAGCACGCATTCGAGGTCCTCGAACGCGCCCTTGCGCGCCAGGATGATCTTGCCGCCGCCGCTCTCTTCCGCCGGCGTGCCGATGAAGCGGACGCGGCCGGGAAGGTTCGCGCCGAGATCGGCGAGCGCCAGCGCCGCGCCCATCGCGGCAGTGCCGATGATGTTGTGCCCGCAGGCATGGCCGATCTCCGGCAGCGCATCATATTCGCCGACCAGGCCGACGCAGGGGAGGCCGGCATGGCCGATGTCGCAGGAGAGAGCGGTTTCCATGCCGAAGGCGGGGTGGTCGACCGAGTGCCCTGCGGCCTGAAGATGCGAGGCCAGGAGCCGGCTCGCGTGGCGTTCGGTGAACGCGACCTCGGGATTGCGGTGAATGTCGAGCGAGACGGAGACCAGTTCGTCGCGCCGCGCATCGACGTTTTCGCAGACTTTGGCCTTGAGCCGCGGGATGCGCGAATCCTGCTCCTCGGTCGTCATTCCCATGCGCACCTCGCTTCCTTGCGGTCCTCGTCCGGCGGTGCCGGTCGCTTGTGAAAAGACGTCGCTGCCTGCTTGACAATGACGCTACGTTATCTGCAACATGCACAATGCGCAAAATAATTTATATGCAAAAAGCATACAAAAAAGTGGAGGCGTGAATTGGCTCCGATCGGGCGAGGCGACACGGTGACGCCGCCGGGCGGCGGGCACTTCCGGCAGTATGTCTCGATCCGGCTCGAGCATGTTGCGCGGGTCGCCCGCGACGCGGCCGACACGATCTATCGCCGCGAATGCAAGCTCGACATCCGCCAGTTGCGCGTCCTTCGCGTGCTGGAGGCCGAACCGGACCTGACCGTCTCGGAGATCGTCGATGCCACGATGTTCGAACGCACGCTCGTGTCCCGGATCATCCAGGGCCTCGTCAAGCAGAAGCTGGTCGAGCGCCGGATCTGCGATGTCGATGCGCGCCAGCTTCGCCTGTCCCTGACGCAAACGGGCGAGGAAAAGGTCGCGACCGCCGACAAGCTGGGCGACGAGCTCAATGACGACCTGCTCGCCGTGCTGACCGTGGAGGAGCGGGCAAGCCTGAATCGCTGCCTGGAAAAGCTGATGACCTGGCGACCGCCGAACACGGCGGTGGCATCTGCCGCAAAAGCCGGTCCATCGGCCGACCAGGACGAAAGGCCGTCGCGATGAACAGGATGGCGCCGATGCTCGCGCAGCGCGAAGCCGGCCTGCCGGCCGGCGCCGCCATCGTTCCGGTCACCATCCTCACCGGTTTCCTGGGCGCGGGAAAGACGACGCTCCTCAACCGGGTGCTGACCGAATCGCATGGCGCGCGGCTGGCCGTCATCGTCAACGAATTCGGCGAACTCGGCGTCGACGGCGCGCTGATCGGGGACGATGCCCGTTCGGTCATCGAACTGGCCAATGGCTGCGTGTGCTGCGCCACGCGCGGTCAACTCCTGTCGAGCCTCTACAGGCTGCTTGCCGACGACCGCGACCTCGACGGCATCCTGATCGAGACCAGCGGCCTTGCCGACCCGTTTCCGGTGATCGAGGAACTCGCCCACAGCACGCTTGCCGATCATGCGCGGCTCGACGGGGTGATCGCCGTCATCGACGCACTCAATTTCGACCGCAATCTCGACAGCGCGGAAGCCGCCTACCAGCAGATCGTCGGGGCCGACATCCTGCTCGTCAATAAAACCGACCTGGTCGAAGACGTCATTCCGGGGCGGATCGCAAAGGGCGTGCGCACGCTCAACCCGCAGGCGCGGATCGTCGACTGCGCGCGGTGCGACGTGCCGCTAGACATTCTTTTCGGTGTCCCGCGGGTATCGTCGCGCGCGGTCCACCGCAGTATTGAGGTCAAGCACGACCATCGCCATGGCGGCTTTGCGAGCGCGTTGCTCGCTGTCGACGAGGCGCTGTCGGGCGACCGTCTGGCGGCATGGCTGGGCGATCTGCCGGCTTCGGTCTTCCGGGCCAAGGGGTTCGTGCGGCTTCAGGAGGCCGACGGGCTGGTCGAGGTCAGCGCGGTCGGCACCCGCTACGTTTTGCAGCAGGCACCGCGAGGCGCGGCCGACGCCCCCACCGGTCTGGTCGTGATCGGGCGCGCCATGCCGATCGCCGACCTGCGGCAGAGCCTGGCGGCCTGCGCATGACCGTTTCCTCCTTCACGCCGCGCTTGCGCCGCATGGCCCTCAACATCGGAGCACATCATGAAGATTGATTTTTCGCCGGACCTCATCCTCTTCGGCGGGAAGATCGTCACGGTCGACGCCGACTTCTCGGTCCATGAGGCCGTCGCGGTCTATGACGGGAAGATCGTCGCGGTCGGCGGTTCGGCCGACGTCAAGGCGCTTGCCGGTCCGCGCACGAAGATGACGGATCTGGAAGGCAAGTGCGTCGTTCCCGGCCAGTACGACAACCATGTCCACTTCATGCTTGCCGGGCTCGATTCGCTCGGCTCGCGCGCCAAGGTGAACATCGCAACGCTGCCCTCCATCGAGGACATCCTTTCGGCGATTGCCGAACGCGTCGCAGTGACCCCGAAGGGCCAGTGGATCGGCACGTCCTGCATGTATCGTGGCGCGCTCAAGGAAGGACGTTTCCCGAACCGCGAGGATCTCGACCGCGTTGCGCCCGACCATCCCGTCTATATTTTCCAGTCCGGCAAGAACGTCATCTGCAACAGTTACGCGCTGAACATCGCGAAGATCGACGAAACGACGCCCGAGCCGGTAGAGCCGGAAGGCTGGATCGCGCGCGACGCGTCGGGGCGGCCGACCGGGCACCTGATCGCCGGCGGTGCCGACATGGCGCGCCAGGCATGGTGGAAGCACGAGGGACTGCCACGCAAGAAGTGGGATTTCCTCTATTTCGATAGGGAAACGCAGATCGCGGCCATCGAAGCGCAAAGCAGCATCTATCACGCCTGCGGCATCGTCGGCGTACGCGACATGGGCGTCTCGGTCGACGAGTTGGAAGCCTACATCGAGGCCGACCGCCGGGGGCTCCTCAAGATCCGCACCGACATCATCCTCGGCCTGCCGATCCGCTACATGACCAACGACGAGGTGCTGAACGCGGTCGACAGCTATTTCGGCCCGAAGCAGCATGTCGGCAGCCCGATGCTGCGCATAGGCGGCATCAAGCTCGTCGCCGTCAATGATGGCTGGTGGGCCTACTCGCCCGAGAAACTGCGCTTCCTGATTACCGAACTGAACAGGCGCGGCTGGAACATGGCGATCCACGTCAACACGGGCGGCGGCGAGGAGCCGGCGGAAGTCGTCCTCAGCGCGCTCGAGGAAGCTGACCGCGACCTGCCGATCGACGGGCGCCGCTTCACCTTCGAGCATGGGTTCGGGTTGAACCGCCTCGACCATATCGCTCGCGCGAAGAAGCTCGGCATCATCTTCGGCGCCAACCCGCTGCTCGCCTACTACGCGTCGGCGCGCTCCTTGCGCATGAACGAGATCATGACGCAGGTGCGCATCGCCAAGCTGACCGAAGACGATCCGTGGAAGCGGACCGTCCGCGACTGGGGAATGCCGCTCAAGGACTGGTTCGACGCCGGTCTCGTCGTCAGCGGCGGCACCGACAATCCGGCTGTCGTCTACGACGTCGCGCAGCCTTTCCTGTGCCAGTATTCGGCGCTGACGGGCAGCACGCTGGCCGGCGTTCTGATGCCTGGCCAGGAGGCGACGCGCGAACAGATGCTCCGGATGTTCACCATCAACAACGCCTATTCGCGGTGGCAGGAAGACATTCTGGGCTCGATCGAGCCGGGCAAGCATGCCGATTTCGTGGTCGTCGACCGCGACATCCTCGAATGCGACGCCGAGGACGTCAAAGGCCTGCAGGTGCTGCAGACCTATGTCGGCGGCGACCTCGTCCACGACCGAATGTGAGGGGCAAAAGCGCGCAATGATCGACATGTCGCTCAGCATCAACGGTCGGGTCGAACGCCACCAGGTGGCGACGGGCGAGATGCTTATCGATCTCCTGCGCCGGTCCGGCCTCACCGGCACGAAAGACGGCTGCCGGCGCGGCGAATGCGGTTCCTGCACCGTGCTCGTCGGCGGGCGGGCGGTCCTGTCCTGCCTAACTTTCGCGCAGGCTGTCTCCGCGCCGGTCGAAACGGTCGAGGGGCTTGCCGGCGAGGCGTCGGCCTTTCGCGAGGCGCTCGCCGATCTCGGCGGCTTCCAATGCGGCTATTGCACCTCTGGCATGGTGGTGCGGGCGGTTTCGCTGATCCGCGAGGGATTGCCGGAAGAAGATGGCGAACTGCGCCATCGCATGGCGGGGAACCTTTGCCGGTGCACCGGCTATCAGGGAATTTTGAATGCGCTGCGGGCCGCGGCAAACGGGCAGGAGGTCGCATGAACCTCCGCGCGATCGATCCGGCCGTCACGCAATTGCCTGCAATTCGCCATCCCGAATGGGCGGCACGCACGACCGGCGCCATCGCCTATGCGCGCGACATCTTTCCGGACGGCATGCTGGTCGGGCGCATCCTGCGCAGTCCGCACGCCCACGCGCGGATCGTCGCCATCGATGTCGCGGCCGCCCGCGCCGCACCCGGCGTCGCCGCGGTCCTGACCGACGCGGACATGGGCGGCAGGAGCTACCGTGACTACGGCCAGGGTGACCGCCCGCCGCTGGCGCGGGGTCGCGTGTCCTTCTTCGGGCAGGAAATCGCGGTGGTCGCGGCCGAGACCGAGGAACAGGCCGACGCGGCGCTTGCTTTGATCAAGGTCACCTACGAAGTCCTTGCCTCGGCAACCACGCTCGCTGAAGCGACCGCTCCAGACGCCGCAGCGGTTCATCCCGGGCGTGCGCCGGACAATGTCGCAACCCGCGCCGACCGTGGGTTCGGCGATACCTCGGCGGCGCGGGCGCGTGCGCCGCACACCGCCCGCGCGCTCTACACCTATGGCATCCAGGCTCACGCCTGCATGGAGCCGCAATCAACCGTCGCCCAATGGCATGAGGCGAGCGGCGTTCTGGACATCTGGGCGCCGACGCAGTCGCCGCGCAATGTGCGCGGCGAGATCGCGCACATGCTGGGGCTCGAGCCGGACAATGTGCGGCTTCACCGGGTCGCCGTCGGCGGTGATTTCGGCTCGCGGGTCAAGGCGTCCGACATCGAGGTTCTCGCCGGCGCCCTCGCGATCGCGGCCAGACGGCCGGTCGGCATCCGCCTCTCGCGCGCCGACGAATTCGCCTTCAACAAGCGTCAGCACGGCTCCGAGATCGATCTTGCAACCGGCTATGACGACGAGGGGCACATCGCCTGGCGCGCCGCCGACACGACGATCGAGAACGGCGCGTTCATCCATGGCGGGTCGAACATGATGAACTACGCGTCCATCCTGATGGGCTCGCAATATCGGCTCGAAGGCGCCGCGATGCGTGGCCGCTCCATCTATACGAACCGGCGTCCCGGCGGCGCTTTCCGCGGAGCCGGTGGACCGCAGGCGGCCTTCGCGATCGAATCCCAGATGGACGAGATTGCCGGCGAGCTCGGCATGGACCCGATCGATCTTCGGCTGCGCAACCTCAATTGCACCGGCGACACCACCATCACCGGGTGGGAAATCGTTACCTCGCACGCCGCCGAATGCCTGATGGAGGTGCGCGAGCGGCTGGGTTGGGATGCCGCGCAGGCAATGGCTGGTTCGGGGCGCGGGGTCGGCATCGCTCTTGCCATGCATGTCTCGGGCGCGATCGTTGCGCCGGCCACGGGGCGTGCCGAGGCGGTGGTCGAGATCGGCCACAATGGCGGCATCACGCTCTTCAGCGGCTGCGCCGATCCGGGCACGGGCGAGTATGCCGTGATCGCACAGCTCTGCGCACAGGAGCTCGGCGTCGCCGCCGAGGACATTCTGATCGAGGCGATGGATACCGCGACGACGCCTTATGATCCGGGCGCGGGATCGAGCCGCGGCACGATGATCACCGGCGGCGCGGTTCTCGCGGCCAGCCGTGAACTGGCGGAGATGTTGCGCGGCGAGGCTGCGACGCGGTTCGGCTGCGATCCGGCGCAGATCTTGCTCGTCGGGGGCGTCGCCAGCTTCGGTGGCCGCAGCGTGCCTATTGGCGAGCTTGCCGCTGGCCATCCGGACAGCGCCGCCGGCGTTTTGCGGGTTCATCGCGAGACCGTCGTCGAGACGCCCGTCGTGCCGATGACGCACGAGGATTCGGGTGTCGGCAATCTGTCGCCGGCCTACAGTTTCGCCGCGCATGGCGTCGAGGTCGAGGTCGACCGCGAGACCGGCGCGGTCAAGGTGCTGCGCGTGGTCGCGGCGCACGATGCCGGAACTGTCGTCAATCCGGTCGGCGCGGAAGGGCAGGTCGTCGGCGGCGTGGTGATGGGCCTCGGCGCAGCGCTCGGCGAACAGCTTCTCTATCTCGACGGTCGCCCGCTGGTGACCGGCTATGGCGACTATCCCATGCCGCGCACCACGGAGGCGCCGCCTGTGGAGGTTGTCTTCGTCGGCGGGGCGTCGCCGCGCGGCCCACTTGGCGCAAAATCCATCTCCGAAGTGGCACTGATGCCGATCGCCGCAGCGGTTGCCAATGCGGTTGCGCACGCGACCGGGATCCGCGTGCGCAGCCTGCCAATCACGCCCGACAAGATCATCGGTGCCGGTCCTGCACATCGCATCGCCAGCCTTTGGCGGCGGCCGGATCGCTGGTGGTCGGCAATGGTGCGCCGCGCTTATCCGGCCGGGCTTTTTTGGGCGCTCGACCGCTGGGGACCGCGTCGCGGAGGCGGAAGTCTTGCGCCGAACGGCCGACGTCCAGGAACGATCGAGAACCATGTCTTCCCCGCCACGAGCAGGGATGCCGTGGCCGCCCTGCTGGGGCGCCATGCGGCCCGGCCGGCAGGCGGCGCGACGGATCTGATCGTGGCACGGGAACAGGGCCTGTGCCCTGCAACGACGATCGTCGCGCTGACCTCCTGCCAGGATTTGCGGGCTTGCGCCGCCGACGCCGAAGGCACGCTGGTGATCGGTGCGGCGACCACGCTGCGCGAGGCGGCCGAGGCGTTGCGTGGGCTCGGCCAGGCGGGCGATCTTGCGCTGGCCGACACGATCGACGCGATCGCCACGCCGCAGATCCGCGAGATGGCGACCGTCGCCGGCAATCTTTGCCAGGACAAGCGCTGCTGGTTCTATCGCAACGGGTTCGACTGCTTCAAGCGCGCCGGCGCCGGGCGGCCCTGCTATGCGGTCGTCGGCGACCATCGCTACTTCCACGCGGTTCTCGGTGCCGGGCGCTGCCAGGCGACCACGCCGGCGGACCTCGCGACGACCCTGACCGCTTTGGATGCAACGATCGTCATCGAGGGGCGGGCAGGGCAGCGCCGGGTCGCGATCAGCGATTTCTATAGCGGCCCGGGCGAGCCAAATTTGGGCGAAGGCGAAATCGTTCATTCGATCCGCATTCCGGCCGCGGCGCGGATGTCGTCCGTGAGCTTCCGCAAGCTTGCCATGACGAGCGACGGCTTTGCGATCGTCTCGGCCTGCACGCGGCTCGAGCGCGACGGCCAGGGACGAATCGCCCAATGCCGGATCGTGTTGGGCGGCATCGCCAACACCCCGTTCGGGGCGCGTCGTTCGGAGGCGCTGGTGGCTGGCCGTCTCCAACAGGACGTGGACATCTTCGAGGCGGCTGGCGCCTGGGCGATCGATGCGCACCCGCTCGCAAACAATGGATGGAAGATCAAGGCAGCGGCCGGCGTCCTGCGCCAGTCGCTCAAGGCAGCTCTCGACCAGCCTTACGGACCCGCCGGCTGACAGGGTGGGACGTCATGCGTCGCAAGACGATTTGGACTGAGGAACGGACAACAAACCAATGGGGAAATGAGATGGAAACCCGATTCTACGCATCAGCCGCCGCCGCGTTGTCGCTTCTGGCCACGACATTTGCAGCCCAGGCCCAGACGACGCTGACGCTCGAGACCTATGCAGGGCCGAAGCATGCCGTAAATGCGGCCGGGCTCGACCTTTGGGCAAAGCAGGTCGAGGAGGCCAGCGGCGGCGACGTGAAGATCAACATCACCTATCCGCCGGTCGATCCGCGCGATCTCATGGACCGCGTGCGCACCGGCATCGCCGACATCGCCTGGATGACACATGGCTATACGACCGGGCGCTTTGTCTACACCGACATGATCGAGCTGCCCGGCAATGGCGGCACGGCCGAAGAGGCGTCGAAGGCCTACTGGAAGGTCTATACGGATGTCGTCGGCAATGAGGAGCATCGCGGCGTCACGCCGCTTGCGCTCTTCACCCACGGGCCGGGCATGATCCACACGAGCAAGCCGATCGAGAGCGGCGACGACTTCAAGGGACTGCGCATTCGCACCGGCGGCGGCGTCCAGGCAGCCATCGCCAACGGGCTCGAACTCGTCACGCTTTCGGCGCCGGTGACGCAGGCGCAGGAAATGCTCTCGCAGGGTGTTGCCGATGGAGTGATGTTCTCGATCGAGACGATCGCGTCGTTCAACCTGACCGACCTCGTCCCGCACCACTACCATTTCCCGGGCAATCTCTACGGCTCGAGCATGGCGATCATCATCAACTCCGACAAGCTCGAAGGCCTGACGCAGGAACAGAAGGACGCGTTGTGGAGCGTGTCCGGCGAACATCTGTCCGGCCTGATCGGTTCGGCCTGGGACGGTGCGGACAAGAAGGCGATCGAGACCATCGGCGAAGGCGCGGTGACGACGATGGAAGGCGACGTCCTTGCCAAGGTGGAAGCTGCGACCGCCGGCCTCGACGAAGCCTGGATCGAACGGGCGAGCGAAGCCGGGCTCGAAGATCCCGCTGGCGTGCTTGCCCGCCTGCGTGAGGAAATCAAGGCGCAGTCGAAGGGCGAATAGACCATGAGTGACACCCCTCCGCCCCGCCCCGAGCGCCGCCCGGACATTCTCGAGCGCATCGCCGGCAGGGCGGCGGGCATTCTTCTGGCCGCGATGATGATGGTCACGGTCATCGACGTCGTCGGACGTTATATTCTCAACGTTCCGTTTCCCGGCGCCTTCGAGATCACCCAGATGCTAATGGCCGCGATCGTCTTCGCCGGGCTTCCGCACGTGTCGAAGCGGGAGAACCACATCACGATCGACCTTCTCGATCCGGTGACGCCGAAGGCGGTGGTCCCGGTTCGCAACCTGGTCGTCAACATTCTCTGCGCGGTCTGTTTCGCCCTCTTTGCCTGGCGGCTTTTCGGCCTTGCACAAGAGGCGCTCGAATTCGGAGACGTGACCCAGTATCTCGGCTTTCCCCGCGCACCGATCATCTTCTTCGGCTCCACGCTCTGCGCGATCACCGCCATCATCCATCTCGGACTGGCCTTCAATGTGCTGCGCGCACGCGTCGACACGGACATACAGGGGGCAGGGCTATGATACCCGCAGCGATCGGTTTCTGCGTCGTCATCTTCATGGTTTTCGCGCGGGTGCCGATCGGCGTTGCGATGGCGCTGGCCGGCTTCTTCGGCTTTGCCATTCTCGTCGATTTCATGCCTGCCTTGGCGCTCGTCGGCCTGGTAGCGCGGACGACCGTCGAGTCCTATGAACTCTCGGTCGTGCCACTGTTCATCCTGATGGGCAATTTCGTCAGCCGGGCAGGGATTTCCGGCGAGCTCTATGCCGCCGCATATGGCTTCGTCGGCCATCGCAAGGGCGGCCTTGCCATGAGCACGATCGTCGCCTGCGGCGGCTTCAGCGCGATCTGCGGGTCGAGCCTGGCGACTGCGGCGACCATGTCGCGGGTAGCCATGCCGCCGATGCGCAAGTACGGCTGCTCCGACGGCCTTGCTGCCGCCTCCATCGCAGCCGGCGGCACGCTCGGCATCCTGATCCCGCCAAGCGTCATTCTGGTGCTCTACGGCATCATGACCCAGACCGATATCCGCTCGCTTTTCGCCGCGGGCATGGTCCCCGGGCTGCTCGGCATCCTGATCTACCTGCTGACCATCCGCATCATCGTGTGGTGGAAACCCGAAAGCGGCCCGGCCGGCGCGCGTATGCCCTATTCAGAACGATTGGCGGCCCTGCGCGGCGTCTGGCCGATGATCATGCTGTTTGTGCTGGTGATCGGCGGGATCTATGCAGGCATCTTCACCGCGACGGAATCGGCGGGCATCGGCGCGTTTGGCGCGTTCCTCTATGCTGTCCTGCGCGGCCGCATCGACTTCAAGGAGGTGGGCGAAATCCTGATCGACACAGCAGTGACGACGGCGGCGCTCTTCCTGGTTCTGATCGGTGCGATGATCTTCGCGAACTTCGTCAATCACACCGGCATGCCGCGCGAGCTCGCCGCCTTCGTCGTCGAGCGGGACCTCGCGCCCTATACGGTGCTGCTGGTCATCCTCGGCATCTACGTGCTTCTCGGCTGCGTTTTCGAGAGCATGTCGATGCTGCTCCTGACGATCCCGGTCTTCTCCGTCCTCATCACCTCGCTCGACTTCGGCATGTCGCCGCAGGAGACGCTCGTCTGGTTCGGCATCATGGTGGTCGTCGTCACGGAGATCAGTCTCCTGACGCCGCCGATCGGCATGAACGTCTTCACCATCAGCGCGATGCTGCCGGACGTGAAGACGGCGACGATCTTCAAGGGCGTGACGCCGTTCTGGGTCGCCGACATGTGCCGACTCGGGCTCATCGTGTTCATTCCGGCCATCTCCCTGTTCCTCCCGTCGATCATTTGAGGAAAGCGCGCTTCCCTTGCGGAAATCGGGATTGACGAAACTTTCATATAAGAACATGATCGGACATAATTGAATGGACCGTGAGGTTGGAAGGCGATGTCGTCCCTGCCGAAAGACGCCGAAGTCCGCAGGATCGGACGGCAGATCCGTCTTCTTCGCGAGCGAGCGGGACAGTCGATCGCGCAGCTCTCGCGCGGGGCGGGCCTTTCCGAACGGGCTGTTCGCGACCTCGAGGCGGGACGCACCAATCCCAGCCTGGCAACGGTCGTCGCGGTCGTCGATGTTCTCGGGGCCAGCCTCGACGAACTGATCGCGGCTGCCCGCGAGAAGGGGATCGTTTCAAATTACACGCAGGCGATCGGCACAAGTGAAACGTCGGTCGATTTGACGCGGTCGCTGCCAGAACCGCGAATGCGCGCGCGCATCATCGTGCTGGACGGGGAGGGCGGCGTCGATCTGCCGACCACCGCCGTGTTCGGGCACGTGCTTGGCGACAACGTCGTCGTCTCTCTCGACGGCGAGGAGACGGTGCTGCGCCGCGGCGACAGTTTTCATGCGGGCGCGGGTGTGCTCGCAGGGTGGCGCGGCCAAAACTCCTCGAGCCGGCTGCTCGTGGTCGAAACCGCCGACGACAACGGCGTGCACAGCAAATTGCAGGGCAGGTAACGGCATGAGCGAGGCGACCTATATCGTGGCGACCGATGTCGGCGGCACCTGCACCGACACCATCATCATCGCCTCGACGGGCGAGATCCATATCGGCAAGGCGCTATCGACGCCGCCCGATTTCGCGACCGGCGTTCTGAACTCGATCGAATCGGCAGCCGAGATCATGGGTGTGCCGTGCCGGGACGTCCTCGCACGCACGACCCTTTTCGTGCACGGCTCGACCGTGGTCGACAACACCGTCCTGACGCGCGACGGCTCGCCGACCGGCCTGATCGCCACGCAGGGCTTCGAGGACACGCTGCTCGTCACCCGAGGCGCCTATGGGCGCTGGTCGGGCCTGACCGAGGACGGGATCAAGAATCCGGTCCGCACCGACCGCGCCGCCCCGCTGGTCGCGACCGGCGCGATCCGTGGCGTCGGCGAGCGGATTGATTGCGACGGCGACATCGTCGAACCGCTCGATCTGGCGGCCGCCGAAAGCGCCGTGCGCTATCTGGTCGAGGACAAGATGGTCGAGGCGATCGCCGTCTCCTTCCTGTGGTCCTTCTTCAATCCGGCGCATGAACGCGCCGTGCGCGACGTGATCGAGCGGATCGCGCCGCAGGTCTATGTGACGCTTTCGAGCGACATCGCACCCGTGCCCGGCGAATATGAGCGTACGTCGACGGCGGTGATCAACGCCTATGCGGGGCGGGTGACGCGCGACTATCTGCGCTCGCTCGAGGCCCTGCTCGCCGAGAATGGCTATCGCGGCCAGACCATGGTCATGCAGGGCTATGGCGGCCTCCTGCCGGCGTCCGAATCCGGCGAACGCGCGGTCGGCATGATCGAATGCGGGCCGGCGGCGGGCGTCATCGGCGCCAAGTTCCTCGGCGATCTGATGGGCGACACGGAGATCATCGCGGCCGATATGGGCGGCACGACCTTCAAGGTCGGCGTCATCCAGGACGGCGAACTCGACTATGCCCGCGAGCCGATGGTCGATCGGTTCCACTATGTCGCGCCGAAGATCGACGTCGTGTCGATCGGCGCCGGCGGCGGCAGCATCGTCCAGCTCGATCCCAAGACCAGGCTGCCGACCGTCGGGCCGCGATCGGCCGGTTCGCGGCCTGGTCCCATCTGCTACGGGCTCGGCGGCACGGAGCCGACCCTGACCGACGTCATGCTGCTGATAGGCTATATGGAGCCGAGCCATTTCCTGCGTGGCTCGATGACGCTCGACGCCGACAATACGCGGCGCATCTTCAAGGAGAAGATCGCCGATCCGCTCGGCGTCTCGGTCGAAGAGGCGGCGATCGGCATCTACCGCATCGCGGCGGCGCAGATCACCGACCTGATCCGCACGATTACGGTGGAACGCGGTCTCGATCCGCGCGATTTCGTGCTGCACGCCTTCGGCGGCACCTGCGGCATGCTGGCCTCGGCCTTTGGTGAGGAACTGGCCGTGCGGCGCATCGTCATTCCCTATACGGCGTCGGTGAACTGCGCCTTCGGACTGGTGACGGCGGATGTGCGCCACGAATATTCGACCACGACGACGCTGCCTTCCGACGCCGCGGTCGAAGACGTCAATGCGCTCTTCGCTCCGCTGATCGACGAAGCGCGCAAGCAACTCGAGGCCGAGGGCTTCTCCGGCGAGGCGACGCGGTTCGACTGGTCGGTCGACCTGCGCTACCGGCGCCAGGTTCACGAGGTGACGACGCCGGTGCGTGCGGCGACACCGCTCGACGCGGCCGGGCTCGCGGGCCTGATCGACGATTTCGAGAGCCTTTACGAGCGCAAATTCGGTAAGGGGTCGGCCTATCGCGAGGCAGGCATCGAGATGACGATGTTCCGCCTGACGGCAAGCGGGCTGATGAAGCGGCCGCAATTGCCGGTGGAGACGGAGGGCGAGGCGGCCTGCGAACGGGCGCGGATCGGCCGCCGTCCCATCTTCGTCGAGGCGCAAGGCAGGCTCGTCGAGGCGGACATCTATGATTTTTCCCGCCTGTCGCCCGGCAATCGGTTCAAGGGACCGGCCGTGATCCACACGCCGATCACGACGATCGCGGTGCAGGAAGGCCAGACCGCCCGGATGGACGGCTACCGCAACATCGTTCTCGAGATGGAGGCGTAAGATATGGACCCGATGACCTTCTCCATCATCCGCCACCGCCTGTTCCGCATCATCGACGAGGCGGTGATCACGCTGAAGCACGTCTCGGGCAGCGCCATCACCAATGAGGGCCACGACCTCATGGTGTCGCTCTACCGCTCCGACGGCTCGCTCCTGATGGGCGGCGTCGGCTTCCTGCATCATCTGACGAGCGCTGCGGAGGCCTGCAAGTCGATCATCCGCCGCTTCGAGGGGCGTATCCGCGAAGGCGACGTGTTCCTGCTCAACGATCCCTATACCGCCGCGCTCCACACCTCCGACATCTATCTCGTGGCACCGATCCATTTCGAGGGCAAGCTGATCGCCTGGAGCGCCTGCTTCGTCCATGTCTACGACATCGGTGCGATGAATCCCGGCGGTTTCAGCCCGCAATCGGTCGACATCTATACTGAGGGCTTCTCCTCGCCCGGCATCAAGATCGTCGACCAGGGCGAGATGGTGCAGGACGTGGTCGACACGATCCTGAACATGGTGCGCTCGCCCGAGATGGTGATGCTCGACCTGCGCTCGATGATCGCCTGCAACAACGTGGCGCGCGAACGCATGCAGGCTCTGGCGGCGAAATACGGCTCGGACACGGTCGATGCGGCGGGCTCCGAACTCATCACGCAATCCGAAACCTTGCTGCGGGCGCGGCTGGAGGAACTGCCGAACGGCAGTTGGCAATCGCGCCAGTATCTCGACGTCAATGGCGAGACGGCGACGGTTCGGCTGACGATGACCAAGACCGGCGACCGTCTGGTCTTCGACTTCACCGGGTCGAGCGAACAGAGCCGCCACGCCATCAACTGCACGAAATGGGCTTCGCTCGGCGGGCTGTTCGCTCCGCTCTTCCCGCTTCTCTGCTACGACATCACCTGGAACGAGGGTGTGATCCGCCCGGTCGAGATGATCGCGCCGGAGGGTTCGATCGTGAACTGCACGCGGCCGGCGCCGGTTTCCGTGGCGACGGTCGCCGCGATCCAGTCGGTCAACAATGCCGCCTGCGCGACCATCGGCAAGATGCTGGCAGCGAGCGACCGCTATCGCAGGCAGGCGGCGACGGTCTGGCACGCCAACCACTTCGCCATCTTCAAATTCGGCCGCAACCAGAAGGGCGGCCAGGCGATCGGTATCTTCACCGAGACATTTGCGGGAGCGGGCGGTGCGCGCTCCTTTGCCGACGGCGTCGATATCGGCGGCGAGATTCCCAACCCGATCTCGCGCATGGCCAATGTCGAGACGGTCGAGGCAAATTTTCCGATCCGCTATCTGTTTCGGCGGCGCATGAAGGATTCCGGCGGGCCGGGCCTTTGGCGCGGCGGCAGCGGCGGCGAACTCGCCGTCGTCCCGCACAAGGCGCCGGATGGCGGCATCCACTACGTGATTTCCGGCAAGGGCGCGCGCCACCCCATGAGCGACGGGCTGGCCGGCGGCTTCCCCGGCGCGCCGAACAAATATGCATGGGTGAAGAGCGAGGACGGGGCGGATATCGCGTCGGAGGATGCGGCAGCGGGCGGCGATCCGGTCTCCTGGGGTGTGTTTCCGCTTATGGGCAAGGATGCGCTTTATGTGCGCTGGAACGGCGGCGGCGGGTTCGGCGACCCGCTGGAGCGCACGCCCGATCGTGTCGTCGCCGATATCGAAAACGATCTCGTCAGCGTCGAGGCCGCGCGCGACGTCTATGGCGTGGCGGTCGACGATACCGGCGCGCTCGATGCGCAAGCGACGCAGGATCTGCGCAGCCGGCGCCGGGCCGCGCGGATCGGCAGGGAGGCCGCCCGATGAGCGAAGTCAGATCCATCTCGCCGACGCTGGTTCAAAAAAGCGGCCACATTGCCTGCCGCGCCTGCGGCCACGATCTGGCAGCGGCCGGCGAAGGCTGGAAGGAGCAGGCGGTCCTCGACGAAAAGCCGCTGGGCGACGCAGGCGGCGCGATGTTCAGAAGCGAGGGCGACGTGCTGCTGCGCCGCTTCTACTGTCCCTCCTGCGGAACGACGCTCGATACCGAGACGGCCTTGCCGGGGGAGCCCTTCCTCGTCGATCATGTCCACTGGTCCTGAGGTCATGACGAACCCGCGCGACACGGTCGAGGCAGGCCTTGCGGAGGCGGGCGAGACGCTCGGCCAGAGGCTGCGCTTCCTGCGCCGCGGCCGCGGCTTCAGCATTGCCGATCTCGCGCGCGCAGCCGCCGTGCCGGCGAGCACGATCAGCAAGATCGAGAACGGCCTTCTCAATCCGAGCCTGGTTCACGCGATCAACCTTGCGTCCGCGCTCGACGCCAATCTGGGTTTTCTCGTCGACCGCTCGCGCACCCGCCATGCGCGCTCGTCCGTCGTGCGCAGGGCTCAGCGCGGGCGGCGCGATTTTCCCGAGATGTCGATGGTGCTCGAGGATCTGAACATCGGCTTTGTGCCCGGCGTGCTGGAAGCGCGCATCGGCACGATCAGCCCCGGCGCCCATTCCGGTTCCGAATTCATGAGCCATCCCGGCGAGGAACTCGTCCATGTCCTTGCCGGCGCGGTGGCCTTCGACCTCGACGGCGTCGAGCATCATCTCGCCGAAGGGGATTCGCTTCATTTCAAATGCGACACGCCGCATCGCTGGATGAATCACGGGCAGGGCACGGCGGTCCTGCTCTGGGTCTTCTCCGACGGTCTGTCTTTTTAGGGAGTTTCGACATGATCAGCCAGCACATCATCGACCGGGTCGTCGCGCGGCGCGGACAGTTGCATCTCTTCGATCATTTCGATCCCGCGCGCACCGCGATGGTCGTGATCGACATGCAAAAGACGTTCTGCGAGCCGGGTGCGCCGGCGGAGGTGCCGGCCTCGCGCGACATCATCGAGCCGATCAACCGGCTGGCCGCGGGCCTTCGCGCCGCCGGCGGCACGGTCATCTGGTGTACCCATGCCAATGTCGGCGTCGGCACCAACAGCGACTGGCGCAACTTCTTCGATCATTTCGTCTCCGACGATCTGCGCAGCCGCACGATCGAGAGTCTCTCGCCGGGCGGTTCGGGGCAGGAGATATGGGCGGAGCTCGACGTTGGGGACGCCGACCTGAAGCTCTTCAAGAATCGCTACAGCGCATTGGTGCCGGGCTCGTCGCAGCTAGAGCGCATGCTGCGCAGCCTCGACCTCGACACGCTCCTAATCTGCGGCACCAAGACCAATGTGTGCTGCGAATCCACCGCGCGTGACGCGATGATGATGGACTTCAAGGTCGTCATGGTCTCCGACGGCACCGCCGCCCTGTCGGACCAGGAGCACCAGGCGAGCCTGGAAAACATCATCCAGCAGTTCGGCGACGTCCTGACCGTCGACGAGATCCTGGAGCGGCTGAAGCCGTGAGGGATGGGCACTGAAAGAACGACAAGCCAATAATGGGGAACCGACATGCTGAAGCTTCTGACAGGTATGACGATAGCCTTCGCCCTGATGGCCGGCGCAGCGACGGCTGAAACGAAGAAGATCGCGCTGGTGCTGCCCGGCCCGGTGACGGACGGCACCTTCAACTCGGCCGCCAACAAGGGCATCGAGGCGGCCAAGGCCAAATACGACATCGAGGTCGTGGTGCGCGAGAACACCGATTTCGCGCAGATCCAGGACGTGCTGCGCTCCTATGCCGAGGAAGGCTACGACATGGTCATCGGTCACGGCTTCCAGTTCGCCGAGCCGGTGATGGAAATCCATGCCGAGTATCCGGACACCTGGTTCGTGGTCAACACGGCGCAGGTCGCGGCCGAGCCCAACGTCGCCTCCTTCGACAACCGCTGGGGCGATGCCGGCTACATGGCGGGCGCCGTCGCCGGCCTCTACACGAAAAGCGGGATCATCGGCCACATCGGCGCGATCCCGGTTCCGGTAATCGAGGACTACAACAAGGGCTTCGAGGTGGGCGCCAAGAGCATGCGCGCGGACGTCAAGGTGCTGTCCGCCTATGTCGGCTCGTTCACCGACATCGCGCGCGGTGCCGAGATCACCACCTCGCTGATCGAGCAGGGAGCTGACGTCGTCACCTCGACCGGCAACGAGAACGTCGTCGGCACGATCCAGGCCGCTCAGAAGGCCGGCGTCCACGCCATCGGCACCGCCTTCGACAGCCAGGCCATGGCGCCCGAGACGATCATCACCACGGCGCTGATCAATATGGACGTCAATATCGACCTTGCGGTCGGACGGCTGATCGACGGTTCGCTGAAGCCGGAAACCTATGTGCTCGGGCTGAACGAAGGCGGCATCGGCCTCGCGCCGTTCCGCGATTTCGAAAGCGAGTTCTCGGCCGAGAACATGGCGAAGATCGATGCCATGGTGGACGAGATCGCCGCCGGAACGCTTCCTCCGAAGGAATAGGCGAAGCGATGTCCGACCAGGGATCGGCAACGGCGCTCGTGACGCTCGAAGGCGTGACGAAGCGGTTCGGCGCGGGCGTCGCCAACCGCGCGGTCGACCTTGCCGTTCGTCCCGGCGAGGTCCTGGCGCTGGTCGGCGAGAACGGTGCGGGGAAGTCGACCATCGTCAACATGCTCTCCGGGCTGCTCCTGCCCGACGAGGGCAGGATTCTGGTCGACGGCGAGCCGGTTCGGCTCACCTCGCCGGCGCTTTCGGTGGCTGCGGGCATCGGCGTCGTGCATCAGCATTTCACGCTGGTGCCGACCTTGTCTGGGCTCGACAACATCGCGCTCGCCATGCCGGAACTGGGGCTCGGGCGGCTGAGCCGCAAGGCGCTCGGCGTTGCCGTCGACGCCGCGGCCAAAACGCTCGGCCTGACCTTCGATGCGACGACCAGGGTCGAAGGGCTCGACGTCGCCCAGCAGCAGCGCATCGAGATCATCAAGGCGCTGATCCACAAGGTGCGCCTCCTGATCCTCGACGAGCCGACGGCCGTGCTCGGGCCGGACGACAAGGCGCATCTTTTTGCCACCATCCGGCGCCTGAAAGCCGAGGGCACCGCCGTGATCCTGATCACGCACAAGCTCGAAGATATCTTCGCGGTCGCCGACCGAGCGGTGGTGCTGCGCAACGGCGCGGTCGTCGCAAACTCTGCAACCGCCGAGCTGACGTCCGACGATGTCGTTTTGCATATGGTCGGCAGCGGCGACCGCATGCAGGCCCGCGCCATCGTGGCCGGTGATGACCGCGTCCGCGGGACCTCCGTGGCCCGGCCGGAGATCGTCTGCAGCATCGCCGACCTGACCTTGAGGCGTACCAACGGCTCTGTGGCGGTGTCCGGGCTGACGCTCGATCTTCATGGCGGCGAGATCGTCGCGGTCGCTGGCGTCGACGGCAACGGGCAGAGCGAATTGATGCGCGTCGTCGCGGGAATGGACATGCCCGACGGCGGCACGGTGGAATGCCTCGGACGGAGTTCGGCGGGTTCCGGCTGGACGGCGACGAAGCTTCGCCGCGCGGGCGTCGCCCATATACCCGAAGACCGCCGCCGCTCGGGTATCGTGGGCGAGATGTCGCTGGCCCGAAACTACCTCCTTCGCCACAGCGAGCGGCCAAGTCTCGTCCGTCGCGGCCTGCTACGCGACGGCGCCCTGCAACGGCTCGTGGGCGAACGCATGAGCATGTTCGACGTGCGGGCGCGCAACCCCGACGAGCGGATCGACCGCCTTTCAGGCGGCAATCAGCAGAAATTCGTGCTGGCGCGGGAACTCGATGGCGAACCTCGACTGATCCTCGCCGCGCATCCCTCTCGCGGGCTCGACATCAAAACCATCCGCTTTGTCCACCGGCTTCTGGAAGACGCGCGGGATGCGGGCAAATCCGTGCTGCTGGTTTCCTCCGACCTCGACGAAATCCTCCAGCTCGCAGACCGAATCGTCGTCTTCGCCGGCGGGCGCGTGTTCGGCCCGGCGCGGCGCGACGCGATCGGCCGCGACGAGATCGGCGCCTGGATCGCCGGCCATGCGAGTGCGGCCGCGTGAGCGCGCATGCCGCACAGGTCCGGCTTCAGTCGGTGCTCGCCGCGGTGTTCATGGTGGCGATGGTCGTCGGTGCCCTTCTTCTCGCGGGCGCCGATCCGTTCTCGGTGGCCATCGGCATCGGTGAGCGCGCGCTGTTCACCCGCGCCGGTCTGCTGGAAGCGGTCCTGCGTTCGATTCCGCTAACGATCATGGGGCTCGGCATCGCACTCGCCTTCAAGGCGCGTGTCTTCAATATCGGCATGGATGGGCAACTGATCGCCGGCAGCGTCGCGGCAATGGCGGTCGCGCCGTTCCTGCCGCTGAACGCCCTCGGCCTTTTCCTCCTGCTTGCGAGCGGCCTTGCCGGTGGCGCCATCTGGGGCGGCATCGCGGGCATCATCAAGGGCCGCTTCGGCGGCAACGAAATCATCGCGACGATCATGCTCAACTATGTCGCACTGCAAATTCTATCGTGGCTCGTTCGCGGGCCGATGCAGGAGACGATGCGCATCATCCCGCGTTCCGATCCGCTCGATGCGGCGCTGCGGCTGCCGATCCTGTTCGAGGCGACGCGTATCCATCTGGGGCTCGTCATCGCACTTCTCGCCGTCGTCGCCGTGGCGGTGCTGATGCAGCGTTCGCGCTACGGGTTCAAGCTGGCCGTCGTCGGCGCGAACGCCCATGCGGCGCGTTACGCGGGCATTGATCCGCGCTGGATCGCCGGCGGGGTGCTGGCGCTTTCGGGCGCGCTGGCGGGACTTGCCGGCGCCGTCGAGATTTCGGGCGTCTACGGGCGTCTGCAGGAAGGCTTTGCGCCGGGCTTCGGCATCACCGCGATCGCCGTCGCGCTCGTCGCGCGGCTTAACCCCCTGCTCGTGCCGGTCTCGGCCTTCGGTTTTTCGCTCTTCTATGTCGGCCTCGGTGCGCTGGCGCGAAACGGCGTCGTTCCGTTTCCGATCGTCAACATCCTCGAAGGCACGATCATCTTCGTCTTTCTGGCTGGCGGCGTCTTCGTCGCCCACAGGGCAAAGCGCGTGCAGGCGGAGGCGGTCGATGGATGAAGCCCTGTTCCTGAGCGGGTTGCTTGCAGCGGGCATCCGGCTTGCCGCGCCGATCGCGCTGGCCGCAATCGGCGAGACGATCTCGCAGCGTGCCGGCGTCATCAATGTCGGCATCGAGGGCATCATGCTCGTCGGGGCCTTTGTCGCGGTGCTCGTCACCGTGATGGCGGGCAATCCGTGGGCCGGACTTGCCGCGGCGATCCTGGCAGGCGCTGCGATGGGCGCGATCCATGCGGTCTTCACGGTGCGCCTGAAGGCGGAGCAGATCGTCAGCGGCATTGCGCTTCTCTTTCTGGGCCTCGGGCTTTCGGGCTACGGCTTCCGGCTGACGCTGGCGCAGGGCGGCTCGGCGGTGCAGGTGCCGGGATTCCGCGAACTCGATCTGTTTGCGCTTTCCGGCCTCCCGTTCATCGGCCCGGTCGTCTTCGGCCAGCACGCCCTCGTCTATATCGCGCTTTTCTGCGCCGCCGGCCTCGCCTGGATGCTGGCATCGACGAGGCTCGGCCTGATGATCAAGGCGGCGGGCGACTATCCGCAGGCGCTGGATGCTGCCGGCGGCGATGTCGACAGGCTGCGCTTTGTCTGCGTCGTGGTCAGCGGCGCCTTCGCGGCGGCGGGCGGGGCGTTCCTTTCGACGGCGCAATTGTGGGGTTTCGTGGAGAACATGACGGCCGGGCGCGGCTTCTTGGCGATTTCCTGCGTTGTCTTCGCACGCTGGAACCCGCTCGCCGCCATCGCGGTCGCGCTCGGCTTCGGCATTGCCGATGCGTTGCAGATCCGCATGCAGACCAGCTATCCGGGCGTGCCTTACCAGTTCTTCGTCATCGCGCCCTATGTGGTCGCCATCGTTTCCCTAGCGGTGGCCTCGAAGGGCAGCCGCATGCCTGGCTATCTGGGCACGCCGTTCGTCAACCAGCGCCGATAGTCGGAGATTGAAGCAATGCCCTGCCAAGCAGAAGGAATGCCAGAGAAGGACTCGCGTGAAACGCCCACAAATCTGTGGACCCGCTTCTTCCGTCTGATGATTCAAGCCTCGATCTGGATGGGCGGAGGTTCTGTTGATCCGGTATAGTTAAGCCTACGGCAGGCAGAGCGTTTCGTGGTTTTCACGCGTCCGGGCGAAGCCATCAGCCGCTCATCTCCCGCGCGCGTCACCAACTCATGCTGCAGCAGCCGTGGAGGCCAATCAGTGGCCGCCATATCGTACTACTTAATGGGGCTGATTGAATTACGTTCTGGATGGATTGCCGCATCTTCTCGGCGCCAACCCGCCCACGGCGACTATCGTGCTGGCAGTACCAGTCATCATCCTTGTGATTTGGCTGCTTGTCCGCCACATCAGGTAGAGCCATAGAGAAGGTGCATAGCGAAACACAAGTCGGTCGCGGGTTGCGGCTGTATCGGTCAATTGACTTATGGTTCAGACCAGCTCGTCGAATTGAAAAGCCGGATGTCCAGCTCCACAGCTTTGTCTGGTGCCGTGGGAATTTCTCGCTGTTCGTCTGTAAAAATACCTTGATATGCGATTAGGGAATATTGTGGTAACGCCCTGAGTAATCGTGCAAATTTCCTTCTGTAACGCACCCCTTTCCTTGCTTTCGTGCCGAAATCCCTGTTTTTCGGCTGGGATCAGGGAATTATTGACCGGAGACGAGTTCGCACGAGACGGCCTCCACCACCAGTATTTTCCAGAAAGCACCTGCCCACATGTGGCTCCGCCAATAGTCTCGTAATCCCCGAGGTTTGCACGGTCTCGTCTCGCGAAGACGCTGACAGAGACGCGGCTTTCGGCGAATTTGCCGGGCGGGCGCCTAGCGTCTCTCATGCGCCATAGGCCAGCTCACAAGTTTGGACTCCTGATGGTCGAAGCATCTCGTTGATGTGACGGCGATGGTGCCCCTGTTGGCATGGAAAGGCGTTGGACTGGGCTCGCTAGACCGGGAGCAAACGGGGCGCCCTACCGCAGAGCAGTCCTGCTCTGACCAAAGCATGGTGAGCAGGGCGCGGGTCAGCCGTCTAACCGACGTATCGCCGGCATGATCGCCAATCAGGATCTGCTTCGTCAGGCGCGGAGCCAGAAACGCGCGCGGCAGGATGCGTCCGACGTCGACATGATCGACGCGAAGTGTTGAGCGACGTCGGCAACGCCGATGTTCGGCCCACTCGTCAGATGGCGCAGGAAAAGATGTGCCCTGCCGGATCGTGTCGATGGCGACGGTCAGGGGGACCGCCGGGTGTCGACTTTCCCAGACCTTCGCCTTGCCGACGCACTGGACCGGACGCTCGACGCCATTACCGAAAGCTACGGCGAGCCGACGACCAACGTCGTCGCCATGCAGCTCGAATATCCGCGCTGATGAACTCAAGCGCGAAAAAAATCCACCGGATGTCGTGTGACCGGAACGCTGTGCGTCCTCGTTCTGAAAGACACGACTGACTGAAGGCGCCCGACACCAACGGGATTTTGGCAAGATTGATCCAACCACCCACTCAACAAGGAGCAACACCATGGCGAATTCCATCCGTACCTGCCTCTGGTTCCGCGACGGACGGGGCCGTGAGGCCGCAGAGTTCTACTGCTCGCTGATTGCGGGAAGCCGGATTGAGAAGGCGTTTTCCGGAAATGCCGGGCAAGGGACCTTTTCAGTGATCGACTTCTGGCTGGGCACGGTGCCCTACCAGATACTCGACGCCGGGCCGCATTTCATGCTGACCGAGGCCGTGTCGATTTCTGTCGAGACAGACGATCAAGCCGAGACCGATCGGCTCTGGGCCGCGCTGACAGCCGATGGCGGCGAGGAAAGCGTCTGTGGCTGGCTCAAGGATCGTTACGGCGTATCGTGGCAGATCTTCCCCCGCCGACTGACGGAACTGACAATGAGTTCCGACAAGAGCGTCTCGGACGCGGCGATGGCGGCAATGATGAAACAGAAGAAGATCGACATCGCGGCGATAGAGGCGGCCGTCAAAGCTGCAGCGTGACTGACGCTGCCACAAGAAGAAACGGTTAGCGTCACGACCTGGATTATTGCCAACGAGCTACGTGGCGACAGCCCGCAAACTGTTCAGGTAGAGCAGCGCAATCACCTCTGCGGCGTCCAGTTTCGTTGGATGGTCACATGCGTCCCGTCGCACAAAATTTGGCGGTTGGTTGCGCACCGCCATACTTGTGCGTACGGATCGGTTCAAGACGCAGGACGCCATGCCAAGACGCAACACGCTTCAACCCAAAGACTGGATCCTCGAAGCGACGCGTGCGCTCGCCGCGGATGGCGTGGATTCGGTATCGGTCGAAGGCATCGCCAAGAAGCTCGGAGCCTCCAAGGGCTCCTTCTACTGGCACTTCGCCGACCGGCAGGCGCTTCTCGACGCGGTGTTCGATCTGTGGGAGCGCGAAGGGACGGCTGATCTCATCGAACGTGCCCAGGCCGTCGCAGATCCGGTCGAAGGGTTGCGGGGGCTGGCGCGAGATACGCTGGATGCCGAGACCAACGGCATCGACGTGGCGCAGACCGAAGCCGCTATCCGGGCATGGGCGGCACGCGATGCCGCCATCGGCGAGCGTTTCGCCAAGGTCGAAGACGACCGCACGGCCTTTCTCGCCCAGCAGATCGCTGCGCTCGGTTACGACCCGACGACGGCCCTGCAATGGAGCAAAATGATGCATCTGACCGTCATCGGGCTGTTCGCCGCCCGGGCGTCGGGATCGGCCCTTGCGGACGACGACGCGCTGACCTTCATCGTCGAGCGGCTGATCGCCGAGGCGCCCGGCTCGGGCCGCTCGGGCAGGTAACCGAAATCTACCATACGCAACCGTATGGACATCGCATCCTGACTGGTCTACATACGCATGCGTATGGAACGGGATGCGCGTGTGATGACCTTGGTAGCCACAGCCGTCGAAGGCGACGACGCCACGCTGTCGGATGTTCTCGCCGACAAGGGCTTCGTCATTACCAGTGCCGAGGCGCTGGTCACCTGGGCGCGGACCGGGTCGCTGATGTGGATGACCTTCGGCCTGGCGTGCTGCGCCGTTGAAGGCCTGATGCAGGCCTCCGGTCCGCGATATGATCTGGAGCGGTTCGGCGTGGCGCCGCGCGCGTCTCCGCGCCAGTCCGACGTGATGATCGTGGCGGGAACGCTGACCAACAAGATGGCGCCCGCGCTGCGCAAGGTCTACGACCAGATGCCGGAGCCGCGCTACGTCATCTCGATGGGCTCGTGCGCCAATGGCGGCGGCTACTACCACTATTCCT
>JAESGM010000312.1_pt1 | contig 63866 bp, 73 predicted proteins | sample 9269721 | NCBI WGS metagenome assembly JAESGM01 (sample SAMN15720920, study PRJNA650825) | algae metagenome | isolation source: Komarekiella atlantica HA4396-MV6 and co-occurring heterotrophs from... | place: USA: Theobald House, Kauai, HI | collected 2009-07-29
ACAAGTCTTAGTAAAGCGTTGTAATATTCTCAGTGAAATGAAAGAAGAAATTAGAAATCTAACTAATTATCATTGGCTAAATGTTATTTAATTTATTAGGGTTTTATGGAAACCGGATTTAGTATTAATAGATGAATGACCTGTTTGCTGTAAGGATTCAGATTTAATCCTGTACTCTCCCACTTGTAAATGTTTGCTGCCTGCTGTCTCCAAAATAGTTGTAAGCAGTTGTGATATCTCTGATACCTCCAAATTCTTGATCACCTTTTGAGTCCCTAAAGGAGCAAGAGAGCCAAGATTCTGCTTCAGTGTGATGGCATCTTCATAAAATGAAGGTAATTCGTTTGAGTTAGCAACATTTAAAAATTCTTGTCGCTCTACCGAGAGCATCTTCAAAGGAGGCTTAATAATTTTAACTCGCTCTTTTTTATCAACTTCAAACTGCATCAGTGGAAAACTGGAGTAGCTCTCTTTCTCATCTACCGCACGGTGAATGCTGATTTTATCCCCAGATTTTCTAATACTGAATGCTTCACTTCTATAAACAAAACTGCCATCATCCTCCTTGCCTCCATATTGGTCAATTAGTTTTTTAGCAGTCAGAGCAATCTGTTTATTCTCTTTTTGCAGCAAAAAACTTCTGGGGAGATTTTGAGCATAGTTTGGTACTTGTCGCTGCCCTACCCAGTATTTTGGAAAGTTAACCTGAGTGTGATCATTCTTATCATTAAAAGCTTCTAAATCAGTGACAACTATTTGAGACTCAACAGAAGCTTTTGATAGTGGTAAATTCTCTTGTAGTTTCTGTGTTAATGTGTCAATCTCAGCAAAGTTTAACTCAGCCGGGTTAGACGTAACAGTGCCATCAGAGAGTTTCTCGTAAAGGTTGATTTCTCTACCGTCTTTAAGGGTGATTATGAATCTTAAATCAGGTGGTGGATTTTGCTGTTGCCACTGCTGTAAGAGTAAGACTTCACTCATTACTTTTTGGTAAGCCTCAGTTCCATGAGCGACAATCAAATCGTCAATGCCTTTTTCTGGCCCTGGTAATGAAACTACACTGACTTTGACCTCGGCAGCTTCGAGCAACTTTCCTGTTTGTGCTAGAGCTGCAAATACACTTCGTTTTGTCTTAGCCTTAGTTTCGTAATCAAAACAAATTTTAATGTCACGCCCTGGTGTAGCGAATACGGCGAACTCTTCACGTAAATGGGGAGTAATAGGATTTTTTTGCTGATCATAAGAGCGATAACCAGCGTTTATTCCCGGCAGCCCGATGGCTGCATCACCTTGACTTAAGATGGCCGCAGTCTTCTTGGCCCCTTCGGTGATCGTAATTGGTATATTATGCTTCCACACACAGTACCAAAAGCCATCAGCGCGATCGCTCGCTGATGGGTTAACCCCGGCTTTAGAATAGACTTTGTTAGCGATTTCATCCGGCACTTCCAGTAAGAAAATACTTAATTCAGTTTTCGGTGGATGTTCGTACTTAATTTTTTTGAGTTTTGGGGGTTTATCTGGGGTTTCTGGAGTAGAAGATTTGTTGTGCCAAGTCCAAGAGAATTTCTGTTTTTTCTGATCTACTTGATATCTCGGTTCATCGGGTTTATAACAACCCCAAAGTTTTTTGTCGGGTTGCTGTCCCGGTGACAAATTAGCAAACGAACGCGGATCAACGCCAGCTTCACACCACCATCCACCCTTCTCAATGTGGCTATATCGTTTCAAATCCCCATCTCTAAGCCGTCCATCATTGCGGCGAGGAACATCGTCGCTATAAAATAGGTGCTCCCAAGCCTGATGCTGCCATCCGTTTTGATGTAAGCTTTTGAAGTTGGCAGAGGCTATAAGCGGATCGATAGCACTGTCCTCCACCAGTTCTTTCCAATGTTTTAGGTCGATGTGCTCAGGATTCCAGTCAGATGAAGACGTTTGTACTTTAGCAGTCGATGTTTCTGCTGATGATTGTGACTGTGCATTTGTAACTGTTTGTTCTTGCTGTTGTGTCTCTGTGTTTGTGGATGGTGACGATGGTGATCGAGACTGTACAGTACTAAGTACTTCAGAAACAGTGGCATTCGTGACTGTTTCTTCTTGAGGCTCTTGTGCAGTAACATCAGTAGATTGTTCTGATGCTGCTGAAGACTTTGCAGTAGTTGATACATCAGAATTTACTAGATTTTCCTCGTCAATTTCTACCTCTGCTTCATCCTCGCCTTCGTACCAGTCATGATCCTCATAATCAATTTTCTCCCAAGAATATCCCCCCGATTCATTGGGCTTCATGACGTAAGTATCATCACCAATTTCAATGTGCGCCCATTTGTCCCACTCGTGCTGCAATCGCTCTACTGATGCTTCAATTACAGGAACAAGCGCATTTAAAATCTTCAGAGTTCTCTGATAATCCTCTCTGTCAAATATTGTAGGATTGAGCGAATTCAAAGAGCGTTCATCAAACATAAAATTAGGGGTGTAGGAGTGTAGGGGAATGGCACTCAACAGGAAACAGGGGAATTGAAATCAAGAAACGAGCGAGTCAGTGGGTGCGATCGCTTCCTGCCTGCACCCTTATACCTTCACACCCTTACACCCCTGATTTTATATAGAATTTCGACTCAGCAATATTGATAATATCTTTGTACGCTTTATCCAAAATTTCGTACTGTATCCATTGTGCGCCTAAGCATTTCAAATCAATGATTTGAGTATTAGAAATGACGCGATTAAAGATAATATCAAACTCTACATAATTTCGCCTTGCTGCTAGAAAAACTATATATTGTAAGTCGTGCCAGCCAATACCTTGGATATATCTCTGAATGATTTGCTCATAACATTTTTCATCGATAATTACTTTCAACCGCCAGAAAATAACTTTAACGTGTATACCCACTTTTTTTAGTAAAGGTCTAAGGCTGGACTGTTTAGAGAAAGTCTTGACAATCCCAGTTGTACTCGCCAGAATATTTACCATGTTTCCTAGCAGTCTTTTTTTAGTTTTATCTAATTGATAAATGTCTTGAAAATCAGCGATCGCAAATTCCTTGATTCTAGCTCTCACCACACCTCCTACAAAATAATAAGAAGTCAGGAATCAGGAGTCAGGAGTCAGAAGTTAGAATAATTTTCTACAATTAGAAAACAAACTATTGCTTAATTACTTTAATTTAATGTGTAGATTTATTCTGAATTCTGAATTCTGGATTCTGGCTCCTGATTATAAAATTGACTTTAAACTATCAACAGGTAACGCTTGCACACCAGCTTCTACAGGGTCTTGGGGAATTGGTAATTTCCGATCTACTTGTTGAATCCTGATGTCTAAATCCCGTTGTGTAGGAGGTCGTTGAGTACTACGTTTTGCCAAGGTGTTAACTAGCTTTCCCCATTCAAGTTGGTTGTATTCATCAATGTCCTTCACAGATTGAGGAATTTTAATACTTTTGAGTAGTGGCACTGACCCCTCTTTTTTATTAGCATAAGCTGGGTTGATAAATACACATTTCCCCGCTGGCAGTTTTAAGAACTGTGCAGATTCAAACAGCTTTCTAGTTTTCTCCTGTTCACTAGTAGTAGTACTAGGCTTTCCTCCACCTGTTGAACGGCTCTTTTGTTTGTACTTGATTTCTTCATCTCCCAGAAAACTAGAGAATAGCTGTGCAGATTCATTTTCCCCAGGATTAAACACGAACTTAGTACCACAAGCCCCTAAAATAGTTTTAGCTACTTCCTTACCGTAATTCTTTTCAAGTTGCCCCATATTTTGCCAACCGAGGATGCCACAGAAACCCTCACTTCGGGACTCGTTGAGCCATCTGAATAAATCAGGCAAATAAATACTAGGCAATTCGTCTAGTCCTACTATCAACGGGTCTTTCCTTTTTTTGGCAATGTTCCGCGCCACAGTCATGTGCAAGATGCTAGTCATCAAAGGCGCAACAGCATCCCGACGTTCTCTGTCCAGCCCGAAGATGATCATCTGCTTGCCTTTAATTTCTAGGGGCAGCGTAGTTTTACCAACAAAACAGCCAAGTGTGTTCTTAGCCATAAAGCGAGTGAACATTAACGATGCTGTAGCAGTAATCCCTGCGACTGTCTTCTCGCTCCCCGCCGAACTAAATAATTGACCAAAAGCAATCCGAATCCAAGGATTAAAGTTTGCAGCCATTAATCTATCAACCATTCGTTCACTTGAAAGTATGGCAGCGGCGGTCATAATGTCTGCATACTCACCGAACTCCTTAGTTAACATTAAAACCGCTTGGGTGAGTTGGTCGCCGGACGGCCCGAAGAATCCATCTTCATTGGAATTATTCAGAATGCGGAAGTTTTTATTGATCACCGTCGCCAATTGACGCGCTGTTTCCGCATCCCCTGAATCCCGTAAAAAGTCCAGTGGATTGCAGACTTCTGATTCAGGAAACCCCGGAGCAAAAATGTGGACATCATAACCCATCTTTCGGGCATAAGCTGCAATTTTGGCTTGCGACGGGTATTTGAAATCATAAAGTAATATCGGGTATCCTTGAGCGATCGCATCATAAATCATCGGGTTGATCGCACTAAAAGTCTTACCACTCCCTGGTGCGCCGATTGCAGCTGTTCCTCTTTGGACATCAGGAACATAAAAGCTTTCACCAATACGCAAAGTAGCGCTATCACATTTGGGAGATTTAATTTGTCTGAGTGCCTTTTTCCTAGCTGTGTCTATTTCTTTTTTACCTCCCCAGTAGCCAGTTGCGAGTTTCTTTTTAGCCCCATCACCCAAGACTACTTTCATTAATAAGTAGACTCCTAACATCCCCAGAAGTGCTAACCCATTGGGAGTAAACAGATGATGAGTATATTGCCCAATATCATCTTTAGGGTTTTGCAACTGGTCAAAGCGAAAGGATTGATTGGTTGTTGCTTGATTTTTAGTCATTTTCTATGAAGAAGGGTAAGGGGGAAAGGTTAAGGGGAAATGGCAAAAAGCTTTTTGGGGACACTGAGTGAAATAATTTATCCCTTTTACCTTTACCCTTTACCCAAGAGTGTTTATGGGACAGTAGAAGGACTTCCAAAGATAATTGGGTCTTGTTCGCGATAAGTAATGAAAGGAATTGGGCCAATAAAATAAGGAGTGCAAGTACGACCTACAAAAGGAATAGTTTTGCAGAAGCGAAAAAACATTGCAGTAGACATAGCTCCTGTTGCTTCATCTATATCCCACACTACTTGCTTGAAAGCAGGCCCAAAGGGATGGCGACCTGTTGGTTCTTTACCATCATTGACCGCCTTCAAGATGCCGAAACCACCTTCTACCTCTTGTACTTTGCCGGATATCCATTGCGCTCCAGTTGTTCTACCTAGCCCGGACATCTCAGCATGAGCGCAGTTATTTTGATAGCATGGGACATTGAACCCTTCTTGATAGCTGCCAGAGATACTGCGAATACGGTTAGCTTCGATATCTCGCAGTACCAAATCGACTTTGCCAATAAATGAAAGGTCGGGATTTGGTAAGGAAGGAAACTCGCTCCAAGGCAAGTCTCTTAACCCTGGAACAAGTCCAATCACAGTATCTTGCCATCTATCAAATTTATCAATCGAGGCCGACTCAATTCCAGGAATAGATGTAAGTTGATACTTTGATAAATCAATTGCATTTCCCAACTCAACCTCATTCAACTTAGGATTGTTGAGGGAATTACCAATTGTGCCACCAGGAGAAACACCAGCTCTTATATAAGTGTCGTGGATTGCTTTAATGCTGGCTGGTGATTTATTTGTGAGTGTAGGGATAGCCTTGACTAAAGTGGGAATAGTTTGTGTTTTAATTACACCAAAATCAGACAGTCTCAAACTGTTTAAATCTATGCCCAGTAATTCTGATATTTTTGATAAGTTAAGTTTTTCAATTGAGAACTGGGCATCTTCAAAGTCCCCAAGTTCCATGAAGTCTGCAATACTTTGTCCAGCACTCCAAATTCTGGTTTCTTCCCCTCGGTCAGTGGGGTAACTAACACTGCCGCCTTCGCCCATAATCATGTCACTAAATTTTAGGCGTGACCAATCAGGAACAAAACCGCTGCCGGAATCAACCACCGGAACTTGAGCTGAGGCACTAGGCATAAAATAAGCAATCGCCTGATTCAGGATTCCATACCTCCAAAAAGCATGAAGGAAAAGAACGATCACTAAACCAAAGAATATTAAATAACGTAGCTTATCGTCTCTTTGTTTCCTCAACTGCTGTTTAGTAGATTTTAAATCAATCGCCTGGATATATTTATTTAGTAGGTAGCCTAACATTAGGTAATGCGCGTGGTCGTCTGGAGTTAATCTTGATTGGCGCTCTTGGAATTGAGTCATAGGAAATATCAGCCTCTATTGCTATTTGACTGTACTCAGGTTTTCCAGCAGCAGCAGTTACTTGGAAGTGGTAAGCTTTACGTCTACCGTCTGCTGCTTGAGTAATAATCGTCAGGTGTGTTGACTTTGATTGGGGTAGTCCAGGAATATTAACTTTTTGGATGCGTCGTAAGTGAATCAGTCCGGCTCCAGAACTTTGGCAGTTAGGATTAATTCCTTCTAAACAACCATCAGTGTCAATTAGGATTTGGGAGGGGTCGTCAATCCAAACTCGTTTGACAACCTCGTTAACTTCGTAGAATGAAATGCTTACCCCGTTGCCATTCCAAACTTTGATCGTTTGTAAAGTTGCTTGAGTGCCGCTCACCTGAGACTGTTTTAAGCTACGAACTACAGGTACAGATGAAGCGTAAGATCCTAATGGCATCAAACAGATCCCAGCCAGAGCAAAGATAATTAACTTATTCACGGTAATTCCAAAGTTCGATTCACCATAAACGTAATTTTCGTTCCTTTGGGGACGTACCAGATGTTGGGACGAGAAAGGATTTCTTGGGTAGAAGTTTGGCTGCGTTGCTCAATAATCTCACCAAGTTTACCAAAAGCCCCTTGCAAGAATGCACCGCCAATATTACGTCGAGTGTTTGAAGTCACGTTAGTACTAAAAGTGCCAGCAGCAGAGTTAATAACGCTACTGCTAGAATCCGATTGATTGATAATTTCGCCTACTTTGCCCACACCAGTCACTAAGCCAACAGTTAAATCCTGTCCAGCCAGTTCTCCACCTTTGTCCTTAAAAGGTTTAGCGACTAGTGGATTTCCTCCTTCACCCAATAGGGAGATCGCATTCTTCGCAATTGGGTATTCTGTGTTGTCTTTGATGATTGAGGTAACTTGTGCTTTAGCATAACTAGCACCATCTACAGAAATTACGGAAACTGCAACGAGTGTTCCTCTTGAAATTGCCACATCCCCATAGTTGTCATACAAATCTTGAGTCAGCTTTGCTAAGTAACGGGAGGAGTTAGAATCTGACTGTCTAATTGATGAATTTTGTTCTGTTGACTGTTCTTTAACTAAAGGTGTCATCAATACGCCATCAGCAAATTGTCCTACTACTAAATAGCGATTTGTTGTGATTGAATTGTTGGCTGAAGCATTATCAGTAGCAGCAATTAACTCAGCAGAGTTTTGTATCTTTGACCAACGAGGGCGAATTTTTTCAATGCCGTAACCTGGTATCTCAATGCCATCATTTGGTGTTTCAATACTATTTGAGCCGGGAAATAAAGGTTCTTTAATCTCACTGCCAGCAGATATTTTCTGAGATTTAACTGGTTGTCTGTAACCAGAGCCAATCTGATTTTTTGAGAGTGTATCGTTGTTTAAATCAGTAACATTACTAGCATAATTTATTTTCCCGAAGGAGCCTAAGCTTCGGAGTCGATTCAGTTCACTAATTGGATCTGCTGCTGGTTTTACTGTGGCTATCGACTCAGGTCTAGTAACAGAATAATTGCGTGGAGGAGCAGCAATTGCTCTAGGTGGCGGTGAATAATTCCTTTGTACATCGCGCGGGGGTGGTGGAGGAGATGAGGCAACTGCCACACTTTGGCGGGAAACAGGAACTTCAGGAGAAGGTAGAGCAGGCTTTTCTGTTTTTTGAACCTGAGACTTATTCTTTTGGCTATCAATTTTATCTAATTCTTGGGCTTGTTTAGCAAGGGCTAACTGAGCATAAACATCACCATCATTTTCTGATAATGCTTGCTCAGTTGGTTGATTAACAGTTTTAGCTTCTTCTTTTTTAGCTTGATTACCTCCATTAATAATACTGTTGAACAGCATGAAGAACACCAGGAAACCACCCCCTAAGGGAATACCAACCATTCCTAGTCTTGACCAAGGTGAAGTAACAACTGTATGCTTAGTTATTAGTTCAGTATCATCTTTATCATCTTCAACAGAGTCAGAAGTCAGAGGGAAGACGTTCGAGGAATGAGCCTCTTCTTCTCGATTCTCTTCATCATCTAACCTGATTATTTCATCTACGGTTGATAGATTATTTTCATCTGAAAAGTGTAGATTATTAGTTGCCATATTTACTTTTCCTTTCGCCCAGATTTAAATCAACAACTTGTGTAATCTCTAATCCAGGGGCGCGAATTGCATAGATTTTCTTGGCTAAGTCTGTAATATCTTTAGGGGGAGCTTGGGCAGTAGTAATTGATTCCACCGTCACAGTTTTATTGAAGGAAATTCCACTTCCAGCATTCTCTCTTTTTTGAAAGGTAACAAGAGTGGCTACTAAATCAACCTCCCATTGACCATCTCTTATCTTGCGTGGCTCTGAGATAAATCTGGGGATCAGCGATACTTGCATATCACCACTGAAAACATTAGTTTTAGTCATCGTCGCTAGTTTCTGCAAAAAAGCAGCGCGGAAGTTTTGCTTTTCTGAAAGTGCAAAAGCCGCTTCGTGAGCTTTAGTTGTCACTCTATAAAGTTTATTTAGTTTTCCACCACTTACCTCAACACCTGGGTCTGGTTTTGTGATTGCTTCCCCTTTTTCATTAAATGTTTGCAGTAATCCATCCCAACTAAACATCCTAATGAAGGAGTCGGACACAAACTTTTTAATTACCTCACTAGATCTCTCTGTTGGATCTACAGCAATTGCGCTAATTGTTTCTCCTGATGATAGTTGCACCAACGATGGCATTTGATTTTTGACTAAAGAGCGAGTCGCGCCATAGTTTAAAATCTGTAATAACAAAGATATCAACGCCATTGAGAAAGCTGCGGTACAAAGCAAGCCTATTCCTGTTGGCACAGATACGCCCATGCTTAAAAGTTTTAGGCGTTCTTTTTTCGGCTTTGCATTTAACATCTGATTAAAAATTGGGTAAGGGGGAAAGGGTAAAGGGTAAAGGTAAGAGTTAATTCACCTTTCACCCTTTCCCTTTCACCTTTTCCCTGACGCAAAGCGTCTGGTATTGATACTGATGCTCGCCTTAATTGATCTCTTAAGCCGAAATCTTTACTTAGTTCACTTTGTCTAGTCACTAAGTATATTTGTTTAACTAACTCAATCCCTTTCTTCCAAACTCTTAAATCTTCAAAAGTTTCAATTTTCTTGTTTTCCATTCCTTTCCCCCTTTCCCCTGACCCTTTCCCCATATTTTAAAGACATTTAATTACATCCCTCGGCGAATTACTTTAGCTAGAGCACCCCCTCCATACGAGACGACTGTCACAGCTACATCTTTGGCAACGCTAATCGCTTGGTCTGCGGCTTTGTTGAGTTGCGTCAGTAGTGCTAGTCCACCTCCCGCGGCTAATCCGGTTGCCAACGCTGGAGCAATAATTCCAATCACGAATAAGAAGAACAACGGCTGATCTGATCTAGAATTAGCCATTAATTCGGCTGCAAATCCCGTAATCACATTGAAAGAAAGCTTGGCCATTCCCACAGAGAAATATCCAGCTAACCAGGTAAAGATTGATTTCGACCCATAAGGTAGCAATGAGCCACCTACTGCCAAAGGCCCTAAAAGTGCAGTCAGCAGCATCGTTAGCTCTATACCCCATTGATATGCGCCTCCTAATGCCACCAATATATTCGTAATAGTTCCTGCCACCACTGAACCGACATAAGCACTGAACGGCGAAAGCAATACTTGTACGGGGTTAGCTCCACTTTGGATTGCATCAATTGGAGCGTTAATTATCCGATCTATACGATCTATTAACCAAGCAAACGGGCCACTAGAGCCAACAAAGTAACGCGGATATTCATTCATCAACCTCTGCTTGGCTTCAGTCAGACAATCAATTGCATCTTGTGGTGCTAAAGAAGAAGTTCGGCACATTTCCATCTCTCGACCAATGGCACTACGAACTGCTTCTACACCTAACGCTTTTTGGTAAGCTGCTCTTAAATCAACCCCAGCCGCAGTACTTATTAGCACATAGCTATTTGTATTGTTAATCATATCTCTAACCGCCATTGTGCTTTGCCCTAGCAGTTGACCATTTTGAAATAATAATGCTGCTACTGTTAGCGGCCAGATTAAATCTGTAATCGCCCGTGTTTCTTCAAAATTGAGCATTTGCTTTGTCCACTCAATCATAAAAAATACGAGTGTTGAAACCGCAAATAAAGTACCAACTACACACAAGGAACCATACAATGGCCCGTTTAAAAGCTCTGCCCACAACTCATCAAATCCTTGAGAAATCGCAGCGGCATTTGACGCAGAGTTTTGAACTAAATCTCCTCCAGCAAATACACCCTGAGCTATTATTTTAGGGAAGAATAATCGCATAATTACTTTTCTATATAAGCCGGATCTAAATTGGACATGAAAATTAATTCTTGGGTTAGCGAGGCTAGCCCCATCGTCCGCAGATTCTCTCTTTCACGGTTAGAACTAATATTGTCTGCAATTTGAGAAAGCATCAAATTTCCTTGGGCTGTATCTAGCCGTGCTGTTTCAGCATCAGTACCAAGTTGTGCCAACATTGAAATAGTTGAGGCATTTTGAGCCGCGATCGCCTTAAGAATATTCTGGGAGGCATCCATTGCTTGTGCCTGGTCGCCCAACCCTTTTACTTCTTGCGCTATCTGCACAGTTGTTGCTAATTTCCTGGCTGTATTTGATTGTCCTTCTTTGCTCATCACCGCAGACACAGAAGACTTCGTTAGCTGCCTTTCTAGCTCCTGCCCCGTCGCTTTTGCCTCTGGCAATGAACGGCTAGCCCGAAGTCGCTCTTTTAAATCTTCACTACTAGCAATCGGATCTACTGCACCCATTACCCCGGTTGCGCTATCTATCGCTGCTTGGGCATCTGTTCTAATACCACTCCAGGCCTGATCAATTTGGGTTTGAGCTTTTTGTTCCAACTCCCTAATTGAATCTTGAAAATCACTAATGATTGTTTGAAAAAAATTTCCAATATTTAACGAGAGTGCCAAACTCGGCGTTGATAGTAATACGCCTCCAGTTGCTATAAACGCAAAGATGACAATTTTCTTTTGATGATTTAATTTCATAATTATGAAGTTTTGGTTAGGTTTGATTGAGAAACAGTTTTCAGCAACTCTTTTGCGGAATCAGACAACTCTTCACCTCGAATCATCCTGATATAATCCTCGCTAAATCTAAACAAACCTAATATCGGGTTATGTTTATATTTACCAAGGAAAAGACTTCGCAATTCTTGTTCATGAGGATTATTAGCGACTGCTGCCAATAAACAGTACGCTGGATAGTATCGACAAAATGTTAGCTTGCCATTATCGTCTAATAGCCAGTTAGAATACACTCCTGATTTTCGCGGATAAAATGATTCTGTACTATTGCGAGAGATAATTTCATACGCATATTTAAATCTCGCCACGAACGGGTCGATTGCACTTGATTGAATTCTCCCTACTAATCGTGTAGTAATGTTAGCGAAGATTTTAGCAGCAGCTTTTGATTGATAAATACTTTCTGGTTCTTGAGCAGATAATATTACTCGAATTCCTGCTTTAGCTCCGTTAGCGCATAATCTCCCAATTAGTTCTGCTATCGATTCAAATGCAAACAGAATTGGTGCTTCATCTAGAAAGAAAATACTTGCCTTTGATGAAAGCGCCCGTCTGAGTCCTGCTGCATAAGCTGATAGCGCTAGAATTGCCGCGTCTGATTCACTCGATAGATTTCTCAGCGCAAATACTAATAATTTAGCATCTGTCCGAAAACTTGATGGCTTTGATATTGATTGACCGACTCTCGTGTTTAGCCAAAAATTTAAGCGCAGCCTGATTTGGTCAAGAGCTTGCAATACGTCATTGCTATTATTAGCAATTGAATCTAGCTTGATATACCCTGGTGAACAATATTTACAAAAATCATTCAGTGTTGGCGTATCATCCCACTCACTAGTTCCTACCTGAGAATTTAAAGCGGCTTTGTATCTGAGCTTAATTTCATCATCCGCAAAGAAAGATTCTAGAGTTAGGGTAACAAGTGATTCAATATTAGACAGCATACTAGCACTGACTCCCAGAGCATTAGTGCCAACAATCATCGTCATCAATACTGATTTCAAAAACTCTTTGAAATCATTCATTCTTTCTTTAATTGTGTCTGCATCTAAATTGCGGAGGTCAGGCAATTCAAATAAGTTGTTTGACTCTTTGGAAATATCAAAATACGCACCATCTGCGCCCAATAAATTTGTATAGTCAGTAAAAGTGGATGTCCCATCTGGTTTGGGATAATCCAGCGCTACTACAGGTATCCCTTGTGCTAAAGCCGGAGTTAAAATTCCTGCTACTACTACCGATTTTCCCGAACGAGTCGCTCCAAATATCGCAATGTGTTTGTGCTGGTTATACAAATCTAGATGTATTGGTGTTCCTCCTTCTTCTGCAATCAACTCAAAGCCTGTGCTATCACCTGTTGCTGTGCGAATCAAAGGCATCAGCCCTGGGGCTTCGGAACTGAAGTAAGGTAATCTCCGGTTGAATGGTTTAGTTAGTAATCCTTCCCAGATAAATGGACAGCACTGCAACCAAATTTTCCAGGCGATTTCTGTTTCTCGGTCAACTGCTGCCGGACTTTGAAAACATGACCCTAGATATTTAATCGCTTCATCTAATGAACGAGTGTTATCTCGGTGTACTAAAAACACTACTGCTGTGTTCACAACGCTAGCGCCTTTATAGATTGTCTTTTGTGCTTCTACTGCCTCCTCTATGTTCAATCCGGCTTTGACATCTATATTCCCCGCTCCACTAGAAGCTGTTGTACTCGTAATTGATTGTTTTGTTAATCTCTGTAGGTTTGTCTTGGCAAAGATTTGATTGGCTTTAGTGATTTGACAAAATATTTCGGTATCTGAAACTTTACCTCGCGCTATCACTGACCAAAGATATCGCAGTTGAGCATACTCATCAATCCATCCCCCCGGCTTGGAAGAGAAATTGAGTACACCAATATATTTATCTTGGATTTTTACCCATTTCCTATCAAATAATGGAATTGATTTTTCTGTACCCAAAACATGATGCCGAATATGAAAATCACTTGTCTGTTTCTCTGTTAGCCCTGAAGAGTCAAGCTTTAATGGGTTTGGTAATTGCGGGGCTTGCATTTTATTGAACTGCAACCACAAAACCGACCAGATCTCAACAGCAGAAAGCGCTTTGACGGATAATCCCATTTTATTGCTGACGACTTGCTCCCAACTACCAAAGCCTTCTACAAAAGAATTCCGTAAAATGCTCTCTATTCGATTTTGTTCAATCGCGTGAATTTCTCCTGTAAACTTATACCAAATACTCTGTAACTTCTTTAGCCCTGTTTCTACGATATCCTGGGTTTTCTCTTCACCGGAAAACACTGTATAGGTACACCACAAACGCAGAAACTTATTCTTGCGCTCACCTGATACAGTTAATTCCTTTGCCCGAACTCTCTCACTCCGCAGCAAGAGTTTTATTTGCTCTAAATTGCAGCCATCCTCCAAACTTTTTAGCTCTTTTTGTCTGGGAGCATCATCAGTAAAGGAGCCTAAATGAATTGTTAATGATTCCTGCTCTGGTATTTCTTTAAGTCCAGATTCTATACTGTCAAATATCGGCAGGATTTGTTCCGCTTCTAAATGTGGATGAATCCCAATACAGTCAAAGCAAAACTTAACTTGTATATCTGAATTTTTTTTTAAGATTAAGGCTCCTATCCCCCGGCGATTCCCTAAATCTATTTCACATATTCCTGCCAAATGAATTATGTCTTCAAACGGCGTTAACGTTATCGACTTCTTTCCTATTTTGTTAAAGCTGGTTTTTGACATAATTCTTTAGTGTTAGTTTATCCAACTCCGTGATTAACCAAGGAAGAAGTTTGAAGTCAGAAGGAAGAAGGACAATTGGTGGTGGGTTTAAATCCCCCACCAATTGCAGACCATCAAATCATAGATTTGATGGGGGACTTAAACCCGTTTAGCAAGAAGAAAGAAGACCTCTTCCTTCTTTCTTCTTCCCTCTTCCTTCGTTAAATGGCTTAAACTCTATTCCTACTGCCGACTGTGCTTTTTTTCTCCCTCTCTGGTAACTCTGTTAATGAGATGAACCGCATATAGCCTCTACTAATCTTTGGTGTTCCAATAAACTTGCCAAAAAAATCCTTATTACTAGATAAAATCCACCATGTCCCCCACCCCCAAAACGTTATGAATCCTGTCCCTAGCCATCCGATTTTCAACAAGTGATAGAACAAAAATATATTTACCATTGCTATGCAAGACCACGGAAATATCTGCTCTGTTGAAAACGGGCCAATTTTTGGTTGAATCCCTAGCGTTCGATTCACTACCCGAAATTTCTTGTTCAACATCTTTGTAAATAGGGTGTTCGGTGTGGGATGTGGGGCATGTGGAAAGGCAAGCTCTTTGAGTGGGGGGAGCAGGGGGAACTAACCCCCAGCTCCTCCTGCAACCAACCCCGTCAAAATGTCGGCAGCAAATACTGCCACGACCATAATAAATGGAGTTCTTGCTGGCGTTGCCCAGTCTTCATCCCGCCTTACAGCCTGGATGATATTCACTATTGATATTGCTATGTACAACAAAAACAATGCACGTATAATGTTGAACACCGTCTCAATTGTCTCTTGAGTCTGTGTGTTCCCTGCCGCATTCGGAAAGTTCGTTACTAACCAGTCTTCAGCATTATTAAAAAATTGTGCCGAAGCTGGCGCACTCGCAAAATCCAATACAAATATAAATGCCAGTAAACAGAATAATATTGCATACAGGTTAATGCCATATTTTCGCTGCTTGCTGTCGATTCCAGTTAGAACAAGAGTAAACTCTTTCTGGAATGTTACAGCTACCGCCGTCACGATAATCAGTCCCCCCATCATCATGTTGTGGAGCGACATTTCTGCAATCATTAATGCTCCAGCTACACCCATCAGTGCCACTGTGCTACGTTCGGCTGAGATTCTTCGTTTTGTCTTCATCCCCGAAGCCATAGCATCAGATGGCAATCCCGCTCTTGACGAATATGTCTGCATATCTTTAAGTACCATCTTTATTTATTCCATCCAATACTTTAGACTTCTTGCAGAAGTGTGGGAAAGGGATAAGGGGCAGGGTGAAAAGGATAGAATTTCCCCTTGCCCTTTAACCTTTCCCCGACATCTTGCAAAAATCCCTTTTGCAAGATGTCTTTTGAGTCGAATGGTATTGGGTCTGCATTTATTATTCGCTCTCTTGCCATGAAAAACCACTCACTCAGAGTCAAACTTTCCCCTAACTTTAGTTAATTGTTTTACCTAACTTTGATTAATCACCTGTTGTTAAACACCGCATTTAGTTTTAAGCTTGTGCTAAATACCAAAGCTGGACAGACTATAGTTAATGCTTGATTATTGGACGGCGAGTGGTGCGTTTTGGCTGGTAATGTTCGCAATACAAGAGTGGGTGCTGCAATTTCACCTGGGTTATCTCGGTCGCTACTGGACTCTTGCCAGCGCTGCTAGCTTATTCTTCGGCTTTTTGCTCTCTGCGCTGGTTAGTGTGCCACTAATAATCAATTTGAAAGTAGACCCGTTCACTTTTCCAGGCAATGTTATTCTTTGCGCGATCGCTGCTATGTTCTTTGGTGCGTTTCTTACTCTGGGACAATGGTTAATACTGCGGCAAACTGATTTGACACCGAGGATTTTTGCGCTGATTAATACACTAGTTGGAATCCTCATCTTCGCACTACTGGTGTACTTCAACGAGCCTAGTTTGGAGTTGAGTGGTGGGCCCATTCAAGGTTGGAAAACTGCCCTTATCTTTCTGGTTGGAGGTGCGATTACCGGAGCAGCCACAGGTAAAGCTTTGGATTTTTACTGTGGGCGAGTCGAGCAGCGGCTAATTCGCCTTGAAAGGGAGAGGGTGGAGAAAGAAACGCGAGAAAGGGAAAGGCTTGAGAAAGAACGGTTAGAGAGAGAAAAGCTAGAACAAGAGATCCTAGAGAAGGAAATGATAGAGAGAAAAAGAATACAAAGAGAAATGGCTTTAGAAGAACAACGAAAGTGGCTTGAAGAACACGGGGATGAGGATTATGAATATGACGAAGATGAAGACGAGGAGGAATAATTTTTTGAAGTAAGTATGAGTAACCAAATCTCTACTTCCAAGGTGAAGCAATTGCCGTTGTTGATAGCACCTCTAGTGCACTCAGCCTAATCGCCGTTTCACCACAGCTAGGACATTGCACTTTCGCCAGCACCACTGACGGACGCCCCTTGTACTCTCCAATTACTGGTTCCCCTGTAAACTCGCTAATTATTCCCTGTTGACAATGCCAACACTCGAACACTACGCGTCCTACTGGTTTGTCACAGTCCATAAACTGCATGTGCTGACAATTCTCTGGTGGTAACTCTTCTTCTTCACGAGGCTCAAACTGGCGCTGCTTGTGTTGGGGCGGGGAATCTGATTTGCGAGCGCGCGGGTAGGCTTTTCCTTTTCCTGAAGGTAGCGGTTTCTCGTCTGCGATCGCCCGGAGTCCAACTTGCAGCGGTTGATCGTCAGCGTTTATTGAAAATTTTGCCAAAGGCATCGCTTGCTGCTCAATTTGAGCTTCAACTTGCAGTGGCTTGTCATCTGTGATCGCCTGTAGTTCAGTTTGTAACGGTTCGTTACTGGACGTGAAGTCAGGCTCAGAGGTGACTGGCGATTGCTCTGCTGGCTTATAAGCAACAAGGTCGGGCTTTGGGTTGTTGGATTTTGGCTGCTGCTTGGGTGGTTTAGATGGACGCTGGGTAGATTTCATGTAGGACTCTAATTGATTGAACTTAGCAAAGACGTTGAAACTTACTTGTACCCTGCCGTTTAGTTAGATTCATTTATTAAAGCTTCAATAGCAGTGATTAATTTTTCTAAACGCTTCTGTTTTTTTGGATCATTCCATGTTTTTGTTTTCTTTATAACTTGGTAAGCTTTATCTATTCGATTTTTTAGAGGAGCTTCCTGAATAGATCGAGTCTTTGCCTCACTCTCTTTAAGCTTGTTAATCCTTTCTTTGATTTGCGTTAGGGATAAATTTTCTCTGATTGTATCTTGAAGTAAAGATTGCCTTTCTACCTCATCCTTAATTCGTGCAATTGCTGTAGCCTTTGTATACGCTATTTCTCCTCTACGCAATTTTTCTAATATATCATCAGGCAGATTCAATAATGGCAAACGATTTTTAACAAAAGATTCCCAGGTCATTAAGGCTAATGAATCAAACACGGCTTGTACAGCTTGGCTTTCAGCACTAACCCTAATGTTAGGGTTAGATACAGTAAGATCTTCCTTTTCAGCGTTAACCCTAACATTAGGGTTAGATGTATTAATATTCCCCTTAGCCTCGTTATACATACGATAGAGATGAGAAATAACCTTCTCTAAAGGCTGCTCTAACTTGATTGCTAGTAGTTGGAGAATTCCTTCAGTTTCTTCAACAGGGTTAAGGTCTTCTCGCTGCAAGTTTTCAATTAATGCAAGTTGTAATGCTTCTTCATCACTTAAAGAGCGAACTACCACCGGTACATTAGCTAGTTTTATCTCTTGAGCAGCACGATAACGCCTCTCCCCGGCTACTAACTCATACTGTCCTTCAGAAATAGGTCTTACAAGCAATGGTTCTAGAATGCCATGTTCCTTGACAGACGTTATTAACTGCTGCATCTTTTGGAGATCGAAATAGCGCCGAGGCTGCTGTTTAGGAAGACGAATTGACTCTAGAGGAACAGAGTTATCAACTTTAGTAAGGAGATTAACAGATTGTGGAGCTTTACTGATGAAAAACTCCAAAGCACCTTCATCTAATGATTTACGTTTTTGAGGCATAGCTTTACAAGCTGATTTGAGCCAAGAAGTTATATTCTTAGATTTTAAGCAAGTCTAAAATTTCATTGAATAGTTGAGTGTATTCACGCCTTGCTTCTGCTGCTGGTCTACCTGTCATTGTCCAAACCGTTATGTTTTGTCCTGGTACATCCGCAATAACTTCTCGGTCATGAATGATAGTTTTGAGCGATATCACTCCAGGCACAGTTCTTAGAAAGCGAGTAGCTTCATCTTTCAATCGAGTACCCTGTTTAGCTCTGTTGAGAAAAAGAGTACCTTTAGGTAAACCTTCACGTATTTCCTGAGCTTGATTAATTAACAAAACTGCCTTGAGTGTAGAACTGAGGTCTAGAACTTTAGGCTGAATTGGTACTAATACCAGATTTGCCCATGCCAGAATTGCTTTTGTTTCATCATCTAAACGCCCCGCTGGCCCATCAACTATGAGGTAATCATACTGTTTAGCTAGCTTAGGCATTTCTTTAAACAGTTCGTCTTTGTCGTGAATCACTTTGAAAGCAATAGGTTTCTCTAGGTTATTAATCCATTGAGATGATGACGTTTGGGAATCAGCATCGACAAGCAGCGTGCTATAACCTTTTTTAATAGCCAGATAGTAGGCGAGATGTACAGCGGTTGTAGATTTTCCTGTACCGCCTTTTTGGTTAGCGATCGCAATAATTTGCGACATGATTTTCGTACAAACCTATTGATAATGAATTTACACTTATCCAAGTAATAACAGTTAATAATTTATTTCCTGCAAGTGCAACAACTATTATTACTCAAAAAAAGCTGCTATCACTGCTATGACTCAAAAGCAGTCATATTCGTGAATAACCCTAAGTTTAGCTTCAAATTACAACAACATAAATCAATTAAAAAATCTAGTTTATCACGATCTAGAAGGAGAATTAGTTGTTTTGCGGCAAGCTATTCTATGCCTTACCGCAAATACTTTCGCTGACTATCTTATATCCCAACCATCAAATAAATTAGGCTGATCTACTCCGTACTGCCGCCTAACTAACCGCCGTAGTTCGTCCACAGAGTTAGCCGACTTCATTAAAATCAGCACTGATGTGACGTGAGGGGATAGCCTCTGTTTGGTTTGGTCAGATAGCATTTGATGTATTTTATACTTCCTGCGTCCGTTCGGGAGGGCTGGGTTAACGACATCGAGCTTGGCTTTTTCCTCTGGTGTCATCCAACCATAGATGAACTCCCAATAGTACAACCCATTTCTGATATTCTTCTTATGCAGCTTAGTAATACGTGCCAAATTATCCTCAAACTCAGTTTCAAAAACTCGCGTCCAAGGACTTGGGCTAGAAAGAATGCGACAATCATCTGCGCGTCTTTCTAAGAGTGTCCTCTCCTCACTCCATACTTGCTCAAACCTACTTTTAAGCGAGTCCTCAGCGAGTGCATCAACCAATAGACTTGCTTGGGGTGAACCCTGTTTATCGAAGTAACGCCAAATGATCCGAACGTCTTTTAGTGATCTCGTGACAGCACTAATTCGGGTGTTATTCACCGTATATGCCGCTGAAACTGTAAACGGGTCTAATCCTTGCTCCACAAGCATTTGATACACACGAGGTAAGCTAGACTGTAAACGGGTCAGCCAGTTACGCTTTATACTAATAGGGTCAAGTATTTGACTTTGAGACATTCGATATTCCTTTGTCTCAATAATCCTTATGGCATCAAACCGATAATTGCCAATGTACAACTCAACGGCTTGTGCCGCTGTAAAATCTTTATTAGCCATGATTCGTCCTTAAAGCTTGCGAATTGTGGTTAGCACTCCCTTGAGAAAGGAGCGCGTAGACGGGCTTTAAAACCCGTCTTCAGTCAATAATTTCTCATTCTTTGACTTCCTTTATTTTACAGGTTATCTTGTTAAATATCAAGGATAAAAATTATGGGAAAACCAGTTAAAGGTAAGAGAGGATTTGAGTCGGAAGGTAAAGGAATTGGTGGTAAGGTAGGGACAATTGGTGCTAAATTCCCACCCCAAATAGATGCCTTGCTGCGATCGCTCCCACAAGTGTTGGGTATAACTACAGCAGAGTATGTTAGAAATGCTGTGATTGCTCAACTAAAAAATGATGGACTGCTTGAAAATGACGCTCCTAGCAAAGAAGCAGGGACATCGTAATAGCAATCGCTCAGTTAAAAATAATGGATACTGCAAAAAAAATAAACCGCAGCAAGCGTTGTGAATGATGAAATGCTGCCTAAAGTCTCATGCCTAGAGCGTTAATATAGTCAAATTGAGTTTCATTGCTTCCATAAACTATGCCGAAAACTTGGAATCTCAAAGTAGACAGCTATTACCATGCTAACCCACACTGCATCATTGCCACTGCCCACATTGACAATTTCCCAACAGACCTACCGTTAGAACCCAATATTAGAGAACCAAATCGCAAAAGTGCAACATACAAACAAATCTTTGACTCGCTGACGACCCAACCGGAAAAGTTCTTTGAGCGGCATAGTGGAATAGTACTCTGTGCAAACCAAGTTAAACCGAATAAGAATAAAACCTCACTGGAATTAGAAATACTAGAGGCTAGCGAGGGAGGCAACGATGGCGTTATCAACGGAGGTCACACAGTTTTAGCTTTTGAGCAGGCCAGAAATTATAAGTACAACTTAGTCCAAGCTAGAGTAAAAGTTACGATTCACATTGGACTCCAGGAAGATGAAGCCAAAGACATAGCCCTGGCATCAAATACGACTTCACCTGTAGACTCGCGCTCTAAGGTAAACGCCAGGGGTGATTACCAATTCATCAAGCAATATCTTGCTCAGCTAGAGCGGACACAAGGTAGAAAATTCCGCATTGCTTACTATCAGAACCAAAGCGGCGCTCCCAAAAATGGTCAGTGTAATGTCAGCCATCTACTTAAGCTGATTAATTGCTTAGATAGGAATAAATACAACCCAGACGGTAGAACAAGAACCAAACACCCACCAGTTAGTAACACACCAAGTCAAATCACAGATAAAGAGCGAGAAAGGTTCACAACTCTACTGCCGCTACTGTCACAAGGGCTATGGATAGAACAGAGGTTATATGAAATTATTCAATCACACATTACCAATCCCAGAAGAAAGGGTGTGAATGACTTAGCCTCAATAGATACCAGAAAAACTACCCTGCTACCAGATAGTAAGTATTCGTTCGGGTTTGGAGCGCCAGCCGAACTAGCGCTACCGATAGTTGCGTCATATAGAGTATTCCTAGACAAAGACTACAATTGGATTCTGCCTTTTGATGAGTTCGCCGAAGATTTTCTACAACACATCTGGAGCAACAATTTCCGCAAATATTTAGTCTCAGAAAAAACAGCCGGGAATACAGTCGGCGCAAAAATCTGTCGCAATCATGAGATTTGGGAAAGTCTATATGTCTCTGCACAAAGCTATCTCAATGGGTGTTTGGTAAAAATGGTTAACTCTAGCAAGCGTGAAACGCTAACACTCAAAGGATGAAGGTAAAATTTCAACACTGAACAACAGAACAGTCTTATGCAACAACAAGAAACAATAGAGGCTTACATTCAAGAGATCGCTAAGTGTGACATTGTACTCGAATTAAGTCCTAATGACTTAAAGACTCTTAAACGCAAAGGCTACACACTAGAGAAGTTGTCCCAGCTACAGCTAGAGCAACAGCAGCACGTTGATGCAACTGTCAGTTTAAAGCAAGCGATCGCTATATTTGATGTCGCATTTTCTTTAATACCCACTGATGCTGAAGCTATTAGTTACAAAGGTATGGCGATTGAAAGACTAGCACAACTATATTCAAGCCGCTTACAGTACACACAAGCACTCTCAACTTTAAGCCAAGCTGTTGCTACTTATAATACTGCCCTCTACCTTGCTAGTGATGATTTTTGTAATCATGCGCTCAAAGCAAATGCTTTAGAATCAATCGCTGATTTGCAATTAAACTTGTCCGAGTACATACAGGCTATTGAAAATTATAAAATGGCAATTGCCCATCATGAAACCTCACTTCGGCTCAAACCTTTGAAAGTGAATACCTTTGCATTAGGGCAAACTTTAAGTAAATTGGGCAACTGTCAAGAACAATTGTCACAAAAGTCAGAAGCGCTAAAAAATTATCGCGCAGCACTATCGTTATTTAACAGTGCTTTACCTCCAGGAGATAAACACGTTCGTTATGTAAATCAAAAAATACAAAAACTCGTTTCAAGTTAACATCACACTTAATTATCTAATAGAGCGATCGCTTTACCAAGAAAATAACGGTAAAACCAAGTTGTTGTGTCCTTGAGATGGTAACAAGATGGCGAAATATCCTCCAGAAGTGATAGTGCTTTTCGTCCGCCTAATAGAGCGATCGCTTTTCTCCAAGTAATCAGTTAAAATCACATTATTTAATGCACATAAACGGGGTTACAGCGTAACCTCACCTATGTTAATAGGAGGTGTTTTTGTCAAAGGGCAAACTATCTTCCGGCTCGAAGTTCTGCAAGTCCTGTTCCATTTGGTGGCGGCGTTGGACGTAAGTTCTGCTGTCTTCAATCCTTTCTTTCATCCGTTCTTCACCAAAATTAATACCTTGTTCTGCGTACCGAGCAGATATTCTGTTGTAGTGTTCAACTTCGCTTTTCTTGCGCCACTCTTGCTGTTCAAGCGCCCCTTCACTAATGCCTATTTGACGGGCGTATTCGATATACTCTAGTCTGAGGGAACCATCTGGGTTAAATTCCCTTTTCTCTTGTTCACTGAAGAAATCATAGGCTTTGTACACTGGCCATGGCTCTGGGTCAGTTTCGTCTAGCCGCTTCCATTCGTCGTACTCTTGTTTTGCTCTACGAGCGTAACTATCAATTGCTCCTGGATGTTCTCCTTTAGATAACATTTCTTGCCTAGCCTCATCTTTCAAACCCCCATCTGAGTTGAATTCTTTTTTATTCATGTTTATCCAACGCTTAATTCTCGACATATAAAACCTCCGAAAATTTTAATTATTTCTTATTAATCTAGCAACCGCTTATGACTCTTGAGCTCAAACATTTCGACCCCAGACTTAATCAGTGGATTTATACAGATGATAGTCAAACTAATCCTAAAACAATTTTAGCCGAAAAGCTCAGTAATACTCTACTAGAATCTTACTTTCCTAATAAAGATTTTTCATTTGGACACTCAGATGAATATAGTACATCTGAAGATTTGAGAAATCATCCAGAGCAACATATTTTACTATTGTCTTCTAAAACTCGATTACTTTATGGAGAAAAAGAATGCTTAGGAACTATTCAAAAAATTTGTCCAGATAGTAAAGACCGGGGAGCTTACGGCTCTATTTTCCTTGGGGCTTGTAAAAATGCAATTCAGGAAAATTTAAATATTTTGGTAGTAGATGATTCTACTGATAATCCTGGGGGAAATGGAGGGATATTATCAAATGATTTAGCATATAAACTAGTTGGTGATTGTTACGGGCAGATTTCAATACAACTGTACGATAAACTAACTCAAAGAGAATCACAACAGGATAAAAGTTATCGTGTTATTCAGCATCGCTTCGGTTGGAAAGAAGGAGACGGAGAAGATACCACTAAATATCGCTTTGGCAAAGGAACACTCCGACCGTACAAGCTAGATAAAATTAAATATGCAGACCCTAAAAATGAACCCAAAATAGATATAATTCTCCCTGTAAGTAGTTTCAAAGGAACAGACAAAGATAGACCTGGAGGCCCTACTAAGCCTCAAATTAAACCAGGGCTATACCAGCAAAATATTTGGTTAGCCGAAAAAGCGCAATCTCAGCAAGGACAGATGTCCATTTCCCAACTGCTGGCATCTTTCCCCCAAGGACTGAAAGATTTTGTTGAAGAACTAGAGGTACAAGCTCAAAGACTAGCTTCTATCCAAGATGACCCTAGGAAAGTTGCTGCTTATTATTGTGAGAAATACGAAAAGCGCAAGGAATCAGTTAATCAAAGTAAATCTAATACAAACCAAGAGATTTCTAACCAACAAACAGAGGTTATTAACTCGGACGTAGATGAAGATTTAGATACAGATAATGAATTGGGTAATGAGAGTGTTAAAGAAGATTTGTTTATGTATAAGCTCATCAAAGCTGATTTACTGGGTCATCAACAACTTCTAGAAACAGAAAAAGTAAAGCAGGAATTAAGTAGATTTCTCCAGAGCGAATGGCGAGATATTGCCATTGGGAAAACTTTGACTTTTGACCGAGGGATGATTATTCCATCCAAAGACTTAAAAAATGGTGAAATCTGCGTCCCCTGGTTTGACGATCAAGAAAAAATTCTTAATTATCGCTCTCCTTTCCTTAATTCTAACGGTCTATGCGTTTCCAACAATAACTATGTTGAGGATCGACTGGGGCCGGATGGTAAAGACCTCAAAGGCGTAATTATAGTTAGTGACGAAGACCACAAGCGCATACAGCAAAGAATTGCAGAGCTAGAAGCCCAAGGTATTGATGTTGATTTTATTGACCCAGAGGAAACAGAATCAGAACGCCAAGCACGAGATTTCGATGGTGACTGTATTGGTGTGGCACGAGCTAGCTTGTACCCTAACCTGACATCTGAAGCAGAGAGGAAAAACCTTCCCCAAAATGCTTATGCTCGTACAAAAAAGTTAACTAAGGAATCGTTTTATGATCCTAAAACTGGAATGCAGTTGCCTTTTGAAAAAATCGCCATCCACATGAGCGATAGTATTAGTGTAGGAGTAATCAATAATCAGGTAACGGCTGCTGAAGCCTTGGAATCAGAGATTGAAATTCTACGAACTTATGGCACTGATGAACAAAAACTAAATTACTTAAATCAAGTTTCAAACCATTACGAAAAGCTCTTTGGAGAAGAAAGCCAGCAATCTCCTAAAATAATTCGGGCAGAATACAAACCATATATGCAATCTGTTGTATCCTTAGCTCAGAATCCAACCCAAGAGACTTTAGAACAGGCAATGGAGGTTAACCGTCTCCTTGAACGCCAAGTTACTGAAGAAGGGTGTTTTCAAAATCAGATAGCGGTTGATCTGTTTAAGAGTTCGAGAACGCCTGACATGGACATTATCAAGGAGAATAAACGCTATCTCCACAGAGATGTCAATTATATTAAAGATAAAAAATTAAAAACAGCTTATTTAAACTCTGGGATTACGCCAACTGGTTACTCTCCTGTAGAATTAATCATTAGCCAAACTAATAAATACTTTCAACAATCACAGTTAGAATCCCGCCCCATAGTTCAATTCCAAGATTTATTTCGGGGAGTCGAGTTTACCCCACAGCAAAAATTTGCTGCGATCGCTGCCAAACACGAGTTTGATCAGAAATTCAATGCTGCGGTACGTATGTCCCGGCGGCGCGAAACCGAAAAAGGGCCATCTGCTATTGTTCAAACTCCACAAGGAGCCTCTCTCGAAATTACCAATCTCACCCGTTATGGACATCCACTAATCTGGAAAGCCCAGACACTTAACATCCGCTTAGAAGAAATTAAATTCACGAATAGCACAAGTCCTCACAAATTATTGGCAGTCGCGCAGATAAATGGAGAGATCGAAGAGGATGGTCAACCCGCGTACCGCAAACTAGGTACACTTAGCCAAGCTACAGTGAGTGATTACAATCTCAAATCGGGGATGACTACGCAAGGAGCCAAAATACTGGAATTTAGGCCAGAGCTTACAACTAGCCAAACCAAATTACTTTTTGCCAAAGCAGAAGAGGCAGCACAAGCATTTTACGCTTCTATTCCAGAATCAGAGAAACTTCAAGCCGCAGCAGCAGCTTGGAATATTTGTGCATCGCGCCAGGATGAACTCGAAGTTGCACGAAAAGAAAACACAGACCTAGGAGCGATCGCTAAAAAAGTCTCTAATTTCGCTTTCGCTGCTTTTCCTGATGAAATTGTGTCCCGCCTAGATAAGCTTCAATTCACTGAACTGAAATTAGTCACCCTGAAGAATGAGGCGAATCAGTTTTTAGGTAAAGACTGGAACCCAGATGAAAAACACCCCATAGAAATCAGAGCCTCTCACCACCCAGTTGGTCATGAACGCCATGTTTCCAGACTAATGTTTGTCCAGGACAGCGACGGTGAATATAAGGAATTCGCCATGCTCGAAACCAGAACTGGGATCTTGCCTATTGGCACGAAGGCACAAGCTAACATGGTCGGTGGCGAAACCTACACAGCCAAAGCCACTATCGGATTACCTGGAAGGGAACCAATTGACATTACTATCAGGGAACTTAGGAACTTTTCCTACGCCCAGCAGACTTTTAACTGCGAACCTGTGACCTTAGAATTTGGCACTGTACCAGTTCCCGACCAAACCGTCAAAATCAAACTTGATGGCAAAATCTTGGGTGAGTTAGACAGTGATTCTGTTGAACAATTAAAAAGCTTTAATTACCTCAAAAATGGTAATCCTCTACAATTGAAACTTACCTCTATCTCTTCTACTGGAGATCAAGCCTTTTTGCTGGGCGAATCTCCCAATGGGAATTTACTTAAAATCAATAAAATTAACTTTTACGATTTTAAAGGTCAAACATTCTCGGATCAAAATTACCGTCAAGCGAGCGTAGAAACTTCGGCCTCTAGATCCAGAGAAGCTGTATTTTTAAATGGTGAGCCACTCGGTGTGTTGCACTTCAAAAAGGACAAAGACGCACTACGGCAACTTGGACTACTTAAAAACGGTGAACTTACACCAGCACCCGCTATTCTTCAAAGTAATTTTTCTGTTATTTGCGCCCAAATCGACCCCTCCACCGTTGAATATCCTCAAAACTGGACTAAGGAGTTTCAGGCTTTTGGTCAATCAGAAATTGACCCTCTTCAAAAGTTCATGATTGAAAAAGAAGGAAGAAGTTCGGAGGAAGGAGGAAGAAGGATGAATAAGTATGGGGATTCTGACCCCACTCAAATAGGTGCTGCTAAATCTTTGATTCAGCAGGGGACTCTGACCCTTGCTTCCTTTGGTCGCGAGAAGTCAGAGCATCGTCCCTCGAACGTCTTCCCTCTGACTTCTGACTTCATTGATAGCAGTGCGCCGATACTCCAAAAAATTAAGGAGCGTCCAACCCAGGGCGAACGCATCTTAATTGCTAATAAGAATTGGGAAGTAAATTCAAATATATAAAACAAAGCCAGATAACTGAGATAAATAGTCAGGGCAAATCAAAGTATCAACTCAGATATTAAAAACTTATAATTTGTGATGGAGATGTAATTTTAAATTAACAATTAGTAGAAAGTAGGCAACATTAGTTAGCTGACTACAACCCGAAATCTAAAAGTAGTTACAGCCTAATTAAATGCCCTATAAAACCAGATTTAAGCTAAGGAAAGTAATCTAGCTAAATATTGATTATCCATCGCCGCTAGAAATTGTTTATTTTTCACTCCTACTTTCACTCGTTTTTCTTTACCTAACAGATTAACTGCAATGTGTCGCAGAATTGCAAAATTTTGTGGTGCATTATCTTTTCTAATGCGACAGTCATCTTCGTTAAATGCTACATCCAATACCCAATGTAGTGAATTCTCAATTCCCCAATGGCTGCGAACTGATAGAGCGAATTTTTCAACATTCTTCTCAAGGCTACTGATAAAATAACGAGTTTCAACCGTTGTTTTACCATCTAATTGCCGCACAGACTCCACCATACCAACACTATTTAACTTTGCCCAAACCGAATCTGGGTCAAGCTTCTCTCCAATATTAGATAACATTAGATAGTGGCGAATTTCCTGACGACCATACCTACTTTCCTCTGTTTTATATGTGCTCTGCTCAAGTCCTTGGAAACCTGTTCTGATTCCTTCGCTAATTAGCTTTTCTACTTGATCATAAAGATTACCTTGATTCTTTTTTAATGTAATTACATAGTCGGCATCTTGCTGGGTAATCAATTTTACAATCTCTTTTTGGCAGCCTATTGCATCTATTGTCACAAGACATCCAGACAGTTCTAATACCTTTAATAACTCTGGAATTGCTGTAATTTCATTTGATTTGTCATGCACTTTTACTTGCCCTAATACCAATCTATTTTTTGTCGCCCATGCGCTGACTATTTCGATAGCACTTTGTGAAGAAGCTTTGTCCTTAGAACCACATAAAGTCTTACCATCAATTGCCACAATTTCTCCTGATGTTATCTTCTGTATCGATCTCATCCATAACAGAAAACATTCTTGGAACTGTTGGGGGTTTAACTGTGCAAATACCCTGGCAAATGTATCATGCGATGGAATCCCGTTTGCTAGCTCTAAAAATGTTTTTAACCACTCATACTTCGTGCAGCCATACAATTCAATTGCCACCCAACTGTCTGCTCCACATATCACCGCTATTATTGCAATTGTCAAAATATCTATCAACTTGTGTCGCTTTGTGCGGTCTATTCTTGGGTCTGACATTTGTGCAAAGTGGTCAGCAATGGTGATTTTGGGCTTGAGCTTCACGCTTGATTGGGCTTTATCCTACTTTTACAATGACTTTACCATCAAAGTCTGATTGCTTACCCTTACGCTTGCAGCGATCGCTCCCTCAGCCCTCTCAATAGTTTATTTGTACTACTATTACCCGCTTTACCTACCACTTGCTCAATATTTAGATGCGTTCGCCCTGGCGTCCAACCATACTTGTTGCCACACCTGAACACAAAGTACAAGGATTTATGGGCTTGGCGGTTGACAATCACAAAGTCGAGGCGGTAAGCAAATGGCTAACTCTTCAAAGCGTTGAATTCTCTCAAGTTCCACCCGAAGATGTGATTAAGGAAACCCAAAAAGGATTAGCGGTGTTTAACTTAGTCAGCAGTTCCATCCCTCCCAAAACTTTAGAGAAAATGACTAAGAAATTTGGAGCAGTTATTGAATCGAGTAATGAGTATCAACAAAAAGTTAGCTCTCTTGCCACACGACCGCAATTCTTGAAACCACCAGACCAACCAAAACTACCAGAGCCTAAACATTGGACTCAACCCACATCTACTATTAGCAAACAAAGCCCTGTACCACTCCCGATTACTCCCACCACATCCCCAATTAGTAATAGTGTAAAAACCGAACCAAAAGGTGTGACAAACCGCCCAGTAGTTAGTATTGATGATTTGAGGAATTGGTATGCTGCTGCCGACAAATTAGGTAAGTCAGAGGAGTACAAGCAACGCATTGTGGAGGTGTCCAATGGGTTTAAAACAGATCAACAATTATCAGATAAGGCATTGACCGCAATGAACCAAGATAAGCAAGAGTACCGTTCTATTAGCAGACTTACCCAAATCGCTCAGAGAGTTGGCATGGTTTTGGGCAAACCTGGGCAAGATGGTTTCACCAAAGTTCAAGGTCAAGTTTATAATATTTCGTTTAATACTGAGCAAAAAGACTTGGCGATCGCTCACCAAAATAGAGAGATAGTTCTAGATATTCAATCAGGCAAGGTAAAAACTAATCAAGTTTCGCCTCAAGTACTGCAATTCTTTGAAGAAACTAACACCAAAATTGACAAAGTTTTAGCTCAAGCTAAAAATCAAGGCGTAGAAATTTAAGCATTAGACCTCTTGCAGAAGTCGGGAAAAGGAGAAGGGTCAAGGGGGAAAGATTTTGTATTTTCCCCTTCCTCTTTAACTTTTCCCCCAAGAGTGCAAAAAATACTTTTACAAGAGGGCTATTACTCATCAACTATCAATTACTAATCAGCCAATCTTCTCGATAAATTTGTATTTGCCTTTGTCTGTTATAGTTTTGGTAATTAATATTCACATTGACGAAATACCCTTCACACTGAGTTATTTCCTTAATTCTTCCTTGGAGCCAGTTCCGCTCATCTAAATGCCAAAACTTGATAGTTTGATTGACGTTATAGGTGGCATTATCAGTTTTCAAAGATTGGACTTTGGTGAATTCAGACAAGGTTGCCAGCATGATTATCCCTCTTGATAATACTTCAGTCATACAGATTTGAAAGTCATGAACAACAGTTGAATATGCGTTCAAAACATGATGACAATTCCAGATATGCTGAACCCCCGGTAATCAGCCGAGGGTTGGAAATTTGTTATTCTTTGGTAATACTTAAGCAACTTTGCGTGGTCTACCCGGCTTGCGCTTCGCTGTTGGTGTCGTCTCAGTCTTTTTAGTTGTTTTCTTTTTTGCAACTGGCTCAGTTTTCTTAGAACGAGTAGCTGATTTTGATTTTGGCTTGATTTCTTTGACTGGTGGCAGTAATCTCAATGTAGGGAATGGGAGAATAACTGCAACAGTTGAATTAGTACTATCGTAACTATCGGATTTTAACTCCCACGGGTCGGGCAATTGTTGAAAAGTCTGTAATTGTGGTGAGATTACTACTTCTGCTGTAACTGGGGTGAATTCTTTGATTACATCTGGCAAGCTAATCGAAATCATTGTGCTATTGGCATTGGCTGTAACGAAAAGTTCAGTAATAAACTGAAACATCATAATCCCAACAAATGCCCAAAAGATAGCTTCAATCATTAAAGTAAGTACGTCTTGAACGTTCATTTCTTTGCTCCTAAATTTTTGTAGTTTCCCGAATTTCTCAAAAACATCTCGCTAGCACGGTTTCAGACCTTGTTTGCAAATGAAGAGGTTTTTAACAAGGCAGCGCGAGGTGAGCTTAATCTTTCAATCTCGATGTAGCGTAGCGGTTTTTCTTGCTTAGACAAGAGAGATGAATTATCTGGCTTCAGACTTCAATCTCGATAAAGCGTAGTGGTTTCTCTTTGATTATAAAAGAGACTTCCATCTCAATGTAGCGAAGCTTTTTATATTTACTTGATTGCCATCTTCAAGTAATATATATTTAGCCTTTGATGCTCACATCAAATATTAAAGTATTTAACGAAGGAAGAAGTTTGAAGGAAGAAGGAAGAAGGACAATTGGTGGGGGATTTAAACCCACCACCAATTGCAGACCATCAAATCTATGATTTGATGGGGGACTTAAACCCGTTTGGCAAGAAGAAAGAAGACAAGAGTCCTTCTTTCTTCTTCCCTCTTCCTTCGTTAAATTATTGGCGTTTAACTTTTTGATAAAACATTGAGACAAACTAATGTTTTATCAAAAACTTAGAAATCATCCACCGCAATCAATAAAAGTATGACTACCGCAACTTCCGACCTAGTTCACTCCTACCTCCAGCAAATCGGTCGCTACCCTCTATTGTCTCCCTCTCAAGAGATTGCATACGCAAGGCAGGTGCAGCAGATGATTGCAATTGAGCAAGCAACAGAGCAACAAGCACAACAGCTAAACCGACAACCAACCGACTCGGAATTAGCCGCAACTCTGGGTAAAACCGAAGCTGAAATAACCCAAATCCTGAACCTTGGGCAACGGGCTAAGCAAAAAATGGTGATAGCAAACCTGCGGCTGGTAGTGGCGATCGCTAAAAAATACCAGAACCGTAATCTAGAGTTTCCCGACTTGATCCAAGAAGGCTCACTTGGTTTGCAACGGAGTATTGAAAAGTTTGATCCCAATCGCGGCTACAAACTTTCTACCTATGCATACTGGTGGATTAACCAGTCCATCACAAGAGCTATAGCAGAAAAGTCTCGCACTATTCGACTACCAATTCATCTCAATGAAAGGCTCAATCAAATCAAGAGCCGAGAGCGAGAACTGTTTCAATTACTCGGTCGTCGTCCTACCGTGGCAGAAATTGCTGAGTCCTTAAAACTCAAGCCTTCTTTAATCCGGGAATCTCTGAATGTCTCGAAAAATCCCGTTTCTTTAGAGATGAGAGTCGGAGCCGAACGAGAAACTGAATTAATCAATATATTGCCTATACCTGATAACTCTCCTTTGGAGCAAATCAATCAAGAACATTTGTATCAGGACTTAAGCAAGTTGCTGGCATTGTTAAAGGAGAAGCAACGAGAAGTCTTAACTTTACGCTTTGGATTAGGGGATGAGCGCCCAATGAGCGTGAACCAAATTGCAAAACGCCTTAAACTTAGTAGAGAACGAGTTGCTAAAATTGAACATCAAGCAATGATTATTCTTCGTCGTCATCAAGATAATGTTCAAGAGTATCTTGTTAATTAGTGCGATTTGTTGTGTCTAACTTGATCTCAACACCGACTTGATTGCCAATCTGCCAGAATAGCTCTGTCTGTACTTGACTGCAACGGCATATCAAACAAAGCTTGTAGGTAGTCAGAAGTTAAAGATTATATTTATATATAGAGAGAAAAACATCCAGGTATACGATGCCAAGCAGCAAGATTATCGATGTCAAAGAGTACGTTGTTCGAGCACATCAGCGAACGATTCACACTCGCATATTCAACTTCGTCTGTCAGCAGTGCCAACAACCAACACAACGCGAGACTTTTGGCCCGCGACCGCTCTACTGTGAACAATGCCGTCGTCCTCAAGCACCTAAGAAATCGGCAGTTCCTCTCAAGAAAAGGAAACCAAGAGCGATGACTTATAAGAGTGGCAAAGACATCGCGGGGTGATTAATGCTGGTGTAGCAGTTGGTATTTTTGTACTATAATGAAGCCGCTCTTATATGTGCGGCGTTCTCAAAAAGTAATGTCCACTTCACCAATCTTTTCTCCTCAACAATTAAATACATCTGTCCCGCACGAAACAATTACCGGAGTAGTAGAACGCCTGACCTTCTACTCTGTTGAATCGGGTTACACTGTGGCACGCCTGGTGCGCCCTCGTGCCACTGAACTTACAACAATCGTCGGCAGTTTCGCTAATATTCAACCAGGGCAAACTCTGCAACTAACTGGTTTTTGGCGTGACCATCCCCAGTTTGGGCCACAGTTTCAAGTCGTCAACTACCGAGAAACCAAACCTGCCACTCTCACCGGGATTGAGAAGTATTTGGGCAGCGGACTGATTAAAGGCGTGGGCCCAGTCACAGCCAAGCGCATCGTTGCTCACTTTGGTTTAGAAACCCTTGAAATCATTGAAAACCAGATTGAGCGCTTGATTGAAGTTCAAGGTATAGCCAAAAAACGCATCAAATTAATTCAAACCGCCTGGCAAACTCAAAAAGCCATCAAAGAAGTGATGGTCTTTCTTCAAAGTCATGGCGTTTCTACCACCTATGCGGTAAAGATTTACAAACAGTACAAAGATGAGGCAATCGCAACTGTCACCAGTAATCCCTATCAGCTAGCCACCGACATCTACGGCATTGGGTTTCTCACAGCTGATAAAATTGCCTTCAATTTGGGAGTTGCACCGGATAGTGAGTTTCGTTACCGTGCTGGGTTAATTCATGTTTTAGGTGAGGCTGCTGCCGATGGTCATTGCTACTTACCACAGCCGGAATTAATTGAGCAAGTCATCAAACTGCTGACTACAGAATCGCACGAACCGAAAGAAAACGCGATCGCTGACATCATTAAAGACATGGCACTCAAAGATGACCTCATCCGAGAGAAGGGCGAAGACCAAACACTGCTGTGCTACAAGCCAACCTACTTTCACACTGAACAGAACTTAGCACAACTGATACAATTCGCTCTAAGTGCAGGCGGTAAGCGTAGCCATGCCGTCAGGCTTATCGCTAATTTCTGCCTCGGTTAACTCAGGCATTTCAACAGCTTGCACGGTAATCGTGGTTACGCTTGGGTTTTCTTCGTCCTTAGCGCCCAGGGGTGGTTTTGTGTTGCTCCCTGATTTCTTGCGTTGTTTCGGTGGCTTGTTCATTATGCCACCTCCAGACTCTGAGCGTTTAAGCAGGTATTGAGTTGTGTCATGATCTGAATATCTGATTATTAGAATTTTTGCCCCAGCCCTGATCCGGTTGGGGCTTTTCGTCTTGAAAGCTTATTTTTTTGGTAAACCCGTCTGAAATTGACTATGCCTGATATGACAACGTTTTGGGTTACTGTAATCGCCTGATTATGCGAGATTAACTTTGGTAAGAGTGCTGTATATGATTATTTTACTGATTAATTAAATTAGATAATTACTATTTATTTACATAATTTTCTTTTCAACTGCTCTCACTTAGTTTAGTTTATTTAATTAACAACATAAATTCCCAAAGATTAGATATAATTTAAATAAATATTCGCCACAAATCATTGAGCTTATGTCAAATATAGATGCTCATTTTCACCAACTCTTTCAACCAAAAACCCCAGCTAATAAATTAGATGAAAAGACCGCGCTATTAGCCAATCGTCTAACTCCCACTGATGAGCAAATTCGAGATTGGCTGCAATCACCAGAAATAAAACAGTGGCTTACAAAGCAAACTATGGGAATTACGAATACTCTCAAGATAGAGATGGTTAACACTATCATCAAAAATATTCTTGATAAACCAGATAAAGATTGTCGAGTGCAATACAGTGGTGCAGCGATTGGGATTGATGTCTTACGGTGGCAACTTTGGGCATCTTATAAATTGCCTTACGCTAGCACTATTAAAGCTCCAGATTGTCCCTATACGCTCAAAAAGCATCTAGAAGGAGAGGCTAAGAAACCTGCTTGACCAAGAACAGGGTGTAGGGGATAGGGTGTAGGGTGTAGGGAAGAGAAAAGAATCGTGTTTTTTGGTACACTCTACCCCCGAAACTAGTGGGGTACAAGCCCCCACTGATTTTTCAAATCAGTGGTCTTAAATCAGTGGTGGGTTCAAGCCCCCACTGATTTATTCCCTACACCCTACCCCCTGCACCCCACACCCTTCTTTTTGACTGATTTGGAGGAGTTTAAAATTATGGATAAATCCTGCACTACAGGAACAGTAAAGGACTGTTTGTAAAAAAGTATGGATGGCGTAGACAGTCGGGATTGAAAAGGATTTCCCAATAAATGAGCAAACATGGCGATCGCAATTGTGCGTCACCGACAGCGAAGCTAAGCCGAGTCTTCTCACAAGGGGAGCCACTGCGGTCTTGGGGTCTCCCCAAGTGGAGCAAGTGGCGTGAGACGCAATCATGCGAACGAGCGTCACAGCCCGCCGTAGGCATCGCTTTATTTTTAACTAATCTTTGGTGGTCTACCATTTGTACACCACCATAGCCCATGTTTGTCAATCACACATTTTTGAATATACTTTTTTCGGCGAATATCAATTGCTACAGCGAAACCATATTTAAACTTATTTTCAATTACTAATAATTCATCGCTAATTGTGTAAAAATCAAAGTGTACACCTATACAATAAGGCAGTTTTTCTGCTTCTGCCCAACCATACTTTTTCATTTCCTTAGCAAATGTTTTTTCATCATAGTTATGTGGTAAATGTAAATTAACAACCGCTCTGTTATCATTAATTTCTAATGGTATATACCACGCTTCACAAGCACCTCTACAGTAGTGACAATTTGGGCATTTTTTCCAGAGTTGTAAGCCATATTTGTTTTGTTCATTAAACCCTGAACACGCTAATCCCAGCGGACACTCTTTGTAATCTTCTGGTGTTAGTTCACGCATAAAAATATGAGCAAAAAGCGTAGTAAAACCGAGTTAGGCTGTTGGCTATTCCTAGATTGTAAAATACTAACTGGTAAACCTCCACAGATTTGTCCTAATTATAAATCTTGTAAATATAATGCCCTATATACTCAAAATAGATGGTGTTTTCTTGCTGATCAAATGTGGCTTCCAGAAACCAGTCAGTTATTTAAAGTGCCTACGCTAGAAGTTGATCAATGGGTAGAAAATGAAGCAAGAGAAGCAGGATGGAGTCCGGCGATTGATATTTTTTACAGTTACCATTTCTACTACGCGCCAGTTCAGTACTATGCCGAAAAGTGATTAATCCTTACTGCGCTACATAATACCGCCCATCTTTTGAGTTATACTCCCAACCCAGTCCGCTAGGGTCTTTTGATTTGCTCCAGCTAATAAATTCACCTTCACTTCTGGCATTACTTCGTGCCTTCTTCAAGGTTTCGATATCTACGTTAAACCTAAAAGCTAAGTCTTCTTCAGTATACGTTAGTTGTCGCCTGGGCAATACTTGTGAGGCTCGCCCTTACACCGAGTTGATTGACCAAGAACAGGGTGTAGGGGATAGGGTGTAGGGTGTAGGGAAGAGAAAAGAATCGTGTTTTTTGGTACACTCTACCCCCGAAACTAGTGGGGTACAAGCCCCCACTGATTTTTCAAATCAGTGGTCTTAAATCAGTGGTGGGTTCAAGTCCCCACTGATTTATTCCCTACACCCTACCCCCTGCACCCCACACCCTTCTTTTTGACTTCTGACCCGTGCCAAGAAGCTAGCCATTGTCGTCGGAGCTAAAAAGCGATATCTCTGGCTGTGCGTTCTACTGATGATGGGCAGCGTTACACAAGATTACAGCAGAGATTGGTTCAGGTAGCAATTAACTAAACCCAAGGGCGAGAGCCATTTCTGTGAAGCTCCACAGCAGTATCAAAAGCATAGAATTTTTGTGGGCATGATAAAGCTTCTGGAAAGTCTTTCTTAATACTTGGATTAACTCTCAAATGAGAATCACGAATTAGAGATAATCGCTGCCAATAATAATGAATTAATTCCGGTCGAGAAAATTCAACTTCTTTCATAAACGGGGGTTTACAATCTCAAAATATTTATCTAGCTTGGGAAAGTGCTTTGGGCAAAGGTAGAGGTTCATATATGCAAGGCTATCTATCGATTAAACGTGAAAATAAATATCCTCATGGACGTATTTACAATCTTGAAGAAGATGACATTATGATTACCTCTAACTACGAAGAAGATTCCGAATACTATACCATTTCGGTGGCTAACTATACTCCATTACCTGTTAAAGTTACAGTACATGAATCTCGGCTTATTACAACCAAGCTAGGCGATTCAATTCAAGGAAAAACAGTGATCCTTCCTGCTTATACAACTAGCAAAGATGCCGTTTCCCTATTATTGAATAGTCCAATCCATGTAAAATTTCATATACGCATTGAAAAAGGTTTTTTGGGATTCACTAAGTATCGGACAGCAAACTTGGAATATCAAGAGTCCGCCGAAAATGAAATTTCTTTTCCACAAGCACCGTTCAATAGTAATGAGTGGAGAATTGCCTGGGTAAATTCGTGACAAAGTACAATAATACTAACTTACAGGATAATATAACCCCGTATTTTTATTAAATTCCCACCCCATACCCGCTCTATCCTTGCCCTTACACCATGCCACAAAAAGCGGTGGGTGCAGCTTAGTTCGCTGTTCGCGTATAGTTTCTACACTAACACCAAGTCTTGTAGCCAAACCTTCTTCGGTTAGCGGTTGGATTCTCTGAGTAGAGCGTTGATAATACGAATTGTTGTACGATTTCTTGGGTTGCTTGAGTTGGTTATTAAGATAATCTTGAATCTTCAGAATCGCTTCGGTCAATTGTTTGATTCGAGATGCCATCCCCTCAATTTTTTGTTCTAAATCAGCGAGATTAGGGATTGCTCCAGTTTCATTGCTATTAGATTCACCTAACAACTGTGACTCGATTTGATTAAGTCGTTCGCAAATATCCAATATCGTTTGATTCTCCTCTTTGGCGCTATTATTATTACTAGCAACCAAGTACTCCTCAACTTTTGCCTTAATCTTAGAGTCCAGGCGTTTCTCTAAATCATTGCTGACAATTTTATCAAGATCATCTAAAGAACCATTTAGGTAGCGCTTGATAAATTGGGTGAGCGTGGTTGTTGCCGTCGTGCCTTCAGAATTGCAACGGGCAATAAACTGCTCCCACATCTTTTGGTCACAGTTAAAAGATGCCAGCTTTTTTCTACGCCCTGTATTGCTCATGCCTACGTATCATCTAGGTAAACTGGGACTGTCAGCACTTATTTAATCGTGTAATTTATCATGACAGTTACCTTGATGTTATCATCGTCAGCACATTCAAAGAGCGATGACAGTTTCTAGTGTCAAAATCCCTCTAGGCTTATTTACAATCAACTGCATGATATCGAACCACAGCGACCCCATCAAAGTTTCAGGTAGTTCCTCTCCCACATGAACGGGAATAATAAACTCTTTGCTGTCAATAATTACTTTCCCTTCGTATAAGTCAAAATACTCTACCCCTTGAGCAGTCTGCATCTCAATTTGAGGTAGAATTATCGACCACTCCAGAGCTTCCAGGTCTTGAGAATTAATTGACAACCACCCAGAGGTAAAACCTGTATCAAACAGCGATTCTACTTCAAATTGTTCTCCATTGACAGAGACTAGTTTTATTTCAAAGAACAACTCTCCATTGTCACCAAACCTACCACCAATCATATTGTGCCGCAGGCCCCAGTTTCGTTTAAGCGAAAAATAGTAAGTTTGGCATTTGGATTAGTATACTGTAGGCGAACTTGTTCTAGCAAACCTTCTAATTTCGGGTCAACAAGGTAGTTTTCGCTATCTGCATCAATGGCGATTAACCAGTTGTAATGGTTTTCGATTAATTGGGGACGAATCCGTTCAAAGATTGCCCGACACCGCGCACCCAGTTGATGACGCTCTACTTTGCGGCGTTGTAATTCTTCGGGTGTTGCCATCGTCTGCGGCAATATTCGACTTCGGCTTGCTTTTGATAACTGAGTCATATTGAATTGAAGTAATTGGCAGCAGTATTTTAATTATTGCGTACCATGCATCGGCGATAATGATTTACTATCACTCACGCAGTGCCAGGGTGTGAAAATCGACCGTCATGGAAAGGCAAAGGTTCTGACGCCGGAAGAAATCCAGCGCTTGTTTACCGATGGATTGACCACAGTCCGAGATAGAACTTTAATAGCCGTAATGCTGTACACGGGCTGCCGAGTTAATGAAGCCGTCACCCTGAAAATTAAAGATGTTTATAACAGCAGGGGACGGATCAGAGCAGAGCTGATCATCCGCAAAGGGAACAGTAAGGGGAAACTGGCTACCCGCAGCATTCCGATTTTGGAAGAATTAAGGCACTTTCTAGAACAGTACAGACCTGCACCGTCAAATGAAGGGTTTTTGTTTCCCGGTCGATGGGGGCGTAATCACTTGCACTCAGAATATGCAAGCCTGATCTTTCGAGAAGCCTGCGAACGTGTGGACATCGAAGGAGCAAGCACTCACAGTTGCCGGAGAACAGCACTGACACTGATGAGCAATGCCGGAATCCCATTGAGAGTTATTCAAGAAATCAGCGGACATCGCAGCTTGGAGCAGCTGCAAAATTATTTGGAGGTAGAACCCGATCAAGTACGGGGTGCGATCGCGGCGTTGTCGATGTTAGCACCGCCATCAACTAGTGGTAATAATCTTGACAAAAAAATTGAGGATAACACGAAGTTATCGGCTGAGTGATAGATCAGGAAATACACTTTAGTTGATCTAGACAGAATAATTCACTAATAAAGTGTGAAGTGATTTTTCCCAAAAAGCCATTTACAATTCCATTGGCAGCACTGTTTCGTCGAGCCACTGATAAAATTGAGGCACGGATTGCTCCAGCTTACGCAACTCACTCGCTGCAATGGCGTAACCGCCTGCCGTAGGCATCGCCCCCCTTTGTCCGAGAACTACCCCGCAAACATGGGAAGCGATCGCCTTTGAAGATACAGCAGAAATTAAATTTCCGCAGCTACCTTGTCTAGTCGGTCATTAGTGTCCTTTGCAAATCGCTCTCTAGTAATGCAGGTATGCCTAACAGTTCCAAAGTGGCGATCACTAAGTAGTGCATTCAAGCTCGATAAAACGTAACATTTTCTCTTCAAACTCCGTCAAATAAGGGCGCTTCAGTTCCCCCAGATGTTTCAGAACAGCTAAAGCCGCTTCTTCTAGGTTGTCACTATCGCGCAGTTTGTTGATACGGATGCTAAGTGATTGCATATCGTGGCATTCTGAATCGGTGTAGTTCAGTGATTTCAATTGGTCTATCCTCACGGTGTATTCTCCATTCCACATTCTCAGGGTACAGCTAAAGTCATTGACTGCACTGACAATCGCCCAACACCCACCCTTGCCCCTCAGTTCAGGATTATCTTTAACAATAATCTGGCACACTTCGCCAATTTGGTAGGTGTTGGGTACTTGGGTGCGCTCCATGATTCTTTGCACCACATCTTTGACAACCCTACTAGTTGGAATTTTTCCGCCAGCTTCTTGGACTGCGGCTTGCCACTAGGGTGTGAACTTTGTACCATTTTAGGTGTTCAAAATTCATACAAAATATATGCCAGTAATTCTAATCAAGCGGACTACGAACAGCCTTACCACCCCGGTTAAGAACATGGGTATAAATCATCGTCGTTTTTACATCCTTGTGTCCCAATAATTCCTGTACCGTGCGGATGTCATAGCCGTTTTGTAATAAATGGGTAGCAAAACTGTGACGAAACGTATGACAACCCACCTTTTTTTGAATACCCGCTTGACGAACCGCCTGTTTTAACGCTTTTTGCAAACTACTCAAAAAAGAAGTTTTCCGTATATTCAGACAGAAGTTCGTTGTAATGCTTGATATATTAGGGTTAAGAAAAAGATTATACGGAAACTTTCCGTATAATAAATAGTTATGCGTCACGTGAAAAGAGGCGGTAAATGGTAAATTTTGATATTATAGATAAATCTAATAATAAGAACGTTGCTTTTTTGCATTCGATAGATAGTTACGAAGAACTAACGAAAATGAATGTGATACATGAAATCAGAAATAGAAACCACGCATAACAACCCGGTTGGAGCGGACTGACAAAGTTAGTCGGTTTGTGTCAGAGGTTATCGACAGCCGCTCAACCGGAACGTTATGCAGCATAAGTCATAGGTCAACTGCCCTCTGAGATTCAATTCATTCATCAATGAACGTGGTCAAAATAGTATGCTGTATTCGTATTTCGGCTAAACGATCAGCTTGATTTGTTCGCACCCCAATCGTGAATTCGCCCACTAACGAATAGTAGGCTAAACGAGCACGAACCAAAGCTTCAGGTTCAGAGAAACCAATTTCAAGAAATAATTTTTTGGTGTAGTCGAGCCTTTGCTGATCGACTTTTGCAAGCACTGCTGCAACTTTCGGATCATTCGTTGCCCAAGCCCGAATCGCATTCTCAATACTGCCGTCTGCAAGTCCCGGAGCCAGACCATCATCCGCGATCGCAAGTTCCAGCAATCGCAATAGCTTCGTCTTTGGATCAGCGCCAAGTTGATTGACTTGCTCAATAACACTGTTGGTATCAATCTCTACCCATTCTGCCAAAATCGCATTTAATAAATCATTCCGATCCTTGAAGTGCCAGTAGAAACTTCCTTTGGTCACGTTCATCCGTTTCGCTAACGGTTCTACCCGGACAGCCTCCACCCCACTCTCTGCCAACACATCTAACCCAGTCTTGATCCAATCTTGCCGACCAAGCTTGGGTTCTAGCGTTTTTTGTCTAACCATACGTCATCGTATTGACATTCTCCAGAATTCTAGCTTAGAATCGCTGCATACGGTGGCGTATGGAAAATAAAAACTCATTGCTTAACGGTCTTCACTTTTTAAGGTAGGTGTGTCGTGTTAAGAATTGCTGGACGATGCTGGATAGCGATCTCAATCATTCATGTGGCAATTGGACTAGCTGTATATTTTCCACAGTGGCAGGCGATCGCTCAAGCAGGTTGGTTTAACGTAGTGGCTCCCGATCCATTAGCCCCCATTTTTGAACGAGAAGACGCAATTTGGTTCATGACGATTACGCCATTTCTCTCGATTTTGGGTCAGTTATGCTTGTGGGCCGATCAGCAGAAACTCACCTTGCCTATTTCAGTGAGTGGAATCCTACTTGCGTCCTCAATTACAGGAATTTTTTTCATCCCAATATCGGGATTTTGGTTGGTATTAATTCCAAGTGCAATGATGCTTTACTCGTCGAAGACAGCAAAGTTCAGCACTAATAATATTTGGGAAGATTGAACATGAATAGTTTGGATGTAATACAACTCCTGAAACTGCATAACAAGTCTATGAAGCGGACGGGCGAGAGATATTGGGGATGATGCGTGGGTTGTCAGCCGCCGCTTATCTTAGTCGTTAGCCAGCAATCACATACAGTAGTCTAGAGGGAGTTACGTCACGTACCAGGGGTTAGCGGAGGTTTTCATGATTTTAATTAATTGGAAAATTAAGTGTCTTTTCATTAAGCGATGATTTTAAGTATTTCTTTATGTACACTGTTCCTGTGGCTTTAGGCTTGTAATTGGTCGAACTTGTCCTTCACTGGTGGGCAGAATTTGTGTCCCATCTTCATTATTGGGGGAGGTAGACGAAAGATTAGATGAGGGTCTAATCATCTCTACTCCTTACTAAGTCTGTATCCTAGCCGCATAAGCCTCTTGATGCTCCCGCTTCTATTGGCGCTGCCGTTGTCGATACTCCAGTACCTTCTGTGCAAACAATATATCCTCAGTATTCAACCGATAGCACCGAACCCATTGCCCATTCTCAACGGGACGACGAAAGTCGGTAGATAATCCAAGTTGCTCTAAATACTGTCCCAAAATTCACCACTAATGAATCTTTCTAAAGAAATTAGCTAAAACGACTAAACTAAAATTTGATTAAACATATTCTGTTTATAAATTTATTAAACCTATGAACACAGGCAAAAATCGACAGTTTCGCTTGGCATCACGTCCAGTTGGCGATATTACAGCTAGTAATTTTGAATACCGAGAAGAACCGATTCCTCAGCCTAGCGATGGTGAAGTTTTGGTACGTACTATCTATCTTTCCCTAGATCCTACCAATCGCATTTGGATGAGCGATCGCCCACAATATATGCCGCCAGTTGAAATTGGGCAAGTCATGCGCGGTGTTGTAATTGGCGTAGTGGAAGAGTCAAAAAATCCCGATTTTCAGAAAGGGGATTTAGTTTCTGGGGTACTTGGTTGGCAAGATTATGCTCTGGCTTTGGGTAACACTGGTTTAGGTATTAGCAAACTACCATCACCTTTACCCTGTCCACTCTCTGCATTTGTCGGGCCTTTAGGTGCTACAGGTTTTACAGCATATTTTGGACTTTTAGATATCGGACAACCCAAATCTGGTGAGACTATAGTTGTATCAGCCGCAGCCGGAGCCGTTGGTTCTGTCGTGGGACAAATTGCCAAAATTAAGGGTTGTCGTGTAGTTGGGATAACTGGCAGTAATGAAAAATGCTGTTGGCTTATAGAAGAACTCGGCTTTGATGACGCTATCAACTATAAAACAGCAGATTTGGAAACAGCATTAGCTAAATCATGTCCTAATGGCATTGATGTCTATTTTGATAATGTCGGCGGTGCAATTTTGGATGCTGTGCTAACCAAAATTAATTTGCACGCACGTATTCCTCTGTGTGGTTTAATTTCAACTTATAATGCCACTGAGCCTGTACCTGGGCCTTACAACTATAGCCAAATTCTCATGCAGCGAGCGCGAGTACAAGGGTTTATTATTCTGGATTATTCTTCAAGATTTGGCGAAGCAATCAAGGATATTGGGCAATGGGTTAACGAAGGAAAAATTAAATATGCATTAGAGATTGTTGAAGGTTTAGAAAATGCACCATCGGCTATTCTTAAACTATTTAATGGTAACAAAATAGGAAAACTAGCTGTTAAAGTTTCAGAAGAACCTATTTAAGTGGTTGATAAATTTTCCTATATTTTTATACCGTTTCTTTGCACGGCAGTTACTACCCTACCCTACGGGTTCTGCCAAGGAGTACGATAAGCTGCACAGAGCGGGTGTGTCTTAGCTCGACTTAAGCGGCATAAACAGCAATCAGTAGAACTGCGTGAATATTTGTAGTTAAGATGAGGCAGAATGCAGGATGGGAAGAGGGTTTTAGCCTTGTTTATCTTTCTTAAGATGATTGTGTTTTTTCCCACCAACTAATTTAGCGTAAGTGCGTTAATCCCAGCGTCGCCCAATGGACTCGACCCAATCGCACACCACAGCCCTACAACCGTCCTCAAAGTCAACAGCCACCTGCCACTGCCCCAAATATCCATTCCAAAACGGCTCACCCTCAGCAATCCCAACAGCCTCACCGATTTTGGAGACTAGTTGATGGTAGAAGCTCCCAGCATTCTCTAACCCCTGCTGTAATCACAACTTTAGCCCTTTCCAGCCCCCGACAGCCTCATCTCATGTTTGGGAGGTATCGTGAGTGTCACAGACTTAGGTTTGTATTAAGGCATCCGGTTAGCACCTACTCAGGTATTCGACCACCTGAGAGCGTTTGACGGGTTACTTCATTCCGAATAACAATACACTGATACCTGATACCTTTAGAGTGACACTATTCACAAGGTTTGTTGGGGGTGCTTATTGGTCGAAGAGATACTCGCCAATCCCTAATCCTTTTGCCTTTCGGCACAGCGTATCAGCCTTATTGCGCTGTTTATAATTATCGATGATTCAAGCGTGTCTTTCTTTCGTACTCATGGATATCTTGCTTGGCGATTACCAGGTTTAGGCTCCCAGTAAGAGCGCCGTTCATTCCCGCTTTACCGATTGATGGCTAGTCTCTACAGTAGGGAAAGGGCTTTCACCTCAGCACTTGAAGGGTAGGATTCACACCTACAAGGTTATTCAGTTCTCTAGGCTTGAACCTAGGGGTTAATCCACATATATCCTTTTGGATACTTGTTTCTAACCAACGAATCGCACAACTCTATATTATTAGTGACTGACACCAACTACCTTTGAAATAGTTCATCCCGCTTGAGCCACTGACTGAAGATACAATCTCGCTCATTGGCAGGTGGGACAAATTCATAAACGCATTCCCTGTTTTCCCTAGAACCAAGCCGAGCCACATAAGCTAATCTCAGCCCAATCTTCGCCAATAACTTTTGTGCGATCACAATAGGTGTCAGCTTCTCCGATACAGAAACATTCAAATGGTTCTTGAGAGTACGCCGATGTTTGAGGGCCAATGCTTTTAATTCCTGTAACTCCTCATCACCACCACGCAACTTTACTTTAGGAGTCAGCAAATGTGAAAGTTATGCTAATTAAGCATTATACTCTTTTTTGTCCTACATTTTTGTTTAAGTCCCGTTAGCTGAGACACACTGATTACCTTTGCTGGCATTGACTTTGCCCCAACAAACTATCCATAAATCACTGTCTCACTTTACCCACCAGACAAGTTTGCTGGCTCAGGCTGTTCAAAAGCGTCTTTCTCTGATGAGATTGCAGCTTTCGCAGGCTTGGTTCCTGGCATAATCGCAAAGTCTGGGGTGAACTGGACTAAGACGCTCCGGAGTTGCTCGAAGACGTTGCGATCGCCCTCTAGCTTCGCCTTAAGGGCGACAATCAGATCCTCGAACGTGCTTAACCCAGCCATCACAGACTCCAGGTCGCTGCGGTTAATCGTAATCGTGAGATCTGGGTTTTCTGCCTCGAACCCCTTGATGTTAGTGAGCGTCGAGTTGCTCATTTCCACTACAAATTTTTCGCCGTTGTCGGGTGTAAATAAATTGATCGTAAATCTCATGCCTTCGGCTTTCTGACTATCCGTGCGAATGCTCATGAAGTCAAGCAAGAGTTCGGTGGACATGGCGCGGACTGTGTCCGGGCTGACCGTCTGTGCCGTGACACCACTGGGGAAGCCATTACGCAGTTCGTAGGCGGCTGAAAGGAAACTGTTACGGACACTGGGGCTTTCTTTCTGATAACCGATCTGTTCAAACACATCTGCCAAAAGGTCTTTTGCTTCCTGGTTATGAGGTTCGGCATAGACCAGCTTGTTGAGGATCTCCATCGCTTCGCGGTATTTGCCCTGATCGTGCAACTCCTTGCTTTTTGCCATAATCTTCTGTGCCCCCCCCATCATCTCGATGTAGAGCGGAGCAGATTCGCTCGGCGAAAGTGGAACTAAGGTTGCCGGATTGGCATCCCAGTAACCAAGGTAGCGGTTGATGACAGCCCGACTATTGTGTTCCTCGGAGCCGTGGTAACTGTGGGCAGCCCACTGTTGCTGCAAACTTAGGGGAAGCTTGTAAACATTATGGATCTCATTGATAGTCACGCCCTGGTTCGCCTGGTGCAGCACTTCGCTATTGAGATGGGCATAAGTATCCCTCTGAACACGCATGACCTCTTGAATCCGGTCATTTCCCCAACGGGGCCAGCTATGGGAGGCAAACATCACCTCCGCTTCCTGTCCAAAGAGATAAAGGGCTTCATTAATTTTCTTCGACCACTCCAGCGCATCTCGAACCAATGCACCCCGGAGTGTGTAGATGTTATGAATCGTACCGCAAATATTTTCTGCTGCCCAGAACGCCCTCCAGTCAGGGAAATAGGTGTTCATCTCGGCAGGAGCTTCGGTGCCTGGAGTGTTCTGAAACAACATTCTGACCCCATCAATGGTCAATTCCTCAATATCCTGCTCTATGTAACGGGTGGGTTCAATCAGTCCAACTCTGCCCGCTGCTGTGTTCTTGCCGATCGACTGATCGACATGACCAAACGGACTGCGTGGCAATAGCAAACCGTACTGAAAGAAGGCTCGACGGGTCATGGCAGTCCCCGAATACACGTTCTCCGCGATAGCATATTCCATGAAGCCAACCGGGGCGATAATCTGCACTCCTCCGTTCTTCACATCCGCCTCATCCACGACACCGCGTACACCGCCGTAGTGATCAACATGGGAGTGAGAATACACAACGGCGACCACAGGGCGCTGACCGAGGTACTCATTGACTAGTTCTAGTGCTGCTCTTGAAGTTTCCTTACATGTCAACACGTCGAACAGAATCCAACCCGTATCGCCCCTGATAATCGTCATGTTGGCTAGGTCAAAACCGCGTACCTGGTAAATCTTATCGGGTAGGACTTCATACAGCCCGTAAGCCATATTAAGAATAGCCTGACGCTGTAATGAGGGGTGAATGCTGTCGAACACACTATCAAAGCTCTGCAACAGGAACTCATAGCTGCCCATGTCCCAGGCGACATTGCCTGCTTCCGCAATAATTTGCTTGTAAGGGGGTGCGGCGATAAAGCCTTTTTGCGCTTCTTCAAAATCGCGTTTATCCTCGAATGGCAGGCTCTTGCGTAAACTGTTCTGTAATTCAATCGTGAATGAGGATGACAGCTTACCTTTCGCATCAAAGTGTCCATGATTTATGGCTTTGGAACCCAAAGTATTCGATTTTTCAATGCTCATTTAACTTTCTCCAAGATTCAGCAAGAGAACACGGTAGAAACCAAAACCAAGTCCTCAGCATGATTTTATACTTTAGTCGGTTGTAGTGAACACAACGCCGTTGTGTGTAGATTGTTGTAGCGCAAGCCATTGGCAGCTAATGCGTCTAGGTTGGGTGTTTTGATGGGACTTCCATAGTTACCAAATTGTCCAAAATCCGTATCATCGAAAACGATAAATAGCACGTTTGGCGTGTCTTCTCTGGCTCGCAAAGGTTCTGACTAAGCCGGACTAGAGCGATCAACTGTCCGTCCGATCACACCAGGGAAAGTGTTTCCGGGTTTATATTCATACACAGACATAGAACTAAACTCCTGAGAATATTGCAACACCTAAAAATTCAAGGATTTAATTACCACACCAACAAAACTAACTAAGCCAATCACTAGCAAAGCCACTCCAACAATTTCCGCACTGTGAGAGGTTTCGTAAGTATAGCGATCGCTTTGAAATTGTTGGAGTAGTTGACGATGTTCCCTCAACCCTAAAGCCATCCCCAACATTCCCGTGCCAATAAAAGACAGCCCCACAATGACTGAAAATCTCACTGGGTTAAGTTTATGACTCAGGTGAGTATTTTCAATCGCTCTCACGATGGTGGGGATACCAAAGCCGAAACCAATCAACGAGAGACAGGTACGTATCCAAGCCATTAAGGTGCGATCTGCTGCCGCTCGACTGCGGTATTTAGCCAGTTCGGTACGATCTGCTGCTAAATCATTGGTAGAAGGCTGCTTGGGTATTTCTGGGTTGACGGATGGCTGACTCATAAGGGGTTTCCGGCTAATCTGCGTTTATTCCAGATGGAGTAGGGAAAACCTATAAAGGCTCCCAAAATTAAGTAAGCCACCAGCGTCGGAATCACCTGCTGCTGTACATGATTCAAAATAGCGATAAACAAAGCTAAACCAAAATTGCGAGCAATACAGAAAATCGCCAAGATAGATCGGGTATCATCATCGAGTCTGCCTAAAGTGTGTCCAATTCCTAGAGAGGCAATCACCATAATTGCGATCACTACGAGTGGTAATCCCCAAACCTGGAAAAACAGTGGTAGCCCTAAGATGCACGCTAAAATAACCAGCCCCAAAAAGAGACTATCAGCAATAAAACTTAAGGGTTGGGCGATCTTTTGAGCAAATGTAGGAGCGAACTTTTGCATTAAAAGACCGAGACTGATAGGCAATATCTGCACCATAATGACTTGCCGGGCAACTTCTAAAATTGCCACTTTTTGTAAAATATTGTCAAATAAGGTGGCGAAAATCGTCAAGGTGAGGGGAGTAACAAAAACCGCAAGTATTGCGAGGGTAAGCTGAAGACTCGCTGCATAGCCTAAGCTACCTCCAGCCCTTTGCGCTCGCTTTGTACTTAGAGGCGCACCTGGAGAAGCTGCCAATAAAGCTAATCCCATCATCACTTCTGGCGGTAAGTTAAACAGTTTTAGCAGAAGAATAACTACTAGAGGAACAAGCAGCGACACGGCTAGAAACGCACGGAATACTAAAGCAAGTTTTCGCCAGAAAGAGAGCATCTTTTCAAAACAGAGGTTGCTCCCTATGGCTAACATCAGAGAAAAAATAGTGATTTTAACAAGAATCAGTAGTAGAGGATGGTGCATGGTTTTCAAATGGTTGACACTGAATCTGGTCAAAAGCAGTTGGTAGGTGAGTGATCGCTTCCTAAGCCAACCTCATCATTTGATTATTATTCTCATTAAGAACCTGCAAAATAAGCTAATTAGCATTTAAATTGCAACGTAGTCACTATTTGCTTTATTTTCTGTCTGACGATGCCACTTAATGACTAACTAGCTCGCCCTGATTCAATACTTTATTTAGTAAAGATTTCAATTCATCTACTGATAGGAATAGTCTTTGGAATTTGATATCAATACATAAATGACTTGTGTATGTAATACTGTATTACTGGTGTGACACCGACGAATGACACCGACGAATCACACCGCCACTAACCAATCACAGGCAACTGATTTACAACCCGTCGCAAAGTTAACGGCGACTTGCCAGCAACCTTGATACTGGTTCCACACTGGCTCTCCATCAGCAATACCAACAGCCTTGCCAAGCTTAGTAACTAACTCTTGGTAAAACCGACCAGCACCCTCCAAGCCTTGCTGTACCCTCACCTGTAAACCTTTCCACCTAGTAGCAGCATCACTGACCACCGCCTCATCTAAAGTTTGGGGGATATCTTGTGGTGTCGTGTCAATGACTTGAGTATGCATATCTATAATTATTAGTGGTGACTGACACCAAATCAGAATTTACACTTTGACGAGCTGTTTCATCCCGACTTAACCACCGTTCAAAAATCAAATTGCGCTCATCCTTGGGTGGCACAAACTCATAAACGCATTCCCGATTCTCCTTAGAACCAAGCCGAGCCACATACTTTAATTTCAGCCCTATCTTAGCAAGTAGTTTTTGTGCGATCGCCACCGGAGTCAGCTTCTCTGATACAGAGACATTCAAGTGATTCTTGAGAACATACCGATGTTTGAGGGCCAGCGCTTTCAACTCCTGCATCGCCTCGTCAGACCCTCGTAAGCGTTCCCCAGGCGTGAGAAACTGCAACAAGTTTAGTCTCTCCAACAATAAGACAGCAGTTAATAGCTGCCCCTTGTTAAAATCCGGCTTCCAGATAGCATTATTCCCGGCTTCGGCTTGTGCCTTTGCTCGTTTAGCATCACGATTTGTAAGATACTCTCGCCCCAGTGTCAGATAATAGTGCATTCGCAGTTGAGGATACCAGCCATCGTCATCCTTCTCTACCAAATTAGGAGTCACATCAATTTCATAGCGGCGGGATAACTCGGCTTTGCGCTGCTGGTGTCGTTCAGTTTTGGTTTTGGCACGTTTATCTTGCAGTTTCTTCAATTCAATTTGGGAAAGTTCATTAGCAGAGGCGATCGCCTGACACTCGGCAGTATACAATTGTTCGGATGCAGCCTTAACTTCTTCCAAAACTTCCTTGCTTTCATCCTCATCGATATCATCCGCATCAATAATTGTGTAGCCATCCACTACCAACCCAGCAAGCACAGATTCTTCATACCGTTTCATTTCAACGTTAATCACACATCCGCGTTTACCCCAAGTCTGTAACGATTCTGGCTGAAAATTCTGGTCAATATAACTCAAATCCGCATTGTCCGCTGCGGACAATAAGGCAATATTCGCTCGTGTTGCTGTATGTTGACTGCCTAAAAGCGCGCCCATCGATGTAGAACCATTACCAACAGTTCCCATACCCCGCTTTCTTACCCAAATGTGACGGTCAACTGTCTCACGTAACCTTGCCAACATCTGACGCACAGAGTTAACCGGTTGCACTCCCTGAAATATTCCCCAAACAGCAGTGAAATGTCCTTTGATATCAATTGATACACCAGTTTCTAAACTTGGGGAAGCTATCACTAGGTCGTACTGGGTCAGAATCTCCTTGAGATGAGCGATACAGCCGAAAGCTGGGTGCGAGGGGTCAGCCACAGATTCACTGTCAATTCGCAGTATTTGCAGATGGGGAAATTTCCGCCGAAACCGTTCTTCTAGTGCTTGTGTTCCCCATTTAGATTTGACTTTCTGGGCAGAACAGCACAATAAATGATGTCCTCTACTGGCTATTGCTTTGTCTAATGCTGCAATTAAATCTTTGGGATTTTTGCCACCGTAGTTGTAACAATTACCAGCATTGTGACGATAGTTGTTGACGATCACGAACGGATTAACCCGATATTCACCAGCTAAGGAAAGGACATACTTGACATCACTATCTGAAACATCGGCGCTAGACAGATAAATCTTTCCCTGACTGCTGCCCAAAACATTCTGTACCAGTTGTTTAAGGTTTTTGAGAACGGATACACGACGCTTGGCTACTTCAGTACCAGAGTTGAGTAAATGCCAGAAAACTTGATCGCACTCATCTACGATCACAATATCATTCGTCCAATCATTGGGATTAAATCGCGCCTGGCTTTCCTGATGCAGCGAATCAACACACACGCCGTAACCTAGCAAGTCGCCTGTTTCCGAAGTGTGTACTTCTGTAACATAGTTGACACCAAAGCGATTACACAATGCCTCGCCCAGTTGGATGCGATGGGTGAGGATTAACACCCGTCGCCCTTGTTCATGGGCTTTCGCCACTTCACCAAACAACCACTCGGTTTTACCCGAACCTTTGGGTGCTTTGAGGATAATCAGTTTTTCGCCTTCGGGAACAAACAACTGACCCAGGAATCTCTGATTGAGTGCGATCGCCGGCGGGTAAGTCAACAGGGTAAACAGCTTGATTTCCCATAGTTCCATTGCTTCGGCAGTGTTGTAGAGGGCATGAAAAGCGTCTTGTCCTTTGGCCACAATGAAGTCATCGATTCCTTTTTCTTGTCCAGCAGGTAGGTCAATCACCCGTAGGAAACAACCCTCGTTCATCAATAACTTCCCCATACGACTGATGGCGGTTCTGACACGCTGAACTGTCTGGGGGTTTGTGTCTTGGTCAAAGCAAATGTTAACTTGTCTACCTTTTGTGGCAAAGTGCTTGAGGTCTGGAATGAGAAAGGGTTTCCCGATGGCAGTACCGTACTCGTCTTGTGGTGTACGGTATCCAGCGTTCACACCGGGGATGGCGATCGCAGCGTAACCAGCTGTTAGTAATGCCCCCGCTTTCTTGACCCCTTCGACAATTGTGATTGGCACATTATGCCGCCAGACCCAGTGCCAGAAGCCGCCAGGGTGTTCTAAGTCTTCTTGGGTGATTGGGATACCGCAACGATTTGAAACTTTCACCCAAATGCGATTTGGTACTAAGAGGAAGAAAGCGCGTGTTTCTTCCCTGTATGGGTGTTCGTATTTGATGAATTTGTGAATCTTCTGGCGGTCACGTCGGGGGTGGTCGGGTTTGAAACAGCCCCACATCATTAGAACATAGTTGTTAAGTGGGTCAACGCCATTGCACCACCAGCCGCCTAGTTCTATGTGCTGGTATTTGTTCAAATCGCGATCGCGCAGTCGTCCATCATTACGACGGGAGATTTTGGAGCTGTAGAGCAGATATTCATAAGGTACGGTATCAGAGAGCGATCGCACATTCAGGGCAATAATTTCTTCGTCAACGCCACTACTGAGCCATTCAGTTAAATGTTTGGTTTGAGAATCGGTCTGTAAATTCATATCCTCTCCTTCAATAGACGCATGAAAATGGAGCGGCATTGCACCCATGCCGCCGATTCAAACTTTTTGCAATACTTGTGCTGGCTATGAAGTAGTTATAAAGGCAGCTACAGCGTTATCTACTGCCTCCGGTGTGCGGTCGAAATGTCAGATTAATCCGAGTGCCAACCAATTTGTTCGTCTTAGGAACTTGATGCAGATGAGTTGACTGGCAACCTAGATGCATCACAAGCAAGCTGCCGTGTTCCAGCCAGAAGTCCGTTGGTCTACCGCCGATGGGCTTGATTTGGAATTTGCGCGATGACCCTAAGCTCAAGGAAGCGATCGCCGGCTCCAATCCCATCGACACTTCATTGTCAGCGTGCCAGCCGATAGAGTCTTGACCACTACGGTATTGGTTGCCGATGACGATGCGGAACTTATAGCCTGTAAGGGCAGTGATAGAATCCCTTATGTTAGACAGTTCGTCTGTCCAACATAGGGGTTTGAGAAGGACACTCTTTGAATAGAGATAGTCACAGCCTTTATCACCGTAGATACATTCGAGGCGGGGAACAGGCATAGTTTTACCGACCATCCTGATATAATTTTGCTGCCACTCCAGTTTCAGACAGTGTTGATAGAGTTCATCTGCTTGCTGCCTTCCCAAGAAATCGGGATAGTAGGTGACGGGTAAAACTGAGGTTGATTGGGGAAATAAATCGAGTTGTTGCATGGTACTTTCTCCAGCTAAAACATATAGTGGTTAGTTTTGGTTGACTTTGAAAATCTCAACCAGAATACTCTCTGGGTACAAACCGACTTGTCCAAAGCGGGGGTCACGAATGTGTTCTACCTTTATCCCTTTCTTGCGGCATAATGCGCTGGCTTTCTTACCTTTGCCGCCGGCTTGTGCTAGAGATATCTCCAATCCCTGAAGTTTGGCGAAACCAACAATGCTGTACTTGTGTCCACATGGGGCGTTGAACCTGTCTTGCTCAACTTCAACGGCAGCAATTCTCACCAAGATTTCAGTCTGTTGCTGCTGTTGTTCTAATAAACGCTGTTCATGCAATGCCATATTTTGAGCAATGGCTGCGAGTAACTGTATTTGTGTCATTGCAGTTTCGGCAGGAGCGACGGGTTTAGTCCAGCCCGTGATATCTTGCATCCAAGCGCGAACACCAGCACTTTCAAACGCTTCGCAGGCGAGTCTTGCTTGGAGGCTACATCTTTTACCAGCTTCGTAACCGTAGTAATGGAGAATAGCAGCAACAGCTACATCAGGAATACCAGACTGCGACCAGTTTACAATCTCTACGCCTTCAAATCCTCTACGGATAAGCTTTTCAACCAATTTAGAGCGAGAATCATCTACGGCTGTTTTGAGGCTTCTGGCTAATCCAGTTGCATCAACATCAGCTAATCTTGCTGTTGCCCGAATACTGGCCTTACCCCGTCCTGAAGCGTCAACCGAAATTTCTTGTTTTATTTGTTCGATGATTTGTGCAATTTCGATAGAAGACATAATTTTGAGTTGTGTGATTGAAGATTAAGACTAGGGAATAATTTTCAAAGACAAAAAGAAATGTCGGAATAATATTTGGTGAATGCTCTTTCTTCGGTGAGTTTTCAAATCAAAAATTGATACTCTAGGAGCAAACACTTACCACACACAATCAATCAAACAAGCGATCGCATATTTTTTCCCTTGTGTGCGGTCGTTTTCACTTTTTGACCACCAGCCGTGGCTTTTGGATGATAAACTCCCTTGCGTGTTGTCGATTATGTTCAGCCAGAATATTGGCGGCATAGTCGAGAAAATGCTGTTCCAGGTCAGGGTTGAGTCTGCCACCTGTGAGTTGATCTAAAGTCTTCATCGCCTCGACTAAAGTTTGCAGTCGCTCCTCGACAGGAGGTAAAGCTGAGGCAGTGGAATGATTTGTGGTGATTGAAACACTTTGGTTTAATGAGAAACTCATGTTAACTCCTAATGATTTAAAAACTTCAGACATAGAACAATCACGCTAAAAAAGCACCCGTACCAAATCCCTTTGAGGTACAAAAGCTAATCGGTCATCCAGGGTAGTAACTTCTTCCAGTGCAGGGGGCATCCATTCAACGAAGTAGAACCAAGACCTGTTGAGCAGTTGAATCCCCAGAACTAGACGTTGCTTTGTCCAGTCGTTGTGAGAACGGAGCATGACGCGATCACCTAAAACGAAAGCGGGTTTTTCTAAGGCAGCGAGTTGCATTTCACCCGTGCCGATAATTTGATGTTCTGTGGTATGAATAATTTCACCAGTGCAAGCAATTGAATAAACCCAGCGGTCTTGCTTCCACTTGACACCGCAGCAGTAACCAAATGTTCTGGTAGCACATATGTAGACTCTCTCTAGTAAGTTGGCTTCAACAGGTGGAATGCAATAACCCCAAGGTGGTGAAAGATACCAGCACAAATACAGTGAATTGATTTGGTCAATCATGCGCGTCTCCCCAACAAATAATTAACGGCTTCTTTGTCAAGAGAGGCAATACGTTTTTTAAGATGTTGCGGTGGATTGTCAAAAAACTGTTTGAGATGCCATTTCCGAATTTGATAATATCTAACAGAATGTCTGCCAGTAGAAAGCCAACCACGCCTTACCCAACCAGAAACAGTAGTGGGATGAACACAAAGAATACGAGCAATTTCAGCAGCACTATAGTTATCAAGAAAGGGGCGTGTAGAGTAGCCTAATTCCCAAAGCTTGGTAGCAATAGCATCGGGAGTACGGAAATAGTCGTGTCTTTTGAGGATTGAGGCAATTTGTTTGGGCGTATAAAGTTCAGCTTTCGCCTCAAGGATTGTGAGTTCTGCTTCAGTCCATTTTGTAGTTTTGATTATCATCTCTAGCTCTCCAAAAATTGTGCAGATATAAAATTGGTGTTAGATTGATTTGGGATGATTCGGGCGCTAATGGATTGAAACTCTACTTGAAAAATATTCAAATCAGTCAGCATTTTCCCACTGTTATATAAGTCGGTGATATGTTGTCTGATGGCAAATTCATCAACTCCATCAGGAATATCTAAGTGGGCTTCACTGGTAATCTTTTCAACAACTGTAACGATGACTTTCATTTTGGTAATTCATACACGATTAATGGAGATTTACAGAAGTCAGAGATTAGAGTTATTCCTGACTTCTGCATTGAGGAAATGTCTTACACCACACCAGTTTTTGATGTTTGCAACTGTTGCATCCATGTCTTGACTACTGTTAACTCATCAGCACTATTGGCTACTGCATCAACAACTTGCTTTTGATAAGAAGATTGAGCATGATTAGGATGCTCACACTTATCAGATGCCCAAGCTAAACACATGGTTTTGATAAGTTCATCAATCTTTCCTTCAGGTAATGAGCTAGGAAGCTCAACGTCTTGAAATCGCAACCACTCTTTGACCAAATCAAGTGGATAATCAAGTAGAGTACGAATGTTTTTTACTCGCAAGTCTTGTGGGTGTACAGGTTGAGGAACTACGCTAAGCTTTGGTGGAGTTAGTGGAGATTCTGGGGTAGGGTTTGAAGTTCCGCTTAACAAAAATTGAATATCATGAAGGATACTTGCCCAATCAGCATTTTTATTCCATTCCCTCTTAATTTTGGTTTTGGTTGCAGCATCGTAAAGATTGCAAAAGACTGTATTTTCATCTCCAGCAGTAGCAGCAATAATCAGTGGTCTAGAAAAGTCTTGAACTAATGATGCTGCTAACAGAAAGCTTTTAGCGAAGTTGGTTTCTAGCCCAATTCTAATTACATAAAGTTCATCGGCATTGACAACAATATCGAGTTTCATATTGTCTTTACCTTTAAACTCCTTAATAGTCAATCGCAATTCTGATAAATACCCAGTTAATGCTCTTTGGGTCACTGGAATTTTCTTATCCTGTTCAATATTGAACTTGTACCAAACAAAAGATTCCCCATTTATTTCACCCTGATTGACATAGAGATAAATAGGTTCGGGTGGATTGCAAAGACCGAGTTTGATTTCAGTAGTCATGTTTCGTGTAATCTATGCAAGAATTAGTTTTATGTTGCGAAACAGTAATTTTGAGATATTGCAACCATTCGACCATCTGAATAGACGGTATTTATTCAGGTAGTTGTTTTCTGATTGACGTTAGTTAAAAACGCTCTATGACAGCCAGTAAAAAACCATGTCCAGTATTCTTTACCTGTACCTGTTTCTTATCAAGTAAATATTGAACAATGGTTTCTGAAAACTGAATCCGATGTAGTGGAATAGAACCACCAGAGTGACGCAGAGAACGCAATAGTCTAGCTGAAGTCCGCTCCACATAGTTATCAACTATCATTACCATTACTGAACCCTCCAGCTATTATTGATAACTGTTGTTGCAGCATTGCTATTTGACGTTGGTATAAGTCAATCTCAGTTGTAATTTGTGTGAACAATTCCTGTGGAGAGAGCGGCTGAATTTGATTCTCCTGAAGGTACGATATTTCATCAGAGTTCTTGTTAGGCATCAAAGCGTAACGCCAACCATCACCAAATTGTTCAGCCAATTCTGTACCAGTCGGGTAGTAGTAAAGTCCAAGAATCAAGCCCTGTTGTGTCCGTTGACCAAAAGTAAAACGAGGGTAGTCCCAGTGTTTGGGTATCGATATTGTGGGTTGCATATTTGTGATGAGTGAATGAAGGGATTACTAGGCAGAGGTGCAGAGAGGAAAGAATCTGTACAACACCTCTCCTCTGCCCCTCCGCTCCTCTACACCTCTGCCTTTCTACACTGCTACAGGCTCATACTCCCGTAGCCGCTGCCAGTCTTGAGCTGTTAACTGTTCAAAGGGGAGGTCTAACAATTGCTCACAGCCAGCCATCTCAGCACAGAGCAACTGCTGTAATTCACCTGAACTTAACTGTTCCAGTGGGCGGTATTGCAAGTATTCATTAGCCGTTTCAGCAGGAAATGACATGTCCACCATCGACAACCACCACACCGCTTTAAGTGCAGAATCACAGAGTATGCGCTGTTGGGTTTCGTCTTCTGAACGGATAAACCACCACTTACCGCTACTGCATCCCACTTCGCCCAACTTCACGTCATCGCGGTAAATCCCATCATCGAGCAGTTCCAAGCCGTATTGCTCACACTCGCTGAAAATTTGAGACATGATTTCATTCCCAGTACTGCAAGGTACGTCTGTAGCGTTCTGTTCTTGTACGGGTAACGTGCCATCTTTATAATGTATGCGAATGTAGCGATCGCAAAGCATGGGGGTAGCAGCACGATGGATTTCCACACCGTTCACCATTACTACCCATCGTTGCGTTACAAAGTCGGTATGGTCATGGGTGATTGCGGCTATCAACTTGTCACCGCAGTAGTATTCGTGATCGTAGAAAGATACTTCGACTGTTCTGAGTTCTTCTAGAGCAATCGCCTGGGCTTGGGCTATGGCTTTTTCATCAACCTTTTGAAGCTGGGCGGATTGGTGGGTGAAGATTGCGTTTACCCAGGTTTCAGCCGCTCTCTTGTCCCCGGTGGGTGTAACGCCGAGTTCTGCGGCAATTCTTTTGAGGCGCGGGAGTGTGTAACGGGAGAGGACTTGCTGTGTATACGTTGGATGCGTCATAATAAAGTTTCCTTGAATAAAAGGGCAAAGAGCGATCGCGTGGTTTGCGAGACTAAGGCAATCGCTCTTTGTTATTTCTATTTTACCTACTACTAGTAGGTAAGACAATAGATGGTTACATGAAAGATAGTTATCTATTAAGCTACTTACAATAAATACTATTAATAGATAGACTACTGGAAGTAGGTTAGTCTATGTATATGAATTCAACTCATGGCTGTGGAAGTAAGACTTAAAGAAATTAGAAATGCAAGAGGGATTTCACAAAATGAACTGGCAAGACGCCTAGAAATGTCCTTGGCCAATGTTCAAAAAATTGAGTATGGCAAAGCCAAGTCAATCCCACTGGATACACTAGACAAATTGTGTCAGATTTTACAATGTGAAGTTGGGGAGTTACTAGTTCGTGTACCAGAAGACGATGGAGGAAGTTCTGAACTACCCACAAGTGTAATGACTGCAACTACGGTTCAAGATAAATCTACAGAGATGTCTAAATCTACTCGCAGCCAAAAAACAAAAAGAGCTGTTGGAATAGCATTGCCATTTGAAAAAAAGTCAGCATGAGTACCTTGTATCAAAAGCTATAAATCCTTTTGATGATTAACTTTATTGCCATGAATCCTTTTATTCTTCCTTGGCTCTACCTCAAGAAGCAATACCTGTGGTAAATGCTTGCCTACGCAACTACATACAATACTGCAAATCTATCTGCACTCGACTTGGAGCAAATGCTAATAAGCTAAAAAAGGTGGAATCGTGACTAAGCCATCCTCCAGGCGCAAAAAAATCACCTCTGCTACATCCAGGGATAGTACACCGCTAGATAACCTTGCCCAAAAGGATATTTCCCTTGAGGGAAATCCAGCTTTCGCAACTATCACGGTTAATGCCGTTGAAGTTCCAGAGTTGACCCCACAAGAGGAACGCGATCGCCTACTACTGGAACGCAAGGTAGAACGGGCGTTTTTTGAAGCAGGGAAGGCTTTATTAGAGTTACGTGATCGCAGACTGTACCGTTCTACGCACAAAACTTTTGAGGAATACTGTAAGGACAGGTTTGGATTTGAGCGTCGTCATCCTTACAGATTGATTGAAGCGGCTGTGGTGGTAGATAATCTTATGCAAATGTGTCCCAATGGGACACAAATCGAAGTTGACTCAAGTGATGGGCAAAAACAATCTGTTGGGACACAAATCGAAACTGATTCGAGCGAACAGCAAATGTGTCCCATTGGGACACAAATTCTACCGACAAGTGAGCGTCAAGTTCGTCCTCTCACTAAGCTAGAACCATCACAGCAACAGGAGGTGTGGCAACAGGCTATACAAGAGGCTGGCGGTAAAGTTCCCAGTGCCAGAATCGTAACTGATGTAGTGCAACGGATAATGGAGCGCACCAGAGTACCGAACACCTACCAGTTGGGCGAAGTCTGCCAAATCCTTGCGAAGGACAACCCTGATCTCCGGGGTAAGGGAGGCTGTTGGTGCATAGTGGTTGCTGTCCATGATTTTAGTTGCACTGTGAGGCTCTGGGATGGCGAATGTACTGTTGGGCTGAAGCATCTCAAATCATTTGACTATTTACCGCAGGAGTGTCAGCAGGTTCAGGAGATTAGCGATCGCCTTGTGCGAATATATTCCGATTCGTTGGAGGAGACAGTCAAAAATCTGTTGCAGTCGTTGGGAAAGCTGAATCGTCCCTATCTTACTGCTGTGGAAGAGAAATTGTTGAATCTTCTGGAGTTGGAATATGGGAACGAGATTACCCAGATTTATTAGCATCTTCGTGAGTAGCAATTCTTGAGATTACTGCTTTTTGCCTGCTAGCCTGAGAACAGGAATCTATCCCACTAATAAAATCCGATTCATCCAAATATGAATTGTGGCTAGAGAAAGAAAAGCGTTAAAGCAGGCAGAAATCCGCTCCCATCGCACAACTAGTCGTCGATATTTCCTTTGATACCAAGCAAAACAACGCTCTTGTTGAAAACGCGGGACTGAAATTTGAATTGGTCTACCCCGATTTTTTCTAGTCTTCCAAACTCTTTTAGGCCATTGAGGCCTGATACCACGTTTACGTAGGGCAGCACGCTTTTCTTTGGAATCGTAACCTTTGTCAGCAGCAAGAACTTTAACTCGTTTACGGGGTCTACCGGGCCGATTCGTTTTGACCTTGACACTATCTAACAACGGTATAACTTGATCTGTTTCGCTACCGTTGGCTGGGGTTGTGCGATTAGCCAAAGGCAGCCCATTACCATCAGTCAAAGTGTGTATTAAAATTCCCTTACCTTTATGACCGTACTTAACGCCTTCACCGCCACCTTTGCCAGGGGGAAAAAGACCCATCAACAGCACCGTAGTTCCAGTTGATTAAGCCTCTTTCCTCTGCAATTCCTAATATCCGTGCTTGTAAATTTTCCAAAGTTCCGTCTGTTTCCCAACGTTGTAACCATCTGTGCGCTGCACTTTTTGATGCCCAGATTTCTCCGGTGGGAGCATCACACCAACGGCATCCTGTTATTAATATATACAGTAATGTGTTAAGTACATGACGAAACGGCGCATGAGGCATTCCTCGCCCTCTGTTTTCTGGCTCCTTGGGAAATATATCTTCAAATAGCTTCCACTCTAGGTCGCTTAACCCTTCAAATCGCCCAGCCATACCCTGATACAACTTACTGTCATCAGCAGCAGATTATCATATTGCTGGTATTAGTGGGATAGGTTCAGCCTATGATTCTGCTAACTAGAATAGATGAAGCTAATTCTATTTTCTGGTATTCCTGGCACTGGCAAAAGTACCCTGTCAGAAGAAATTGCACGGATATTGTATATCCCTGTATTCTCTCTGGACTGGATATTAGGGGCAATGCTGCTATCACAGTTGCGTGTTCAACAGGAGGGATTTTACATTACGACTGCTGAAGCACTGCTCACAATGCTGATTCAAAGACAACTAATTTTAGGACAATCGGCTATTTTGGACACTCCTGCTAATACAGCCGCGCAAAGAAAATGCTGGCAGGATTTAGCGCAATCATATAATGCAGAATTTTATGGAATTGAAACAATTTGCTCAGATATGGAGCTACATCGTAGGCGAGCCGAAGGGCGTAAGCGTAGTATTCCAGGTTGGCATGACACTGTTAGTTGGAGCCATGTAGAATGAATGCGTTACAAAAGTGAAGCTTGGGCAGCTGATGAAGGAGAACACTTGATGATAGATGCGGTTCATCCTTTAAACGAAAATGTTCAGGCCATCCTGAAATACGTGCAATCCTGAAAATAATAACAGAACTAGCTCAGGAAGAGTGATCACATCCTCAGTTTACTGAAGCGCGTTCAGCAGATGGAGCAAGAAAAAGCGGGGGTTAAGAAGATATTGCAAGTGTTGGGGGTTAATATCTGAGACGACAATAACTTACTATTATTGTGCAACTTGTAAGCACAAAAACTTACTTTGAGCAATTGCTCCACTGCGCTCTTGTGATTCGCCAATTGACCTCGCTCCAACCTCGTTTGGACATCCATGTGGAACCTGGACGGATGGTAACTACTTCTGCTCCCATCCACCCTGCCAACCGAGCGACCCGCACATTTGCACTGACTGTGAAACCAGAGATCACGTCTAGCCTGAGTTCCCTAAATCCGAAGTCGAGGAGGGCGCGTCCAACCTCGATCGCGTAGGCATATCGCCCCCAATAGTCTGGTGCAAGTTCAATCCCCAGTTCCATTTCACCTGCATCATACCCCCTTCCCCGTAATCCGCAGCAACCGACAAGCGCGTAAGGTTCACGCCGTTGGACAATCGCAAGCTGGTAGTTAAGTCGAGGCTGCTCAGAAGCCCATGTGCAAAATGTCTCAAACAAACGTGCTGAATTTTCGGGACTAGCTTCGCCCCTTTGAGAAAATATTTGACTGCGTGGATCGGCTTGATAGTTTAGGAATGACAATCTATCTAACTCAACGAAATCACGCAACAAAAATCTCTTGGTCACTATCTCCATATCAATAGCTGAACGGTTTATGCTGAACGGTTTATACGGTTTTAACTGGATAGTTACTTAGTATGAGGTCAAGCATGGGTCGAGGAACTGGTCGGTTTCATTCGGAATAAGCAGGCATATTATCGGCGAGGTTTAAGGGCTATGAAGCTTATACAGCAGGCTCTTTAGCTCACTTGTCCCCCCTTGAACCAATCGCGTGCGATCGTCTTTGCTAATTTGCAATTGAGGAATCAGGGATAAAGGTTGAGTATTGGAAGATAGGTAAGTCGGTAGAAAAATTTATAAGTATGTAACAAACAGGAGAGCAGAAGAATAAGAGTTAAATCTTACACTGTGCGGTTGGTTTGGAATGGTGAACTTCACAGCTTCTTAAAGTACCTGGCAACTGGGAACAACCCGAAACCCATCTTTTCATAGATGCAACGTGCTGGTGCATGACCAGGGTCTCCTCCAGTCTCGACCATAGCAACAGACATACCAGCAGCTTTCATCCAATTAAGAGCGAACTCGACTAGAGCGGCTCCAATGCCTTGACGTTGATAATCTGGATCAACGGCAATCATGTAGATTTCTCCCATACTACTCTCTGCATGAAGTTTCACGGCTACAAAGCCCACAGTTGAATCAGAGTCGATGGCAACCCACACCTTTATGTCTGCTGTAGTACAGACGGACTCGACAGCATTAAGCTGGCTTACACGCCAACCATCAGGGTAGAATGAATGGTACACCTCAATATCCATCGCTTTTTGAATCGAATCAAAGACCGGACTCCATGCCCGAAGCGAAAGACTTTTGATGGTATCAAGTTGATTATCTTCGTATGGTTCAATTCGCATAAGGGTATTATGTGGTTATACTATGTTACATAAATACTACCAGCTAATCTTTTGTTTTTCTGGTATGGGGAGTACACCGTCAGAATTGACCACCTGAAGCCACTGAACTACCTGGAATTGGAATGTCAGCAGATGCAGGAGATGTGCGATGCCTGCGGCGGGCTACGCCTACGCATCAGTAGTTTACGGGATAGTGGCAAGCTAGAAGCACCAGCAGAGGCAGTTTTGAAGTGTTTGGGAGAATTGAAACGTCCGTATTTGACTGAGTTTGAGGAAAAACTACTAAGTTTTATCGAACAAGAGTGTAGAATTGCGGATTAGGTAATTCTAGAAAAAGAGGGTTCGAGCAGATTTGGATACTTTAGAGGCGTTGCCCTGATGAAGACAGAAAGTGAAGTATGATTGACCACGATCGCCTCTTTAAAGAATTACTATCTACGTTTTTTGTTGAGTTTCTCGATTTATTCCTACCTCAAGTAGCGCAAGAAATTGATAGAAATTCAATCCATTTTTTACCGCAGGATGTGTTTAGTGATGTCACATCTGGGGAGAAAAAAGAGATTGATTTATTGGCACAGGTGCGCAGGGCGAACGCATCTTATTTACTAATAGAAATTAAGAAAGATTTCAAAATGACATAGATAATTGTAAAAATTGATGTAAAGATAAGCAGAATAAATCAAATACTATCTGAATTTATCAAATAACT
>JAESGM010000313.1_pt1 | contig 63820 bp, 91 predicted proteins | sample 9269721 | NCBI WGS metagenome assembly JAESGM01 (sample SAMN15720920, study PRJNA650825) | algae metagenome | isolation source: Komarekiella atlantica HA4396-MV6 and co-occurring heterotrophs from... | place: USA: Theobald House, Kauai, HI | collected 2009-07-29
GAAACTCCGCGTCTTCTCCGGATCGGCGAGGATCGTGTCGCCGCGACGGGCCCGTAGCTCAGATGGATAGAGCAGCAGCCTTCTAAGCTGCTGGTCGCTGGTTCGAATCCAGCCGGGCTCGCCACTTGTTTTCATTGGGGTATTTTGCTCCAAAACCGCGTTTCGTTCTATTCCGTTCTGACACGCATGCTGCTGCTCATTCTGACATCTGGCCGCCGTCTGTTCGGCTGGCGCGCCGCTTTCGAGCGCCGTTGGCCACCTGTCGCATGGTCTTCTTGACGTAGCGCGGCAGCACCTTCGGGCTCTTCTGTGCTGACTGCGCGAGGATCTCGCGATCGGTCATATCGGCATCGCCGCCCTCGGTCAGGCCACCGTGCCGGAACGACGAGAACGACAGATTGTCCGGCAGCCCGGCCAGCCGGATGATGCGCTTCACCTCATGACGGAAGAACGTCAGGTCTCCCTTGTTGCCGGTCGGCCAGGGCAGGGGAACGCCAGCGGCCCGGTCCTTCCAATCCCGGACGATCATGTTGCCGCCGATCCTGCCGCGCTTGATCTCGTCGAGCCGGGCCATGAGTTCGGGGAAAAGCGGCACGTTACCCTCGGCCTCCGGGTCGAAGAGCGGCCACCACACCTCCTGTCCAGTCTTCGGATGGACGATCAGCACATCGTTCGGCCGATCCTTCCCGCGGTAGTGAGCGGCCTGGAAGGCGCCCAGGATATGCTCCTCTCGCTGTAGCCATTCCCATGCGATCATCGCTGCGGTGCCGATCGATGCTCGGCCGGCTGCGTCGGCCTTGGCGACGAAAGCCTGCAGTTGCGCGAACGTGGCGTTGACCGAGGCTACTGACGACTCGTCGAGGCCCATCTTAGAGAACGGGTTGCCCTTCGGCACGATCGTCGGCTCGGCGCGGTGGACCACGTTCCATGCCCGGCGGCACGACTTCATGGCGTGGTTGACGGTGGTCTTGCGCTCGCGGACGACCTCGTTGCCGTCGGCATCCGTTTCCGCCACGGTCCCCAGCTTCTCGAGCAGCCTGTCGGCCATCTTGGTCGAGATGCTCGACACCGGCAGCGAGCCAACGCGGCGGCCGTTGGTCAGCACATAGTTCGCGACCATGCCGAACCCGCGCTCATGGTTGCGTTGCTGACCCGCCGATAGCTTCCGGTATTTCTTGTCGGCCTTGAAGGTCGTGATCATCCAATCGAACGTGCCGACTGCGCCGCGCACCTCGGAGAGGTCGGAAAGCCCGCCGGTGCGCCAGGAATCGAATTGCGGCAGCAGCACCGTCTCGGCATAGTCATAGGCGGCGTCGCGCTCCATCCCGAGCGCCTTGTCTTCGACCGTGCAGCCGCGCTCGCGCGCCCAGCTCGGAACGGTGAAGTAATAGGCCCAGCGCTTTGCGCCGGTGAGCCATTTTCGGTTCGTGTATCGGGGCTTCTTGCGGATCATCGTCACACCATGTCAGCGAGGTCATCGGCTTCGGCGCGCGCGTCGGCGCCGGCATCGTACCGCCTGGCTATGAAAGCCCGGCAGTAGTCGATCGTCCAGACGGGCTCTTTCGAGCCGCCTTTCCCGATCGAGCCGCATGGTGGTGGGATGTCGCCGCGAACGACCGCGGCTGCGAGCTCCTTGGTGTCCTTGCAGTCGAAGAAGGCCGCCGTCAGATCGGCGCGCATCATCGCCGGCCATGCGCCGTGGGGCGGATACCTGGCGGGGAGCGCGCGTGCCATCCCCTCAGCCCTCCGCGTCGATGTTGCGGCGGGCCTCGGGGAACTGCCGCACCATCAGGTGCTGCGGGATCGGTCGCATACGGGCTTTGACCGGGCCGCCCATTTGCTTGACGAAGACGGCTGTGCCAGCGGCGGTGCACTGCACGACGATGCTCTCGGCCCAGGCGTCTTCCATCAGTCGCGCGCCGGGGCCGCTCTCGCCGCCGACGATGATCCAGTCGAGCGTTTCTTCTCGGCCGGGATAGTCTTCGCAGTCACGCCACCCGGCGAGTACGTCCTGCCAGCCGCTTCCAATCTTGATGCGCCGAAAACTGATCGGCCCCAACAGCGGCTCGGCGCTCACGCCGATCCACGGGACGCCCAGCTTCGCCTTCAGCGCCAGCAGGCGGGGGATGTCGCGGTCGGCCTCGTCCTGGTTGCAGACCGTGACCAGCAGGCCAACATGCTTCGGCCAGGTCGTGACGCCGATCGCGGCAAGCCGCTTCTCGACCACGCTGATGCGCTTCGTGACGATCTGGATCTCGACGCGGTCGCACTGGACGATCTTGGCCCAGGCCTCAGCGAACCATTCGAGCGGCACCTCGGTATCGAAGAGGTCCGACATCGACTGGATGAAGACGCGGCGCTTCAGTGCGACGCCTGGAGACGGCAGGCCGAACGCCTTGGCATTGCCGTTTCGACACTCTGCATCGGCAGCCCATTCAGCATAGCCATTGTCAAGCCGGTTCAGTGTGGCGCCGGCGGCCTTGATCTTTCGACGCGGTGCGCCAACGCCCCAGAGGCTCTCGCCGAACCGGCCAGACCATGTCTCGGCATAGCAGCGGTCGCAGCCGGGCCCGACCTTCGTGCAGCCCCACCAGAAGTTGACCGTGGCGTCGGTCCATTCGATGCCGGTGGTCTCAGCCATTTGCGAACTCCTCCGGAAACATCGCGACGAGGTGCGCAGGGCGCTCGCCTGATTGGATGGCATCGACGAGTTCCGACGCGACGGAATCGCTCTCGCGCGGCTGGCGGAAGACCCTCGCCGCGGCCGGGCCGTGCTTCGCCTTGATGTGCTGGAACAGCGCGTTCGCGTCGGCGACGGTCTTGCGGCAGTGGGGGCAGCGGGCCGGATCAGCCATTGCCAGCCTCCTTTGCAAAGTGCCTGTCGCTGTATTGCGTGTGCTGGCCGGCATCATTCTCGATGGTCGGAAAGTTCAGCGGCGAAACTCGAATGACTAGGTAACGGCGCCCTGTCGTCAGACGCATGTTCGGTCGCTCCTTGGAGGAGCAAACTATGACGTCCCCTGCAGTGAATCTGATCTTGCTCATGCCGCGTCCCACCCGGCTTCGTGCGCGCGGCGCGCGGCGTCGAGTTCGGCGGGCGTCGGTGCCGGTTCGTCCACGTCGACGAAATCCGGGTCGAGCTTGAACTCGCCGCACCAGTCCGTGTCTTCGGTGAACGGCCAGACGGCGAGGCTCGTGCGGTCGTCGAAGCCCGGCGGCAAGCGACGGCATTGCCCAGTCTCGTAATCGACATCGGCCTGGGCGCTGTTGTCCCAGAAGACGCAGTGTTCGCAGCGATCGTGCTTCATTGGGGCGGATCTCCGACCGTGAGCATGACGGGAGGGTGTGCGGTGCCGATCACGCGCAAGATGATGGGAGCGCCGGCGACGATCGCGGCGATCTCGTCGGGGGTCGGCAGCCATGCGGTTTCCATGGCCGGAGTGCTGGGGCCGCCCACCGTGCAGTTGATGATGACGTCGCGGAGCGGCAGGCCGATGTAGCCTTGCCCCTTGCCGAGTTCGCGCGTGGCGCCTTGGATGCGGCCGATCTGCATCACGCGCTCCCCTTCGTCGGAAGCGGGCCGAGACGCTCGCGGGCCATGATCTCCTCGACTCGGGCCTTGACGCCGGCGAGCACGGTGTCGAGCACGATGTTGTCGCCGCCGAGCTTGAACATGCCGAGCACGACGCCGGCGATGACACTCTCCAGCAGGACCATCACGTCCTTAAAGTCGCCGCCGGCTTCAAGCGGAGGCATGACGATCATCTTGACGATGTCGCCGGCGAGCCGGTTGTGGAGTTCGGATTGCGAGGTCATGCCGGCCACCTTTCCAGCGGTTGATCATTGCGGACGTAGAGGGGATGGCGCGGTGCGCCGCTGGCGGTTCGCCCCAGACACCAGAGGGTGCGTCCCATGTCGCCGGCATAGCCGATGACCTCGCTGACATGGTCCTTGTGCATGATGCGGAACCAGTCGGGCGCACCGGAGGGCAGGGCGCCCCATGCGCAGACGATGCGGTCGAACGGGATCTCGTGGCCGATTTCCTTCCGCATCTCGACAGTATGCTTCTCGGGGTCGGCGAGTGTGATGGCGTCGCGGATCGCATACAGCGCATCAGGCCCGGCTGGGTCGGAACCCGCCCAGAGAGAGCGCGGCGACGGCGAGCGGTGCGTGAATAGGTTCACGACATGCACCGAGCCCAGCCCCTCACGGCGCGCGAACGCCATGCAGCGTCGGATCGTCGGATCGTCGCGCTCTGCATCGGCCGTGCTCGGGTTGAGCATGATGAAGATCATCGCGCCGTGCTGCGCCGTGCGCCGCCAAAGCTGACTGCGGAAGGCGCCGCAGGCCGATATCTTCGCGCCGCGCGTGATCGGGAGGTCGCTCACAGCGTCCCTCCAATGGCTTCGTGCTGCAGCATCCTGGCCTGATGGCCGAGTTCAATAGCGACCGCGGCGGCTTGCTGCGGAAGGACGGCGCGTAGGGCGGTAAGCTCGGCGGCGATCTCGGCGAGGCGGGCGTCGCGGGCGGCCTCGCCCTCGGCTCGCTTTTCGGCCGTGAGGCGCGCCTTGATCTCGCCGGCCGCTTTCGCAAGCGCACCGCTGCTGTCGTAGTAGCTCGACTCGATGCGGACCCCGCGGACTCCGTCCGCTGCCGCATCCGGCAGCCTGCGCACGGTCTGGACTTGGTCGAGCAGCTCCTCGATCCGCTTCGCGGTGGCGAGGAAGGTGGCGAGCGCGGTCATGACGAGACCTTCGCCAGCGCTTCCATAAAGCGGGCCTTCTCAGCGGCGAGCATGGCATTATGCCGAGAAAGGATGGCGGCCTTGATCTCGGCGACCACGGCGTTGGTCGACTTCTCGATCTCAGCCTTGAACTTCGCGTCCATGGCCTTTTCGACGAGGTGGGTGATGCGGGCCCTCTGGTCGTTTCGCCCCCAATGGTCGGTGACGGGCTTGCCGTCGCGGCCAACCATCTCCATCAGGAACTCGCGTCCATAGAGGCCGAGCATCTCGCGCATCGTCACCGGCTTCTTGTCGGTGGCCCATTGCGGCGTCATCGGCAGATCAATGATCTCGGCAGTGATGGTTTCGAGCTTGGCGGTCGCCTTCGCGTTGACCATCTCGACGCACTTGGCTTCGATCAAGCGGGCGAGTTCGCGCTCGCCGCGCTTGCCGACGATCAGCTGCGCCGCCGCCTCGACGATCAGCGCCTCCATGTCTCGGAAGGTGTGATCGCGCATCGAAACGTGGAACTCGATGCCCTTGCCTTCGGCTTCCTTCGTCGAAACGATGTCGTTCCGAACTTCGCCCGGTTCGCCGTCATAGTCGTGTTCAATCAGCCCCATTTCGGCTGTGCTGGTGATCTCGCTCATCGTTCTCTCCTCAGGCTCGGGGGTCAGGCGGTGGCGGGTTCGGGAGCAGAGCCGTGCCAATCCCAGATGCCCTGCGCACCACGCGCCTCAATCGGCGGAATGACCGGCTGCAGGTCCAGCATCGGCCAGCCCCAGTTGAAGGTGCCGTCGCGGTCGCTGTCGTTGCCGGCCGCATCGCCGAATTCGGCCGCGCACTCGTCTCCGCGCTTCGGCTGGCCGACTGTGACGATCGCCACGATGCAGGACAGAGGAAGACGGAACGGTTCTTCGGCGTCGGGCAAAAGCCCGCCGGCAGGCTTCACGAGCAGCCCAGCCATCACCTTCTCCAAGAAGGGCAACGCCGTCTCAGCGCGCAGGCAGGGCGACAGGTCGCGAGGATCGCGAAGCCTGATGATGAGGTCTTCGATCTCGGCTTTCCTCACCTGACGCGCGCCAGCATGGATCGCGAGCTTCCGTCCGCGCAGGCTGCGCGGCGGCTGCCAGCTGCGGAACTCGTAGGGTTTCGCGCCGATCGCGATCAGCGACGCCCAAGGTTGCCAGATCGTGAGCGCCTTCATCACTCGTCGCTCCCCAGATCGAAATCGCTGCCATCGGGCCCGTCGTCGTCCGGCGGCGCGATGTAGCGGCTCGGCGGCGAATAGGGCCGGTTGATCCGCATGGCGGAAGCCTCGTCCGTCGGCGTGAACGAGAAGATGGATGAGCCGCCATAGTAGTGCGTGGTCCAGCCGTGTTCGGCCGGCGCACCCTGGTTCGGCACGTCGATCCGCAGGAGCTTGGCACCGAAGCGCTCCTCTTCGCGTGTCCGGCCGGCGTGGCGGCGATGGCCGAATATCTCGACCACCGCCCATTCCCAGCCATCGGATTCCGGCGCGGTCGTCTCAGTCGCTGTCGTCATGTCGCGCTCCTTCAGAAGGGGATGTCGTCAGCGCCGGCGGGGCGCGGGACGACGGGGGTGTCGGCGGAGAACGGCGACGCGGTGCCGGGCGCTTTCGGCCGGGCACGCTCCTCGGCGAGATCGCGCTCCAGGCGCTTGATCTCGTCGCGGGCTTGGCGCAACTCCCACTCGACCGCGTTGAGCTTTTCCGAGCCGACGCGCCGGTCGCCGGCCATATCGACCAGCCGGTCCAGCACGTTGTCGAAGGCGTCACGCCCATCAATGTCGCTCACGATTTCCTCCTGCGTTTCGGAAACGGCCGGTGCTGATCGCCGAAGCCGCGCGACTGGATCTTGCGCTTGCGGATCTTCGGCTGGGCTGGCCGCCCATGCAGGGCCGCATGGTCGTCCAAGCTCAGCAGTTCCATGTTCTCGCCGGGCTCTCCGGCCGTCTTGCGCAGGATGATCTCGCGATAGGCCGCGTTCATCTTCTCGAGGCGCTTCAGCTTGGCGGCCCGGCCGACATCGCTGTCGGCCGTGGTCGCGCCCCGGCCGCGCGTCTTTTCGGCGTGCGCAGGCTTCGTCAGCGGCCGGATGTAATGCGGGTCGTTCGCCGCCGGGTGCAGGTTGCCCTGCTCGTCGAGCACACGGATCGCCAGCGCGGGGTCGTGGTCCCATTCGACGCCCTCAGCGATCTGCTCATCGGTGAAGCCGAGCAGGATCAGGCAGGCGTGCAGCTTCACGCCGAGCGGGATGTGGCGGCGGTGATCGGCGGCGCGCATCAGAAATTGCTCCGCGTCTCGGTCGCGCGGCGCGCGTCGTTCTGCAGAGCCTCGACGTCGATCCCGAAGACGTCCTCCATGAAAGCGAAGGCGCGGTCGACGAAGCGGGAGAACTCCTGCCCGTCCATGTCGCTGATACCGCGCGGGACGATGTGTACGTCGCCGCCGATCAGGGCCGTCGCTTCGCGCGTGTAGCCGAGCGCCATCAGGATGGCCGCGTGCAGATCCTCGCTCTCCGGGTAGCGGTCTTGGTTCTGGACGACCAGCGCCAAGGTCCACCAGTATTTGCGCAGAAGCTGCCCGTCCTTCGGCTGGACGATCTCGGCTGTGACCTCTGCCCCAAGGCGCATGCCAGCATGTATCTCGGCGTCGTAGGCGGAGGCAGGCTCGTAGCCGCCGCGCACGACACGCAAGATGGTAGCCGGCCGGTCCTTGGGGCGACGGGCCATGATCAGTACCCGTTCAGCTCGTCGATGCGGTCGTAGACAATCTTCCGGATCCGCTTGCGGTCATCGTTTAGGAACCGCTCGCGCGCCTTGAATTCAGCGTTGAACTGGCTCTTTAGCGCCTCACCGTCCGTCGCCGCCTTGGTGTAGGCGCTGACGTGCGCCTCGTATTCCTCAAGCGTCATCTCCCACGGCGTCTTTACCGTGCCGGCGCTGGCCTTCGACGGGAGATCGCCGGGGAAGGTGTCGTCCTCTGCGCTGCCGCCGGCCTCGATCGCCTCGCCAGCGCCGCCCTTCTCATCCTGCTGCTGGTCGTCCTGCACGCGCTTGGCGTCGGCCGCAGCGATGCGCTCCTGCGCGAGATTGTAGATGTGCTTCGCCGCTTCCTGGTCGGAGCGGGTGAGCTTCTCGAGCAGCGGCAGGACCAGCTTTTCCCGCACCAACTCCAGCCGCTCCTCGCTGTCGCACTCGTCGAAGTGCGCTTGGATCTGCGCGAGGATCGGCTTGGGGTTGTAGGTATCGTCGGCCTGCTGATCCTGCTGCTGCTCGACCTTCGGCGCGGCCTTGGGCGTCGACTTCGCGGCGGGCTTCGGCTCCTGCTTTGTCTCGGCGGGCTTGGCCTTCTCAGGCTCGCGCTGCGTCTCCTGCTGCGCGCCGGCGTCGATCTCGCCGGTTTCGGGGTCGTGCTTGACACCCTCGGCCTCCGGCTTCGCCTCGATCAGTTTGGGAGCAGTCGGAGGCTGGCGGCGCGGCGCGACATCGCGGACCTCGGCGATCGCGTGCCCCTCATCTTCGTCGTAGATGCCGGAGAAGCCGAAGGCGTAGCGTGCACACTGGATCAGCGCCTTGTGGCGCAGCATGCGGTGCTTCATCTTCCAGGGGTCGGTGCCGCGATAGCACTCGTCCAAATATTCCGTGACGACCGTCGCCATCTCGCGATCGGTGCGCCAGAGCCGGCAGGTGTAGGAGATCAGGTCGCCCTTGGCCGAAAAGCCCGGCTCGAACTCCATCCCCTTGAACTTGGGATGCGAGTTGACGAGGCTGATCCAGCCGTCGATCGACACGACCGGCACAATGCCGCCGCCCTTCTTCGGGAAGGCGTAGATCTCCTTCGTGATCGGGTTCAGGTTGTAGACGCTAGCGACCATCAGCAGCGCGAGGAACTCGGCCTGCGTCGCGTTCGGCGGCATGATGGTCGCGGCGATCGTGTGCTCGAGCTCGCCGGCATCCATCTCGTAGCGCGACGCCATCTTGGCGAGCATCCCGAGTTGCTGCTGTGGGCGGGCGATATTTGCAACGGCGTTCATTGGTGGCGTCCTCGATTTTCGTTGAGATCAGACGGCTTCCTGGCGGGACCGGACGATCAGGCCGGGGCATGGGGTGTCGCCGGCGGCGTAGACCGGGTTGCGCGCGAGTGCGCCTGCAGCGCTTTCCAGCGCGGCCATGATCACGGGGCTTTTCGTCTTGCCGAGCCAGCCGGCGAACGCCTCGTGATCGGTGATCTCGCCGTACTTGCGCTCGACCAGCGAGACCTTCCGGCCCTTGGAGCCGGACGTGACCTTGACGGGCTCGGCGGCCGGCGCATCGGGCTCACGGCCCGCGGCGGCGGCTTCAGCGGCCTCGCGCTTTGCCTTCGCCTCGGCTTCGTCTGCCAAGCGCTTCTGCTCCTGAAGGAACGGCAGGTTGACCTTCGACTTCAGCGCCTTCGCGGTGTCCTCAAGGCTATCGCGCAGCGGGAAAAACTTAGCATCGACGTCGCGGCCGCCCTGTAGCCACGGCTCCTTCTCGACCTTGTGCGCGGCGATGATCTTGGCTTTGGTCTCGGTCAGCGTCTTGGCGACGTTGGCCGCGATGTCAGCGTCCTTCTGCGTCTTCGCGGCGCCGGCCCTGACGAGAACTGCGGCCTTCTCGACTGCGTCCTGCGCTTCGGCGAGCAGCGCCTCGACCGTGCCCTCGGGCGGGTTGTTGCCGCCGATCGCCTCGCGGTTCTGCGGAGGTGCCAGACGCACCGGCACGCCATCCGGCCACGCGCCGGTCTCCATGGCCTGGCGGTAATCGTCCTCGCTGAGAGCCGACAGCTTCGGCCAAGTCTCGCTGGCGAAGCGCAGCCATTCGTCGCCGCAGTCCGGGTCGATTGCGTCCTGCTCGCCGATCTGCGCGAAGGCCAGGCCTTCATCGAACCATGTCGCGACCGGCGTCGCGTAGCCCTTGCCGCTCTCACGCCGCCAGAACCCGGCGCTGACCTCGCTCTCGCGCTTCGGAGAGCCGTGCGAGGCGACGAGCGCGCCCCATACGGCATACTCGGTTGGGAAGGCTGGCTTCGTCTGCGCGTTCATGGCGGATGTCCTGTGAAAGTTCGGGCCCGGCCGGATGACGCCGAGATGGAAGGCAAGAGCGGTGTGGACCGCGTGGTATTGGCGGCGGCGCGCGCCAGCGGAGGGGCGCGCCGCTGGCATCAGGGCTTGCCCTCGTTGGCTTCGTCCCATGCCTTGCTGGCCGCTTCCCATTCGGCGGGAGAGGGCCCGCGCAGGCGCGCGGCGCGATGCCGATGCTGCGGGTGAACGCCGATCGCGCGCTCCTTGCGGATCTGCTTGGCAAACGGATGCGTCTTGGCGCGCGCCGCCTTCATCTTGGTCGCGCCGGCCATCACGCAGCGGCCTCGTTCTGGACGGCGCCGACGACAGGACGCCCGCCGATGCTCGCTGGCTTGCGGAAAGCCTCCGCACCTTCGCCGGCTGGCTTGAGGTCGCCGTAGAGCGTCAGAACCTTGCCGAAGCGGATGACGTCGGCCGGCTCGACATTGGTGCGCGCCGCCATGTTGAAGCGGGCGAGCTGGTCGGCATTGAGCAGCGAGGCGATGACGGCAGCAGTGCCGAGATCCTCGGCGGCGCTAACGGTCTTCAGGAGGTCGGACAGGCCCATGGCGGGCTCCTTTCTGTTGGGGTGTGGGAAGTCAGAGCCCGGCGCGGCGCGCGCGGATTTCGAGGATCTCGTGCGGGCGCTGGTCTTCGTCGGCCAGCGGCTTCGTTATCCGGGGGTAAGCTGCATGGACGTAGGCGAAGCCGAGCAGCACCACGACGAAGCCGATGACGGCCAGCACGGGCCACGACTGCGCCATGATGACGATCAGCGGCATCTGCGCGACGGCGGCGCACACGTCGACAGGATCCGGGCGAAACAGGGCGGCATTGTCAGGCGACATGGCGATCCTCCTGCGTTGAAGCGCTGCTGAAGACGCGGACGCCATCACGGCGCTCGGTCGTCGAAGCGGAATTGGCTGGGGGGCCGACGTCCCGCCCCGCGTCTTCGGCAACCGTGCAGATCGTCAGCGTCGGGACGTAGCGGTCCGTCAGAGGCCGGTGGCGGCCGATGTACTGCCGATCGATATCGGCCTGGCACGCCTCACGGCTGCGCCAGTGCGGCATGATCCGCAGCACACCGCGCTCGACCGCCATGGCGATCTTGTCGGCGTATTCGGCGGTCGCGACTGGAGGGTAGATCAAGGTCATGGGCAGACCTCGGCCATCGCTTCCCGCGAGGCATCGGGGTCAGGCTGGCGCTCCTCGGCAGCGAGCGCGATCATCGCCTGGTAGACGCCGTCGCTCTCCTGGATCGCTTGGAACATCGCCTTGGCCGCAGGCTTCCGCTCGCCGCGGATGACGAAGTCGACCGACGTGATCTCCGCCTCATCGGGGCAGGGCGGGTCGGTGCGATCGCCGGGGTAGCCCGGCGTGAAGCGGAAGCCGATCTCGACCTCCACGTCATCGCAGCCGTGCGGCCATGTCGTTTCGAGTGTGTGGGAGGTGGTCGCCATCAGCGGGGTGCCTTTCCGAGTTGGACGACGAGAGCGTCAGCGTGCGCGCAGGCCAATTCGGCGGCTCGCACATACTCGATCTCGACGTCTGCCGAGATCAGCGCGGCGAGGCAGTGGACGGCGGCGTAGGTGCGGACATCCATCGGACCCGGCAAGGCGAGCGCGGCCTGCGCCGGCGGCTTGCGTCCATGGGAGCCGCCGCCAACGGTGACGGTGCGACGCTGATCGACGAGAGGTGCCATCGCCATCAGCCCGGCTCCTTCTCGGAGCGCGCTGCTTCCATCGCGTCGGCTTGCGAATAGCAAAGCCGAGCGATCACGTCCTGCGAGGCGCGGTTGAGCGTGTCGCTTTTGGTTATCGTCAGCAGGCTGGCGTGCTGCATCAGAGCGGCAACAGCGAACAGGTCGCGGCGCTGCACCACGTCGGCGTCAGAATTCCGGTCGTGCAGCCGCGTCATCTCGGCCTCGTGCCCTTCGACCTCCGCCTTGTAGCGGCCGATCTCCAGTTCCTGAGCGAGGTTGAGCTTGGCGAGCCGACGGATCAGCCGGAACATGGAGCGCCAGTCCATGTGCTCCAGACGCGCGCCGGACACCTGGACCAGTTCGCCGGCCTCAAATTCCATCGTGAGCGGCGTCTCGTCGCCGAACGCTGGCGCGCTTTCAGGCCCGGTCTTCGTCTCGGATGGGGATGGCATGTGCATCTCGCGTTGTCGGAAGCGATGATGCAAACTGCATGATGCATGACGCCATGTCAACGGTCACGCATGAATAAAATGCTACTTGCACGACAATCGTGCATCTGCCAAAACGAGTCCGCCCCCGCGTTGGAAGCGCGAGGGCGGAAGATTCGGTGGTTGCATCACCGAGCGCGAGGCCCCGCCGATATAGGCGAATCAAGCCTCTGACGCAAGATATTGCGTCGCTCGAATGCTCGATCCCCACATCTGCCGCTCTCCCCCTTCCATCCGGTGGCATCAAACGCCGCTGGCTCGCGATCCGTCGTGAGCGCTCCCAGCAGAAGCGGCACGCGCGGGGTCGAGATCCCGAAGGTGCGGCTGGGGAAACGATAGGGATATCGACGACCGTAAGGCGTCGGGGCAGCTCTGCAAGTGCTCGTCCGAATTGACAGGCTTGTCGGAACTGTAGGGCTCCTGGCTTTCATGGTCTCGGGCCATGGGGGCTGGGGGTCTTATGGCAGATGCAGTGCTGAACCGATTGACAGATCGGCGCTCAAAAAAAGGATAGGGCTCAGGTGGTTTCGGTGTCTGAGATCAATTCAGCAAAGACTGAGCGTGGGGGTTGGACGCGCGAGCAGATCGAAAGTTGGGGCGTGGCGTGGCCTCCGCCGAAGGGCTGGAAAAAAGCGCTCGCCAGCGGGCAGCCGCTGCGTTCGGCGGCCGTTCCCCAGCGATCCGCGAAGCGCAAGCCCAAGCGCGATCAGCAACAGCACCTTGCCGAGATGCGAGTCATCAGGTCGCATTTGCGCAAGCACAGGATCAGGGACGAAGGCCTTGATCTCATCGGCCAGATGCAGGAGATCATGCGCGCGGAAAGCATTTCCGGCCCGCCAGGCGGCATGGCGGGCGACAAGTATGCCATCCTCGGCTGGCTCGTCGCCATGTTGAGGATTCGGCGGCCGATGGCGGTGACTGCGCGCCGAGTGCCTGAGAAATCCGTCGAAGAGGGCCAGGCATTCTACCAGTCACCTGAATGGAAGCGCGCGCGGATTGACGCGCTGGTCCGGCTCGGCCGGCGCTGCGGCTGCTGCGGTGCTTCGCCCGAAACCGGCGCTGTCCTGAACGTCGACCACATCAAGCCGCTCCGGTTCAACTGGCATCTCCGGCTCGACCAGAACAACCTGCAGATCCTCTGCGCCGAATGCAACGAGGGGAAGGGGAACCGGCTTGAGACGGATTTCCGTTCGCTCAGACCCTAATACCCTCGAATTCGCAGGCGCGGACGATCGGCGGGTTCTCGTCGGGATCGCCGGCTGCGGCGTTGACCTGGAAGGCGGGTTTGGCGCCGCGCGTTAGCGTGCCCGCGAACATCGATCGGCCGGTATAGCCGCCGAAGGAATTCTTGGAGTTGACCAGCCCGCAGACGAGCGTGACGCCGGTTGACGGCTTCAGGATAGCCTTGACCCTTTCGAATCTGGCGCTCTCGGGATCCTTCAGGACGCCCTTCATCGCGGCCTCGACCATATTGGTTTCGGCAGCCGACAGAGTGACGGGCTGGGCTTCGGCAGCGAGCTTGCCCGGCTCCGTCGACACGCAACCACCTAGAAGCGCTGCTGCGGCCGAGGCCACGAAAAATGCCTTCATGGTCTCGGCCCTCCTTACCCGCGCCCGATAGGCCGGTGCAGACTTTCGACGAGCCCGATGATTTCCACATTCCGACCGTCTTCGTCACCATTCCCCGGATGGACGACGATGGGTTTGTGCTTAGGGTTCGGCGATCGGGGCTGCAGCTCGTAGTGATCCTTGAAGAGCTTCAGCACCTTGATGGTGGTCTCAATCCGGTGGCCATCGGTCTGTTGAACGACGACGACCTGACCGTCCGACATTCGGCCCTCAAGCGCAATCCATTCGACGCAGACGACGTAGTCTCCATCGAATATCTTCAGATCAACGACTGAATCACCGGCGACCTTGACTAGAAATCGAGGTATTCCAGGATGCGTTTCTGACATGATGACCGAGAAAGCTTCAGGCTCGTCTTCGTAGATATCGGCTTCACGCCACGCGCCGGCTTCAGCTACCCATTTGACGTGGAGCCGCTCGACGTTTGCCGGCCGCAGCTCCTCCCCTCCTTTTCTGGTTGCAACGAAAATATCATTGTCCAGTCCAGAGGGGCCGTCACCCTTTATTAGCCAAGCAAGGGAAATACGATATTTCTCGGCATACTCCACTTTGGTGGAATCCCTGACGCCGCGTGTTCCGTTTTCGTGCTGCTGATAGGTCGAGACGACCCAGCCGAACCGCTCGCAGGCATCTACCGCGTGTTTGAAGCCTCGCATGATGCGGGCGTGCTTAAGGCGTTCGCCGAACGTGTCCATGACATCTCGTTTAGCGATTCGCGTCGTGCAAGTCCGATGATGGCGCTTGACGAGTGAAATGCGTTATGCATGATGCAAATCATGCAAACGTTCAGCGACCTGATCAAAGCACTGGGCGGACCGAAGTCGGTCTCCGCCGCGCTCGAGATGCCGTTCCCGACTGTCCAGTCGTGGGTCGCTCGGGATTCGATCCCGATGTCGGCATGGCCGAAGGTCGCCGATTTGGCAAAGGCGAAGCGCCTGAAGGGCGTCACCGTCGCGTCGCTCACGGCGCTTGCGATCGAGAAGAAGTCGCGTTCCACCGCGCCGTCTCCGGTCTCTGAGGCTTCGTGAGCAACATGGTGGGCCTCGCGATCTCGTCTCCATGTCCATCGTCCTTCCATTCTGCTGGGTCCAGCGCTGCCAGGCGCGTCTCCCGGAATTCCTCTGTCTCCGCTGCCGTGTCCAAGGCCGCTCCGACCTCTGCAATCTCGCATAGGAGTTCGGAAATGGCTGGTTCTGTCTCGACCAGGATTGGGGCGATCTCGCCTCAGGCTTGTCCGGATCGAGCGATCGCGTTCATCCGCTCGCGCTATCCGACGAAGACTGCCGAGTGCGTGGCGGCCGACATCGGTCTGCCGGTGCATACCGTGAAGCGCTGGCTCGAGGGCGTGGCGAAGCCGTCATGGTCCGGCCTGTCGCGCCTGATCTTCGCCTACGGCCCGGCTTTTCTCGTGGCCGTCTATCCGAACTGCCCGCAGTGGCTCGACGAAGCTCATCGCCGCGAACGCCTCGCTGCGCTGAAGGCCGAGCAGATTCGCATTCAAGAACAACTCGACGCCCTCGGCGTCTGACCCTGAAGGAGAGGCCATGCGGGGCCTTCTCGCCATCATTGCTGCGGCTGTCGCGACGTGTTTCGCGCGGCTTTCTGCTCGCCGTCTGCGGCAGTCTTCGCGGCTGACGAGATGGGCTGGCTGGTGGAGCAATCTCTCGAAGGCCCTGACGCCCTCGGAAAGCCGCGCGCCATGACGGACTCTCCTGCGTGGATGCCGGAGGCCAGCCGCCGCGTTGAGGCCGGCGAGCGTGTCTTGGACGTAGCGCGCGATCTTGGCGTTGACGATCGCCACCTGCGGATCAAGCTCAACATCAACGGCGCGGCGGACAAGCTGAAGGCGCGCACCCGGGTGCGTAAGTCAGATCCAGAGCGCCGCGCGCAAGAGCGCGAGATGCAGTCCGGTGCCCGCGCCTACGCCGATCCGAAGCCTCCGCGCCCGCTGACGCTCCCGAAGATCAGCCTGCCCGACCTCGACGAGCCGCGCCTGATCCGGATCGCGCCACGCAGTGTGGCGAGTGTCGATCCCGGCGTCGAGCGCATCCGCGCGATCCATCTCGGCATGATCCGCCGCGGTCTGATCGCCGAGCCATCTGATCTCATCCATCGCCTTTCCCACTGACCAGGAGCCGACCATGGCACGCGGACGTCGACCAACATCGCCAGAACAGAAAGCCGCCAAGAAGGAGCGCGCCGCCGCCGACAAGGCCGAGGCGCTTGCCGGCAATGCGCTGGCGAAGCTGCCGGCCGAAAAGGAGAAGCGCGACGAGCTCTGGCAGGAACTGGACGCGCTGAAGAGCGAGGCGTCCGGCGTCTCGGGTTCGATCTCCGCTCAAAAAAAACGGATGACCGAGGTCTTCGGCATCACGAAGGCCGCGATGCAGATCAGGGCGATCCTGAACAAGTGCCGGTCCGGCGAATACGAGGCGACGGTCCAGCAGGTCCAGCTTTTCATGGCCGATACCAACCGGCCGTTCCAGCTTTCCATGTCGCTCGAGCCCGGCAAGGGCGTCGCCGACGACCAGGGCAGCGTCTTCGACAAGACCGGCTCTGGCGACAAGGTCGCGGCCGAGCGCGGCGACGATCCCGGCCGGGCGCGCAAGAGCGTCGGCGGCCCACCGAAGGCTCCCGCTATCCCCACGCCGAATGTTGGCGTCGAAGGGCTCGCCGCTGGCATCAAGCCGATCGAGGATCCCGAGGCGAAGCGCGCGCGCATCGACGCGGAGAAGAAGGCTGATGCGGCTGCGTTCGACAAGGCCGGCGCCGCCAAGGCCGACGAGATCGATGCCGAAATGAAGAACATGACGCCGGCGCAAAAGCGGGCGCACGCCAAGAAGATCGCCGAGGAGGTCTTCGCCAAGGGGCGGGGCTCTGACGATGGCGCGGAAGCGCCGGGCACCTATCGGGTGCAGTGAGCCATGGAGCCCGCGAAGTTCATCCTCGCGCTCGACCCCGGCACGCGCACCGGATGGTGCCGGGGTGCGCCTGGGGAGAAGCCTCAGTCGGGTTCCGTGGTCCTGCGGCAGCCGAAGGAGGATCTGTCGATCCTTTGCCACAACATCGGGGCGTTCTTCCGGGACATCTGCCGCGACCGCGAGCCCGACCTTGTTGTCTGGGAAGCGCCGATGACTCCCGAGGCATGGTTCCAGCTTTGCCAACGTATCGGGCGGCCGCAGAACGGCCCATCGCTGACGATCCAGAATGGGCTGTCGATGATCCTGCATGCGGAGTGCGGCAGGAAGGCGATTCAGGGCGTAGAAGTCGCGCGCCAGTCCGTGATGAAGCATTTCACGGGGCGCTCGTCGTGGAGCTCCGGGCCGGGCGCCGGTGATGGCCGCGAGAACGGCAAGAAGCAGGTCATCGCCCGCGCCAAGCTGCTGGGCATCTTGCCGGTCGACAGCAAGGACGATGACCGCGCCGACGCGATCGCGAACCACGACTATGCCAGCGCGCTCTATGGTCGGAAGCACGCTGCAGACCTCGTGCTCTTCGACGAAGGACGTCTCCGCCATGCGTAGGGGCGTCCAGTTCGACACGCTGCAGCCGCAGGGTCCGGCGACTTCCGCGCAGAAGCCGAAGTTCGCAGGCGACAGCCGCACCGCGCCGGGCCCTGACATCGCCGGCTGTGCGGAATGCGGCGACGCGATCGGCCCGTGGTGGAGCGAGGCCGGCGAGACCTTCTGCCGTGACCATGCGCCCGCCGATCTCAAATTCGCAGGAGCCGCGCGATGACCGGCAGACCGATCCGCGACGACCTGATCGCCGAGGCCAACGCCGGTCGTGATCGTTTCGTCCGCACGATGATCCTCGAGATGTATCGACTTAGCGGGCAGATGCACGCGCTCGCTGAACTGATGACGAACTACATCGGCGGTGACGCCGGTTCCGAGACAGACGAGCACCGACGCGCGCCGCTTGACCCCGCGCCAGCGCCGGCACGGCCACCAGCCCGCTCGTCTGCAATGGCGTCGCGTGTCCGCGACGTCGGGGCGGCGCCTGCTGGCAATGCCGACCGGCCGCCCCAGCCAATCCCCGTGTCGGACAGCGCGCCTCCTCCCCGCGCTGTTCCGGCCGGTCCTCCGGCGGTGGAAAGCCCCCCAGCCGCGCCGCCGGAGGACAAGCCCCTTGTAGAGCCGCCGATTTCGATGAAGGAGCAGGTCGTACGGCTCTGGTCGACGACGGAGATGACGCGCGAGGAGATCGCCGCTCAGGTCGGATGCAAGCTCGGTTCAGTTGACGCTTTCCTGTCTCAGGCGCGCGCCAAGGGCGATCGCCGAGGCTATGCTCGCGCCACCACGACGCAGACCTTCATGGGCGTGCCCGATCGCGACTCTGGCGAGCGAGAGCCCCCAGTCTCCGGCCTGTCGAAGCCACCAGCGCCGAAGCCATTCGACCGGCCGAAATCCGAGCCTCTGAACCCGCGCCCAGGGCGGGTGGCTGGCGTCGTGGTCGACCAGCCGGGTAGCGTCGTCTCGATCGACCTGACCAACTTCGTCATCGTCTGCCCCGGCGGCGATTGGCAGACCTCTCGCCCGATCGCGCTCGTCATGGAGCGCATGCGCAATGGCGAGACCTTCGACCACAAGACGCTCGCCGACATCGGCACCATGGGGCTGGAGACCTTCAAGTCGAGCATGCCCCGCTGGGCCGAGCAACTCGCTGCCCGCGGCGTCGAGTTCGTGTCGACGAAGGGCGTCGGCTGCAAGATCCGACTGGCGGAGTCGGCGTGATGCGCGCCATGCCCCACGCCAACGACGAGCCTCTCAGCCTCGACGACGACCAGACGACGGACCTGCTTGTGTCCTGCCTCGCCGCATGGGCCCGCGGCGTCGACACCTATGACATGGCGAAGGTCGCATCCTTTCGCCTCGGTCGCGTCATCCCCGAATCGTTCGTAGCCAACCTGCTGGCGGACTATTGGGAGGAGGACCGGTGAGCGTGAACCTCTTCGCCGGCATGGGCTCGCACCAGAGCTCCCGATCCGAGACGGACACTTGGCTGACGCCGCCTGCCGTCATTGAGGCGCTCGGCGGCGCTTCGAGCTTTGACCTCGACCCATGCAGCCCGCTGGCTCGCCCATGGCCGACTGCACGAGAGCACTACACCGAAGCAGACAACGGCCTGTTGCTGCCGTGGTTCGGCCGCGTCTGGCTCAACCCGCCCTATTCGACCGCGCTTATTGCGCGATTCCTCGGGCGCATGGCCGCGCACGATCACGGCACGGCGCTGATCTTTGCCAGGACGGAGACCGACCCATTCCACCGCTTCGTCTGGCCTGCGGCATCGGGGCTTTTGTTCCTGCGCGGCCGTCTGAATTTCCACCGCTACGATGGATCGAGGGCGGACAAGAATGGCGGAGCGCCGTCGGTGCTGATCGCCTATGGCTGCGAAGATCGCGATATCCTAGCGGCGGCGCCGATCGACGGGCAGTTCATACCGCTGCGCCTGCCCGTGTCGATCCTCGTGTCGGGCATGGCCCCGACATGGCGTGAGGCGCTTGAAGCCTGGTTCGCGGACAAGGCCGGTCCGGTCTCGCTGCCGGACCTTTACCGCGCCTTCGCTGAACATCCTAAGGCTCGGGCCAATCAGCACTGGCGCGACAAGCTCCGGCAGGTGCTCCAGCGCGGCGCTTTCGAGCGCGTCGACAAGGGCCTCTGGCGGCGGAGGGTTGCAGCATGACGCTCCTCCTGATCGACGGCAGCGGCGTCTTTCATGCTGCCTATCATGCGACGAAGGGCAATCCGTCCTTCCGCGCCGATGGATTGCCGACGGCTGCCGTCTCTGCATTTGGCGAGCGGCTCTGGTCTCTGCTGCGCGAGGATCTCCGCCGCCACCAGATCAGCCACGCGGCCGTCGTTTTCGACTATCCCGGCAAGAACTGGCGCCACAAGCTCGCGCCGTCCTACAAGAGCAACCGCCCGCCGGTGAGCGACGACCTCGCCGTCCAGCATCAGATGGCTCGGCTGATCGTGCCGCACTTCGGGCTGAAGGCGGTCGAGGCGCGCGGCTATGAGGCCGACGACGTCATCGCCACCTATGTCCGGCTCAATTCCGAGAGCGGCGGTGAGACGATGATCGCTACCGTCGACAAGGACATGGGGTGCCTGGTCGGCCCGGGCGTGTCGATTTTCGACCCAAAGAAGAACCGGATGCTCGGCGAGGCCGATGTCGTGGCGCAATTCGGCGTGCCGCCGCGGCGCGTCTCCGATGTCCAGGGCCTCGCCGGCGACACCGTCGATCACATCCCGGGTGTGCCAGGGATCGGCCTCAAGACCGCAGCCGAACTGATCAACGCCTATGGCGATCTTGAGACGGTGCTGGCGAACGCCGACCTGATCCGCCAGCCGAAGCGCAGGCAGGCGCTGATCGATTTCGCTGACCAAGCGCGGCTCTCGCGCAGGCTAGTCGAGCTCGACGCCGACGTGCCGCTGCGTGTTCCGCTCGCCGACCTCGAGGTCTATCCGCCGAACGCGCCGGCGCTGCTATCCGCGCTCGCCGCCCTGGAGATCGTCGGCTTCGCCCGCCGCGTCGCATGGGCTTTCTCCCTCCGCGCCGACGAAGCGCTGCCATGCCCAGCCATGGCGGCCTTCGCTGACGAGATGATGATGTGGCGGGCCGCCTAGATGAGTCAGAACACATCTCACGCCGTCATGGCCCAGCGCGTCGAGCCGCGCGACAGCTTCGATTTCTTCCCGACACCACTCTGGGCCACGCGGGCGCTCTGCGAGTTCATCCTGCAAGGCGATCCAATCCTGAAGACGAAGCGCGTCTGGGAACCGGCATGCGGGCAGGGGCATATGTCCCGCGCGCTCGGCGAATATTTCGGGCTGGTCTATTCGTCGGATGCCCATGACTACGGGCATGGCGCTGTCCGGGACTTCTTGTTTCCCGGTGACGAGCCGGCTTTCGACTGGATCATCACCAACCCGCCCTTCCGGCTGGCCGAGCAATTTGCTCACGCGATGATCGACCGCGCTGTAGAGGGCTGCGCCATCATAGTGCGCACAACCTTCCTGGAAGGCGTAGGCCGCTACCGGACGCTGTTCTCCCAACGCAAGCCAACGGCGATCCTGCAGTTCACCGAGCGCGTCCCGATGCACAAGGGCCGCGTCGAAGAGAACGGCTCCACCGCCACCGCCTATTGCTGGATCGTCTGGGAGTGTCGGCCGCATCGTCCGTGCGCAGCCGGCGTTCCGGCGATGGTCTGGATCCCGCCCTGCCGTCGCAAGCTCGAGCGTCCCGGCGATTACGAGGCGGCCGTCTGATGGGCGCTGTCATCGCCATGGACCGGACGCCAATCGACCAGCGCAAGCTGCCTCACAACATCGAGGCTGAGCAGATGGTGCTGGGCGCGGTGCTGAACGAGAATGATTGGTTCGTGAAGGTCGGCCAGCATCTCGGCGCCGGCGACTTCTACGAGCCGATCCATGGGCTGATCTACGACACGCTGGCGAGCCTGATCGAGTCGGGCCGCGTGGCGTCGCCGGTGTCGATGAAGCCCTATGTCGAGGAGATCGCCGTTGGCGACATGAACGGCTTCCAGTACCTGATGACGGTCTGGAATGCCGCACCGAAGCGGATGGCCGACGCAGTCGAGTACGCGAAGATCGTCAAGAACGACGCGATCAACCGCTCGCTTTACATCATCCTGGAGGAGGAGCTTGCCGGCATTCTGGACTCGCGCCGCATCGAGGCTGCGATGCCGAGGATCGACCGGCTCGAATCCACGCTGAATGATCTGCGGCCGCCGCTGTCGATATCAGGCGGCTTCCAGGGTTTCAGCAAGGCAGCGTCACGCGCGGTCGATATCGCGGCTCGAGCCTACCAGCGCGGCGGCGTGTTGGCGGGGCTCTCAACTGGCCTGCAGCGGCTCGACAACGCCTTGGGCGGCCTCCACAAGTCCGACCTGATGACGCTGGCCGGCGCCACCGGCATGGGCAAAAGCGCGCTGGCGATCAACATCTCCTACGCCGTCGCCCGCGGCCTGATGGAGCGATCACAGGAAGGCGAGAAGACGGGCGTGGTCGCGTTCTTCTCGCTCGAGATGCCAGCGGACCAGATCGCGCAGCGCATCCTCGCCGAGCACTCCCGGATATCGGGCTGGCGTCTGCGGCGTGGCATCGTGAGCGAAAGCGAGTTCGGCAGCTTCTCCGATTCCGCGAGCAGGCTCGGTGGCCTCCCATTTGAGATCGACGACACCGCCGGCCTGACGATCGCGCAACTGGCGATGCGAGCAAGGGGCCTCAACAAACGGCGCGGCGTCGAGCTCGTCGTGGTCGACTATCTCCAGCTTCTGAAAGGATCGAGCAATCGCCGAGAGACAAACCGTGTCCAGGAGGTCGCTGAGATCACGGCAGGGTTGAAGGCCCTCGCCAAGGACTTGAACGTCCCTGTGATAGCCCTCTCGCAGGTCTCTCGCGAAATCGCCAAGCGCGAGGACAAACGCCCGATGCTGTCGGATCTGCGCGAGAGCGGGTCGATCGAGATGGATTCGGACGTCGTGCTGTTCTGCTATCGCGAGGAGTACTACCTCAAGAAGTCAGAGCCGAAACCAGAGGCCGAGCATCACGCCGACTGGGCCGCAGCGCTCGAGCGCGCTCACGGCCGCGCCGACATCATCATCGCGAAGAACCGACACGGGCCCGAAGAAACGGTGCAGGTCGGCTTCGACGCCACGCTCACCCTCTTCAAGGATGAGTTGCCCGACGACATGGGCCCGGCGCGCAGCCGTCGGGAGAAGCCAGATCGGCCGAAGAAGCTCACGCTGACGAAGGAGGCGACGCACGCATGGGGCCTCCTGCGTGGTCTAGCGATCACCAACTCGGTCAAGAACGAAGGCCATGTTGACGATGCTCCCAAGGGCCAGGCGCTCGTCGAATACAAGCTCTGGCGAAACAAGTGCGTCGCCGACCTGAAAGAGGCGGACAGCAAGCCCGACCAACTGAAGAAGATGATGGAGAGCATCCGCGCAGACCTGCTGGCGCCGAAAAGCGGGCACCGCGCTTTGATTGGGATCGGCGGTCCCGATGCAACTCCCTACGTCTGGCTCACGGATGCAAAGACATGACTGAGACCCGCCTTCATCTCGAATGCTGGGCCGAGCAGTGCCCGCAGCGCCGCGGTTGGCTGGCGCGCTATCAGACCGACAAGGGCGTGCGCACGGTTACGAGCCGATGGGCCCGCCGCGCAGCCCTCATCTTCGGCAGCGAGCAGGACGCCAAGATCGCCGCCGGCGAGGCCCTGCTGAAGCACCTGAACTCTAACCCGCGCCCTCGATCGAGCGGCGCGAAGACATTCGCGGTGGCGAGAAACGGGCGGCATGTCCGCACAATCTCGCTGCCGCGCACCTGATCTCGCGCGAGCGAGATATCCCGGCCGTCGTGGCCAACCAAGGAGAAGACCAGTGGCAAAATCTGACCTGATCACCGCGCTCGCCGATGGCGCCGGCGCCACCAAAAAGGACGTCGAGGCGATCCTGAACAACCTGCCGATCGCGCTGCGCTCGACGGTGAAGTCTGGGGCGCCGTTCACGCTGCCTGGCGTCGGCATCTTCAAGGCCAAGTCCGTCGCGGCTCGCAAGGCGCGCAATCCCGCCACCGGCAACATGATCGACGTCCCGGCGAAGACGAAGCTGGCCTTCAAGCCGGCCAAGGCGATGACCGACGCGCTCGCCTGAGCGAGCGACGCATATCCCCTTCGGCCGGCGCATCCCCGCGCCGGCCGTTGCTTCATTTCCGGAGCCGAGCCCATGTCCGTGGTCGACCAGCCAAAACCGATCAAGAGCTTGCCCGGATCGGCCTTGCGCGCGAGGTGCGAGGCTGCGGTCGGTGCGCCGTGCTCGGCCGGCTGCACACGCAAATGCGCTCGGAACAAGCAGGCGCTGGCTTCGCGAGACTTGCGTCTCTTCAAGGCTGAGACGAAGCGCCTGGCGCTCGCCGCGTCCGTGGAGCGGAGGCTGGCATCGATTTCATCGCAGGAATCGGATCGGCTGGCGGCCTACCGGGTCGAGATCAAGGCCAAGGCGCCGAAGAACCGGAAGGGCAAGTTCTCGAAAGACGAGACCGCGATCGAGCAATGGCGGACCAGCGTTCTGTTCATCCTGGGCCGGTCGAAGGAGCAGATCGCGCTCGAGCTCTATGGCGCAGAGGAAACGCGCGTCGGCGCGGTCAATAAGATCATCACGACGCAGCGACTGACGGATGTCCGGGCCAAGCGGCCGGTGGATCGGCTGATCGAACTCGACCGCGCGCCAGCCAAGGGCATCGCCCCCGGCGAGGTCGCGCACTATGCGGCGAAGTTCAACCGCGCGATGCTCGACGCCTTCCTGCATCGTCGCGGCATCGTGCCGGAGCACCAGGTTCAGGAGGAGCGCTCTCGCGCGGTCACGCGCCTGGTGAACGTCAATGCGTCGGCGCTGACTGCGGCCGCGCAGACCGGGGAGATCCGGGAGTGGAACCTGCTGGCCGGCTACCGGCTCCAGCAGGAGCAGGCCAAGGTGCCGGGCGGCCACGTCGGCGGGATGAACCTGTCGGGCATCACCGTAGACGGCGGGATCGGGGATGCCCATGCGAAGGCCATGCGGGGCATGGTGGCGGCGGAAAGGATGGCGGCGGCTCGCCAGTCGATCCTGGACGCCTATCGAATCCAGATGAGCGGGCCGGTGCGGCTGGCGCTGGTCGAGCACGTCGTCATCCGCGACTTGCCGCTGGCGACCTTCGTCTTCCCGCCTTGGATGGTCGAGCGCCCGGCGAAGTTCCTGAACGACTCGCTGGAGCCGCTGGCGCATCATTTCAGCCTGACGCCGGCCGGAATCATGCCGATGAAGCCGACGCGCGAGGACTGGGCGCGCTGGGATGCTGCCATGGCTTCGCAGGATGGTCGCCGCCGACGTCTATTCGGCGGCTGACATCTGCTCGGCGTCGGCGCGGCCGCGCTCGCTCAAGAATTCGGCCGCCTTCCGGGAAGCGGTAATTGCGCCCGGCACAGTCCAGGCGGCGAGCAGCAGCGCCAGCATGTCCGGAATGTCGTCCTCGCCCTTCCTCCAGGCAACAACCTTGTCCAGCCGGTTGCCGAGCACGTCGCATAGGGTCTGGTCGGTCAAGCCGAGTTGCTTCATCGCGAGCGCCATCTCCGACGGCAGGAGCTTGCCACGGCGCGGCCGGGCGTAGACGTCCTTCAGCCGGCGGCTCACGATCGCGGCTCCTGGTATCCCGGCAGATCGGCGCGGCGTGCGTGATGGGGCAGGGCGTCCGTGGCGTGCGGGGTGTTCTCCTGCCGCTCGACCCAATCGCAGAGCCTGCGGATCATCTCGAAGCGCTCGTCTTCCGGCCGGGGCGTGCCGTCGGCGCGCTTGACGCAGGCGGCCAGCATCTCGCGCAGCGCCGCCGCCGCTTCCGGATAGGCCGACATGATCCGGCAATCGGCTTGCACCGTCTCGCGCGACCAGAGGCGCGGCAGCACGTCCGCGATGAGGATGGTGTCGGCGGCGGTCGGGCTGGCCTCGATGCGCCAGGCGCGCGGGCGCATCTCAAACCACTTCGGCCGGCTGTTGGCGACCACGGCGACCGGGCGCATCAGCCTGTCGGCGGAGGCGCGCGCGGTGCGCAGCGCGGCGTTTAGTTCTTTCTCGGTCCAGATCAAATTGGCCTCCTGATGTGTGCGGCGTCCTAGTAGACCGGCCAGCCTGCCCTGATTGGCAAACTGACCGGAGATGCTTGCTCGTCAAGCGGCGAGGCGCTCGACCTCGCCAGCGCGCCAGCGCAGGTCGGGGAGAGGCACCGGCCCTTCGCGGCGGCATGCGGCCGCGAAATAGTGGGCATCGGAAAGGCGACCGACCCAACTGCCCTGCCGATACATCTGTGCATGGTGGCGGACGATCCGCAGCGATCCAAGGCCGGCCGCGCCGTTGTAGCAGTCCGTGGTGTCGCCGTGCGTCCATGCGGAAAGGTAGCGATGGGAGCCGCCGCAATCGACGCGGGGCGTCCAGGCTTGCTTCAAGGCGCGTGCGATCCGGCGAGCGCGGCGGAGGGCGGTGGAAGCACGCCGCCATTCGGCATGCGTCCGTGGCGTGGCGATGGCGGCAAGATCAGCGCGCGCGGCGTCCATCTGGTCGGAAAGCGAGGGCTTGCGCATCACGCTGCGATCCTCTCAATCTCGACCGTGCCGACCGGCGGGACGATCTCCCATGATCCGGAGACCGGGCTGTAGCGGTAGCGGGGCTTGGCGGCGGGCTTGGGCGGCTCTGCTGCGGCGACCGGAGCGGCGACTGTGGTATCGGCCTCCTGGTTCTCGCCAGCGGCATACAAGCGCTCGAATTGCTCGGCTTGGCGTCGCGAGACGTGATAGCCCTTCGACCGCCCGACATACCGCCCGCCGATCTCCTCTGCGAGATATGCGGCGCGCGTCTTGTAGCCCGTGGGGCAGGGGCAGTCGATTACCATCTGGCCTTTGGCATAGCGGGCCTCGCTGATGCTGTAGGGGCGCGCGGCGGGCGTCTGGGCTGTCGCCGGGTCGGCTTCCGGCTCGACGGTCGCCAGCGGCTCGCTGTGCGGCTCCGGCGCGTCCGTGGCGATCTCCTCCAGAGCGGGCCAGGCGATCAGCGCATCCTCGACCATGTTGAAGCGCTGAATGTGCGACACGCCAGCAAGCCACGCCGAATATGCGTCAAAATATTCCGAGCGGCCGACGACGCCAACGATTTGCGACAGCGTTGGCCGTGACGCGCCGACGATCTCGGAAGCCAGCAGCATCGTCTCGTGATCGACCGGTGCGGCCGGCTCCGGGCAGTCGGCGGCGATCTCGTCATCAGCCGTCGCCTCTGCGGGAAACTCCGCCGCATCAGCCGCAGCGATGCGTTCCATGCGGGCCACGGATTCGGCGTCGTCCATGGGATAGGCGTCCCGGTCATCGCCCCAGACGAGCGAGAACAGGGCCTCGCAAGCCGACGAGCGGCGCGTCTCGAAACCGTTCGGGAACAGCAGGGCCACGCCGCGCGCGGCGGCTTCCTTCGCCAGCACATACATAGGCGAGCGGATCAGCCCCATGCGGCCTAGCAGGCCCTGCCGCGCCTCGCGCAGCGCGTCCGCGATATCGGCCGGCATCGGCGCAAGAGCGAGCGGGATATGGACCAGGCCCGCGCGCTGATCGAGCGTGAAGGCGTTCGCGTCGTCGGGATTCCAGATCAGATCGCCTTCGACCGTCTCCGCTGATTCCGCGCTGATGACGGAAACGATCTCAGGCGCGCAGATCAGCCCGTCCAGCGTGATCGTCTCGCCCGACTGCATCCCGCCCTTGTCGAAATAGATCGCGCCGTCACTGCCAGTCGCGCGCCGCACTGCCGCAATCTTGTAGCAGATCACCGCGAACCGGACGGCGTGAGCGATCGACCACGGCTTGCGGCCCTTGGCAGTCTTGCCGGCGAGCATGCCGACCGTCTTCGACCAGCCATCGGCAAACGTCACCGTGACGCGGCCACGGGCGATGTTGGCGGCTTTCCCGGTCGCGGAATAGTCCGCCCAGGCGATGAACTCGGAGGCGTCTGCGGCGTCGCCCATGGCGATCTCGTCAAGCGCCGGGCCGACCGCTGCGCCGCGCTTGCGCGTCACCACGGAATGCAGAGCGAAGGCGACGCCGCGCCAGTCGGGGGCCGGCTCGACCATGGCGGAATCGAAGAGCGCCAGAGCCGCGGCCTTGGCCTTGGCAGGCGAGAGAACGGCGAAGGATTCGGGCTGGAAAGCGTGCATGGGGTGGCTCCTATGTGAGCGCCGCACAATTGCGGCCGTTGGGGATTCCGCGTGTCGCGGCTGATGCGTCCGGGGCGAGCCGGGCGCATGGGTCGCGTCAAGCATCGTCGCTGTCTTCGTCCTCGCCTTCCACCTCATAGTCATGAGGGCTGATGGCCGCGCCGCATTCCGGGCACTCGTCATCGCAAGCGCACGACCATTGATCGGACCATTCCACGTCGCAGTCGTCGCAGCGGTAGTGGTTAGTGAAGCGGCACGGCTCGCCGTCGGTGTCGGTCGGGAGATAGGACAGATCAGCCATTGGCCGCGCCCTCCGATGCGTCCGCCGCGTCCGGGGCGTCGCCGTCCAGGCTGGCGAGAAGCGCCTTGGCGGCGGCAATGCTGGCCTCGGCTGCTGCTTGGCTCGCTTTGTCCTCCGGCCCGCCGCCGCCCTCGCGGACGTCAATCGCCATGTCCTCCACCATGCTCTCGGCATAGGGCAGGATGGCGCGAAGGCTGGCGAGCAGATCGGCCGCCGCATCGCGGGCACGGTCGGCGGGCCTGTCCAGATAGACCAGATCGCCAGTTTCAGGGCATCGCCCGATAGGCGACGGATCGCCGGGCGTCAGGCAGCATTCGCCAACTGGCGTCACCATCAGCACCGTGAGGCCCTTGACGCCCGATCCGGTAACAGGCGTGTCGCCGTCCCAATCGCCGCCGTCATCGATTTCGACCGTGTAGCTCTCGAATCCGGTTGCCATGTCTCAGCCCTCCCGGCCTTCGGCGGCGCGGATGGCGCGCAGCGCCGCCTGTAGCGCCATGATTTCAGGTTTGGCCGCGAGTTCCGGCGTGAGCGGGAGGCCGCACGACACGACGAAGGCGGACGGGTGATGCTGAAACAGTGATTTCAGCGCCGCCAGCATCAGCGCCGACGCATCGGGCGTCTGCGGAGCGGCGGGCGCGGCGTCCGGGGCGTCGTGGGGCTTGCCTAGCGCCTCGCGGATGGTGCGAAGGATTTCGCCATTCTCCGCAATGGGGCTCCAGGCTTGTTCTTCGATCCAATGCTCTGCGGCCTCCAGCGCGGCGCGCGTGTTGCCAGCGGCGGCAAAGATGTCGGCGTGAACCTCATCGATGCCAGCCCCGACGATGACGCCGAAAGCGTTGCGGATGTCGGTTCCTTCGGCCTTGAACGGCGCGTGAAACTCAGTGACGCGCGAGCCGGCCGCTTTGATGTTGGCGAGAGTGAATGTCATCAGTCCAGATCCTTTCAGCGAATGAATGAAAGCAGGCCGCAAGCGACCGCGAAGAGGGAGAGGCAACCGCCGGCGACAACTGCGCCGACCGTTCCGAGAGCGAGACGAAGGGCCAGGCGCGCCAGCCGTTCCGAGAGCGAGGCGCGGGGAATGAAGACGCCGCCGGTCATGTGCCGAACGTCCCGCCGACACGCTGGCGCGCAGTGTTACCGCTCCACCGATCAGGCTGAATCGGACGGCCTTCGTCGTCTTTGTGAGCGATCAGAATGCGCCCGCCTTCGCAGGCTATGACGCCTTCGCCGGGATGCGCGGCCATATAGGCGTTGGCTTCCGAGTCCGTGGGGAATGAGGCCGTGACCGTGAAGACGCGGCCCATGGTCTGATATGTGGCGGGCGCGGTATCCGGCGTGGGCGTCACCGGAGCCGGGGCCGGCTCGTCGTCAACCTGGAGCGCGGCGACGACGCGGGAAGCGGCATAGCGGCCGGCATTGTTGAGGTGGCGTTGCCATGCGCCCTCCGATGGGGCCCAACGCCAGCCGCTCGACTTCAAGAGATCGCGCGTCGCCGCATCGGGCTTGCCGTCGAAAAACAGTTGGATGCGGGCGGCGTCGCCGTTCTCGACCACGCGGAGCGCGCCGGCCGTGGTGTTGTGGGTGCGCTCGACCGTGCCGCGTTCCCGGTTCGCTTCGATCGTCGCAAGCCGCGTTTCCAGCCGCTTGATCTCGGCTAATTCTCCAGAGAGGGCATAGGCCGGGAAGCCGCGCCCCATCCATGCCTGCGCAGGGACGACGCATTTGCGCGCCGTGCTCTCGCGCCAGCCGGTCGCATCCACGACGGCTTGCACCATGGCTTCGACGTCATCGCCCCTGACGGATCGAATTGCGGCGTTCGCCGCCTTCATCGCAGCGTGCGAAGCCTTGCGCGATTCGATCTCCGCCCGGATCAGCGCCGGCGCGTCCGGGTTATCGGCCCTGATCGGCCCGCCTGGCGCGCCATGCGGAAAGGCGACGCGCTCCACCGCCTTGCGAGCGGCTGAGATATGGTCCCGCGCCACGGTATAGGCATTGTCCGCCCAATCCATGCGCTTGCGGTTGCGGTCGACCGGGAAGCGGGCCGGCCCGACGACAAACCATGACATGCAGCGGGAATCCATCGCCCATGCCCGGCGCGTGAGCGACACTTGACGCGCCGCGAAACGCTCTAGTTCTGCCGCCGTGTCGAGCGCGCCGCCCTTGGCGACGATAGCCGCGACATGGGCGGCGAAGGCATTGAGCCTCACGCCGAGATCGTGCAATTCGATCCGGGCGCGCCGGTCCGGGAAATGGGAGAGGGCGTCCCATGTGCGCTCAATTTGCTTGACAGTGAGGCGCGCCGAAAACGCGCCAGCCTCAACCGCCAAAACGTCGTCTGCGAAGGTCGCAATCGTCATGATCGTGAGTCCTCATTCACGCGCCAGCCATCGCCGCGCATGTCAGGTTGAAAGGGGAAAGCGGGAGATCCGGCCCGGGCGCGCGTGGCGTCCGGGGTTAGGCGCTTAGGTCGCGGCGAGCGCGGCGCGGAGAGCGGCTTTCGCCTCTTCGATCTCAGCAACCTTGCCGGGCGCGAGCGGGAAAGCCGGGTTAATCCCGTCTAGGGCAAACATCAGACGCCGCGCCGCGTCTGCGATAGGGTCCGGCGATTGCTTGCGGCCGCTCATGACAGCGCCGCCATACCGCGCCGCAGATAGCCGACAAGCGCCACGCGCCGCGCCTTGTCTGTCTCGGCCTCATAGAGCGCGCGGGCATCAGCGCCGGCCTCTATGTCGCGCCGCACGCTGGCGCGCGCCGCCGCATCTGCGACCTTGCCGGCCTCAATCGCCGCTAGGAAGCGAGCCGACGGGCTGGAAAGCACGCGCCGCGCCGCGCGATAGTTGCGATCAAGGCTCATGCCAGCCGCTCCCCATTGATCGGGTCGAAGCGATAGACGGGCCGACTCCCGGCTGTCTGGCGAGCGAACGCCAGCGCCTCCGCTTCCGTGTCGAAGTCCGCAAGCGCCAATTCGGGCGCATCGGTGCGGCCGTAGTAAACGCCGAACCATTCCGCATCTGCGGGCGCGCAGCGCTCGACGTTGGTATCGTCCGGCTCGCATCCCGGCTCGATCCGGCAAGGCGAGACCCGGAAGAAATGCGCCTCCGCAGACTGGCGCAGGTCGAAGTCGAATGCTGTAACAGCCATCGGTCCCGCCTCACATGCCAGAGAGAAAGGAACGCTGCAGGCGCTTGTTGCGCCGTTCCTGCCGACGCTCGCGACCTTCCGGCCGGTCCGAGAATTCGACATGACGCGGCGCGGCATTGCGCGCGCCGTTGAGCACGGCATGGGCCGAAAGAGAGATTCCGTTGCGAACGATAGTGACCATGGGTCTAGCTCCATAAGAGCGCCGCACCGTTGCGGCCGTTTCATCGCCAGCGGCGACACGCTCACAATGCATAATGCATGATAGACGCGCAATAGCTAAATGCGATTCGCACGAAAATAGTTCCGGGCCGGATCGCTGAGCGCTTCAAAGCGGCGCTGCAATCAAACAATTTTCAACGGCCAATCAAACCGAGCGCGCAATATCGTGCGGCCGTTTGTTGATTCAACGCGTTAACATCGTCGTTTTGCCGCCGTTGACAGCGCGATTGTTCCGATTCATACGTCTTGACCATGCCGGCCCGCGTTGATCGTGCAAGTCACACGGTTCGCCCGCCCGGAGATTCGCCAGCCCCCAACCGGCTGGCGTTTCGCGTTTCAGGATCATGGCCAAGTAGCTCAACGCCAGAGCGCCCGGCCATGTAAGCGGGCGATGCCGGTTCAACTCCGGCCTTGGGCTTCCCTCGACAAGACCGCTACCGCCTCTCGCCCGAAGCGCACCGCATGCGGTTACTCTCGCCCCGATAGCTCAACTGGACAGAGCGCCGGGTTCCGGACCTGGAGGCTTCAGGTTCGATTCCTGATCGGGGCTCCAATCTCGCAAGGTCGCCAGCCATGACGGAATATTGCCCGCACATGGGACGCCTGCGAGCCGCACCACCTCGCCTGCGCGCCGCGCCGTCCAGGTTCCCGGCTCAACCGAAAGAGCGCGCTGCGCACTACGCCACGCCAGAACATGAAGCATGGGCGCTGGCAGTGAAGCGCCGGGCCGGCTGGCGCTGCGAGGAATGCGACGCCGCTGGCGTCAAGCTCTATGCCGACCATGTGCAAGAGATCACAGACGCGCCGCACCTGGCGCTTGATCCTGCCAACGGTCGCGCGCTCTGCGCCTCCTGTCATGGGCGAAAGACAGCCGCAGCTCGAGCGGCGCGCCTCGCCACATAGCGCCAGCGCAACCCGCTCGAGCACGCCAAGCGCCAGACGCTCGAGCATGCCAGCCGGGACAATCTCGCCAGAAAGCCAATAGAACCTCGCCGGCGGCAATCATGCTGCGCGAGCCATCCACCTAGCGCGCCAGTCGCTCGACATTCCTAGACGGCGTTCCTATCGCGTCGCTCGGCGCGCTCGTCGTCATCGATGGCAGGGGGGGGGGGGGGGCGGTCCAATCGCTGGACCGATTGGGGCGGCCGACCGCTTTGGGGCTCACGCGGAGATTCTTCGGGGCGGTGAATCCTGCAATTCGACGGGTGTTTGATTATGCCGAAGGTATCAAAGGGCATCGGCCGTGGCGGGAAGCGGCCTGGCGCAGGCCGGAAGCCGAAGGTTGCGAAGATCCCGGCGCCGGTTGGCTCTGAGGCTGCTGTCGCATCTGCGGCCGACGTCTTCGATCTGACGAAGGAAGCTCGGGCCGGCGCGTTGAAGGCGGTCGAGCGCCTGAACAAGATCATCGAGCACGGCACTGAGGCTGCAGCGATCAAGGCGACCGCGCTGCTGTTCACGTGGGGCTTCGTGACGCCGGCGAATGCAAAGGCGAGTGCCGCGGCTGAGGCCTATCGTCCGCAGTCGGCTGCTGATGGCTTCGTCCCGCCCGCCGCGCCGCCGACCAAGCGCGAGCAGCGCCAGGCAAACGCTGAGCAGAGCACGGCCGAGGGAAAGTTCGCCGTTCCTGAGCCGCCGCGGCTTGTCGTGAGCAATTCGTGACGCTGGGCTGGTCGACTGCCTGCAAAGACTGGGAGCGCCGCATTGTTGCCGGGCAGCCTTTGGTCACGGTCGGCGCGCTGTTCCCAGAAGAGGCCGCCCAGGCGATAGCGGTGTTCAAATCGCTGCGGATCGTCGAGGCGGCCGGGCAACCGACGTTTGGTGAGGCTGGCGACCAGTGGGTCTTTGATTTCGTCGAGGCCATCTTTGGAGCCTATGACAAGGAGACCGGACGGCGGGAGATCAACGAGTTCTTCCTCTGCGTGGCCAAGAAGAACGGCAAATCGCTGATTTCGGCTGGCATTATGCTGACGGCGCTGATCCGAAACTGGCGCCAGTCGAACGAATTGATCATCATCGCCCCGACAATCAAAGCGGCCGGCAACGCATTCAAACCGGCTGCAGACATGGTGCGCGCCGATCCGACGCTGAACGCAGCGGAGCAAGGCTTCCTGCACATCCAGGATCACCTGCGGACGATCACTCATCTACGGACCGGCGCGACGCTGCGGATCCTGTCGGCGGACGGTTCGGTGGTCGTCGGCAATAAGGCCGGCTTCGTCTTGGTCGACGAGCTCTGGGAGTTCGGCTCGAGCGCGAAGGCGGACTCGATGATGAAGGAGGCCACCGGCGGCCTGGTTGGGCGCCCGGAAGGCTTCGTGATCTCGATCTCGACGATGGCGGACCAGCCGCCGACCGGCGTGTTCAAGGACAAACTGAACTATGCGCGCGGCGTGCGCGACGGCACCATTCAGGACCGCAAGTTCCTGCCGGTGATCTACGAGTTTCCGCCTGCAATGATCGAGGCCAAGGCCTACGAGGACGCGGCGAACTTCTATGTGTCGAACCCGTTCATCGGCCGCACGGCATGGGGGCGGGAGTGGATTGCGAACGAGCTCGAGAAGGAAAAGCAGAAGGGTCCGGAGACGCGCAACGTCTTCCTGGCGAAGTTCCTCAACATCGAGATCGGGCAGGGGCTGCGGACCGACAATTGGGCCGGCGCGCTGTTCTGGGCCCGGCGCGCTGACCGGACGCTGACGATCGAGGAATTGCTCTCCCGCTGCGATGTCGCGGTGGTCGGCGTCGACGGCGGCGGACTGGACGACCTACTCGGTCTCTGCGTGCTGGGCCGCGAGAAGGAAACCCGCCGCTGGCTGGTCTGGTGCAAGGCATGGGCGCACCGGATCGTGCTGGAGCGGCGCAAGGAAATTGCGTCGAAACTCATCGACCTCGCACAATCTGCCGCGCTGGTGATCGTTGAGGACGAGTCCTCTGCGGACGTCGAGGAACTGGCGGACATCGTCGAGCAGGTTCGCGACGCGGGGCTGCTTCCGGCGGAGGCTGCGATCGGCGCTGACCCCGCGGGCGTGAGCGACATTGTCGACGAACTCGAGCGGCGGGATTTCAGCGTCGGCAAGGACGGCGAGATCGGCGAGATCATCTCGGTGCCGCAGGGCTACAAGCTTCAGACGGCAGTGAAGGTTGCGGAGCGCCGGCTGGCGCAGGGTACGATGATCCATAGCGGGTCCGACCTGATGACCTGGTGCGTCGGCAACGCGAAGGTCGAGCAGAAGGGCAATGCCCTGATGGTGACCAAGCAGATCGCGGGAACCGCCAAAATCGATCCGGTCATGGCAATGTTCAACGCGGTCACGCTGATGTCGATGAACCCGGAAGCTGCGGCTCAGGCCGAGATTTACGCGCTCTGAAAGGCTGCCGATGGGCTGGATTTCCAAGCTGTTCGGCCGCGAGCCGGCGGAGACGAAATCGCTCGACCTTTCGCCGGAGCTCTGGTCGGCCATCAATGGCGGCTGGGGACTTCCAACGAAGTCGGGCACGAAGGTTTCGACGACGACCGCGCTTCAGGTTATGCCCTTCTACCGGGGCATGGTCGCGATCGCGGAGGGCATCGCTCAGTTGCCCGTCGAGATTCACCGGCGTCTGCCATCGGGCAAAGGCGTCGAACCTGCGGTCGACCATCCGCTCTATGACGTGCTGCTCCACCGGCCGAACGTGCTGCAGGATGCTTTCCAGTTCTGGCGCACGACGGTCATGCACGCTGTCGGCGGCGGGAACGGGGTCTCGTACAAGAACGTCGTGAACGGCCAAGTCAGGGAGTTGATCCCGATCCGGCCGGAATGCGTGTCGATCGATCTGGACCACCTCTATCGCCGGACCTTCGACATCACCTTCGAGAAGGGCGAGTACGTCAGCGTCGGGCAGGAAGCGATATTCCATATCGCTGGGCCTAGTTGGGCGCCGCACAAAGGGCTGGATCCTGCCGTTGTCGGACGCGAAGCGCTCGGGCTGGCTCAGGTAACAGAAGAGGCGCACGCTCGGCTGCATGCGAACGGGTCGCGGCCGAGCGGGGTTCTGTCTTCGGAGCAGAAACTCGACAAGACGCTGATCGACCGGCTGCGCGAGCAGTGGCGGCAGGCCTATGGCGGCGTCACGAAGACCGGCGAAGCGGTCGTCTTGGGCGGCGGCCTGAAATGGCAAGCGCTGTCGCAGACCGGAGTCGACAGCGAGCACCTCGACACCCGGAAGCATCAGATCGAGGAGATCGCGCGGCTTCTGGGCATCTTCCCAATCATGCTGGGCCATGCCGGCGACCAGTCGCCGACCTTCGCCAGCGCGGACGCATTCCTCGGCGCGCATGTGCGGTTCACGCTGCAGCCTTGGATCAAGGCGATCCGGTCGGCGATCGAAACGCAATTGCTAACCAAGGAAGAGCGGGCCGACGGCTACCACGTCCGCATCGACACCTCGGAGCTTCTCCGCGGGTCTCTCGAGGCGCGCACAGCCTATTACAAGGCCGGCCTCGGCACCAATTCGTCGCCCGGCTGGCTCAGCGTGAATGACGTCCGCGAAGACGATGGCTGGAATCCGGCCGAAGGCGAGCAGGCGTCTCGCCCGCTCACGCCGAAGGACTACGGCATGGACGGCGGCAGCGCGGCGAAAGAGCCGGCGACCGACGGCAAAGACCCTCCGGTTGTGCCGGATGATCAGGAGCAAGGCGCATGACTTTCGGCTGCATCGGCACCCCCTTCGAGTTCAAGTTCCTGGACGAGAAGTCGAGCGCGCCTGGCACCTTCGAGGGCTATGGCGCCGTCTTCGGCAACATGGACAGCCATGGCGACGTGATCGAGCCCGGCGCGTTCGGCGCGTCGCTGACTGCACGTAAGGCGTCCGGCCGGCCCCTGCCGCCGATGTACAAGCAGCACGGCATGGTCGGAGACGGGCGCGATCCCGTGGGCGTCTGGGATGCCATGTCGGAAGACGCCAGCGGCCTTCATGTGAAGGGCAGGCTGGTCGGGCTCGACACCGAGCGCGGCAAGTTCACCTATGCGCAGGCCAAGGAAGGCGCGCTGGGCGGCCTGTCGATCGGCTACCGCGTGATGCCGAACGGCTCGCGCAAGGGCTCGGGTCGTATCGGTGAGCCGTCCCGCTTCCTGAAGGCGGTGCATCTGTCAGAGGTCTCGCTCGTCGATGACCCGTCCAACGCCTTCGCCCGCATGGGCATGATCAAGTCGACCTTCGACGGCGAGAGCCTGGCCGAAGAGATCAAGACGATTCGAGATTTCGAGGACTTCCTGCGGGATGCAGGGTTCTCGAATGCTGCCGCCAAAGCGATCGCCGCTGGCGGCTTCAAAGCAAAGCCGGACCCTCGGGATGAGGACGGGATTGGCGATCTGATCCGCGAACGCATGGAAGCGCTCGCCACCCTCATCCGCGCATAGGAGTCCATCACCATGGAGCCGACCGAAATCAAGGCCGCTGTCGAAAAGGCAGTCGAGCCCGTCATGACCGCCTTCGAGGCGTTCAAGCAAACCAACGATGCTCGCCTGTCCGAGATCGAGAAGAAGGGCGCTGCCGATCCCGTCACGACGGAGAAGCTCGCCAAGATCGAGACCAGCCTGAACCAGTTCGAGGCTGTCAACCAGCGCCTGACGCTGGCGGAGAAGCAGGCCAAGGCCATCGCCGAGACTGTCGATCGCGTCGAAGTGGCGATGAACCGCATCCCGGCCGGCCAGCGCTTCGTCAAGGACGAAGGCGAGGCCAAGGCTCGCTTCGCAGCATGGGGACGCGCCGTTGTGCGCGCTCACGCCGTCGGCGTCGTCAACCTCTCCGCCGACGAGCAGAAGGTGCTGGCCGACGTTCAGAACGAAGCGAAGGCGCTCAACGTCTCCGCCGACACCGCTGGCGGCTATCTCGCCCCGACCGAGTACGTCCGCGAGATCATCAAGGGCGTGACCGAGATCAGCCCGGCGCGCGCCATCGTCCGCGTGCGCCAGACCGCCAACAAGTCGATCCAGATCCCGAAGCGCACTGGCCAGTTCGCCGCGCAGTGGGTGGCGGAGCAGGGCACCAAGTCCGAGACCACGGGCCTCGCCTACGGCCTCGAGGAACTGCCGGTCCATGAGCTCTATGCTCTGATCGACATGTCCAACCAGATGCTGGAGGACACCGCCTTCGACATGGAATCCGAGATCCGCATGGAGGCTTCGGAGCAGTTCGCTGTCGCTGAAGGCGCAGCGGTCGTCTCCGGCTCCGGCGTCGGCAAGCCGGAAGGCATCCTGACCAACTCGTCGGTCGGCGAGACGGTCTCGGGCTCGGCGGCGACCATCGCGGACGCGGACGGCCAGGCCAACGGCCTGATGACGCTCTTCCATGCGCTGAAGACCGCCTACAGCCGCAACGCCTCTTGGGCTCTCAACCGCGTCACGCTCGGCTCGGTTCGCAAGCTGAAGGACGCCGACAAGAACTACATCTGGATGCCTGGCCTCGCCAACGGCGTCCCGAACACGATCCTCGGCGCGGCCTATGTCGAGATGCCCGACATGCCGAACGAGGGCGCCGGCACCTACCCGATCGCGTTCGGCGACTTCCGCCGGGCCTACACGCTGGTCGACCGCATCTCGATGGAGATGCTGCGCGATCCCTACACGCAGGCGACGAGCGGCAACATCCGCTTCATCTTCCGCCGGCGTCTGGGCGGGCAGGTCGTGCTCGCGGAGGCAATCCGCAAGCTGAAGTGCGCCGCCTCGTAGCGGCTACTGGCTGAAGGGGCCCGGCCGCAACGCCGGGCCCTGTCGTCTTCCCCCGTTCAATCTCAATCAGGAGACAGGCCATGGCCTCTCGCGACCTTCACAACAACCTGCATTTCGTGCCGCTGATCGCCCCGGCGGCGGCGCGCACCGACGACACGGCAATCGTGTCTGCGATCATCGACACCTTCGGCTATGAGAGCCTGGAGTTGGCTCTCGTCACGGGAACCAACACCGACGCCGACGCGACCTTCGCGGTTCTCGTCGAGCACGGCGACGTGGCGAACCTGTCGGACGCCGCGGCTGTTCCCGACGCTCAGTTGATCGGGACGGAACTCGCCGCAGCCTTCACCTTCGCCGACGACGTCGAGTGCCGCAAGATCGGCTACGTCGGCATCAAGCGCTACGTCCGCATGACGGTGACGCCATCTGGCAACGGCGCCGGTAATATCTTCCTCGCCGGCGTGGCTGTGCTGGGCAATCCGCGCCACGCCGCGACCCCGGCGCTGACCTAATCGTCAGCCGCTGAGCGGGGCGCCATCCCGGCGCCCCTGCTTTCCCCGCCCTCCGACAAGAGCAGCCATCATGAAGCCCATGACCGAAGTGACGGTGCTGCGCACTGTCCCCGTCTCCGACGATGGAATCACCACGCGCACGATCGTTGCAGGCACCGACGATAAGGTTGCCTCCGACCTGTTCCCTGGGCTCGAGGCTGAGGGCTACGTTACTGCGCTCGCCGCGCCTGAAGAGAACAAAAGCTCGATCATTCCCCAGGGCTGGCGCGATCTGCACCATTTCAAGCTCGTCGCGCTCGCGAAGGCGCTCGGCAGCGACGTCTCGACCAAGGCCGACGCGATTGCCGTGATCGAAGCCGCCGAAAAGGCGGCGCAGGCCTGACATGCTTTCCGTTACGATGCCCGCGGCTGATCCGAACCTGCTATCGGCCGAGGAGATGCGCGCGGCTGTCGGCGTGACGGGGTCTGGCTCAGATGCGGCACTGCTGATCCTGAATGGCCGCGTCTCGCGCGCCATTGCCGCGCACTGCCGCGTCGCCTCCGCCGGGATCGCCGTTCCGACGCTGCGCCAGGAGACGCTGACCGAGACCTTCCGCCCCGGGATGTCGCGCGAGAAGCTGATCCTGTCGCGCCGTCCGATTGTCTCGGTCACGTCGATCGTCGATGATGGCGAGACGCTCACCGGCACCGACTATGAGGTCGACGCCTCCAGCGGCATCCTGACCAGGCTGGAGGATGACGAGCCGGCGTGCTGGTCCTGGTCGAAGATCGTTGTGGTCTATGTCGCTGGCTGGGCGACGGTGCCGGACGACCTAAAGCTCGCCGCCAGCAAGCTGGCCAGCGAGATCTACACCGTCGGCACGCGTGATCCGAACTTGAAGCGGATCGAAGTGGTCGGGGTTGAGGAACGCGAGTTCTGGGTTTCGCCGTCCAGCGACCCGCTGATCTCGGCGGAGGTCGAGGATCTGCTTGCGCCCTACATGAACGTCTGGCTCGGCTGATGACGACGCCGGCGGAGATCATCGCGGCGCTTGATGCGTCGCTGGCGGAGCACGGCGAGGCGATCATCCTGCGGAGACGCATCGGGACAGGCTCCACTTTCGTCGAGTTGGCCTGCCGCGCGAAGGTGGCCGGCTACGCCAGCGAGGTGCTCGTCCAAGGCATAAAGCAGACGGCCTCGACGTTCATCATCTCGCCGACGGAGATCAACGCAGCGGCGACCGCCGGCACATGGCCTGGGGCCGCTGGCGGCGACCGCTGGCCGAGGATCGGCGACTTCATCCGGCAGAGCATCGGCTCGGATCGCAGGATCGAAGACGGAAGGCCGAAGCTGGCCGGGAACACCGTCGTCCGCGTCGAAGCCAAGGTTCTGGGCTGATGGCGCGTTTCGAGACCTTCGCGCGCGATCTGCAGTTGGCGACTGCCGACCTGCAGCCGGAGATGATCAACCGGGAGCTCGCGCGCTTCGCGAAAGAGGAACTGGCGAAGGCTATCGATGGCGGTGAGGCGTCGTCGATCTACACGCGCTATGTGGGCGGGCGCGAAGGCGCGCCGGAAGAGAGTGTGCGGGTACCGGAGGCGATCCTCTACGAATTCTCCTACTGGCAGCCGATCATCGCCTTTGCTCTCGAGGCGCTGCGGAAGCGGTCGCCGGTGCTGACCGGGCGCTACCAGAACACCCACCTCGTCATGATCGGTTCGCAGATTGTCTCGCCGGATGTCCAGATCGCGGCAGGCGAAGAGGTGATGCTCGTCAACACGCAGCCATACGCTCGCGTGCTTGAAGTCGGGAACGTTCGAGTGAAGGCGCCGGGCGATGCGATTTACCAAGCAACGAGGCAGGTCGTTCAGCGTCAGTTCGGCAAGGCGGTCGATATCCGGTTTCGCATGGTGACGATCCCGGGCGGATATCGCCTGAAGGGACGTTTTCGGCGCGGCTACAAACAGTTCGCGCGGACAAAAATCCGCCCTGATACAGCGGCCGGCGCGGTGATGACCTATCCCGCGCTGATCATGAACATGCGGTGAGACGATGGCATCGGGCACCGTCTACGACGCGATCAAGGGCTACCTCGAAGCTCAGTGGACAACGACCACGATCGCTTGGGAGAACGAGAGTTTCACCAAGCCGGAGCCGCCTGCGGCCTGGCTGATGGTCGAGATGACCGGCGATCTCTACGCGCAGATGTCGATCGGCGCGGGCGTGCAGTCTGAAAACCGATGGGACGAGGAAGGCGTGCTGCTGCTGCACGTCTACGTGCCAAGCGGGACCGGCGCCAGCACGGCACGCGCCTACGCCAAGAGCCTGGCCGACTTGTTCCGCGGCGCGCTGCTGCTCGACGACAGCCTCGAGTTCCTCGACGCCAGCATCGGCATGGGCCAGCCCGGGGATGACGACGGGATGTGGTGGCGCATCAGCGTCTCGGTCGACTGGCGCCGGATGGAAGCCTGATCACCAACCTGGAGACGACCATGTTCACCGTTTTGAAGCCGTTCCCGCACCCGACCCGTCGCTTCGCTGTCGGCGACACCGTGACCGAGGCCGATCTCGCCGGCTGCGTCATCGACCTCGCCGATCTGAAGAAGCGTCGATTCATCGCGGGGGCCGACACCAAGGCCGCCGAGGTCGCGGCCGAGAAGTCTGCTCCTGGCGTCACCGCGCCGAAGAGCCGCTCCGCTTTCGGCTGACCGCTTCCACCATTGCCCGCGCGTGGCCCGCGCCGGCATTCCCGATCTGCACCCTTGGGCAAGGTGATGGGGCGCTTGTGGCGCCCTTTTTCTTTGGAGAAGCCCGATGACGTCAGCCAACAGGGTGCAGCTCGCAGTCGTGCGCGAGGTCACGCCCGGAACCACCCCCACCACGCCTCGGATGCGCAAGGCGCGCATTACCGGCGAGAGCCTGTCGTTCGCGCCCGAGTATGTCGATCCGGACGAGATCCGCGACGATCGCATGCTCGGCGATCCGATCAAGGTCATGCAGGCGTCGGCGGGCGGCGTGAACTTCGATCTCGCGTACCCCGACGACGGTTCGCCGATGTCGGAATTCTATCGCTCTGGCTTCTTCAGCGCGTGGGTGAACACGCCGACGTTCGACAATGACGGCACGGCCGACAGCGTCATCACGGCCGTCACCGACTCGTCGGACACCTTCACCGTCGCCAGCGGTGGTGCTGCCGTGGTCGCTGGCCATCTGGTCCGCGCGACGGGTTTCACGAACGCCGCCAACAACCAGGTCTTCCGCGCTGCTTCGTCGACGGGCACCACGATCGTCGGTGCGTCGCTCACGCTGACGGACGAGTCGGCCCCGCCCGCCGCTGCCAAGCTGAAGGTCGTCGGCTTCCAGGGCGCGTCCGGCGACATCACCGCGACCAGCACCGGCCTCGGCTCGACCACGCTCGACTTCACGACGCTCGGTCTCGCCGTCGGCCAGTGGATCAAGATCGGCGGCACCGCGACCGGCGACAAGTTCGCCACCGCGGCGCTCAACGACTGGGCCCGCATCACCGCGATCGCCGCGACGGCGCTGACGCTGGACCATCTGCCGGCCGCATGGACGACCGACGCCGGAACCGGCAAGACCCTGAAGGTCTGGTTCGGCGACTACATCCGGAACGGCACCACGGCAACCTCGCTCACCCTCGAGCGCGGCTTCCTCGGCCAGGCCGTGCCGACCTATATCGTCAACACCGGCATGCAGGTCGGCGAGTTGCAGCACACCATCACGTCGCGGCAGAAGATCACGGGTTCCGCGACCTTCACCGGCATGGGTGGCTCGCAGTCGACGACGCCGCTAGACGCCTCGCCGGATGCTGTGACGACGGGCCTCGTTATGGCGGCCAATGCCAACGTCGGCCGCCTGTACGAGAACGGCTCGCGCCTCACGTCGCCGAATTGGGCCATGGAGGTGGCATTCACCATCAACAACAACCTCCGGACCAACGAGGCCGTCGACGAGGCCAGCCCGGTTGCGGTGCGTGAAGGCGAATGCACGGTCACCGGCACCGTCAACACCTACTTCGGCGACAACAGCATGCTCGCCAAGTTCTACGCCGGCACGACGTCGTCGCTCGCCAGCCGCGTCGACAAGAACGGGCAGGGGCTCGTCTTCGCGTTTCCTCGAGTGACCTATCGCAGCGAGGGCAACCCCAATGCGACGGGTAAGAACACCGACGTCATGCTGCAGCTCGGCTGGCAGGCGTCGAAGGACACGCTGATCGGCGTCCATGCGACGCTCGACCGCCTGCCTTACTTCGAGTGATCGCGGCGGGCCTTCGCGCCCGTCGTTCTATGCCTACCCCGCTGCCGATACAGCGGGTCCAGAAGCCTAAGTCGATTGGTGTCGACTACGCGGGTCGTGCCCGTGGCGGGATGGATGCGCGCGCACCCTGGCGGCCGGGTTGTCGGACCCGGCCGTCTCCCTCGCAATGGACACCATCATCATGGCATCTGTCGTCAAGCTCTCCTCCCTCAAGGCCGATCTGGCGCGTGAAGCCGCCGGCGATGAGGTCGAGTCCCTTCGGTGGCCCGGCGTGAAATTTCGCGTCTCGGCCCTGACGAAGCCCTCCTATGTAATCAAGCGCGATGCGATGGTTGCGCGGCTGCGTCGCCGCCACAAGGGCAAGTCTATCCCCCAGGAAGAACTCGGCCCGGCGCTCGGCCGCATCTATGCGGAAGAGATTCTGCATGGCTGGGCCGGCATGGACGAGGCATACACGCCTGCGCTCGCGCTCGAGGTGCTGACCGATCCGGCCTATCGCGAGATCGTCTCCGAGGTCGAATACTGCGCTGGCACGCTCAGCGAGATCGACGCGGAGTTCGTCGAGGACGCCTCAAAAAACTCCGTGAAGCCTTCCGCGGGCTCCTCGAAAAGCGGGACGTAAAGCGGTCCTTCCTTGCCGATCTGATGGCCGAAGAGGAGGACGCTGAGGCGTTCTTCTCTCAGGCCGAGCCGCTCGACGATGACGATCAGGCGGAGATGCCGGACTGGGCCGGCTACCTCATGACGGCTTGGAACCATCTTCGGAACGACAGGCACTTCGGCGATCTCGGCGGCTGCGGCGGCATCTTCTACTCCGCCATCAGCGCCTATGCGGCCGATCATGGCATCGCCGGCGAGCATTTCGGCGAGTTCCTGATCTTCCTGCGCGTCATGGACGATGAATACGTCGCCTTCTCGGCTGAGCAGGCGAAGGACGCCGCCGAACGGGCGAAATCCGGGAAATCCTGATGGCCGTGAAACTCTCCTCTCTGCGCGTCACCGCTGAGATGAACGTGGACCAGTACGTCCGCGCCGCATCTCAGAAGGTGGCCGCAGACGAAAACATGGTCGGGTCGGCGAAGGCCGTCGGGCAGTCGCTGGCAGCGGTTGACGCTGCCGCCAGCAAGACCGCGCCGGGCGTCGCTTCGCTGTCGCGCTCATGGATCACCGGCTACGGCGACGCGGCCAAATTCGAGAGCGCCGTGCGCAGCGTCGGGAAAGCCGTTGACCGAGGCATGGACCTCGGACGCGCGGCCGTCCAGCTTGACGGCATCTATCGCAAGTTCGGGCAGACGGCCGACGCGGCGACTCTCGCCAAGCTGGGTTTCACCGCGCTCGCCCCGGTCGTATCGGCACTAAACGATCGGTATGAGACGACGGCGGCGATCGCTGATCGCGCGGCCGCCTCTATTCGACGGATGACCGAAGCGCAGAAGGCGCAGCAGGACATCAATGCCCGGCTCGGCGTTGTCGAGCCCGGCGCGAACACTTCCGGCGCGGTCTATGAGGTCAACCGTAAGGCGGCTTCGAGCGCAGGCGGCGACGAGTCTCAGCGCGCGCAGGATATCGCAGCATACGGCGCGGAGCTCGACCGGGTCCGCGCCAAATACGACCCCCTTTTCGAGGCTCAGCAGCGCTATCGGGCCGAACTGACAGAAGTCCAGAAGGCGCTGAAAACGGGCGCGATCAACGAGCAAGTCTATGCGAAAAGTGTAGCCGCCACGAAATCAGAGTTTGCAGGGCGCGTGAAGGAACTAACCGGCGCCGCGGCCGCCGAACGTGACCAAGAGAAAGCCCTGAAGGAAGCGGCGGCAGCTCAGACTGCGCAGTTGAAGTCATTGCAAGCGCTGCGCGTCGAATATGATCAGTTGGCGGTGGCGCAGGAACGCCGCACACAGGCAGAGGTCGACCTTAACAAATTCGTCGCTGCTGGCCTTATCACCGAAGCCCAACGCGGCCCGATACTCGACAGCATCAACAAGCGCTATGAGGAAACGGCTGCTGCTCTCAATCGTACAAATGTTCCCGTCAGCAAGTGGTTATCGGGGGTTGGGCTTGCTCGGGACGAACTGATCAACCTTTCTCGTCAGGCGCAGGACGTGTTCGTCTCGCTCGCGTCCGGCCAGTCGCCGCTGACGGTTCTGATCCAGCAGGGCACGCAGATCGCGGACGTCTTCGCGGCGTCGCGGGGCAGTGTCGGCGGCTTCCTCGTGCAGTTGATGGCATGGCTGGGTCCGCTAATTCCGGCGATCGCTGCAGCCGGCGCCGCGATCGCTGGACTGTACTCGGCGTTCAACGTCGCCGGCCAGCGACAAGATCTGTCAAACTCGCTAATCGGCGTCGGCCGCGCCGCCGGCGTCACGGGCGAGCAGATGAACCGGCTGGCGGTCCAGGCTGCGGCGAGCGCTGAGATCACGGTGAGTTCCGCGCGCTCTATCGCCGCCGAATTCGCGAAGACGGGCACAATCGCCAGCAGCAACCTCACGCGCCTGACGCAGGTCACGAAGGACTATGCCGCCTCGACCGGGCAGGACATGGGCAACGCGGCGAAGGAACTGGCCGCAGCGCTCGCGGACCCGTCGCGCGGTGCCGAGACGCTGAACAGCAAGCTCGGCTTCCTCGACAGCACTACGGCGCGCGCGATCCGGACGGCAACGGACTATGGCGACAAGTTGCGGGCGCAGAAACTCTTGCTCGACGCTGTGGCGCAATCGACCGTCGCCGCGGAGATGGCGCAGTCGAAGTGGAATCAGGCGTGGGAGCGCTACGTTACCCGGCCGCTCGATGCCGCGAAGGAAGGGATTGGCGGCGCGCTCATCGGTGCGGACCAGCGCGAGTCGGTCAAGCTGCTCGACGACCAGTTGAAGTCCCTTCGTTCGACGCTGAACAGCGTGACATCCGGGTCGGAAGGTCGCTTCCAATCTCAGCAGCGCACCGCGATCGCCGCGGTCGAAGCGCGCAAGGCCGCGCTCGAAAACCTGATCGCGACGCAGGAACGGCAGGCGAAGACGGGTCAGGCGAACGTCGAGAGCGCCGGCCGCACGCGCGCTGCCGACGAACTTCTGCAGGGCGTCCAGAAGGACCAGATGGCCTACCAGTTGGCCGTGCGCGCCGTCACTGTCTACGAGGCGTCGATCGGCGAGTTGATCAAGAAGCGGAACGAGCTCGTCGCGCAGGGTGATCTCAACCAGGGCATCAACCAGCAGAAGTTCGCCGAGATCAACACCCAGATCAGGCAGCAGACTGAGGGCCTCGACCGGGCCAAGAACCAGGTCAAGGATTATGCTGTCGCGACGCAGGGGCTGACGGTCGAGCAGAACAAGGCGAGGCTCGTCGACGAGATCAGGCTGCGCGCGGTGAACGACATCACCCCGGCGCAGCGGGCTGCGACCGCGGCTGAGATCGCCCGCATCGGCCAGTTGGGCACCGCGACCACGGCAGCCGAGCGCGCCGCAGAAGCCGACCGGGCTCGTCGTGACGTCCAGATCGACGCCGCGAAGGCGACCGCGGATGCGACCAGGGCTTCCAACGACAATGCCGGCAGCCTGAACGCGCAGGCGGAGGCGGCTCGGCGCAGCGGCACGGCATCGGCAGAGGCGGCTCGGCTGCGCGCGGCGGCCGCTGTCGAAGCCCGTGGCACCGGCCAGAGTGAGCAAGTCGTCTTCGAGCGGCTGCTCCGCGAAGCGCTCGCCGACACCAACAAGGAACTGGCCCAGAAATCGGCTCAGAATAAGGAGGTCGCCTCGGCGGAGCGCGCCGCCAACGCGCAGGCGAAGGCATCGGGCCTGAGTGAAGCCCAGCGCGCCGAGGTTCTGCAGCGCATCAGCGCTCTTCAGGAGACGCGCGCAAAGCTCATCGCTCTCGGCGTCACCGACGAGCGTGAACTCCGCAAGGCAACGGACGAGACCACGCGCGCGATCGTCGAGAAGAACAGCGCGGAGGCTCAGGCCCGCGCACTCGGCATGCTCTATGGCCAGAACGAGCAGATCGCCGGTCTCGAGCGTGAGATCGCTCTGATCGGGCAGGGTAGGGATGCTCGTCGCGAGTCGCTCGCTGTTCTCCAGGCCGAGCAGGATCTGCGCCGGTCGAACATCGCACTGGGCTCGGAAGAGGGGCAGCGCTATGTCGAGAACGCGAAGAAGATCGCCGCCCTGACGACGCAACTGGACGCCACGCGCAAGGCCTATGATGGCATCCGGCAGGCGCAGGACTTCGTCGCCGACGGTTTCAAGGCATTCGTCGAGGAACTGATCACCGGCACGGAAGGGATCAACGGCGCGCTGAAGGCGCTCGGCAAGGGTTTCCTGTCCGCGTCCCTCGACGCGCTGATCAGCGGCAAGGGCCCTCTGGCCGGCATCACCGGGCTGGCATCGAACGACAACACGAAGCAGGGCGGCCTGCTCGGGCTCGCGTCCGGCAACAGCATTGGCGCCGTCGTAAAGGCCATCAAGACCGGGGCGGCAGAGGGCTCGGAGAAGGGCGTCTCTGGCGGCATCGAATCGCTGGGCTCCGGCGGCTTCAGCCTATTGGGCGGCATCGACGCAAAGGCATTGACCGGCGGCATCACGGCGCTTGCGGGTCTCGCCGGCGCTTACGGCATCGGGCAGAGCGCTGGGAGTGTCGGCCAGGCGATCGGCGGCGGCGCGATATCGGGCGGGATGGGCGGCCTCGCGCTCGCCGGTACAGGGATCGGCGCATCGCTCGGCGGCGCGGCTGTGCTCGGCCCGCTAGGCGCGATCGCCGGTGGCGCGCTGGCCTATTTCGGCAACCAGCAGAAGAAGGCGGCGGAGAAGGCCGAGCGCGAGCGTGTCGCGCTTGAGAACTACAATAACGCCAAGCCGCAGATCGCTTCCTTCCGGAGCCAGGCCCGGGGCGATCCGCAGGGCACTCTTCGCCAGAGCATCGCTGAATCGGCTACCTCTGCCCGGCAGTTTGCCGACGTCGCCTTCCTCGCGAAGAAGACCGATGAGGCGCGCGCGATCTGGGGCGACTTCCTAACTTACGAGAAGCGCACGCTCGATAAGTTCTCATCGTCTTGGTATGGCGTCGTCGACAGTCTGCGTAGCGGCCTTGGACCGGACTCGCCGTTCACGCAGGCGCGCGATCGCGTCGAATCTCTGGGCGAGAGCCTGAAAGGCTTCATTGACAACACGTCCTATGCCTTCGCCGGCGACACGGACAAGCTTAACTCGGCGCGTGACGCGGCCCGGGCCTATGCTCTGCAGGTTTTGGATTCGGCCAAGGTTCTGTCGAACGTCGGAACGCGGATGGCAGAAATACAAGGCGCAGCGGCTGGGCTGCAACAGGTGCTGGGCGATCTCGGCTTCAGCGCCGATGAGGCGGCCGCCGCAATCTCGACCGGCGTTACCGCAGCGATGGCGCGGCTGAAGGTTGCCTTCGAGGACGACGTCATCTCGAAGACCCGTAGCGCGTCTGGCGCGGGCTATCTGAACGACATCGGGAATCTCTTCAGCGAGATCGCGATGATGCGCGCGGATGCCGCGGCGCTCGGCACCGATCAGGGGCTGGTGACGAACTACTTCACCGCCCGCGCGCAGGAACTCGTCAACGGGGCCAACCTGACTGGGCAGGCATTTTCGGATCTGCTGGCGCAATTCCCCGGGCTGATCGGCTATGTCCGCGAGGCCGGCTTCGTGATCGACAACACCGCGAGGCTGATCGAGGCCGCCTCGCGCCGGCTTGCCTATCAGGACCGAATCTTCAACGCGCTGAACGACAACACGACGTTGGCCGGACAGCTCGCCGCGTTCGATCGGGCGGCTGCGCGCGAGCGGGCTGAGGAAATCCGCCTGGGCGGCGATGCGATCAACGATCTGGAGGGCGCGCTCGCCGCCGAGCGGCTGAAGATCATCACCGACTTCGCCGATGCGGCTGCCGACGAGCAGCGCCGCGCGCTGGAGGAGGCGCAGAACTTCTTCGACACCTTCTCGCGCAATCTGCGCCAGTTCGTTGACGGCCTGCGCTCCGGCTCGGATTCGCCGCTTTCGCCGGAGGCGCGCCTCGCCGCGGCGCAGGGACAGTACAACGCCCAGCTTGCCCTGGCGCAGGGCGGCGACCGCGACGCGATCAACGGCCTGACGACCTATGCTTCGGCGCTGCTGGAAGCCGGAGAGGCCTTCTATGCGTCGTCGGCCGGCTACCAGCAGATATTCGATCAGGTGACGACGCAGTTGCTGGCGCTGCCGACGCAGGTCTCGGCCGAGCAGTTCATCGTTGATGCGATCGAGAATGCCGCCAACGCGACGATCTCGGCTATTGACACCAACGGTGACGGCTTCATTTCGCTGCAGGAGGCGACGAACGCCAATCTGGGCTCGATCTTCAGCGAACTCGACATCAATGGAGACGGCCAGATCAGCGCGTTGGAACTGATCCGGGGAGCCGCGCGCGACACCGCCAATGAGGTCGATTACCAGTCGACGATCATCGGGCAGACACAGAACATCTTGGCGTCGGCGAACAGTCTGGCGGCCTCGGCCAACTCGCTGCTCTCGACGCAGGCGGCCCTGCTCGACCAGATCAGGGCCCTGCAATCGACATCGCAGCAGACGCTCGACGTCCTGCGGGGCGAGTTCACCAACAACAATTCGATCACGCTCGGCGGCGTGAACATCAACAACAACATGCGCGAGGCGTTGAACAAGATCGTCTTCAACACGGCGTCCGGCGTCATCGCGGCCTCGGGCACGCTCGGCGCTCCCTACGTCTATGCTTCCGGCGGCTATGTCAGCGGACCCGGAACAAGCACGTCGGACAGCATCAGCGCCCGCCTCTCCAACGGAGAGTTCGTCATGCGGGCGGCGGCCGTCGATCGCTTCGGCGTCGGCATGCTCGACCAGATGAACGACAACTTCAGCATGCCGGCGATGCCTGTGCCTCTGCCGATGGTCGCCAGCGGCGGCGGGACCGCTGCTGAGAATCGCATGTTGCGTGAAGAACTCCGGGCGATGCGGCAGGAACTCGCTGACATCAAGCGCGCCGTCGTCGCTGGCGCGATGCATGTGCGCGAGGGTGTCGACGCCGGGACGAGCGTGCAGCGCGAGGTGGTGCGCGAGACCAAGTTCAAGAAGAAGGCAGCCTGACCATGGGGGGGCTCTACCTTCTGGACGTCGACGCCTGGACGGGCTCGGCGGTCGAAACCCTGCGGCTGTCGACGAAGACGTTGACGACGCGCCCCAGCGACAGCCCGGCCAACACGGTCTATTCGGGCAGGATCTCGGATAGCGGACAACTCGAGCGGTCTCTGTTCGCAGGCGGCGGGATCTCGGGAAGCCCGAGCTCGTCGGCCGGGGCAATCGAGTTTGCGAATGCCGATGGTCGGCTAGATCCTTGGCTCGGCTACGGCTTCGACGGCCGGGCCTTCACCCTGCGCTATCTCGCCAGCGAGAAGCAGGCGATCGCCAGCGCAGTGCTGATCATGCGCGGGACATGCCTGCGGGTGGAGACGCCCGACGCGACGAAGACGATGCGGTTGCTGATCCGCGACCGGCTGGCGGCGCTCGACACGGCCTTGCTGACGACGCGGTATGCCGGCACGACGATTACGTCTGGCGCCACGGCTGAAGGCGACGCGGATCAGAAGGACGAGATCAAGCCGAGGGTCTTCGGGGCGGTGCAGAACATCGCGCCGAAGTTCGTCAATCGCTTCAACCTGATCTACCAGGTCTCGGCTGGCGCGGTGTCGTCAATCATCGCCTATGACGGAGCGGTGCCGCTCACGCTGGCCGGTGATCATGCCACGCTGGCGGCGCTCACTGCGGCGACGCTTGTGCCGGGCCAGTATGCGACCGCGCTGGGCTTGGGTCTGTTTCGGCTGGGCGGCTCGCCATCGCTGACGATCACCGCGGATGTTGTCGAAGGAGCGACGCTCTCCCTGCGTTCTGCGGCTCGGGTCGCCGGACGCATGCTCGACGTGCTCGGCATTCCGTCCGGAGATCGGGTCGCCGCCAGCTTTGACACGGCCCACGCCTTCAACCCGGCCGAGGTCGGCATCTATATCGACAGCGATTCCTCCGCCTTGGAAGCGATCGGCCTGGTTCTGAATTCGGTCGGGTGCGGGCTGCTCCCGAGCGCAACCGGGGCGATCGAGCTATTCGGCTTTGCTGCGCCGTCAGGCACGCCGGCCGCCACATACACGCGCCGCGATCTGGTCGACGCCGGCGGCTCTCTGGCGCTGGTCGGCGGGCCGGAAGGCGAGGGGCAGGGCATCCCGGCATGGTCGGTGGTGCTCAACTACGCCCGCGTCTGGCAGACCATGAGCAGCGGTGATGTCGCCGGTGTCGTGACGACGGAGCGGAAAGACTACCTCGCGAAGGCAACGCGGCAGGCGACGGCGCAGAACGTCGCTACGCGCACCGCCCGGCTGCTGGCGAGCGAGATCACGATCGACACGCTCCTGATGTCGGCGAGCGACGCCGCTGCAGAGGCGACGCGGCGGCTCGCGCTCTACGGCGTTCGTCGCGACCGGCTGGCCTTCCCGGTTCCTATCGCGCGCGCGGTCGACGTTGGATCCGTGATCCGCCTGCAATTCCGCCGCTTCGGCTACGACGGCGGCAAGCTCTTCCGTGTCATCGGCCGCACCGACGACTTCAGCAGCCGCACGGCTACGCTCGACCTCTGGGGCTGATGATGGGCAAATTCGTCTTCGTCTACGACAACTATGCCGATGCCGGCGTGTTGTCGGGGGGCAGCTATGTCGCGACCCTGCCGCTGTCAAACGCGCAGAGCCAGGACATCGCGCAGGTTGCGCGGACGATCAATCCGCTCACGGCGTCGACCATCATCCGCGCCGATCTCGGCATTGCTCGCCCAGTCGGCGGAATCATCGTTGGGCCCATCAATACTTCGCCGGGCGCTCAGTATCGCGTTCGGGCCTATGATGAAGCCGGCTGGGATGTGGGCGACATCTCCTATGACAGTGGGTTGAAGACGATCGCCGGCGTCGTCTCTGCCTCGCTCGACCTCGAATGGGAAGACCCCGGGTTCTGGAACGGCATCGACATCGACACGATCGATGAACTGCCGACCTATCTGATCGAGGTGATCCCGGAGGCCTCGCTGCTTTCGACGCTGACGCAGTGGTTCACGATCGAGATCATCGATCCTGCCAACAGCGCCGGCTACGTCGAGTTCGGCAGGGTGCTGATCGGCCGCGCTTGGCGCCCCAGCATCAACTACGGCTACGGCGGCAACGCCTTCGGCATCGATCCGCGCACCGAGATCGTCGAGTCGGAAGGTGGCCTCGAAACCTTCGACGAGCGCGGCCAGCGTCGCACGCTCACTGTCGCATTCGATAACCTCTCGGAAGACGAGGTCTTCGGCGACGTCTTCCGGATCATGAATCGGCAGGGCGTTTCGAAGCAGGGCTTCGTCGTGCCTGATCCTGAAGACGAAGAGCATCTGCTCCGCCGGTCCTTCCTCGCCACCTTCAAGCAGGTTCCCGCGATCACCCAGGCGTTGTTCGCCCGGGGCTCGACCGCCTTCGACTTCAAAGAGGTTCTCTGATGGCATGGCCCTTCGATGCAGAAGATACCGCAGCCATTGATCGGCTGGAGAGCTTCTACAATGGCGACGCCTACGACGCCGACACGAACCCGGGCGGCTTTGCCGTTGGCGGGCATCGCATCAATTTCGAGGACTCGCTGCAGGACGTCGCACGCGCGGCTGAGGCCATTGCTGCGGCCGCCGAAGCTGCTGCTGTTGATGCGACCGCAGCCGGTGTCAGCGAGACCAACGCGGCAGCTTCGGCGGCAAAGCTGATCGGCTCCTCGACGACGAGCTTGGCGATCGGAGCCGGCAGCAAGGCGTTCACGACGCAGGCGGACAAGTCGTTCGCGGTCGGGACGTTCCTGCTGATCGTCTCGGCGGCCAACCCGACCGTCAACTATATGGCCGGGCAGGTGACGGCCTATTCTGGGACGTCGTTGACGGTGAACGTCACGGTGACGCTGGGCTCGGGCGCCTTCAGCGATTGGACGATCGCGGTTGCCGGCTCGCCCGGCGCCCAGGGAACGACCGGCGCGACGGGCGCGACCGGCCCGACGCCGGATGTCCAGTTCAGCTTCTCGACCGGCGTGACCGATTCCGACCCGGGCAACGGACTGATCAAGCTCAACAACGCCGCAGCGGCTTCCGCGACGCAGATCTATGTCGACGATCTCGAGCGCAACGGCAACAGCATCACCTCATGGGTCGATGCTTTCGACGACAGCACAAACACGGCGCTGCGCGGCCAGATCGTGATGGTGCAGATCAGCGACCCGACGAAGTTCGCGATCTTCAATGTGACGGGCGCAGTGACGGTCGGCGGCGTCGGCACCTATCGCAAGATCCCGATCGCTTTTGTGGCAGGCCCCGGCGGGTTCACCAACGCAGCGGTGATTGCCGTGAGGTTCAGCCGCACCGGCGACAAGGGCGCGGACGGCGATGGCGCCGGCGACGTGGTCGGCCCGGCGAGCGCGACCGATGGCCACTTCGCTCTGTTCGATGGCACAACCGGCAACCTTCTCAAGGGCGGCGGAGCGCCAGCGCTCGTTGCGACAAGCGGGGCAGCGGAGGACGTTGCCTTCACGCCGGCTGGCAACATCGCTGCCACCAACTTGCAGGACGCGCTGGAGGAACTGGACGCAGAGAAGGCGACGCCCGCTGATGTTACGGCAGCCATCAATGCCCTTGTCGCGGCGGCCCCCGGCGCACTGGACACGCTCGACGAACTCGCGGCGGCTCTGGGCGACGATGCTAACTTCGCGGCAACCGTCACCACCGCGCTGGCCGGCAAACAGCCGCTCAGCGCCACGCTGACTGCGATCGCGGCTGATGCTCCTGCCGGTGTCGGCGTGATCCCGATGCCCGGCGGGCGGCTCACGCTGACCAGCGGCACGCCCGTGCTGACCGCGACCGTCAGCGCGGCGACAGCGATCTATTTCAGCCCTTACCTGCATAACGGCCTGCCGCTCTACACAGGGACGGTCTGGACCTGGCGCACTTTCGCGGAAATGACCTTGACGCTCGACGCCACGGGGCACGTCACGAATTCCAACTATGACGTCTTCGCCTTCGACGACACCGGCACGCTGAGGATTGGGACTGGACCGGCATGGACGTCGGATACCGCGCGCGGCACCGGCGCGGGGACCACTCAGCTTGCGAAGCTCAATGGGCGCGAGACCAACGCGGTCTCGATCACGCTCCGGAACAACAGCGTCAACTATTCCAGCATCGGCGTCGGCCGCGCTCTTTACCTCGGCTCTTTCCGGACGGGCTCGGCAGGGCAGGTCAACTTCATCCTCGGCGGCAATTCTGCGGGTGGCACGGCTGCGATCCTTGGCCTATGGAATATGTATAATCGGCGACTCTTCAATCCGCGCGTCACCGACAGCACGGCTAACTGGCCATATTCGACAAATACTGTCCGCCCGCTCAATAACTCATTGGGAAATCGTATCTCGTTCATCTGCGGCCTCGCAGAAGATGCGGTTGAAGCCACGATCCATGTCGGTTGCTATACGGACGCATCAAATCGAGTGGGCTCGGCAGGCGTCGCCCTCGACGCGACAAACGTCATCAATTTCCCGCGTTCACTCATTGTCGGCGTCAGCACGGCCATGCAGGCAGCGTTGCTGGCAACATATCGTCCGGGCTCTCAGCTTGGCTTCCATTTCTTCCAAGCCGTCGAGAATGCCAACAGCGGCGCGCAGGTCACCTTCTACGGGGGTGAAGACCAGGCTTTCACTGGCGAGTGGTGGGGTTGACGGTCATGCTGCTGCGCCGTCTCAACCCAAATGGCGATTTCGCGGTCTGGCAGATGGGCCATGCCAACCCGAGCGCCGCACACGGCGTCATCACTGCCGACGCCTACTACCTCCAGAACACGACCGGCGCGGTTTTGCGGGTCGAGAAAAGCGCCGATGCGCCATCGTTCGCCGAGGCCGGCTTCGTCGTCCGCCAGTCCATGAAGGTGACGGTGCTGACGGCGACCAACCCGTCTGATACCGAGAACGCCGGCATTGTCCATACCGGGACCGGCGATCGCTTCGCGCAGATGCTGCTCGGCCGAGCGCCGGTGCGCTCGCTGCTGATGAAGGCGAGCGGCCCGTTCACGCTGTCCTACGGCCTGCGCTCGAACATCCCGTATTTCACCTATGCGGCCGGCGCGGATGTTGATCAGACCTGGCGCAAGTTCACCGCCTCGATGCCGGTTCCGCCTGCGACGGACTGGGGAGCGGGCTCGGCGCGCGGCTATGCCTCCTTCCTGTTCCTTGGCGGCGGCTCGGCGTTCGCCCAGCAGCCAAATGTCTGGGAGGCTGGGCCGAAGGGTGTCGTGCCGACGCAAAGCAACTTCCTCGGCGCGGTCGGCAATACGCTCTGGATCGCGGCGGACCAGCTCGAGGCGGATGTCGCTTCACCTTTCGAGCAGCGCCCCTACGAAGACGAGGAGTGGGACTGCCTGCGCTATATCCAGAAGAGCTTCTGGCGCGATGTCGCGCCGAAGGCAGGCTGGGCAAACCAGAATAGTCCATTCCATGCCGGCCAGCATTACTTCGCCGCGACGCGCGCTGGCGGCAACGGATGGCAGGGCACGCAGATCGACTTCAAGCGACCGATGATCACCCCACCGGTTGTGTCGATCTACAATCCGATCGGGCCCGGCTCTCTCGTCTTGAACTGGAGCCGCGCCACGACTGTCGGGGCGTCGATCGACGCCGTGACCGAGAAGGGGTTCCGGCTGTCGGCGGCCGATCCGATTGCGAGCCTTGGCGATACGCTCGTCACAGGCTGGCTCGCAAACGCATCAGTCGGCCCTGGCTAAACGCGGGGATTTACGCAGTCGATCAACCCGCCGATGAAGTCGGCAGGACCATAGGGCGTGGGGACGTTCTTCGTCGCCTGCGGGAAATCGTGAATGATTGTCCATCCTTGCTCGATCAGAAGCGCCCGGAGCCTCGCCTCGATCTCCGCCGAATGCGTCTCGACATGCATGCGGCGGACGCGGGCTTTTAGGAAGTCGATCGAGGCCGGGATGACATCGGCCTCCGAACCCTGGATGTCCATGTCGATCAGGTCGATGAAGTCGATACCGGCGATCATGTCGAGCAGCGGACGCGATTCGACATCGATCGAATAGAAGCCGTTGGAAAGCGCCTTCATTGGGCGGCCGAAGTAGGCGCCGTCCGCTTCGACGAGTTGGTCGCGATACTCGGCATGGACGGCGCTCTGGCCATACCAGTCGCGAGCGTTTGCCGCGCCGAGTGTTGAAGGCCCTTCGACATAGAACGGGATCGTCCCCGCCTCGCCAACCGCGAAGGGGAAGATCGAGTATTTCGCCGGGCTGATGTCGTTGTCGGCCATGTGCATCGGGATCCATTCCAGATGCTGCGGCTCGGCCTCGGCCATGTGCAGGCGGTAATCCTTCGCGAGCCGGCGCGCGGCCAACGCGGCGACGCATGACCAGCGCCCGAACCCTGCGCCAAGTTCCACAAAGGTGAAGCAAGGCCCGGCCGCCTGCGCCGCCTCCAGGATGCTCTTGAACTCGAAAAGCTCTTCCCCGGAAGCGGGCAAGACAGTCGCGGCGGTACGGACATCGCAGAACTCGGGACGCGTCAGCCCGCCGAGAAAGTTCACCTCGAAATCAGGCGGCGCGACCGCTCTGAAATCCTGAAAGTCCCGGAAGATCGCGGGCATCTGCGGTCGTTTGAAAAAGCGCATCGCTTCCTTTCCCACAACCTTCTTTCCAGCGCCAGAGGCATCACCATGCGCGCCCTCCGCTACGTCCTCGCCCTCATCGTTCTGGCACTGCTGGCAAGCGGGGCGGCCCGCTCCGATCCCATCCCAGGGACGCAAGCCTACCGCGACTTCTACGGCTCGTTCCTGCCGCCGTCATGCTGCTGGACGAACGGCTGCTGTCGCCGCGTGAGTTCCCGCGAGTTCGAGCCTCTGGACCGATCGCTGACCCGCTTCCGCTATCTCCCGACAGGGCAGGTGATCGAGCGCTCTGCGTGGTCCCCCGATGGCAATTTCCACGTCTGCCAGTGCGACCAGCACGGTTCCGAATGGCGCATCGGCGTGAAGACGAACGTCCGCTGCCTGGCCGTGCCTGCGCCGGGTTCCTGAGCCGCTTCATTCCCCTCCATTAGCTTCCATTATCCGAGGTGATCCATGGATACGACCGCCATTCAAACGGCGCTGTCGCGGCTCGGCTATGCGCCTGGCCCGATCGACGGCGCATGGGGAGCGAAGACGAAGGGCGCTGTGGTCTCGTTCCAGGCGGCCAAGGGGCTGGCTGCGGACGGCATCGTCGGGCCGAAGACGATTGCCGCGCTGCAGGCAGCCGTGGCCGAGATGCGGCCGGCATCCCCCGCGCCGCAGCCGGCAAGCCCGCCAGCGGTCACGGTTGGGGCGGGACGGGGCATCGTCCCGGCCGAGTGGATGCCGTCCGCGCGCATTGAGCGGATCATCTTCCACTGGACGGCAGGCGCGCATCGCGCCTCCGGGCTCGACAAGTCGCACTATCACATCCTGATCGAGGTGGACGGCAAGCTCGTGCGCGGCACGCGGTCGATCGCGGCGAACGGCATCGGCGGGACCGGCCAGCGCGCTAGCCACACGCTCGACTGCAACACCGGCTCGATCGGCGTGTCGCTGTGCTGCATGGCCGGCGCGATCGAGAGCCCGTTCAAGGCCGGCAGCGCGCCGATGACGGCTGTCCAGTGGAAAACGCTCGCCGATGTGCTGGCCGACCTTTGCCGGCGCTACGGCGTGCCCGTGACGCCGAAGACGGTCCTCTCGCATGCCGAGGTCCAGAGCAACCTGGGCATTCGCCAGCGCGGCAAGTGGGACATCGCCCGGCTGGCGTTCGATCCATCCATCGTCGGCGCGAAGGCCTGCGGCGACGCCATGCGTGTGGCTGTGAGCGCGAGGCTCTGATGCTTGCCCGTCTCCTGATCGATCTCTTCCCGCCGCACGCCGCCGCGTTCTGGCTGCTGCACCACGCCCGGCCGCCGTCGAAGCGCGGCTGAACTGTACGGCCGGATCGTACGGTTGTCCCTCACCATCGGAGCCTCCCATGAACCGCATCCTCTGCGCGCTCGCGCTTGCCATGCTCGCCACCGCCTGCGTCCCGCGCGATGGCGCTGGTCCCGGCACCTCCGCCGAGGGCTGGCGGCAGATCGCCGTGGGCGCCGGCACGGTCATCGGCAGGACGAAAGCCGATCCGGCCGTCGCCAAGGCATCCGCCAAGCTCGCCGAATACTGCGGCGCGCTGCAGACCGTCGCCATCGGGGCCACGCTTTTCGCGCCGGAGAACCAGCGGCGCGCCGCCGCCATCGCCTCAGCGGCCGTCACCACCGTCTGCGCCTCGCCGCCGGCCGACGTCGCCTCGGCGCTGATCGTGGCGGCCGACACCTATTCCGCTGTTCGCGCCGCCCAGGGCCTGTGAGGAGATCGCCATGAACCGCTTCCTATCAGCTCTCGGCGTCGCCGCGCTGTGCCTCCTGGCCTTCGCCGGCATCGCCACTGCTCAGGCCCCGTCCACCGGCTCCGCCGTGTTCGAGGTGATCCGGCCCTTCCTCGTCGAGGTCGCGAGCGTCTTCATCTCGGCCGTCGTCCTTTGGCTGGCAACGACGATGAAGTCCAAGCTCAACATCGACATCGAGGCCAAGCATCGCGAGGCCTTGCAGGCGGCGCTGACGAATGCGGCCGGCCTCGTGATCAACCGGGCCGGAGGCATGGCAAGCGCGCTCGCGCTGCCGGGCCGAAATCCCCTGATTATCGAGGGCGTCGACTATGTCGTGAAGAGCGCGCCCGATGCGCTGAAGCACTTCGGCATCACGCCCGAAGCCGCGGGCGCGGTCCTGACCGAAAAGCTCGAGGCGAAGATCGGCGTGATGGTTTCGACCGGCGCTGCGGCGCAGGCCTGACGTCCATGATCATCCTGCACGTCTACAAGGGCATCGCGGACCACTTCCCGGCTCGGCGCTCCGAATGGGTGCTGGCCGGGATGATGGTGCTGTGGGGCTCGCTGCTGCTCGCGCCGGGGCCGATCTTCAATCAGTCGCCGGCCTGGGCCGGTCTGCAGGCATGGGCTCCCGAATCCGTGTGGGGCTGGGCCGCTGTCCTGATCGGCTGCTTCCGGCTGCTGGCGCTGCTGATCAACGGCACGTTTCACAAGACCTGGTACGGACGCTGGTCCCCGCATGTGCGCGGGCTGGCGTCCTTCCTGTCGTGCTTCATTTGGATGCAATTGAGCTGGGGGCTGTTCAATGCGCCGTATCTGACGACCGGGCTAGCTATCTATCCGGGTCTGCTGCTGCTCGACCTCATGAACGTGGTTGCTGCCGCATCCGATGCCGGCAAGATGGATAAGGCCCGGAAAGATGGATGCTAGCCAGATCAGCGTCGAGAATATCGCAGCGATCGTTGGCGTCGGCCTAGTATCGGCATGGCTGGCGGCGAAGAAGTACCTGGCCGAGCGGAAAGCCCCGGCGCAGGAATCGGCGGACCTCGCCTTGCTGGCCGGCTCGATCACCGATATGCGGCCCGTCCGCGAAATGAAGGAAGACATGAAGCGGCTGGCCGATGCCGCCGAGGGCATCCTTGCCATCCTCCGCGCCCGTCAGGCGGCCGAAGCCGCCGCTGATGAAGACGAACTCCGGGACCGCATCCGCGACCTCGAGCGCAGCTTGGCCGATGCTGGGCGCCCATCTGAACCGCGCCGCCGGCGCTGAAGAGATCGGCGGGCCCGTCAGCCCACGTCGATCCGGGTCCGGCCGGTCATCCGGAGTGGAGCCCTCCTTGGGCTGTTTCCTCCCTACTTGGCCGCGTCATCCTTCGGGGTGGCGCGGCCTTTTTTGTTATCCGTCAGCGCCCGTGCGATCTGCTTCGCGAGGGCTTCGGCCTCTGCGCTCGTCCATCGGTTCATGATCGATCGCCGGGTCTCGTCATCCTCGAAATACATCAGGATCGAGCGTCCGGCCGCATCGATTATCTGGAAGCTCTCGCCGACGCGCTTGACGCGCAGCGGGAACCGGAGAGGCGTCACGTCGTCAGCCATAGGCTCACCATCAGCAGCGCCAGCATAACCGCCCCGGCGCGCCAGAGTCCGACGCGGCTGCGGGCGAATGGGTCTGGCGAGTTCGGAACGCGCATCAAAGCCGGAATCGCTTCGGTGCTGTGCGGGCTCCCTTTCGGATGCTTTCTCGCATCTCTTCGACATAACGGCTGGCGTCTTCAACGCCAAGATCGCCCGCCACCTCCGCGCGCTTTCCCAACGCAGCGTTGGCAAGGTGCTCGTAGTGCCGCCAGCCCGGAACGCCTAAGCTAATCTCGTCCGGGTCGTGACTGTCGGCGGCGCACAGGACGCGCGCCATGGCTTCGGCGCTATCCCGTTCATCCGCCCGGATATCCGCCTCCCTTGTCTCGGGAGGGGCAGGAGAGGCGGCGAGCGCATCGTTGTGGGCATCGACGATCATTCGCGCGGTCGCTATATCAAGTGGGCCAGCGACCGCCGTCTCCCAGCCGTCGCAAAAGATCATGGCCTCGCCATCCGCCGACGATCCGTCCTCCCATGGGGCGTAGCGCCAGAGCGGCACCCCACTCCCCGGCGCGGCCTTGGGGGAGGCGGGAGCGGACAGAGCGGCGCGACCTGCAACCAGCGCAGGGACGACAATGTCATCGAACGCGGCAATAGGATCGTCCTCGCCATCAATCTTGAACGTGCCGAACTCGTGAACCTTATCGACAAGACGCTTCAACGCCTCCCGCACATCGCCCGCAGGCTCGGGGGCGGGCTTGGCGAGATAAGGCGACGGCTCTCGCATCTCCGGTGGAAACGGACCACGCACGAACGGCGCATCGGGATCGCCGCCGCATCGACGGACCAACTCGGCAGACGAGATCGCGCCGCCTTCGGGCGTCTCTTGTTCGAGACGATACGCATGGTCCAGTTCGTCCATGACTTCGCCGTAGGGTCGCTGGCCCCCAGCCTCCACCCCGCTCGTCGGGGCCGAGGAGAGGGAGGCGGCCGTCAGATCATCCGCTGATCGTCGTGCATAGTCCTGCCAATCGCCCGGCATTGAGCCGATGCAAATCAGAGCGCCGTGCGCGATCTCGAACAGATGCTTCCAGTCCACCCCGCTCCCCTGCACAGCGGCAGGCGATGGCGCAGGCTCGGGGCTCGGGGCGAGATAGACCGGCACCGAGTAGTAGCCGTTCTGGCTTCGGTGGCACCAGAACGCATTGCCGTCATTGTCCTCGGGGCGCATGAACCCGACAGGCGCGGAAGCGGACTTGGCGGCTTCGTAGGCGAGCATCGCAGCGCGCAGGCGCTGAAACAGGTGGCCCCGCTCGCGCTCGGCCTGATACGCAGCGATGCCCGCTTCGATAGCCTTCTCGTCATCCTGCGACATGGTCGGCCTCCTTGATCTTGGTGAGGGTGGAACGGGCGCGGATGGCTGCCGCGATGACCGTGGCCGGCGTTCCGTGCGCCAAACCCCACGTCGAGGCATGGTCGTCCGCAACAGTCGCGCATGCCTCGCGCTCGGCCTCGACCGCCTCTGCGAGCTTGGACTCGGCAAGGAGAGCGCGGGCTTCGGCGGCCTCTGCGCGACGCATGGCCTCGTTGAAGCGTGGCGTTCCGTTCGCGTGCAACAGCCCCTCTGCCTTCGCCAGTCTCTCGCGAAGGGAGGCGAGTTCGGCGGCTGCGCGTTCACAGGTCGAAACGCTCTCGGCATCGAAGAACGATGAGCCCAGCGCGTGAGCTTTCGCCATGCCGAGCAACAGCGCCTCGATCTCGTCTCCCTGGGCGGGGTCTGTCATGGGGCGGCCTCGCGAAGCGCTCGTATGATTTCGGGGTGCGCGTAGATCACGCCGTTGATGCGGAAGGCCGCCGGCTTGCGCATGTGGACGATGTTCTGCCGAAACCCCCGTTTCAGTCGCCTGCGTGCGCGAGCTGGCGAGCGAACGCGAGACCAGTCCTCGTATGCCTCGGTCGCATGCAGGCTCTCGACAATGCCCATGGATGAAAACGGGTTCAGGATTGCGCTCATTCCCCTCCCTCCCCGACAGAGGAAAGGGCTTGGCGGCCGGCGGGGGTGATCCGGTAGCATTTGCTACCGCGCCCCCGCCATCGCTTGCGACCGTTTGTGCCCCAAGGCGGGTTGTCGGGGTCGGATCGCTGCTTGAACTGGACCAAGCCCTTCGCGGCGAGGGCTGCCAAGCAGCCGGAATGGTGGCTTCCGTTATGCGCGCCAAGGTCGAGCGGTGTAGCCCACGCAATCGGATACCGGCCATGGTTGGCGGCGGCCAATTCGCTCAGAACATCGACCTGCAAGGCCGTCAGCCTCGCGCCCCTCTCTGGTGAGGTCATGGGCGATCTCCTTGGGCACGGGAGAGGGCGGCGGGCGACATGAGGCTCCGCGCCGCGGCGATGGTCTGGCCGTCCTCGTCGATGAGCCCCGCGCTGCGGAGCCGGCTGAGATAGGTGCCAAACGTCCCGCCTGTGGCGGCCAGGCCAAGCTCAGCCGCAAGCTCCTGCCGCTGAATCTTGCCCGGCCAGATGCCCGACAGATGCCGCAGCATCGGCCCGACGCCTGCGATGCGGGAAATCCAGAACTCGACGAGTTCAGGACCGGGTGCGGGCATCGGCGCAGCGGCTTCGCCGACGTCTTCCATCCCGGCTGTCGTCGCGAACCAAATGCCGTCCCGACGCCCGATGCGTCCCGACGTGCGCAGTCTCGATAGATAAGTGCTCCAGGTGCCGCCGGTGCGCTTCAGGCCAGCGGCGACTGCCCATTGCGCTTCGGTCATTCCGGCCGGGTATGTGCCGGCGAGAACCGCAAGGATCCGCCGCTCGGCGCCGAGGCTCTTGGTCGGCGCGGCGCGCGCGGTCTCGCGCTGGCGCGGCGCGTGAGCGAGCTTCGCGACGCACTGGCCCGGCCGGGAAGCAGGGCTTTCCTTGCCGGGCAGTTCCAACTCAACCAGCCGAAGCGCCTCCTTCAGTAGTGGAGCCGCCTTCGCCAGCGCCGATCTCGCCCAGCGTTCGCCGCGCTCACGCCCCTCGGCATAGCCCCGATCGTATCCGCGCTTCTCGGCCGCAGCGATCTCGTCAGCTCTCGCCGGCCGCGCGCCAGCGCCACCTGCGGCCTTCTTCTCGACCAGCACCACCTGCAGAGCCTGCCGGATCGCCGAAACGTCGACCTGAGCCAGCGTCTTCGCGACAATCTTCGTCTCGCCCGCCTTCGGTGTCGCCGACGTGTCCAGCGTCGCGATCATCGGGAAGCGGAAGATATCCAGGATGCCGTGGTCCGGCGCCCAGACCCACGCCTGTCCGGTTTCAAGCCCCGCGAGCGAGTCGACGACCTTGCGCGCCTGATCGCGGTCGCCGTTGCCTTCGACCCACGCCTTGACCGCGTCGCGATCCTGCGGGGCCGGGAGCTTGTGCACGATCAGCGTCGCCGCCTGCGTCAGAACATCCTTCGACAGCCGGGCCGGCCGCTGCGTGATAGTGATCAGGCGGAACCCGCGCGAGCGGCCGCGCCGAGCGATCCAGTCGATCTCGCCGTGCAGCGCCTTGCTGTCGTCGCCCATCGGGTTCTGCGGGGCGAAGACGTCCGCTTCCTCGAGGACGATCGTCAGCGCTTCGGTGTTCACCCGCCGGAGTTCGTGCAGGAAGCGATGCAGGAACGAGTTCTGCGCCGTCTTCGACAGGTCGGATAGATCGATGACGGCCGGCAAGTTCTCCCGCGCGAGGATGCCGGCGATCGCTGCGGCCGCCGACGTCTCCAGCGGCATGTCGGCGTGCGCGCCCCCGAAGATGGCAATGGGGAAGCCCGCAGCCTTGCCGTCGGCGCTGGTCCGCAGCCCGGCCCAGACGCCGAGCGGGTCCAGCACCATCACGCGCCGGCCCTTGGTCAGCAGACGCTCGACGATGCCCTTGGCGGTGATCGTCTTGCCGCCGCCCTTCCGGCCGAGGATCGCGATGTCGCTGTCGAGCGCCGCATCGGGGATCGGATGCCCGCTCATGATCCGCGAGCCTCGCGGGAGGGGAGGGGCATTCTGACGCGAGCGAATTCGCCAATGGCGTCAATGCGGGGATTTCCGTGAACGCATGAGAATGCGCACCGGAATCGCTCGCTTATTCGGGGCCTTCTAAGCTGCTGGTCGCTGGTTCGAATCCAGCCGGGCTCGCCACTTTTTTTCTACCCGCCGGCGTCCGAGACCGGGCGCGGCCCTGCGACCGGGCTCAATCCTCGCGCCCCCAGTTCCGCAGC
>JAESGM010000314.1_pt1 | contig 63621 bp, 63 predicted proteins | sample 9269721 | NCBI WGS metagenome assembly JAESGM01 (sample SAMN15720920, study PRJNA650825) | algae metagenome | isolation source: Komarekiella atlantica HA4396-MV6 and co-occurring heterotrophs from... | place: USA: Theobald House, Kauai, HI | collected 2009-07-29
CGCCGCCGGCCTCGACCACCGCCTTGATGTTGGCGAGCGTCTGGCCGACCTGCGCGACGAAACCCTTGGCGAAGACGCCCTGGACGTCCCAGCCGACGAGCCCGCCGGTCATCAGAACCTTGCCTTCCGCGACCATGCCGTTGGCATAGCCGCGCGGTTGCGGCCAGCCTTCGGGCAGGACGGCGCGGGCGCGCTGCGAAATAGGGTCGGAGGGCGGCATGCCGCTGGTCATGGCGTTATCTTTCTCAAGCGATAGTCAGGAGGCCGTGGCTTCCTGCCGCGCGATCTCGCGCAGGGCGAAGCGCTGCAGCTTCCCGGTAGAGGTCTTCGGCAGGGTTGTCACGAAGGCGATGGCGCGCGGGTATTTGTAGGGCGCGATCGTCGCCTTGACGTGGTCCTGCAAGGCTTTGGCGAGGGCTGCATCGCCGGCAAAACCCTCGCGCAGTAGCACATAGGCCTTCACGATCTGGCCGCGCTCGGGGCAGGGCGCGCCGACGACACCGCATTCGGCCACCGCCTCATGCGTCAGCAGGCAGGCTTCGACCTCCGGTCCGGCGATGTTGTAGCCGGCCGAGATGATCATGTCGTCGGAGCGGGCCTGGTACCAGAAATAGCCGTCGCCATCGCGCAGATAGGTGTCGCCGGTGACGTTCCAGCCATCGAGGATGTATTTGGCCTGCCGCGGGTCGGCGAGATAACGGCAGCCGGTCGGGCCGCGTACGGCAAGGCGCCCAGACGTGCCGTCGGGCACCACCTTGCCATCCTCGTCGACGATCTTCGCCTCGTAGCCGGGCACCGGCAGGCCGGTCGAGCCCGGCCGGATCTTCTCATACGGCGCGCCGATGAAGATGTGCAGCATCTCGGTCGCGCCGATGCCGTCCATCAGCGACATGCCCGTCGCTTCGCGCCAGGCGTCGAAGGTCCCCTTCGGCAGCGCCTCGCCGGCCGAGACGCAGATGCGCAGCGAGGAGAGGTCGCGCTCGCCGAGCTTGCCGAGCATGGCGCGATAGGCGGTCGGCGCAGTGAAGCAGACGGTCGCCCGATAGCGCTCGATCGCCTCGGCGAGCTCGGCGGGCGCGACCTTGGCCGGCAGCACGCAGGCGGCGCCGATCCGCAAGGGGAAGAGCACGATGCCGCCGAGCCCGAAGGTGAAGGCGAGCGGCGGCGAGCCGATGAAGCGGTCGTCGGGGGCAGCCTTCAGCACGCGTGCGCCATAGGCGTCGCAGATCGCCAGCAGGTCGCGCTGGAAATGCATCGTGCCCTTGGGCTCGCCGGTCGTGCCCGAGGTGAAGGCGATCAGGCAGACATCGTCCTGCGCCGTGTCAGCTGGCTCGAAAAGCTCGTAGCCGGCTTTCCCCATCAGAGTTTCAAGGGCACCGTCCCCCCATGTGACGATGGTCGAGAGTTCCGGCGCAAGCTGTTGCGCTGCCTTGAGTTCGTCGACCAGCGTCGCGTCGCAGAGCGCCAGCGTGATCTTCGCCTTGCGGATCGGATAGGCGATCTCACCGGCACGCAGCATCGGCATGGTCGCAACCACGACGCCGCCGGCCTTCAGCACCGCGAAATAGGTCGCGACCATCATCGGCGTGTTGGCGGCGCGCAGCAGCACGCGGTTGCCCGGCACCATGCCGAGATCGCGGGTCAGCACATTGGCGATGCGGTTCACGGTGTCGGCGAGGGCCTGATAGCTCCAGGTCTCGCTCGGGCCGATCACCGCATCGCGCTCGCCACGCCCCTCGGCGACATGGCGATCGACGAACTCGGTGACGACGTTGAGCCGATCCGGATAGCTCAGCCCGGCTGCTGCGAGGTCGAGGCGAGGCCAGCTTTCGCGCGGCGGCAGGTTGTCCCGCGCGAACGTGTCCACATGTCCCGACCGCATGAGATCTGCGGTACCCATCTCGTTCCCCTGGCTTTGTCTGTCTTGGCCAAGCCCTCATCCTGAGGAGCGATCCGCAGGATCGCGTCTCGAAGGATGCTCCAGCTGGTTCCGGAGCCTCCTGGACCATCCTTCGAGACGCCGCTAACGCGGCTCCTCAGGATGAGGGCTGAGACCTGTGTCTCGCCGTTGTTCAGTCCGTCATGCTTTCAGCAGGTCGCGCGCGATCACGACCTTCTGCACCTCGCTGGCGCCCTCGTAGATCCTGAGCGCCCTGATCTCGCGATAGAGTTCCTCGACCTTGACGCCGCGGGTGACGCCGAGCCCGCCATGGATCTGCACGGCGCGGTCGATCACCTTCTGGGCGTTCTCGGTCGCGACCAGCTTGGCCAGCGCCGCCTCGCGGGTGACGCGGGCTGCGCCCCGGTCCTTGGTCCAGGCAGCGCGGTAGACAAGCAGTGCGGCGGCATCGACCTCGGTCGCGCTGTCGGCGATCGCGGCCTGTGAGAGCTGGAGATCGCCGAGCGTACCGCCGAAGAGCTTGCGGCTCTTTGCGTGCGAGACCGTCTCGTGCAGGGCGCGCCGGGCGAAGCCGAGCGCCGCGGCGCCGACCGTCGAGCGGAAGATGTCGAGCGTCGCCATCGCCACCTTGAAGCCGTCGCCGGGCCCGCCGATGCGGTTCGCGGCGGGGATCCGGCAGTCATCGAAGCGCAGCGTCGCCAGCGGATGCGGCGCGATCACGTCGATGCGCTCGGCGATCGAAAGGCCGGGCGTATCGGCCTCGACCAGATAGGCCGAGAGGCCCCGCGCGCCCGGCGCCTCGCCGGAGCGAGCGAAGACAACGTAATGGTCGGCAATGCCGCCATTGGAGATCCAGGTCTTCTCGCCGTCGATCCGGACATGGCTGTTGCCGTCGGGCGTTGCCGTCGTCGCCAGCGCCGCGACGTCGGAACCGGCCTCCTTCTCGGAGAGGGCGAACGCCGCGATCCTCTCGCCGCGCGCCACCGCCGGCAGGATGCGCACCTTCATCTCGGCCGAGCCGGCGACGCTGATCGAGCCGGTGCCGAGCCCCTGCATGGCGAAGGCGAAATCGGCGAGCCCGTCGCGGGCGGCCAGGATTTCGCGCGCAAGGCAGAGCGTGCGCACGTCGAGAGCACCGTGCAAACCGCCATATTCGGCCGGCACGGCCGCCTTGAGGAAGCCGGCTGCGCCTAGCGCCTTCACGCGTGCGCGGCAGGCCTCGTCGACATCGTCATGCGGCAGGCCAGGCAGGGTGGCGTCGGCCCAGGCGGACAGCCGCCCGGCGAAATCGCGGTGATGCGCCTCGAAGAACGGCCAGTCGAGCGTATCGCCAAGAATGCCGATGCCAAGCGAAGCCATCTCAGTTGCCCTCGAACACGGGTTTCCGCTTCTCGGCGAAGGCGTGATAGGCGCGGGCGAAATCCTCGGTCTGCATGCACAGGGCCTGCGCCACCGCCTCCGCCTCGATCGCGGACTCGACCGACATCGCCCATTCCATTTCGAGCATGCGCTTGGTCATTGCGTTGGCGAAGGTCGGCCCGTCGGCGAGCTCGGCCGCGAGCGCCTGCGCCTCGGCGAGCACGCTTTCGCGCGCGATCAGGCGGTTGAGGAAACCCCAGCGCTCGGCTTCCTCGCCCTTCAGCACGCGGCCGGTATAGAGCAGTTCGGCGGCGCGGCCCTGGCCGATGATCCGCGGCAGCATTGCGCAAGCGCCCATGTCGCAGCCGGCGAGGCCGACGCGGTTGAACAGGAAGGCGATCTTGGTCTCGGCCGTGCCGAGGCGCAGATCGGAAGCCATGGCGACGATCGCGCCGGCGCCGGCGCAGATGCCGTCGATCGCGGCGATCACCGGCTGCGGGCAGGCGCGCATGGTCTTGACCAGCTCGCCGGTCATCCGGGTGAACTTCAGCAGGTCCTTGGTGTCCATCGCGACCAGCGGCCCGATGATCTCGAAGACATCACCGCCCGAGGAAAAATTGCCGCCGGCGCCGGTCACGACGATCGCCTTGACCGCCTCTTCCTTCTGCGCCGCCAGGAAGAAATCGGTCAGCTCGCGATAGCTCTCGAAGGTCAGCGGGTTCTTCTTCTCCGGCCGGTTCAGCGTCACGGTCGCGACCTTGCCGGCGACCGAGAGCTGGAAATGCTGAGGCTTGAAGCCGGAGAGGGGCAGAGTGACAGGATTCGCACTGGTCATTGGTCGTCTCCCGCCGCAGTCGGCGTGCCGTTCTGGCGGTTGCTGATGGCCTGGTGCAGCGAGGTCTTGACCCCACCGAGCAGCCGGAAGAGCTGGCCGATCTCGGCAGGGCCGAGGCCAGCGAAGAGCTCGGCGATCCAGTCCTCATGTCGCTCGGCCATGGCCTTGAAGGCGCGCCGACCCTGGGCAGTGAGGGTCAGCACCTGGACGCGCCGGTCCTGCGCCGCGGGGCGCTTGTCGACCAGTCCGTCGGCGAGCAGGCCGGCGACGACAGCAGTGACGTTGCCGTTCGAGACCATCAGGCGCTGCGAAACTTCGCCGACGGTCATGCCGGTGGTCGATTTTTCCAGCTGCGCCATCAGGTCAAAGCGCGGCAGCGTCGTCTTGAACTCTTCGCGCAGGCGGGTGCGGATCTCGCTCTCGATCAAGGTCGAGCAGGTCAGCATCCGCAGCCAGAGCCGCAGCTCGTCCTTATGATCGCCGGGGCGCTCGCTGGCCTTGGTCTCGCGATCGAGCAGGGGAGCAGTGGACGGGATTTCCATGGTTCAGAACTCCCCGCCATTGATCAGGATGGATTGGCCGGTGATGCCGCGGCTTTGCGGGCCACAGAGATTGAGGACCGCCGCCGCGACTTCCTCCGGCGTGATCAGCCGGTGCTGCGGATTGTCCTTGGTCAGCTCCGCCAGCGCTTCTTCGCGGCTCTTGCCGGTCTTGGCGGCGATCGTCGTCAGGCTTCCGGCGACCATGTCGGTGTCGGTATAGCCCGGGCAGACGGCGTTGACGGTGACGCCGGAGCGCGCCGTCTCCAGCGCCAGCGAGCGCACCAGGCCGACCACCGCATGCTTGGCCGCGACATAGGCCGAGACGTAAGCATAGCCGCGATGCCCGGCCGTCGAGGCGATGGCGATCAAACGCCCGGAGCGGCGCTCGGTCATGCTGAGCAGGGCAGGCCGGAAGCAGTTCACCGTGCCGATCAGGTTGATCTCGACCATGCGCCGGAAGAGCTCGGCATCGCTGCGCTGAAAGCTCGCGCTTTCGGCCGCGCCGGCATTGGCAACAACGATGTCGAAAGGGTGGCTCGCCGCGAGCCCGGCCATCACCTCGCGCACGGCAGCCTCGTCCGTGACATCGACGGAATGGGCGGCATCGGCGGCGCCTGACAGCACGGCCTGTTGCAGGATGTCATCATTGCGGCCGATGATCGAGACGCGGGCGCCGGCCTGGCGCAAGGTGGAGGCGATGGCGCGGCCGATGCCGCGTCCGCCGCCACTCACCAGGGCATGCTGTCCCGCCAGAGCCGCTGCCATGCCGTTCACTCCCTCTTGGCAGTCAATATATTTTAGGTCTGAAACATTTTGCAAGAGGCGAGCCAAAGCATGTGCGTAAACGAGGAATGCCACGGTTTTCCAGCGCATTATGTCGCTTCCTCTCGATTGGCACTAACTTTTACGGCCGCTCGTCGGCGCCTCTGAGTTGGAGGCTTGAGCCAAAATTATTTTAGGTTTAAAATGATTTTCTCAGCCAAGGAGGGCGTCATGCGCATTGCGGTAGTGGGCGGCGGGCCGGCAGGTCTCTATTACGCGCTGCTGATGAAGCGGGACTGGCCTGAGCTCGACGTCACGGTCTTCGAGCGTAACCGCCCCGACGACACCTTCGGCTTCGGCGTCGTCTTCTCCGACCAGACGCTCGACCTGTTCAAGGCCGCCGATCTGCCGAGCTATGAGGCGATCGTCCGCAGCTTCGCCTACTGGGACGATATCGAAATCCATTTCAAAGGCACGGTGCGCCGCGTGCCCGGCAACGGCTTCTGCGGCTGCTCGCGCCGGACCCTGCTGATGCTGTTGCAGGAGCGGGCCCGCCAGGTCGGCGTCAAGCTGGTCTTCTCGCAGGAGATCGAGGATGTCGCGGCGCTGAAGCGCGATTACGACCTCGTCGTGGCCGCCGACGGCATCAACAGCCGCATCCGTGAGGGTGATCGCGAGCGCTTCGCGCCCGAAGTCGACCTCCGGCCAAACCGCTTCGTGTGGATGGGTTCGACCCGGCCCTTCGACGCCTTCACCTTCTTCTTCAAGCAGACTGAGCACGGCGTCTTCATTGCCCATTGCTACCAGTACGAGCCGGGGCAATCGACCTGGGTTCTGGAGACCGACCCTGCGACCTTCGCCCGCGCCGGGCTGGAAGGCATGGACGAAGCCGGCACGGCCGCTTTCCTGGAGGAGGTCTTCGCCGAGGAATTGCAGGGCCACCGGTTGATCGCCAACCGCTCGCTCTGGCGGCAGTTCCCGATGATCCGCTGTAGCAATTGGGTGGTCGACAATGTCGTGCTGCTCGGCGACGCCAAGGCGACGGCGCATTTCTCGATCGGCTCCGGCACTAAGCTTGCCATGGAAGATTCGATCGCGCTGCATCGCGCCTTCCATCGTGCCGGGCTCGACGTCAAGGCGGCGCTCGCCGGCTTCGAGACCGGGCGGCGCGAGGAGGTCGAGAAGACCCAGCACGCGGCCGACGTCTCGCTGGTCTGGTTCGAGCAGCTCGAGCGCTTCTGGGATTTCGAGCCGCTGCGCTTCGCCTTCGGCTTGATGACCCGCTCCAAGGCGATCACCTACGACAACCTCGCTCTGCGCGCCCCGGATTTCGTCGCGGCGATCGACCGGCTTGTCGCCGACGATCTCGGCGCCGACCAGGCGACGCGCCGTGACGGCACGCCGGTGCCGCCGGCCTTCCAGCCCTTCTCGCTGCGCGAGATGAAGGTCGCCAACCGCTTCGTCGTCTCGCCGATGTGCCAGTATTCGGCTGAGGAGGGTCTGCCAGGCGACTGGCACCTGATGCATTACGGCGCGCGTGCCATTGGCGGGGCAGGGCTGGTCTTCACCGAAATGACCTGCGTCTCGGCCGACGCCCGCATCACCCCCGGCTGCACCGGCCTCTACAATGACCAGCAGGAAGCGGCCTGGACGCGCATCGTCGATTTCGTCCATGGCAACTCGGCGGCGAAGATCTGCCTGCAGCTCGGCCATGCCGGCCGCAAGGGCGCCAGCAAGTTGATGTGGGATGGCATGGACCGCCCGCTCGCGGAAGGCGCCTGGCCGATCGTCTCGGCCTCGCCCTTGCCCTATTACCCGGAGAGCCAGGTGCCGCGCGAAATGACCCGCACCGATATGGACCAGGTCAAGGCGGACTTCGTCGCGGCGGCGGAGCGCGGCCTGCGCGCCGGCTTCGACATGCTCGAGCTGCACTGCGCCCATGGCTATCTGCTCGCGAGCTTCCTCTCGCCTCTGACAAACCAGCGCACGGACGCCTATGGCGGCTCGCTCGAAAACCGCCTGCGCTTCCCGCTCGAAGTCTTTGCCGCACTTCGTCAAAAGTGGCCGGCCGACAAGCCGATGTCGGTGCGCATCTCGGCGACGGACTGGCAGGACGGCGGCATCAGCGCCGAGGATTCGGTCGCGATCTCGGAGGCCTTCGTTGGAGCGGGCTGCGATCTCGTCGACGTCTCGACCGGGCAGACGACGCCGCGGGCCCGGCCGCTCTATGGCCGCATGTTTCAGACCCCGTTCGCCGACCGGATCCGCAACGAGGCCGGCGTCGCGACCATGTGTGTCGGCGCCATCACCACGGCCGACCAAGCCAATACCATCGTCGCCGCCGGCCGCGCCGATCTTGTCGCGCTCGGCAGGCCGCACCTGGCCGACCCATCCTTTGTGCTCAGGGCAGCGGCCTGGTATGGCGCCGACGTCGCCCAGCCGGTGCAGTACCAGCCCGGCAAGGACCAGCTCATGCGCAACACGCCGCGCGAGCGCGACGATCTGCAGGAGCTCAAGCTGAAGGCCAAGCCGAGCCGGCATGGCGGCTCAACGGCTGACACGACGACAGCTCCGGCCGCACGGGCGGCAGAGTAGCCGGAACCTGATTGGGCGGTGGCCGGTTGATTAAGGACTTCCTCGATCAACCGGAGATTCGCCATGACTGCCAGGACGACGCTGCTTGCCCTGCTGACGACGGTCGCGCTGACCGCGGCTGCCATGGCGCAGACACCTCAAGCCACAAAGCAGCCCGACAACTCCGGCGTCGGACCGAAGACCACGCATCCGAGCCAGGTCGACAAGGGGCAGAACATGATCCTGCCTTCAGCCGGACAGGCTGGGCAGTCGGCGGCGCCGACCATGGTCTATGACTGCAAGAACAAGCCGCAGGACTGCACCACGCCGCCGGGCCCCAGCGACAAGAGCAGCGCGCCGACGCAATCGACACCGAAGAACTAAACCGTAACATTGCAATTGTGCAATTTATCATTGGCCGGGCGCCATCTTCATGGCGTCGACGCAAGGACTATATCGGTGGGCAACGGAAACGCCTCGCGAGATGAGGCGCATCACCAAAGGGGCCCATGTCATGCACCTCACCGGCATCCACCACGTCACCGCCATCACCGCCCAGGCCGCGCAGAACCGGCGCTTCTATGTTGAGACGCTCGGCCTGCGCCTGGTCAAGAAGACGGTGAACCAGGACGACACCTCCGCCTATCACCTGTTCTATGCCGACGGCGCCGGCTCACCCGGCACCGACCTGACCTTCTTCGACTGGCCGACTGCTCCAGCAAAGCGCGGCACGCATTCGATCACGCGGACCTCGCTCAGGGTCGCAAGCGAAGCGTCGCTCGACTTCTGGCGCGAGCGCCTGACGGCGGCTGGCGTCAAGGTCTCCGATACGCGGTTGCTGAATGGCCGCGCCGTCATTGATTTCGAGGATCCTGAGGGCCAGCGCCTGACGCTCGTCGTCGATGGCGGCACGATTCCCTTCGTCGCCTGGGAGAAGAGCCCGGTCCCGGCCGAGCATCAGATCCGCGGCCTCGGGCCCGTGACGATCTCGGTGCCGCAGATCGAGCGGACCGAGCTCGTCCTGACCAAGCTGCTCGGGCTAGAGCGGATCGCGGATTATCGCGACGCGGCCCACGCCACCGGCGACATCCACGTCTTCCGGATCGGAGAGGGTGGTCCCGCGGCCGAGCTCAATGTCGCGGTCGAGCCCGGGCTTGCTCCGGCCCGCGAAGGCGCGGGCGGCGTCCATCACCTGGCGCTGCGCACCCCGAGCTTCGGCCAGTATGACGCCTGGGCCGAGCGCCTGCGTGCCTCTGGCTATCCGAACAGCGGGCCGATCGACCGCTTCTACTTCCGCTCGCTCTATCTGCGCGAGCCGAACGGCGTGCTGATCGAGATCGCCAGCGACGGGCCGGGCTTTGCCACCGACGAGCCCTTCGAGACGATGGGCGAGGGGCTGTCGCTGCCGCCCTTCCTCGAGTCGAAGCGGGCTGCGATCGAGGCGGGCCTGAAGCCGCTGGCCTGAGGCAGTTCGGGCTGTTCAAAACGCGCTGCGGCCATCTCGGCCGCAGCGCGATCAGCTTTGCCTAAATTTGTTTTGATTCATCGGGAATTAACCAAGCAGGGGCTGAATTGGCCTTGTGAGGTTGGGGCCTCCCGAGACTGACGAACAGGCCATTGCGGTCTGCCTGGCGCGATCGAGCGCGGTGGCGAGACAAGCAGGGTGCTGCGCCTCAGCGGGATGCCTTCGTGGTGTCCCGAGGCGTTGCGTATGCGTAGCTCGAACAAATTTGCCGGCTATTCCTATAGCTTGAAGCGTCGGCGCGGCAGCCCCTTCATCCGTCTTGGCATCCTCTTGGCCGTCGCCGGTAGCGCGATGGCAGGCGTGTCAGTCTGGTCGAGCAAGCAGGCCGAGCCGGTTGCTGGCACGGGACATTTCGCTTCGAAGCAGGCGCAGCACCGTCCGGCACCCACGGCCGCCAACAGTTCGACGCCGCTGCTCCGCCCTGGCTATGCTGGTGGCTATGTCGCGCAGTCGCTCGCCGCCAGCGCGCCGCTGTCAGGTCGGTTCCAGTCGACGATGTCGACACAGATCGCGGCCGTGATCGATCCCGAGACCACCGGATCGATCACGCCGTCCGAGCCGGTCGGCGGTCCAAGCCTGGCGACGACCACGGTCGCCGTCCAACCCGCCACGATCGAGCCGCCGCGGCTCGCCCTCATCGCGCCGCGTCCGGTTCCGCGTCCGTCCGATCTCAAGCTGCCGATCCCGCCCGAGCCGCGCCTCGCGACACGCGCGACCACGCGTCAGAGCAAGGACACCGTCGCCAAGGCCGAGCCCGGCACCGACAACCGCTCCTTCTTCGAGAAGCTCTTCGGCGTGAATGCGAATGCGCCGCAGAGCTCGGGCGAGCGTCTCGCCTATGCGGCGCCACAGGACGACATCACTCAGCGCGGCGGCCGCGGCAGCGGCCTCACCGTCGCTCCGGCGCCGATGCCTGTGCCCATGTCGTCGGCGACACCGGCCGCCAGCGGCAGGACCGCGGTCTACGACATCAGCGCCCGCGTGGTTTACCTGCCCAATGGCGAGCGGCTTGAGGCCAATTCCGGTCTCGGCGAGATGATGAACGATCTCCGCTTCGTCCATGTCCGGATGAAGGGACCGACGCCGCCGCACATCTACAATCTGGTCGAGCGCGAGGCGCTGTTCCATGGCGTCCGCGCCATTCGCATGCATCCGGTCGGAGGCGCCGGTAAGATCTTCGGCCGCGCTGGCCTGCTGGTGCACAATTACCTGCTCGGCCCGCGCGGCGACTCGAATGGCTGCGTCTCGGTCAAGGACTATGACCGCTTCCTGCAGGCCTTCCTGCGCGGCGAGATCAAACAGCTCGTCGTGGTCGGTGGGCGCAGCTGAGCACTCCGCCTGCCTTGCGCGATAAGGACCGTACTGGTCTGACCGGAGCATGATCAGACCAGCTCTTCGCACAACGCGCCTGCTAGCACTCACGGCGCTGGTATTCCCATTGGCGGTGGCCGTCCCGGCCGCCGCCGAAGTGCGTTTCGGCAACAATGTTCGCATTGGCGGGCATGATGTCTCGAATCAGCGCTTCGACCGCAGGAACCGCGGCGTCTACCACCTCTACGAAGGCCGGCCGCGCAATCCCGGCTGCAGCTGGCGCTCCGATGGCAGGGGCGGGCGGGTTAGAATCTGCCATCTCCAGCGCATCAGGCGGCCCTGACAAACGAAAAGGGCCAGCGCGAAGCTGGCCCCCAATCGTCTCAGTTCAGTAGCGTGGAGGGTCTGTGGAATGACCGCCGGCCTGCCGACCTCCGTCTCAGAATTCCTCCCACCCGGCATCGCCGCCGCGAGCATTCGCGACCTTGCGGGCCGGCGCCGGAGCGTAGGCCGGCGCGGGGTGCTCGCGGCGGGGCGCAGGCCGCTGCTGCTGGGCAAAGGCCGCCTCCGCCAATCCCCGGAGCCGCTCAGGCTCGGAGGCGGATGGCGCAAGCGCAGCTTGCTGCTGCGAGGCGGGCCCGGCGCTCTCGCTGGTCCGGAAGCCGGCGACCAAGGCGTTGAGCTCGCCGATCTTGCTCGACAGCGCGCCGGCCGATGCAGCGCTCTGTTCGGCCAGAGCGGCGTTCTGCTGGGTCATCTCATCCATATGGGCGACAGTCTGGCTCATCTCCTCGATGCCGTTGGCCTGCTCGCCCGACGCGGCCGCCACCTCCGACACTGTCGCCTGGACACTCTGCGAGGCCGCGACGATTCGGGTCAGTGCGTCGCCAGCCTGACGGACCAGCTTCACGCCCGCTGCGACCTCGGTGTTCGAGGAGGAGATCAGGCCGGTGATGTCCTTGGCCGCCTCGCCGGAGCGCTGCGCCAGCGAGCGCACTTCCGAGGCCACGACGGCGAAACCCTTGCCGGCGTCGCCGGCTCTCGCAGCCTCCACCGCCGCGTTAAGCGCCAGCAGATTGGTCTGGAAGGCGATGTCGTCGATGACGCGGGTGATGTCGGAGATCTTCTTCGAGGCCTGCTCGATACGCTCCATCGCCGAGACCGCATCGGTGACGATGTTGCCGCCGGCCTGCGCGACCTGCATCGCCTCGCCGGCCTGCCGCACCGCCTGCTGGGCAGCCTGGGCGGCGGCCTTCACAGACGCCGCGAGCTCCTCGGTGGTCGCGGCGCTCTCTTCGAGCGAAGAGGCCTGCTCCTCCGTCCGCTTCGAGAGGTCGTCCGCGCCCATATTGATCTCGCGCGCCGACAGGCCGACATCGGCCGACATTGTCTGGATCGTGCTGACAGTCGAGGACAGGCGCGCTAACGTCTCGTTGATCGCATCCTTCAATTCGGCGAAGCGGCCGCGATAGGCGGTCGGGACCTGGTTGGTCAGGTCGCCGGCGGCGAGCGCCTGCAGCACGGCGACGAATTCGGTCGTGGCGCTGTCGACGACCGCATTGATCTCGTTGATCCCGGCGACCAGCTTCTGCATCTGCTCGTCGCCATGGTCGATCTGGAGCCGCGCCGAGAAGTCACCGGCTGCGGCGGCCGCGACCACTTCGCCGACATCCGACACCACCGAGGCCATCGCATCCGCCGAGCGGATCCGCGCCGCCGAGGCCGCACGTTCCTGCTCCTGCAGCAGCGCAACCTGCTCGGTGCTCTGGCGCAGCACCGCGACTGCCCGGGCCATCTCGCCGATCTCGTCGCGGCGCTTGGTATGGGGCACCTCGATCTGGGTCTCGCCCGCGGTCAAGCGGCTCATGGTCCCGCCGAGATCGACCAGAGGGCGGATGATCGAGCGGCGAGAGAAGACCAGCGCACCGAAGATCGCGCCGCCGAGCACCACGATCAGCGCGACCGGCAGCCAGGTCCGGACCTGCTCCGAGAAGGCGCTGGTGTCTGCATCGAGCTCGCTGGCGCGCGTTTCGTTGAAGCTGCTGAGGGAGGTAAGCTCCTGCTGAAGTTCCGCGCGGTTCTTCTTGCTGGCGTCGCTGTTGCCCCAGGCTTCGGCGGCCCGCGCCGAGATCTCCCGGACCAGGCGCGTCGTTTCGGTCCGAATGACGATGAACTCGGCGATCAGCTTGCTGATCTTCTCCATGCGTTCGCTCTCGCCGGAGGGGACGGCGCCGGCGAGGTCCTTCCGGCGTTGCTCGACATTGAACAAACCGGCTTCGACCGTTGTCGCAGCGATCCCTGCGTAATGCGGGTTACGAGCGGTGTAGACGAGGAAGGAATCGGCGACCACCAGATTGACCGCGACATTCAGCCGTTCGGCGGCGAGGGCGACATGGTTCTGCTGCGACGAGCGCTCGTTCATCGTGTCGATGCGGGTCATCGCCAGCAATGCGCAACCGAGTGCAACCAAGGCGCCGGCCGCGACAATCGCGATCAGCCCCAGAATCTGGGTCCTGATGGATTTCATGATGTCCCCTCGCAGGCCGCCATTTTTGATTGCGGCGCCGCAAGGTAACCTAGGGTCTTGAATCCGGAGTTAACCCAGTTTCAGCCCTCGGCGGCACCAGCCTTCTTGGGCTTTGCGCTCTTTGTTTTCGCAGGCGCCTTCTTGGCGGCCGCCGGCTTCTTGGCAGGCGCCTTCGTCTTGCCCTTGGCGCCGCCGCCGGCCGCCGCCTTGGCGTTGACCAGCTCGATCGCCTGCTCGGCGGTGATACTCTCCTGCGCCATGGTCTTCGGCAGGGTGGCGTAGACCTTGCCCCAAGCGACATAGGGCCCGTATTTGCCGGCCCTGACCTCCATCTTGCCACCCTCCGGGTGCTCGCCGAGCTCACGTCCCGGCGTTGCCGCGGCATTGCCGAAGCGCCGACCGCCCGCGCCGCTCTCCTTGGCGACGATCAGGTCGATCGCCCGGTTGGCGCCGATCTCCAGGATGTCATCGCCCTTGTCGATATTGGCGTAGGTCTTGCCGTGCTGGACATAAGGCCCGTAGCGGCCGATGCCGGCGAGGATCGGCTCGCCGCTGGTCGGATGCTTGGCGACCTCGCGCGGCAGCGAGAGCAGAGCGAGCGCCTTTTCCAGCGTCAGCGAGCCGACGGTCTCGCCCTTGGGCAGGCTCGAGCGCTTCGGCTTCTCGCCATCGCCGAGCTGGATATAGGGGCCGAAACGGCCTTCGCGCGCGGTGACCTCGAGATCCGTGACCGGATCCTTGCCGAGGGTGCGCACGCCATTGACGATCTGCCCGCCCTCGGCCGCAGCCTCGCCTTCGGCAGCGGACACAGTCAGCGGGCGGGTGAAGCGGCATTCGGGATAGTTCGAGCAGCCAACGAAGGCGCCAAACTTGCCGAGCTTGAGCGAGAGCGTGCCGGTGCCGCAGACCTGGCAGCGACGCGGATCGCCGCCATCGGCGCGCGGCGGGAAGACGTGCTCGCCCAGAATGCCGTTCAGAGCCTCCAGCACGTCGCCGACGCGCAATTCCTTGGTCTCGCCGATCGCTTTGGTAAACTCCTCCCAGAATTCGCGCAGCAGCGCCTTCCAGTCGATCTCGGCATTCGAGACGCGGTCGAGTTTCTCCTCCAGATCCGCCGTGAAGTCGAACTCGACATAGCGCTTGAAGAAGCTCTCCAGGAATGCCGTGACCAGCATGCCCTTGTCCTCGGGCACGAGCCGTGACTTCTCAAGCCGGACATATTCGCGATCCTTCAGGGTCGCGACCGTGGCGGCATAGGTCGACGGCCGGCCGATCTCGAGCTCCTTCATGCGCTTGACCAGGCTCGCTTCAGAGAAGCGCGGCGGCGGCTCGGTGAAGTGCTGGTCGGCGGCAATGGCGCGCTTCTCCAGCGGATCGCCCGCCTTCATCGCCGGCAGCTTCCTGGAGTCCTCGTCCTCCTCGTCGTCGCGGCTTTCCTGGTAGAGCGTCAGGAAGCCGTCGAAGAGCACGACCTGGCCGGTGGCGCGCAGTTCGAGCGCGCGGGCGCCGACCTGGGCGGCGATGTCGACCGTGGTGCGCTCCATCGAGGCCGATTCCATCTGGCTCGCGATGGTGCGTTTCCAGATCAGCTCATAGAGCTTGGCCTGCTCCGGCTCGAGATGGCGCGAGACCATGGCCGGCAGGCGGGACAGATCGGTCGGGCGGATCGCCTCGTGGGCTTCCTGCGCGTTCTTGGCCTTGACCGTGTATTTGCGGGGAACATCCGGCACGTATTTGTCGCCGAACTCCTTGCCGATGACGGTGCGCGCGCCGGTGATCGCCGAAGGGTCCATATCGACGCCGTCGGTTCGCATATAGGTGATCAGGCCGACAGTCTCGCCGCCGATGTCGACGCCCTCATAGAGGCGCTGGGCCACCTGCATGGTGCGGGCCGGCGACAGGCCGAGCTTGCGCGAGGCTTCCTGCTGCAGGGTTGACGTTTCGAAGGGCGGCTGGGGATGGCGCCTGACCGGCTTGGCCTCGACTTCGGCGACAGAGAAACGCGCGGTCTCCAGCGCCGCCTTGAAGGCCTGCGCTTCCTCGCCCGTGCCGATGTCGAGCCGGGTGATCTTCTTGCCGTCGGCGCCGGAAAGGCGCGCCTCGAAGGTCGCGCCGCTACCGGTCGCGAGCGTCGCGATCAGCGACCAGTATTCCCGTGCCCGGAAGGCTTCGATCTCGCGCTCGCGGTCGCAGACCAGCCGCAGCGTGACCGATTGCACGCGGCCCGCCGAGCGGGCGCCGGGCAATTTGCGCCAGAGCACCGGCGACAGCGTGAAGCCGACGAGATAGTCGAGCGCGCGGCGGGCGAGATAGGCGTCGACCAGCGCCTGGTCGATCTGGCGCGGATTGGCGAGCGCCTTCTGCACAGCGTCCTTGGTCACGGCATTGAAGGTGACGCGCTCGACCGGGATGCCCTTGATGGCGCGCTTCTGGTTCAGCGCTTCCAGCACGTGCCAGGAGATCGCCTCGCCTTCACGATCCGGGTCGGTGGCGAGGATGACTTTCTCGGCGTTCTTCGCCGCCTTGGCGATCTCGGCGACCTGCTTGGCACCGCGCCCTTCGGTCTCCCACAGCATGGCGAAGTCGTTCTCGGGATCGACCGAGCCGTCCTTCGCGGGCAGATCGCGAATGTGCCCGAACGAGGCGATGACCTCGTAATCGGAGCCGAGATACTTATTGATCGTCTTGGCCTTGGCCGGCGACTCGACGACGAGGAGCTTCATGACGCTTTCGATCTCGTAGGCAAGGGGCGGGCGGCACTGGCGTGCCAGCCTCGCCGAACTTGGCGCGGGGCGCGTTGATAGCGGTTCGGGATTGCGCGCGAAAGTGGTTCACGCGGCCGATCCTGTCAAACCCGATTCTGCTTTTCGGGGCAGGGCGGTCAGGCTAGGTCAGCAGCCGTCGCTGTTTCCTGCGCCGATTTTGGAGAGCTGAGCATGTCGTCGCAAAACCGGACAACCCGGCTGACCTCTCTCGACATTCGCGGCCGCAAGGGTGGCGAGCCGCTCGTTTCCCTGACGGCCTATACGGCGCCGATGGCGCGAATTGTCGACGAGGTCGCAGATGTCGTGCTGGTCGGCGACTCGCTTGGCATGGTCGTCTACGGCCTCGACAGCACCGTCCCGGTGACGCTGGAGATGATGAGCCTGCACGGCCAGGCGGTGACGCGCGCCACGACACGTTCGCTCGTCGTGATCGACATGCCCTTCGGCAGTTATGAAGAGAGCCGCGAGCAGGCCTTCCGCAACGCCGCCCGGCTGTTGAAGGAGACCGGCGCCGGCGCCGTGAAGCTCGAGGGCGGCCTGCGCATGGCCGAGACCGTGCGTTTTCTGGTCGAGCGCGGCGTGCCGGTGATGGGCCATGTCGGCCTGACGCCGCAGGCGGTCAACACGCTCGGCGGCTACAAGGCACAGGGCCGCAGCAAGGCGCAGTGGCCAGCACTCATCGCGGATGCCCAGGCGATTGCCGATGCCGGCGCATTCTCCCTGGTGGTCGAGGCGGTCGCCGAGCCCTTGGCGGCCGAGATCACCGGCCGGGTGGCGATCCCGACGATCGGCATCGGCGCGTCAGCGGCCTGCGACGGGCAGGTGCTGGTGCTCGATGACATGCTCGGCCTGACCGGCCGCGTGCCGAAATTCGTCAAGGCCTACGGCGATCTGGCCGGCCAGGCCCGCGATGCGGTGCGGGCCTATGCCGCCGAGGTGCGCAGCCGGCAGTTCCCCGGCGAAGCACATGTTTACAGCCTGAAGGCGGAGTGACCCACAGAGAACGCAAGCGCTGCCTTGCGCTCGTCACGACTCGCCCCTAAACAGCGGTCTTCAAATGACATCGACCGCACCGCTCTATCCGCACCGGCACCTCCTCGGGATCGAGGGGCTGTCCCATTTGGATATCGAGGCTCTGCTCGAGCGCGCCGAGGCCTATGTCGCGCTCTCGCGCCAGATCGAGAAGAAGACGGCGACGCTGCGCGGCCGCACGCAGATTAATCTGTTCTTCGAACCGTCGACACGCACGCAGGCCTCGTTCGAGCTCGCGGGCAAACGCCTCGGCGCCGATGTGATGAACATGTCGGTCGGCTCTTCCTCGGTGAAGAAGGGCGAGACGCTGATCGACACCGCCGCGACGCTCAACGCGATGCGGCCCGACATCCTGGTCGTGCGCCACCACGCCGCCGGAGCCGTCAACCTGCTCGCCCGCAAGGTCGACTGCTCGGTCGTCAATGCTGGCGACGGTGCCCATGAGCACCCGACGCAGGCCCTGCTCGACGCATTGACGATCCGCCGCAACAAGGGCCGCATCGCCGGGCTGACCGTCGCGATCTGTGGCGACATCCTGCATTCGCGCGTTGCTCGCTCCAATATCATCCTGCTGAGTGCGCTCGGCGCCAAGGTCCGCCTGATCGCGCCCTCGACCCTGTTGCCGACCGGTGTCGAGCGCATGGGCGTAGAGGTCTTCCGCGACATGAAGAAGGGGCTGGAGGGCGTCGACATCGTGATGATGCTGCGCCTCCAGCTCGAACGGATGAACGGCGCCTTCGTGCCGTCTTCGAAGGAGTATTTCCGCTATTTCGGGCTCGACCGCGAGAAGCTCTCGTTGGCCGCGCCGGATGCGCTCGTGATGCATCCTGGCCCGATGAACCGCGGCGTCGAGATCTCCTCCGAAGTGGCCGACGGCGCCCAGTCGCTGATCCGCGAGCAGGTCGAGATGGGCGTGGCCGTGCGCATGGCGGTGCTCGATGCGCTTGCGCAGCACCTGCCCAATGGCTGAGCGGGATGGAGGTTTTCCTCGCCTGGCTGCTGCGTCGGATGCACCGGGCTCGGATTGTCTTCGTCGGCCTTTATCTCCTGGTGATGGCCGGCTTCATCTATGCCGAGCCGCGGTCCGCCTGGACCTGGTTGATCGTGCTGCTCGGCGCACTCCTGTGCATCGGCGTCTGGGGGCTGGTCGGGTTCTGGCATTATGTCTTCACGCAGCGCCGCGAGCGCATGAACGAGGTCGAGCGTAGCGATGGCTGACGGCAGCGGGCAGAGTGGCGACCTTGCGATCCTGGGCGCGCAACTGGTCGATCCGGCTTCCGGCCGCGAGGGCGTCGGCAGCGTCCTGATCCGCGACGGGCTGATCGCCGACGTCCACTGGGGCGGCGATCGCCCGGAGCTTCCGGCTGGCATCGAGGTCGAGGAGGGCCGGAGCCTCGTGCTTGCGCCCGGCCTCGTCGACCTGCGCGCCTTCCTCGGCGAGCCCGGCGCCGAATTCCGCGAGACGCTCGGGACAGGCTCGCAAGCGGCCGCAGCCGGCGGCGTGACAACCGTGATCTGCCGGCCCGACACTGATCCGCCGATCGACGATCCCTCCGTCATCGACTTCATCAAGCGCCGCGCCCGCGACAAGGCGATCGTCAACGTCCTGCCGGCTGCTGCGCTGACCAAGGGGCTGGCCGGTAAGGAGATCACCGAGTTCGGCCTGCTGCTCGAAGCCGGTGCGGTCGCCTTCAGCGATGGCGCCAAGGGCGTGCGCAACCCGCAGGTCATGCGCCGCGCCATGATCTATGCGCGCGACTTCGACGCGCTGCTGATCAACCATGTCGAGGACCCCGACCTGCGCGGCGACGGAGTGATGAACGAGGGCGAGTTCGCCAGCCGCAAGGGCCTGCCGGGTATCCCGCACGAGGCCGAGACGGTGATGCTGGAGCGCGACCTGCGCCTCGCCCGCGCCTCCGGCGCTCGCTACCACGCCGCCATGGTCTCCTGCGCGGATTCGCTCGCCCTGATCCGCCGGGCCAAGGAAGACGGGCTCAACGTCACCTGCGGCGTCTCGATCAACAATCTTTGCCTGAACGAGAACGATGTCGGCGAATACCGCACCTTCTGCAAGGTCTCGCCGCCGCTTCGGCACGAGGACGAGCGGCTGGCGATGATCGAGGCGGTGGCCGAGGGCCTGATTGACGTCATCGTCTCCGACCATGACCCGCAGGATGTCGAGACCAAGCGCCAACCCTTCGCCGAGGCCGCCAATGGCGCGCTCGGCATCGAGACGCTGCTGCCGGCGGCGCTGCGGCTCTATCACAGCGAGCAGGTCGGCCTTGCCTCGCTGTTCGCCGCCCTGTCTAGCCGGCCGGCTGAATTGCTGGGCTTGGGCTGCGGCCGACTCGTGGCAGGTGCACCGGCCGACCTCGCTTTGATCGACATCGACGCACCCTTCGTCGTCGACAAGAGCAAGCTCAAATCGCGCGCCAAGAACTCGCCCTTCGACGAGGCACGTTTGCAGGGGCTGGTGCAGGTGACCCTGGTCGGCGGCCGGGTGGTGTATCGCGGCGAAGCTGCGTAAGCTCAACCGAGACGGGCAGGGGAGGTTGCATGGCTGAGGCGTTCGCTTGGGCGTATCCGGGCCCGATGGGGCTTGCCGCGCTCGTCCTCGGCTATCTCTTCGGCTCGATTCCGTTCGGCATCATCCTGACGCGGCTGTCCGGCGGCCCGGACCTGCGCACGATCGGCTCCGGCAATATCGGCGCGACCAACGTCCTGCGCACCGGCAACAAGAAGCTGGCGGCGCTGACCCTGCTCGGCGACATGCTGAAGGGCACCGCGGCGGTGCTGCTCGCCGGCTGGCTGCTCGGCGGCAAGGGCGCGGCGCTGGCGGCCGGCCTTGGCGCCTTCATCGGCCATCTCTTCCCGGTCTGGCTGCGCTTCAAGGGCGGCAAGGGCGTCGCCACCTTCCTCGGTATCCTGATCGGGCTGAAATGGTCGATCGCGCTGATCTTCGCCGCGATCTGGCTCAGCATCGCCTATCTGACTAAGTACTCCTCGCTCTCGGCCCTGATCGCCAGCCTGCTGACCCCGCTGCTGCTCTGGTTCTGGCTGCGTGATGCCCAGGCGGCTGGGCTGATGGCGATCCTGGCACTGCTACTCTGGTTCATGCACCGGGAGAATATTGCGAGGCTACTGTCCGGCCGCGAAGGCAAGATCGGGCAGAAAGGCTGAATGCCGATGGCCGGTTTCGTTCTCGACGACCGGCAACGCCTCGACTGGCTCCGCCTGATCCGCAGCGAGAGCATCGGTCCGCGCACGTTCCGCACGTTGGTCAACCGTTTTGGCGGGGCGGCCGCGGCGCTCGCTGCCCTGCCGGAACTCGGCCGGCAGGCGGGGCGGACGCTGAGACTGTGCACGCCCGCCGAAGCTGAGCGGGAGTTCGAGGCGCTGCGCCGACGCGGCGCCCATCTCATCGCGCTCGGCGAAGCCGCTTATCCCGTGCCGCTGCAGGCGATCGACTCGGCCCCGCCGCTGATCGCGATCGAGGGCGACCCGGCGGCGCTGAACCGCCCCTGCGTCGCCGTAGTGGGTTCGCGCAACGCTTCCGCTGCCGGATTGAAGTTCACCGCGATGCTAGCGCGCGAGCTTGGCGAGGCCGGCTTCGTCGTGGTCTCGGGCCTCGCCCGCGGCATCGATACGGCGGCGCATCAGGCGAGCCTGGAGAGCGGCGCGATCGCGGTGCTCGCAGGCGGGCTTGACGAGCCCTATCCGCCGCAGAACATTCCCTTGCTGGAGCGCATCCGCGGGCATGGCGCGGCCGTCAGCGAGATGCCGCTCGGCTGGGCGCCGCGTGGGCGCGATTTCCCGCGGCGCAACCGCCTGGTTTCGGGCCTGGCGCTCGGGACGGTGGTGGTCGAGGCGGCGCTCAAGTCAGGCTCGCTGATCACCGCGCGTTTCGCCAATGAGCAGGGCCGCCAGGTCTTTGCCGTGCCGGGCTCGCCGCTCGATCCGCGCGCCGAGGGCGGCAACCATCTGATTCGCGAGGGCGCGATCCTTTGTGCCGAGACGGCGCATGTCGTCGACGCGCTGGTGCCGATGCTCCGGCAGGGCGATCTGTTCGGCTCCGCCCCCATTCTGGCCCGCGAGGAGGCCGGAGCGGAGCGCCGGAAGGAAGCGCTCTGGGACGAGCTCGATCTGCCGGACGTCCTGCCTGCGCCGAAACTCGCGCTCGAACGTGAGACGCAGCCGCAGGAGGGCTTTGTCGAGGACGCGCCCCGTCAGCGCTTGCTCGAACTGATCGGAGCGACGCCGATGGCGATGGACGACCTCGTTCGCGCCAGCGGCCGGCCCGTGCGCGAGGTCAGCCAGATCCTGCTCGAACTGGAGCTTGAAGGCATGGTGCAGCGCCATGCCGGCGGTGCGCTGTCGCGGCTGGCATGAGCCTGACGGTGGCGGATCAGTCCGCCGCGTCGCCCCAACGGCCGCGCTCGCGCTCGGCCTCGGTAGCTGCGAGCTCCAGCAGGGTCACCAGCAGATCGAGATCGGCGGCGCGGGCCTGACTACCGAGTTCGGCGAGCATCACCGTCGCCTTGACGGCGACATCGCGCTGCAGCTCGCGTTGGCGCGCTCTTTTCGCGACGAGAAGCTGCAGTGTCAGGGCTTCGGATTCGCAGTGGGTCTGCAAATTGTGAGGTGCCGCGAAGTCAGGGGAGGTGTAACTGGTAGTCGTCGGAGACGCCGGCATAGGGCACTCCCGCTAGGTTGCTTCGTATTATAATTGCAACCTATAGTTTAATAATCTGCAAAAGACGAAGCGCTCAGGTCGAGATGTCCGGCTCGGATGTTTCATCGAGCTGCAATTGGCAGGTTCGGCGGTTGATCGCGGCTTCCAGCCGCGTCATGTCGACGAAATAGGCGAGGCTGCTCAGCTGCGCTGCCCGGGCCATCGCCCCAAGCTCGATGCTGATCTCTTCGATGTAAGATGCAACCCCTAATTGCATTCGCGCCACGGCGTCCATGCTGTGCGGACCGGGCGAGACTAGGGCGCTGCGGCCGGAGCGGACAACTTGAGGCAAGTGTTGGTCTTCTTGATCGATTTTTTCCTCCTTGATCCGCCGCTGCACTGTTTTTCTCATCTCGTCCGCCCTCGCGATGGCATCAGCCCGGGGAAACGAACCGGTGTTTGACGACGCTATTCTTGCTACTCGCCCTCAAGAAATGCAATCACTGCGTGTATAAAATTTCTTGTGATGGAACGTTCCGCGGGCCGGCGCGTTGATCAGCGGTCGCAATTCGGCCGCGATTGGTTCAGCCACGGTTCAACCGGGGCGCGCTAGAGCGGGTATCAAGGCGGGCATCCGCCGATAGGAGAATGTCATGTCAGATTTCGGAAAGAGCCGCTTCCTCGTGACGCTCGCCGTCACCGGCAGCATTCTGGCCGCAGGCCTGACGCCGGTCATGGCCGGCGAGACCCGTGCGGTCGGCTTCGACAAGAGCCGTCTCGACGCGGCGCAAGCCGACTATTCGCAGTATTATTATCGCCGTGGCTGGCGCGGCAATAATCGTGGCGCGGCCATCGCAGCCGGGGTCGGCCTCGGCATCCTCGGCGCTGCGGCGATCGCAGCCAGCCGGCCGCGCTATGCCGAGCCTGTTTACGGTTACGGCGGCGGCTATGGCTACGAGCCGAGCTATGTCTATGAGGAGCCGGTCTATGTCGCGCCGCGTCGCTACTACGGCCCGCGCCACTATGGCTACTATCCCGACAACATCCGGGACCCGGCCGGCGGCAGCTATCGCTGAGGCTTGATCCAGGCAAATAACCTTAATCAGTTCTGAACGCCTGGCGCCTAGGCTTCAAAGGGTCGCTTCCGTCGCATGACGGGGCGGCCCTTTTCGCGGCGCGCCAGACCAGGCGGTTCCGATCCCGGAGCCCCTGGTCGACCTTGGAGAAAGACGATGAAACCCTCGCTCAAGACGCTGCTGTCCGGCTGCGGCGCGGTCGCCCTGGCGGTGTTCTGCTCCGGCGCGGCGATGGCCCAGTATTACGGCGACGGCTATGATCGCCGCTATGAGCGCCCCGGCTATGACCGGGGTTATGATCGTGGCTACGACCGCGGCTATGATCGGGGCCGGCGCGATGGCGGCTACGGACGCGACGACCGCGGTTATGGACGTGATGACCGGCGCTATGGCCGGGATGGCGGCGGGTATCAGCGTAGGCCTGATCCCAATAATCCGCTTGCCGGGATGAGCATCGAAGATCAGAAGCGGGCGATCAAGAACCAGCGCGACGCACAGAAGAAGGCGATCAAGCGCGGCTATCTCCTTCAGTAGCCCAGTCATCTCCCGGCTCGCTTGCGTCCGCTTCGAGGCGGGCGAGCCGGTCGAGGGCGCCCTGCAGGATGTAGGCGGCTGCCATCTTGTCGACGACTGCGGCCCTCCGGGCGCGCGAGGCGTCGGCATCGAGCAATGTGCGGGTGACGGCGAGCGTCGACATCCGCTCGTCCCAGAACACGATCGGCAGCGCCGTCAACGGCGCGAGATTGCGCACGAAGGCGCGGGTCGACTGCACCCGCGGCCCCTCTGTCCCGTCCATGTTAAGCGGCAGGCCGATCACCAGCCCGGCGATCGCATGGGTCTGCGCCACCTTCAGCAGCGCCTCGGCATCCTGCCTGAACTTGATGCGCTGGATCGTCTCCAGCGGCGACGCGATCCGGCGCTCGACATCGGAGAGCGCGAGCCCGATCGTCTTGGTGCCGAGATCGAGCCCGAGCAGGCGAGCGTGCTCGGGCAAAGCGAGGAAATGGTCCAGGTCGACGAGATTGCTCATCCGCCGCCGGTAGCATGGGCCGCCCGCAGAGGCGAGCGGCCCAGCCAACTCTAGTTGGCGTTTTGCGGCGTCAGGCCGGCCGCCTTCAGCGCCGCACCCCATTTGGCGATCTCGGCAGCGAAGCGCTTTGCATGGGCGTCGCGTGTCCATTCCGCCGTCGGGAAGGCGCTGGTGCCGACCGCCTTGAAGCGGTCGAGCACGGCTGGATCCTTCAGCGCCGCCTGCAACGCGCCGTTGAGCTTGTCGAGCGCCGCCGCCGGCGTGCCCTTCGGCGCGTAGAGGCCGTGCCAGATCGTCATGTCGATCTCGGTGCCGGCTTCGCGCGAGGTCGGAACGTTCGGCAGAACGCCGAGACGCTCCGGCGAGGTCACGGCGTAGGCGCGGATCTTGTCGGACTGGATCTGCGGCACCGCCGTGGTCGACTGGTCGCAGAGCACGTCGACCTGGCCGCCGACGAGGTCGTTCATCGCCGGCCCCGTGCCGCGATAGGCGACCTGGGCGAGCTTCACGCCCAGTGCCTGCGAGATCAGCACGGCGCACAGATGCGCGTTCGAGCCGACACCGGCATGGGCGACAGTGAGCTTCTCGGCTTGCTGCTTGGCGTAGGGGAAGAAGGCCTTGCCGTCGACCGGGGGCAGAGCGAGCTTGCCGGCGATCACCATCGGCCCGGTGTTGACGAGACCGACCGGGGCAAAGGCGCTCTGCGTCTCGTAGCCGAGATTGGCGTAGAGCGCCGGCGCGGCGGCGAGTGCGAGATGGTGGATCAGCAAGGTATGGCCGTCCGCCTCGGCCGCGACGAGGCGCTTGGCGCCGGCCGTCCCGCCTGCGCCGGCGATGTTCTCGACGATGATCTGCTGGCCGAGCGTGCGGCCCATATGCTCGCCGAGCAGTCGGGCGATCACGTCGCTGGGTCCGCCGGCGGCAAAGGGCACGATCAGGGTGATCGGCTTGCTCGGAAAGCTCTGGGCCAGAGCGGGCGTGCCCAGTCCGAGCAGTAACAGCCCTGCCAAGGCGCCGCGGCGTGTCGTAAGGAATTTGCGGACATTCGCGATCATTCGTTTCCTCCGGTGTGGCGGCCGCTCTGCGTCGGCTTGGTCGAAATCTCGGGCCCTTTTTGGTCCTCGAGCGTGGATCGCTCCAGTTCGAGCGAAACTTTAGAAATGTATGGCAACAAATTGATGATGCGTCGATTGTGATCGACCGACGCTCTAACGTGCCTGTGAAGTGGGAGCGATTCAGCGCAGGTCTGACAGGTAGTGAACCTCCTGGGTCAGGCACAGGCTGAGCCTGTGCTCGACGGGCGTGCCGTCGAGCGACAGGGCGATGCGGTCGATCTGCAGGGCCGGCTCGCCGGCCGGAACGCCGAGCGCCGCGGCGTCGTCTCCAGCCAGCACCACCGCCTTCAGCCGCTCGCGCGCATTGGCGATGGTGATGCCGTAATGGCCCGCATAGAGGCTGTAGAGGTTGTTCGGGATAGGCCCGTTCTCCAGTCCCGGGAAGAGCTGCTGCGGCAGGCTGAGCGTCTCGACGATCAATGGCGCGCCGTCGAAGGCGCGTTGCCGGCGGATGCGGATGACAGCGGCGCCCTCGGCGAGATCCAGCGCCGCGCGCTCGGTTTCGCTGGCCGGGCCGGTCGTAACGGAGAGGACGACGCTGTCGGGAAAGCGCGGCGCGCCGCGATCGGGCGCCAGCTTGAAGAACTGGAACAGGATGCGGCGCTCGTCATGCTCAGCGACGAAGGTGCCGCGACCCTGGCGCCGCACCACGAGGTTCTCGGCGGCGAGCTCGTCCAGCGCCTTGCGCACCGTGCCCTGGCTGACGCCGATCTCGGCGGCGAGCTGGCCTTCGCTCGGCAGCGCCGCACCTGGCGCCCAGACGCCGTCCATCAGCCTGCGCACGAAGATCGCCTTCACCTGTCGGTAAAGCGGCCGGAAGCCCAGCGTCTCCGGCGTGTCGGGCTCGCGCGGCTGCCCTGTGATTTCGAGCTTGTGTACACTCATATGTCTTATATAAGACTTGGGCGCAGCCACGTCGAGCCCGATTTCGCAAATGGGTCGGCGTGCAGGTCACGAAATCGGTTCAGGGGAGTTCGCCATGAGCAAGCCGCATCTGCTGGTGCATGAGAAGAAGGACACGGTCGGCGTCGTCGTCGTCGAAGGCCTGAAGGCCGGGACCGACATGCTCTGTGTCGTGACGCACGATAATTCCGACTTCCGTCTCGCCGCGAAGATGGACATCCCGATCGGCCACAAGGTCGCGCTCAAGGACATCAAGAAGGGCGACACGATCTGGAAATACGGCCAGGACATCGGCAAGGCCGTCGCCGACGTGAAGCAGGGTGAGCATCTCCACGTCCACAACGCCAAGACAAAGCGCTGGTGAGCACCAGGCGCTGCTGAGCGCTGGCCTTCGTCCATCCCGATCCTCCGGGCTCCCTTTAGGTCGAGCCCGCAACCATCCAGGAAACGCCAATGTCCTCCATCGTCGCCAATTTCGACCTCGTCAAAGGCAAGCTCGCCCGGGTGAAGGGCCGCAAGATCGAGGCGCCCGAGTTCAAGACGCCCTTCGTCAAGCGCCCGACCGGCCGCAGCCTCGATTCCTTCCTGGGCTGGCGCCGCGAGAACGGCCGCGTCGGCGTGCGCAACCATGTGCTGCTGCTGCCGCTCGATGATCTCTCCAACGCCGCCTGCGAGGCCGTCGCCAACAACATCAAGGGCACGCTCGCGATTCCGCACGCCTATGGCCGTCTGCAGTTCGGCGAGGACCTCGAGGTCCATTTCCGCACCCTGATCGGCACCGGCTCGAACCCGAACGTCGCTGCCGTCATCGTCATCGGCATCGAGGATGGCTGGACCAAGCGCGTCGTCGACGGCATCGCCAAGACCGGCAAACCGGTGGTCGGCTTCGGCATCGAGGGCCATGGCGACATCGCTACCATCGCCAAGGCCTCCTATGTCGCCAAGGAGTTCGTGCAGTGGGCAACCGAGCTGCAACGCACCAAGTGCGGCATCGAGGAGCTCTGGGTCTCGACCAAATGCGGTGAGTCGGACACCACCACCGGCCTGTCCTCCTGCCCGACCGTCGGCAACATGTACGACAAGTGGATCCCGCGCGGCGTCTACGGCGTCTTCGGCGAGACCTCCGAGATCACCGGCGCCGAGCATCTCTGCAAGGCGCGCGCGGCGACCCCTGAGGTCGGCGAGCGCTGGTACAAGATGTGGAAGGCCTATCAGGACGACGTGATCGAGGCCCACAAGACCGATGACCTCTCCGATTCGCAGCCGACCAAGGGCAACATCGCCGGCGGCCTGACCACGATCGAAGAGAAGGCGCTCGGCAACCTCGAGAAGATCGGCCGCGAGTGCAAGTTCATCGACATCCTGGAACCGGCGCAGGCGCCGGAGAAGGGCCCCGGCCTTTACTATATGGACACCTCCTCGGCGGCGGCCGAGTGCGTGACCCTGATGGCGGCGGGCGGCTATGTCGTGCACACCTTCCCGACCGGGCAGGGCAACGTCATCGGCAACCCGATCGTCCCGGTCATCAAGATCACCGGCAACCCGAAGACGATGCGGACCATGCCCGAGCATATCGACGTCGACGTCTCCGGCATCCTGCGTCGCGACCTCACCATCCCGCAGGCTGGTGATGCCCTGATCGAGAACATCGTGCGCACGGCGAATGGCCGCCTCACGGCAGCCGAGGCGCTGGGCCATCGCGAGTTCTCGATGACCAAGCTATACCGCAGCGCCTGAGCAACTGCGTCTCCGGGCGCGACGAGGCGAAAGAAGTGTCGGACAGCATCGTTTCATTGCATGCGCCGGGGCGGGCAGTCTTGCCCGCCTATGTCCGTGCCTTGGAGGCGGGCTGGTCTCCGAACACGACACGCAACGTCGCGCCCGAGCAGCTCGCCGCGATCGCGGCTGATCCCGACGGTTTCATCGCCGGGCTCAATAACCGCGGCGGCAAGATCCGCCTGCACGATGGCAGCGAGGTCGCGCGCCTGCCGGACATGATCCGCTGGATCATCGCGACCGACCGGCCGGAGCGTCCCTTCGTCGGCAGCATCAACCTGCGCTGGCAGGAGGACGAGGCTGGCAACCCGGTCACGGAGCTGCCATCGCATGTGCTTGGCCATGTCGGCTACACCATCCTGCCGGGCCATGCCGGAAACGGTTATGCCAGCGCCGCCCTGGCGGCTGTGCTGGCCGAGGCCCGCACCATCGGCCTGCCCTTCGTCAAGATCGCCTGCGATGTCGATAACGCGGCCTCGCGGCGGATCATCGAGAAGAATGGCGGGCGTTTCATCGAGAGTTTCGTCGCTCCGTTCTACGGACCCGGGGAGCGGCTGATGTACCGGATCGATTTGCAATCATGACCGAAGCAGCCGTCCCGCGCCTGGCGAAAGGCCTTGGCCCGCTCCTGCCGGGCATCGCGCTCTCGGCGGTGGTGGCGATCGCCTCCGTGCTCGCCGAACCCGTGCTGAAGCAGCTTGCCGGCGGGCGCGTCGGCATCCCCGCGGTGGTGATCGCGTTGGTGATCGGCATGATCATGCATCCGGTCGCGAACACGCAGCGCTTTGCGCCGGGGATGACCTTCTGCGTCAAGAAGCTGCTGCGCTGGGCGATCGCGCTGCTCGGCCTGCGGGTCGCGCTGGGCGATATCATTGCGCTCGGCCTGGGTACCGCCGTGCTCGTCATCGTCTCCATGGTCGTGACGGTCGTCACCGGTTTCGTGCTGGCGCGCCTGCTCGGCCGCGAGCCCGGCGTCGGGGCGCTTGGCGGTGTCGCCACGGCGGTGTGCGGCGCCTCTGCCGCGCTCGCCACCGCGACGGTGGTCCCCGATTATCGCAACAAGGCCGCCGACACCGCCTTCACCGTGATCGCGATGAACGTGCTCGCCACGATCGCGATGCTGGCCTATCCGCTGCTTTGCACCTGGCTCGGCCTGTCGCAGCAGCAGACCGGCGTGATGCTGGGCGCGACCATCCACGACGTCGCGCAGGTCGTCGGTGCCGGCCAGGCGGTCTCGGACGAGGCTGCAAACGCGGCTGTCATCGTCAAGCTCTTCCGGGTCTTCCTGCTGCTGCCCTCGGTGCTGATCGTCGGCTGGTGGCTGACCCGCCATGGCGAGACCCATGGCGATGCCAAAGTGCCGGTCCCGGTCTTCGCCTTCGTCTTCCTGGTCATGTGCGTGGTGAACAGCGTGCTGAGCACGCAGGCAGGGCTCGCCGGCATCTACCTGCCGATCCGCGACATCCTGCTCGAGATCTCGCGCTGGGGCCTGCTGATCGCGATCGCGGCGCTTGGCCTTGGCACCTCGATCGCGGCGATGGCCCGCCTCGGCTGGCGCCATCTTGCTGTGGTCACCGGCACCAGCCTCGTCATCCTCGTCGTCGCCACGGGCGGGATCATCCTGCTCGGTTGACCGACATTCACAGCGGAAAGAGCCATGACCGATATCGTCATTACCGAATTCATGGACGAGGCGGCGGTGGCGGCGCTGAAAGCCCGCTACAGCGTCCATCACGATCCCGACCTCTTCGGCAAGCCCGACGAGCTCGCGCGCCTGGTCGCTGACATCCCGGCACTGATCGTGCGCAATCAGACGCAGGTTCGCGGCGCGCTGCTGGCGGGCGCGAAGAATCTCAAGGTCGTCGGCCGGCTCGGCGTCGGCCTCGACAATATCGATATGGACGCATGCTCGGCGCGCGACATCCAGGTCTTCCCGGCGACCGGCGCCAACAGCCTGTCCGTGGTCGAGTATGTGATCGGCACGGCAATGACGCTGCTGCGCGGCGCCTATTTCGCCAATGCGGCGATGATCGCCGGCGAGTTCCCCAAGACCAAGCTGATCGGCCGCGAGATCGCCGGCAAGCGCATGGGCCTGGTCGGCTTCGGTGCAATCGCCCGCGATGCGGCGCGGCATGCCAAGGCGCTCGGCATGACCGTCGCCGCCTATGACCCCTATGTTCCGGCTGACGCCGCTGTCTGGCAGGGCATCGAGAAGCTCGAGCTCGACGCGCTGCTTGCGACCTCCGATGTGATCTCGATCCATCTGCCGCTGACGCCCGAGACGCGTGGCGTGATTGGCGAGGCCGCCTTTGCCAGGATGAAGCCCGATGCGGTGCTGATCAACGCGGCACGTGGCGGCGTCATGGACGAGGCTGCGCTGGTCGCAGCACTCAAGGGCGGGCGCCTCGGCGGCGCCGCGCTCGACGTCTTCGAGCAGGAGCCGCTCAAGGCCGATGGCGCCAAGCTCTTCGCCGGCACGCCCAATCTGATCCTGACGCCGCATATCGCCGGTAACACGATGGAATCGAATGGGCGCGTCTCCGGCCTCGTCGCCGAGCGGGTCATGGCCGCGCTGGAGGGCAGGGCATGACCAAGCTCTCGCTGAAAGCGGCCGAACAGAAGGTCGCGGGGCTCTTCATTGAGGCCGGCGCCTCGCCCGCCAATGCCGCATCGGTCGCGCTGGCGCTGGTCATGGCCGAGGCGGACGGGCTCAAGGGCCACGGCCTCTCGCGTGTTCCGACCTATCTCTCGATGCTGCGCTCGGGCAAGATCGACGGCCAGGCCGTGCCGATCGCGCGCCAGCCCAAGCCCGGCGTGCTGGCGATCGACGCCGCCCATGGCTTCGCCTATCCGGCGATCGATCTTGCCGTGATCGAACTGCCCGAGATCGCCCGCAACCAGGGCATCGCCGCAGCCCCGATCCGCCGCTCCAACCATTGCGGCGCCGCCGGCCTGCATGTCGAGCGGCTGGCCGAGCAGGGCCTCGTCGCGTTGCTCTTCGCCAATACGCCCGGCGCAATGGCCCCATGGGGGGGCGCCAAGGCCGTCTTCGGCACCAATCCGATAGCCTTCGCCGCACCGCTTCCCGGCCGTGAGCCGCTGGTGATCGACATGGCTCTGTCCAAGGTGGCGCGTGGCCCGATCGTCGCGGCCAAGCAGAAGGGCGAAGCTATTCCCGAAGGCTGGGCGCTCGACGCCGCCGGCAAGCCGACCACCGACCCGGCCGCCGCGATCGCCGGCACCATGGTTCCGCTCGGCGACGCCAAGGGCGCGACGCTCGCCATGATGGTCGAGATCATGGCCGCAGCGCTGGTCGGCACCCATTTCGCCTTCCAGGCTTCGTCCTTCCTCGACGACCAGGGCGGCCCGCCCGACACCGGCCAACTCATCCTCGCGATCGACCCTGCGAGCATGGGCGGCAACTGGTTCGCCGAGCGCATGAGGATGCTGACCCATGCGATCGAGGAGCAGCCTGGCACACGGCTGCCCGGCATGCGGCGCTACGGGCTCAGGGCCAAGGCGCGGGCGGAAGGGATCGAGGTCGCTCTCTGAGCCTCGATGCTGCAGCTGGCAGCAAGATGACGCAAGGGAATATCGTCGCGATTTTTAGCGGAGTTTGTCGCGAAACCTGAAGAACCCCAGACGTATTCACGGCGATGGCGCGCCCAATGATGCGGCCGCGCGGACTTCGCCTGGGGGGACTATGAAGACCATGCTCATTGCCGCATGCGCTGCGGCGTTGCTGGCCGGCTGTCAGACGACGCAGCAGGCAGCCGAGACCATGCGCAGCGAATGGGTCGGCCAGAGTGCCGATTCTTTCTTCGTCGCGAACGGCCCGCCTGTCTCGGGTTTTCCGCGTGATAGCGGCGGCCAAATCTACACCTGGCGCGGGGGCGAGGCGAGTTTCGTGCGGCCCGGCAGCTACCAGACCAGGCGCGTCCCGACCCAGACGCTCGACGGGCGCCGCAGCACCACGACGACGGTGACCTATCAACCGCCGCAACGCGTCAACTATGTCTGCGAGGCGCAGATCGCCGCGGACGCGCAAGGGATGATCGAGTCGATCCGCATCAGCCGCGACAGCGGCGGGATGTTTCTGTCGTTCTCGCGCTGCAGCGAGCTCTTCAACCGCGGTTAGACGAAATCGAATCGATCAACATCGACAAGGCCTTTGTCGGTGATCTTCAAATGCGGGATCACCGGCAGGGTCAGGAACGCGACCTGCAGGAAGGGCTCGGCCAGCACGACGCCGAGCGCCTTTGCCGCCGCGCGCAGGCCTTCCAGCCCATGCCGCACCGTCTCGAAGGGCTGGTCGCTCATCAACCCGGCAACGGGGAGCGCCAGCTCGGCCACGACCTTGCCGCCATCGGCTACCGCGAAGCCGCCGCCGGTTTCGATCAGCCGGTTGGCGGCCGCCGCCATCGAGGCCTCATCGACGCCGACGACGCAGAGATTATGGCTGTCATGGCCGACTGAGGAAGCAATCGCGCCATGCTTCATGCCGAAGCCATGGACGAAGCCGCTGGCGATGCCGCCATTGCGGCCATGGCGTTCGATCACCGTGACCCTGACGGCATCCTGATCGAGATCAGGCAAGGTGAGGCCATCTTTCGCGGGCAGGCGCATCGAAAGCCGCTCGGTGATGATCCGGCCCGGCACGACGCCGATCACCGGCGTATCGCCCTTGCGGGCCGTCGCCGCGAAATCCTTCGGCGCGAGCCTGCGGCTGCGCACGCTGGCGAGGCCGACTGGAGGGACCGCCTTCCGGTCTTCGAATAGCTTGCCCTCGACCAGTCTGCCGCCGGCAAACACCTGTTTGACGCGGCAGGCGGCGAGATCCTCGACCAGCACGATGTCGGCGCGCTTGCCGGGGCCGATGAAGCCGCGGTCGAACAGGCCGAAATTCCGCGCCGCCGAGAGGCTCGCCGTACGGTAGGTCGCGAGAATGTCGGCCCCGTGGGCGATCGCGGTGCGGATCATGAAGTCGAGATGGCCTTCTTCGGCGATGTCCAGCGGATTGCGGTCGTCGGTGCAGAAGGCAAGGAAGGGCGAGGCGTCACGGGTGATCAGCGGGATCAGCGCGTGCAGATCCTTCGAGACCGAGCCCTCGCGGATCAGGATCGCCATGCCCTTGGCGAGCTTTTCGCGGGCTTCCTCGGCAGTCGTGGTCTCGTGGTCGGTGCGAATACCGGCGGAGAGATAGCCGTTGAGGTCGAGGCCGCGCACCAGCGGCGCATGGCCGTCGATATGCCGGTGCGAAAACGCTTCCAGCTTGGCGAGGCAGCCGGGATCGCGATGCAGCACGCCGGGGAAGTTCATGAACTCGGCGAGGCCGATCACCTTGGGATGGTCCATGAACGGGGTGAGGTCGGCGGCTTCCAGCGCCGCGCCGGCCGTCTCCAGATGCGTCGCCGGTACGCAGCTCGAGAGCTGCACGCGCAAATCCATGCGCATCTGTTCGGCACAATCGAGGAAATAGCGAATGCCCTCGGCGCCAAGCACGTTGGAGATCTCGTGTGGGTCGCAGATCGCGGTGGTGACACCGTGCGGCAGCACGCAACGTTCGAATTCGAGCGGCGTCACCAGCGACGATTCGACATGCAGATGCGTATCGATGAAGCCGGGAACGGCGATCAGGCCGGCCGCATCGAAGCTCGCCTTGCCCTCATAGCGGCCATGGGTGCCGACGATCGTGTCGCCGCAGAGCGCGATATCGGTGTCGACCAGATCGCCCGAGACGAGATCGAACAGCTTTGCGCCGCGAATGACGAGATCGGCCGGCTCGTCGCCGCGTCCTTGCGCGATCCGGCGGGCGAGGGTGGCTGCATCGGTCATGGGTAAGGCTCCGGGTTCAGGCTGGCTTGGCTACGCCATCTCGCCGGCCTAGACAGGCGCTGTCCAGTCGCCTTTCGCGGAGACCATCATGCAGCTCACCTGGTTCGGCCATTCGGCGTTTCGGCTCGACCTGCCCGGCGCCTCGGTCCTGATCGATCCGTTCTTCACCGGCAATCCCGCCTTCGAAGGCGATGCTGCCGCTGCCGGCAAGGGCGTCAGCCATATCGTCGTCACCCACGGCCACGGCGACCATGTCGGTGACACGCTCGCCATCGCCGCGGCGAACGACGCTACCGTGATCACCAATTACGATCTGTGCATGCATCTCGCCTCCAAGGGCCTCAAGAAATTCCAGCCGATGAACACCGGCGGCACCGTCGATCTCGGTGCCTTTTCGGTGACGCTGGTCCGGGCGGATCATTCGGCCGGCATGGGCGAGGCGGGTGTGGCCGTCCCAGTCGGCAACGCCAATGGCGCGATCATCAAGGCGCCCGGAGAGAAGACGCTCTGGCACATGGGCGATACCGACATCTTCTCCGATATGGCCTTGCTCGCCGAGATCCATGGCGTCGAGGTCTGCATCTGCCCGATCGGCGACCGCTTCACCATGGGCGCGAAGACGGCGGCGCTGGCGATGACCCGCTTCGTCAAGCCGAAGCTCGCGATTCCCTGCCATTACGGCTCCTTCCCGATCATCGCCCAGGACGCGGCGGTCTTCGTCGAGGGGCTGAAGGGCAGCAACGTCGAGGCGCTGGTGCCGGAGAAGGGCAAGGCGATCACGGTCTGAAGGGTGCGAAGGCCGCCAGTAGGGCGCGGGGAACCCTCTCCTGCAAGGAGAGGGCAGGGTGAGGTGTAGGCCCTGTGATCAGTTCCATGAGCGCTGACCGCGCGGTAGGGTTCAGGGCAACGTTTCCAGTCCGAACGCCTCACCCCTACCCCTCTACTTCCATGAGAGGGGATCCCACACTTGACTTGAGGCTTGTTGCGGGCTGGCCCCGCGCGCCGTATAGCCCGTGACCACAAATCGTGTTCGCAAGCGCTGCGAAGTTTCAGGAGCCCGCCCATGTCGGTCGACGCCGCCACCGTCAAACGCGTCGCGCATCTCTCGCGCATCGCCGTCGATGATGCGGATGTGCCGAAGCTGCAAGGCGAGCTCAACGCCATTCTCGGCTTCGTCGAGCAGCTCAACGAGGTCGACATCTCCGGTGTCGAGCCGATGACCTCAGTCACGCCGATGGTGATGAAGAAGCGCCAGGACATCGTGACCGACGGCGAGATCGCCGACGAGATCGTCGCCAATGCGCCGGCCTCCGAGGACGACTATTTCATGGTGCCGAAGGTGATCGAGTGAGCGCCTGAGGCGTTCCGCTCACCGTTATCGCCCGTCCGCATACGTTTTACGGAATTGTCCCGTGACCGATCTCACCCGCATGACCCTGACCGAAGCCCGCGAGGGGCTGAAGGCCAAGCAGTTCTCCGCCACCGAGCTCGCCAAGGCCCATATTGCCGCCGTCGAACAGGCAAAGGCACTGAACGCCTATGTGCTGGAGACACCCGAGCAGGCGCTAAAGCAGGCTGCCGCCTCCGACGAGAAGCTCGCCAAGGGCGAGGCCGGCCCGCTCGAGGGCCTGCCCGTCGGCATCAAGGACCTGTTCGCCACCAAGGGCGTGCGCACCACCGCCTGCTCGCGCATCCTCGGCAATTTCGTGCCCCCCTATGAATCGACCGTCTCGTCGCAGCTCTGGCGCGACGGCGCCGTCATGCTCGGCAAGCTCAACAATGACGAGTTCGCCATGGGCTCGTCGAACGAGAGCTCGGCCTTCGGGCCGGTAGTCAATCCCTGGCGGCGTGCTCAGTCTTCGACCAAGCTCGTGCCCGGCGGCTCTTCAGGCGGTTCGGCCGCGGCCGTCGCCGCGCATCTGTGCCTCGCAGCCACGGCGACCGACACCGGTGGCTCGATCCGCCAGCCGGCTGCCTTCACCGGCACGGTCGGGATCAAGCCGACCTATGGCCGCTGCTCGCGCTGGGGCATCATTGCCTACGCCTCCTCGCTCGACCAGGCCGGGCCGATCGGCAAGACCGTGCGCGACTGCGCCGTGATGCTGCGCTCGATGGCCGGGCACGACCCGAAGGACACCACCTCGGTCGATAGGGCCGTGCCGGATTACGAGGCTGCGGTCGGACGCTCGGTCAAGGGCATGCGGATCGGAATCCCGAAGGAGTACCGGCTGGAGGGCCTCAACGCCGAGATCGACGCGCTCTGGCAGCAGGGCATCGACTGGCTGAAGGCCGCCGGAGCCGAGATCGTCGAGATCTCGCTGCCGCACGCCAAATACGCCCTGCCGGCCTATTATATCGTTGCGCCGGCGGAGGCCTCCTCCAACCTCGCCCGCTATGACGGCGTCCGCTACGGCCTGCGTGAGCAGGGCCGCGACATCATCGAGATGTATGAGAAGACCCGCGCTGCCGGCTTCGGGGCAGAGGTCAAGCGCCGCATCATGATCGGCACCTATGTGCTCTCTTCGGGTTACTACGACGCCTATTACCTGCGTGCGCAGAAGGTGCGCACGCTGCTCAAACGCGATTTCGAGCAGGTCTACGACCAGGGCATCGACGCGGTGCTCACGCCGGCGACGCCATCCTCGGCCTTCGGCATCGGCGAGCAGGGCTCGTCCGATCCGGTGGAGATGTATCTCAACGACGTCTTCACGGTGACGGTGAACATGGCTGGCCTGCCGGGCCTCGCCGTGCCGGCTGGGCTCGACAGCCAGGGCCTGCCGCTAGGCCTGCAGTTGATCGGCCGGCCCTTCGACGAGGAGACGCTGTTCTCGCTCGGCCAGGTCATCGAGGAAGCGGCCGGCCGCTTCCCGGTCAGCGAGCGTTGGTGGGCTTAAAGCCCGTCAGCGCGTGATCGGTCGCATTCCGAATCCTGACTTCCCGGACGCCGCGCCGGGTGGCAGTCTCAGCGCCTGATCAGGCTGCCGGAGACCGCCATGCCGACCTATCCGTTCGAGACCGTCGACGTCTTCACTGACCGCCGCTTCGGTGGCAACCAGCTCGCCGTCTTCACCGATGCGCGCGGCCTTTCCGATGCCGAGATGCAGGCGCTGGCGGCGGAGATGAACTATAGCGAGACGACCTTCGTGCTGCCGCCGAGCGATCCGGCCAACACGGCGCGGGTCCGCATCTTCCACCGCACCGCCGAGATGCCCTTCGCCGGCCATCCCAATGTCGGCACCGCTTGCGTCCTCGCCGCTCATGGCCGCGACCGCGACGGTATTCTGCTGTTCGAGGAGATCGCCGGTCTCGTCGAGGTCCGGGTCGCGCGCGATGCTGGAGGCCTTGTGACCGGCGCGACCATCGCCGCACCGCAGGCGCTCTCGCTCGGCATCCAGTTGCCGGTTGACGCGATCGCCGCCTGCGCCGGGCTGAAGGCGCAGGATGTCCTCACGGGTCGCCACGTGCCGCAACAGGCCTCGGTCGGGGTCAAGTTCTTCTTTGCCGAGGTCACGCCGGAGGCGCTGACGCGGGCGACGCCGGACATCGCTGCCTATCGTCGGCTCGCCGAAGCCAACCCGGTCCTGGAGGGGCGCCTGTCGATCTTCTTCTATGCCTGGGATGGCGAGAAGGTACGGGCCCGCATGTTCGCGCCGCTCGCCGGCACCTGGGAGGACCCGGCGACCGGCAGCGCCAGCGCGACGCTGGCTGCCCTGACCCTGTCACTTTCCGACAAGGACAGCATCGCCTTCGAGATCGCGCAGGGCGTCGAGATGGGCCGGCCGAGCCTGCTGCAGGTTACGGCGCGGCGCGTCGATGGCGAAATCCGAGCCACCGTCGGCGGCGGCTGTGTGCCGGTGCTGAAGGGAGACGCTACGGTCTAGCCCCCTTCAGACCGGCGCTCAGGCGGATAGCCCGAGCTCCGCCCGAATCTTCCGCGTCAGCCCTGCCGCGACCAGCCGGTGGCTCTCGCGCAGATAGTCGCGGAAAGCATCGTCCGGCAGCCCTTCGTCGGAGAAGCGCTGGATCCACTTCATCCCGCGCGAGGCGAGATAGGGCGCCGGGCGGCAGCCGGGCGCATCGCGCAGCATCTCATAGGCCAGCGGCGAGCATTTGAACGAGACGAAGAGCGCTCCCTCGGCATCGTCGCGGCCGAGCGCGAACACCTTGCCGCCGACCTTCCAGACATCGGCGCCGCCCCACTGCACGACATGGCTGGTCGCGGGCAGGGCAGCGCAGAACGTGTTGTATTCGGCGAGGGTCATATCATCCTGCTGTCGCGAGTCGTTGCGTCGGGTCTCTTGATATCCCAATCGCAGCCGGCGCGTGTCCGGAGCCGGCGACTCGATCCGCTAGCGTTGCCAGAAGCGCTTGGCGATCTCGCTCTCGACCTGCTGCTTCGTCAGGCCGATATCCTTGAGCAGGTGCGGATTCTCCTGCGCCATCCGCGCCAGCTTCCAGCGAGCGCGGATGCGTTCGCGCCAGATCGCCGGCGGGCCTGATCGGGCAGTCTGGGCTGAATTGGACGCGAGCGTGGGAGCATCGTGCATGGCAACCTCCCATGTTTCGGGCGCACTCGGCGCCCCGGGGGTGAAGGGAGATTTCGTTCTGCTTGATGCAGGCGAAGTGGTCCTTAAGCCCGCCCGAAGAGTTCCAAAAACTTCCAAACGGGCTAGGTTCGCCCCATGCAGGGAGCGCGCTTCGCCTTTGGACCGTTCGTGCTCGATCCGGGCCGGGGAACGCTTCTGCGGGACGATGTGCCCGTCGCCGTCAGCCATCGCGGGCTGAAGCTCCTCACGGCACTCGTCGCACGGCCCGGCGACATCCTGAGCAAGGCCGAATTGCTCGACGCGGCCTGGCCGGGAATCGCCGTCGAGGAGGGCAATCTCACCGTCCAGATCGCGCAATTGCGCAAGCTGCTCGGCGCGCCAGCAAGTGCAGACGAATGGATCGTCACGGTCCCGCGTATCGGCTACCGCTTTGCGGGAGCGGTCGAGCAACTCGATGCTGCAAAGCGCAGACCCTTGCCGCTGCCGGCCAAGCCGTCCATCGCTGTGCTGCCCTTCGTCAATGTCAGCAGCGATCCCGAGCAGGAGATCTTCGCGGATGGATTGACCGAGGACCTGATCACCGATCTGTCGAGGACCGCCGAGCTCTTCGTCATCGCCCGCAACTCGGCCTTCGCCTATAAGGGCAAGGCGAGGGATGTGCGCGCGATCGCTAACGAACTCGGCGTCCGCTATCTGCTGGAGGGAAGCGTCAGGCACGCTACCGGGCGCGTTCGCATCAACGCCCAGCTGGTCGATGCGCTGACTGGCGATCATCTCTGGGCGGAACGCTTCGATCGCGAGCTGGGCGATATCTTCGCCATCCAGGACGAGGTCGCGGCCAGTATCGTCGAGGCCTTGCTCGGCCGACTGCGCACGCCGCCGCCACGGCAGCGGCCGAAGAGCCTCGAAGCCTATGATCTTTGCGTGCGGGCGCGCCGCCTGATGGACGACACGCCCCAGGCCGCAGAGGAGGCGCATCTCTTGCTGACACGCGCAGTGTCACTCGATCCGGACTATGCCGAGGCCTATCGCTGGCTTGGCTTGAACCATTGGATGGGCTGGGTGCATTCCGGTGGCCCCAGCGAGGCCTCCCGTGGCATCGCCGTGGAGCTGGCGCGCAAGGCCGTCGCGCTCGATACCAACGACGCCGGCTGCCGCTGGGCCCTGGCCTATCTGCTTGCCTATGAGCGCGACTTCGCTGAGGCGGATGCTGAATTCGCCAGGGCGATCGCGCTCGATCCGAACGAGGCCGATGCCTGGGCGGCGTTATCCGACATCACAGTGCTGGCCGGGCGGGTTGACGAAGGCCTGGAGCAGATTCGCAAGGCCTTCCGGCTCAATCCGTTCCCACCAAGCTGGTACTATCTGCCACTCGGCCAAGCGCTCTATGCCGCCGGCGAGCATCAGGCGGTCGTCGAGGCGCTACGTCGGGACGACACCCATCGGACGAGCTCGCGTCGATTTCTGGCGGCAAGCCTAGCTCAACTCGGCCAGCTCGACGAAGCCCATGCGGAGGCCGAACTTTTCCTGGTTGGCAATCCGGATTTCAGCATCCGGCATTGGGCGGTGATGGAGCCGTTCCGCGATGCCGCCTTGCGCGAGCGCTTCGTCACTGGCTTTCGCAAGGCTGGCTTGCCGGAGTGATGTAACCCCGCTGGAACCGGCCCGGCCGCGCGCCGTTGGTCTTGCGCAACAATGCGAGGCGACGATGAAACTCTCCGGCGGCTGCAATTGCGGACGGGTTCGCTACGAGGTCGACGGCGAGCCGATCCGCGTCGGCGTCTGCCATTGCGAAACCTGCCGGAAGAGTTCGGGCTCGGCCTTCTCCTATTTCGGCATCTGGCCGCGAGCCAACGCGACCGTGTCGGGCGATCTCGGCTGCTGGCAGAGCCCTGCAGGTGGTGAGCGCTTCTGTCCGGCCTGCGGCTCGCCGCTGTTCTGTTGGGCGGAAGGGGGCGAAGAGATAGAGATCAAGCTCGGTACCCTGGACAGCCCTCCGAGCGCACTCGTGCCGACCTATGAGCTCTGGACGATCCGCCGCGAGCCCTGGTTGGTGCACCAGAAGGCTGCCGAGCAGCACACCCGCGATCGCGAGAAACCAGTCATCTAACAGCCGTTAGAAGTTCTCGGCGTTGATGCCATGGGCCTTGGCGGCCGCGACGATCTGCGACCAGGTCTCGTCGTCGAGCGGGATGCCGTCGCGATCGCGCTCGATTCGCGTCTTGCGCTCCTTGTCGCCGGGCGCCAGCACGGGCTGCGAGGGGTCCTGCGGAGCGGCAGCGCGGACGAATTTGAGATAGCTCTCGATCCGCTGCTGGCGGAGGTTCGCGTCGGGCTCCAGCCGGGCCGGATCGATCAGCACGCCGAACAGCGAGTTGATGATCCAGCTCTTGTGCGGCTTCTCGTCGATGCGGGCGGCGCCCATCAACCCGGCCGAGAGCAGTTCGGCGATCAGCGAGAGGCCGGCGCCCTTGTGATCGCCGAAAGGCAGTAGCGCGCCGAGCGGCAGGCCTTCCTGAAGGAAGACATGCCTCGGCTCTACCGTCGGACGCCCCTCGCCATCGATGATGTAGCCTTCGGGCACGTCGACGCCCTTGTTGAGCGCGACGCGCGCCTTGCCATGCGCCATGCGGCTGGTGGCGAAGTCGAGGATCAGCGGCTCGCCGCCCGGCACGGGAAGGCCGATCGAGATCGGATTGGTGCCGAAGCGCGCCTCCTTCGCGGCGAAGGGCGCGACGATCGGCGGGCGGCCGGCGACATTGACCCAGAACACCGAGATCAGCCCGGCCGCCGCCGCGACTTCGGAATAATGGCCGATGCGGCCGATATGATGGGAATCGAGCAAATTGAGCACGGCGACGCCGCCGACCTGCGCGATCGCAATGGCGCGATCGACTGCCTTGCGCGCGGTCGGCTGGCCGAGCGCGACATTGCCGTCGGCGATCAGGAAGGGACCGGCCTCGCTGCGGATGCTGAGCTTGGCCTGCGGCTTCAGGTTGCCGTCGGCGAGCGAGTTGAAATAGAGCGGCAGCATGCCGATGCCATGGCTGTCATGGCCGCTGAGATTGGCGAGCACCAGATGCTCAGCCGTTTCGCTCGCTTCGTCCTCGCTCCAGCCGGCGGCGGTGATCATGGCGCGGGCGAGGGCGCGGAGCGCGTCGGGCCGGTGCAGGCGATACGAGGTCATGGCTCTCTGTCGGATGCTGGAATGGTCAGCGCAGAGTGCACGGGCCTGCGTTTCATGCAATGGACGCAGGCAAATGGCGTCGTCCCGGCCGGTGCATCTCGACGTTGCGCTCACCAATCCTTATGTTGCTGTGAGCAATCCTGTTTTCACCGGACCTTGAATCCGGTCGAGGAGGGACGAGGATGTTTTCGATACCCGGCCTGAAGGTGGTCTCTCTGACCGATGCCGCCGCGGCCCGTATTCGCGAGATCATGGCGCAATCGGCGCGCGACAACCCCGATTCGCCAGCGCTCGGCCTGCGCGTCGGCGTCAAGAAGGGCGGCTGCGCCGGCATGGAGTACACCTTCGAGGTCGCGCGTGCGGCCGGCAAGGGCGACGAGGTCGTGACCGAGAAGGACGCGACAGTGATCGTCGATGCCAAGGCGGTGCTGTTCCTGCTCGGCACCGAGCTCGACTTCAAGACCGACCGCTTCTCCTCGACCTTCGTCTTCAACAATCCGAACCAGGTCTCGGCCTGCGGCTGCGGCGAATCGGTCGAGATCAAGCCGCGCTCGGAAAGCGCGCTGGCGGCGCAGTAGCCGCTCATGGATGCCGAAGCCGTCGCGGAATTGTTCGCGCCGGTCGTGGCGGTCCGGACGCGGCGCATGTTCGGCGGGCTCGGTGTCTATGCCGGGGGGGTGATGTTCGCGCTCACCTTTGATGGCGAGGTTTTCCTCAAGACCAGCGATGCGACCCGGCCGGACTTCGTTGCGGCCGGCAGCGAACCCTTCCGCTACATGGCTCGCAGTCGCGAGCGCGAGATCGGCTACTGGCGCCTGCCGGCGGCCGCCTTCGACGACGAAGAGATATTGCGCCGCTTCACCGAGCTTGCGCTGGCGGCGGCGCGGGACGCCGCACTCAGGAAGAACGCCAGCCCGCTCAGGCGACCTTCGCCGCGTCGAGGATAGCATCCTCGGTGACGGTGCGGTTGCGGCCATCGCGCTTGGCCTGCAGCAGCGCATTGTCGGCGCGCTCGACGATCGAACTGGCCGTATCGCCACGCCGATAGACGGAGACGCCGAGCGAGATCGTGATGCGCCCGAGACTCTCATTGGTCGAGCGCTTCACCAGTTCGCGGGTCAGAAGAGCCTGACGCACGGTTTCGGCGCCGAACTTGCCGGCGACGACATCGGCCTCCGGCAGGATGATGGCGAATTCCTCTCCGCCGAAGCGGGTGATGATCGCCTTATCCTTGAACTTGTCCCTCATCGTCTTGGCGACCAGGCGCAGCACCTGATCGCCGGTGAGATGGCCGTGCATGTCGTTGAAGTGCTTGAAGAAGTCGATATCGGCCATGACCAGCGCGAAAGGCTCGCGCCGCAAGGTCGCCTGATCGATCGCCTTCTGCAGCATCTCCTCGAAATGGCGGCGGTTGGCGAGGCCGGTGAGCGGGTCGGTCAGCGCCTCGGCCCGGGTCGACTCCAGCGCCTCGCGCAGATTGCGGATCTCGTGGGCACTTTCGCGCAGCTGGGTTTCGAGCTGCGTCTTGCGCGCGACTTCCTCGCGGGTCGACAGCACCAGCGCCTCGACCCATTCGCGCAGCTTGTGCCGATCTGCGGAGGGGGGAACCTCTTCCGACATCGCGCAGAGCCGGCCATGATACTGCTCGCTCGAGCTCAGCGCCCGATCGACCAGCGCCATCATGCTCTCGATCTCGGCGAGAACCTGCAGGCTGGTGCGCTCCGCCTGGCGCGAGATGCGATCCGTGCTGATGAACTTGTCGTAGAGTGTGTCGATGTCCGCGACGCCGACCTCGCCGTTGCTGGCGGCGATCACCGCGCTCATCGCCATGCTCAGCGCCGGCATTTCGCCGCTGAGATGCGCGTACCAGACCTCGAAAGCGCGAGGGTAGCCAGGCGAATAATGCTGTCGCATCGCCGCGACAACCTGTTCGGCGAGATCGTGCGTCTGCGGCGAGCCCGGTTGGCTGGTGGTCATGACGTTCTGTCCCTCGCCGGGCGCGAAATTCTTCCGCGCCCGCTACGCGCCTGACCGTAAGGCAGGCGGAGTTAAAGCAAGGTTGCCAGGATACGCGCGTCAGCCGACGCGGACAGGGCGCAGCAGGAAGGCGGGGACGTGATCGCCCAGGCCCTTGACCTCAGGCCCGTCGTCGAGGTCGTCGCGGCGGGACGAACGGCCCCGGTTTCCGCGTGGGGCGCCATTGCCGGAGGCCTCTTCGCGACGGGGCGACCGCGGTGCATCGTTGCTACGCACGGCCTCGACCTCGGCCCGCTCGGGCCGGCTTTCGTTCCGCGTCGACTCGGTCCTTGCTTCGCCGCGGGGCGGCCTGCCATCGCGTCCGCCGCGTTGAGGGCGGCCGCCCTTTCGGTCCTCGCCGCGGCGACCGCGGCGCTCCTCGCGCGGCTCCGCAGCTGGCAGGCTATCGAGGCCCGGGCCATCCCATTCGATGTTTTGGCCGGTCAGTTTCTCGATCGCCGCGAGGAGCTTGTCGTCATGCCGGGTGACGATTGTGAACGAGGCGCCTTCGCGACCGGCGCGGCCGGTGCGGCCGATGCGGTGGACATAGTCCTCAGCATGGGTCGGCACGTCGAAATTGAAGACATGGCTGACGGCAGGGATGTCGAGACCGCGGGCGGCGACATCGCTGGCGACCAGGATCGGGTTCTCGCCGGTGCGGAAGGAATCGAGTGCCGCCATGCGGGCGTACTGGTCCATGTCGCCATGCAATGCCACGGCCGGAAAACCATGCTTCTGCAGGGACTTGTGCAGCGTCGCTACATCGCGCTTGCGGTTGCAGAACACGATCGCGTTCTGCAACTCCTTGGCGTCCTTGATCAGCCGGCGCAGCGTGTCGCGCTTCTCGTAGTCCTGGCTGTTCGAAGCGACCAGACGCTGGGTGATGGTGGCGGCGGCGGTGGCGGGCCTCGCAACCTCGATGCGCACCGGATTGTGCAGGAACTGCTCGCTGATCCGGGTGATCTCCGGCGGCATCGTCGCCGTGAAGAACAGCGTCTGACGCGTGAACGGCACCAGCTTGCAGACGCGCTCAATGTCCGGGATGAAGCCCATGTCGAGCATGCGGTCGGCCTCGTCGATGACGAGGAGCTCGACGCCAGTGAGTAGCAGCTTGCCACGCTCGACATGGTCGAGCAGGCGGCCGGGCGTCGCGATCAGCACGTCGACGCCGCGGGTGATCTTGGCGTCCTGGTCGCCGAACGAGACGCCGCCGATCAGCAGCGCGACCGAGAGCTTCTGGTTGACGCCGTAGCGGACGAAGTTCTCTTCGACCTGCGCCGCAAGCTCACGCGTCGGCTCCAGGATCAGCGTGCGCGGCATCCGGGCGCGGGCGCGGCCGGTTTCCAGGATCGTCAGCATCGGCAGGGTGAAGGCAGCGGTCTTGCCGGTGCCGGTCTGGGCGATGCCGAGCACGTCCTTGCGGGCGAGCACGTGGGGGATGGCCTGGGCCTGGATGGGGGTGGGCGTCGTGTAGCCGGCGGTGGTGACCGCGGTTAGAACCTTGTCGCTCAGGCCGAGTTCGGCAAAAGACATCGATAAGTGCGCTTCTCAAGGGTCGGGGACACGTAGCGGGATGACCGATCGACCGCAACGCTGGCGCGACTTTGTTGGGTTGCGCGCCTTCGGACGCCCGTGCAATGCAGAAAAAACAGGGCAAAGTCAACATTCTAGAGCCCGTTCCGATCTGCTTGCATTGCAAGCGGACAGTTAATGCGCCCTTTGAACTCAAAATCGGAGTCGATTTCGCTGATTAGGGCGTTTCAACCTGATCGGTTCCGGCCCCAGCGAGGTTGCTGAAGAATGCTTGCGACGCAGACCAGGATTCCCGAGCCGCTTGTCCTGATCCCGGGGCTTAACTGCACGCCTACACTCTACGCTCCGCAATGGCCGACGCTCGCGTTGGGGCGACAGATTCTCGTCGCCGACAACACCGCAGACGACACGATCGTCGCCATGGTCGAGCGTTTGCTGGCGGCCGCGCCGGAGCGCTTCGCCCTGTGCGGGCTGTCGATGGGCGGCTATGTCGCCTTCGAGGTGATGCGGCGCGCGCCGGAGCGTGTGACGCGGCTCGCTGTGCTCGACACCACCGCCAAGCCGCCGAGGGCGGAAACCAATGCACCGCGCGAGCAGATGATCGCGCTGGCAGAGAAGGGCGCCTTCGACAATGTCGTAACCCTGCTCTGGCAGAAGCTGGTTGCGCCTGACCGGCTGACCGACGAGGCGTTGCGGCTCGACGTGAAGGCCATGGCGGAGACGGTAGGAGCGGCCGGCTTCATTCGGCAGCAACGTGCGATCATGGGCCGCTCCGATGCGCGGCCGGTGCTTGCGACGATTTCCGTCCCGGCGCTGGTCGTGGTCGGGGCAGAGGATGCGATCACGCCGCCCGATGAAGCGCGCGAAATTGCAGCCGGGATCGGGACAACGGCACGCTATCTGGAGGTGCCGGGTTGCGGCCACTTGTCGACGCTGGAAGCGCCGGACATCGTCACGTCGGCGCTGCTCGACTGGCTCGGCTGAGCCTCAGCGCGGGACCACGCAGGGATCGAGCTTGGTCTCATTGGCGCGCTTGACGATCGAGCCGGTGACCAGCGGATCGATCGCCTGACCCTTGGCCGCGGCCTGGGCGACCTGACGCATCGCATCGCGGTCGAGTTGCGCGGTCTGGCCCGATAGGAAATTGACGGCGATGACCGAGAGGAAGGCGATCGCCGCCGCTGCCTTGGCGGCATCAGCAACCATGCTGCCACGCTTGTTGCGCAGGAAGGCGATGACGAGGCGCATCGCGGAACTCCGGAAAGCAAAGGGCGTTAGACGCCGACACGCTGAATATGCGACGGCGGCTGTAAAAACTTGGTTAGCGAAGAGTCTCCGCTTCGGATCGCCATCGCTTGTTGCGGAGGAAGGCCTTACGCTAGGACAGCTGATAGTCGTCACTTCCAATGGGGCGTCGCATGCTGAAGCTGGGTGCGCGAGGCGAGCCGGTCAGGCTGTTGCAGAGCCAGCTCAATCTGCTGCCGACAGGGCTCGTCAAGCTCGTCGTCGACGGCATCTTCGGCATGCGGACGCACGGCCGCGTGCTGGAATTCCAGGGCAACAACCAGCTTGAGAAGGACGGCATCGTCGGCCCGCTGACCCTCGACCTGATCGCCAATCTGCTCAAGAATCTCAACAACATCCTGCCAGTGCCGCCACCGATGCCGGTTCCCAAGAAGCCATCGGCGGTCAGGCTGATCACTGACGAGATTCTCGGCTCCTTTCCATCTGCGAACAACCTGATCACGCAGGTCATCCCGCCGATTGCGGTGATCCAGACCGCGACCTACAGGCAGGGGGCCGGCGGCCCGCCGCTGGACTTCCAGATCATGCCGGCGACGACAGGGCGGCTCGCGATCTTCGCTGCCCGCAACAAGGACGGCATCGAGCGCGCCGTGATCCTGCTGCTGCCGGCGCAGGTCAAGCCGGATCGTATGCTCGTCTGCATCAGCCATGGCTTTGGCGGGCAGGGGCCGAAGACGCGGGCCCGGCTCGCGGCGCTGAACTGGACCAATCCGCTCTCGAAGCCGTTGATCGACTATGTGCTGCTCAATCACGTCGTCAATCGCTGGGGTGCCCAGACGCTCGCGGCGCAGAAGCGCAATCTCGGCTACATGCAGATCGTCCGCTCCGGCGCAGCCGGCGGCGAGCTCGGGCCGTTCGCCAGGGATGCGACCTTCCTGCGCCAGGTGCTGACCGAGATGAGCGATCTCACCAATGGCGCCTTCTCGTTCAACACCTTGGAGACGATGACGTTCTCAAGCGGTATCAGCGACCACAACCTGTTCGTCTCGCATGCGGAGAAGCAGTTCGACATCGCCGCCAGCTACGCCATCGACCCGGTGCCGCAGACACGGCCCGCAAACTCAAAGGGTAAAAAGCGGCTGTTCCGCAGCGGGGTGACCTCGCAGGGGCCGCCACTGCCCGGCTCGGATTTTCTTCCGGTTGGGCGCTGGAGCAATGAATGGGCGAATTTCCGCCTGAAGACCGACGGCGAATACGACTACATGCACAACTGGACGATGCCGTTCTACTGCCTCTATCTCGGCATCCAGACCTCCTAGGGCCTGATCCGGCGTTTCAGGCGCGCCCCTCCAGCCGGCCGCGATGCTCGCGGAACAGTTTGCGCAGCGCATCGAGCGTTGCCAGCACTGCTGTGCGCTGGCGGGTACTTTCATGCGAGACCAGGAAGATCTCGTCGGCGGTCGCCTCGGGTGGCTCTTCCAGGCGGACGAGAGCCGCATCGGCATCGGCCAGGAAGCAGGGCGCCATCGAGACCGCGCCCGACGAACGGATGCTCTCATAGCGCGCCGCGGAATCACCGACGCGGGCAGCGATCGGCCGCCCCGCCGCCCAGGCAAGGATATGCTGCTCGATCCGCGACGAGACATCCCGGCTGACAGAGATCACCGGCGCGGTCGAAGGATTGACATCGCGGCGGACATAGAACGCCTGCGCCAGCTTGCCGACCTTCTGGCCGAAATAACCCGGCTCCTGCGGCGGCCGGCGCATGCGGATCGCGATCTCGGCCTGGCCGCGGGCCAGATCGAGGCGTTCGCGGGTGCTGATGATGACGATCTCGATGCCGCCGGCGGCGGCCGAAAGCCGGGCAGCGTGCTGTGTCAGGAACAGGCTGATCGAGGTCGTCGCGGTGATGCGCACCGGCGCGTCGTCGCGGATACGGGCAGAATTCGCCCGCGTCTCGAAGCGCGCCACGGCTTCGGCCGCCGCCGCCGCATCCGCCGCGAGCGCAAGGCCGATCTCGGTCGGTATCAGCCGGTTGGCGCCGCGCTTGAACAAGGGCAGGCCGAGCCGTGCCTCGAAAGCCTTCAGCCGCCGCGCGACGGTGGTTTCGCTCAGCCCGAGCGCAGTCGCCGCCAGAGCGAGGCCACCGCTGGAGGCGATGGCGTGGAAGATTTCAAGATCGGCCCAGAGCGAGATCTGTCCCGCGGTCTGGGCATCGCGTCGAGATGGAGAGGCAGGAGGCTCGCCCATGCGCTCAACCGCCAGAGATAGGTCTGGGAAACATCGCGCTGCGCGAAGTCATGGTCGGCATCGTGCGGGTCGGTCGGCATGCGCGCAAGGTGGACGCATGTCGGTGGCAAGACAGCCCGGCGGGCTTGCGGGGGAGCCCGGCGTGCAAGCCGCCATGGCTGACCTCACAGGTCGATCAGCTCGCCGGCGAAGGCGGCCCGCTCCTGGATGAAAAGAAAACGTGCCTCGGGCTTGTTGCCCATCAGCCGCTCGACCGTGTCGGAGGTCTCTTCCTTGGCCTCGTGGTCGACCATGACCTTGAGCAAGGAACGCTTGCTCGGGTCCATCGTGGTCTCCTTGAGCTCGGCCGGCATCATCTCACCCAAGCCCTTGAAGCGGCCGATCTCGGGCTTCTTGCCCTTGAAGACGGTCTCGATCAGCTCGTCCTTGTGGGCATCGTCACGGGCATAGACGGATTTGGTGCCATGACGCAGCCGGTAGAGCGGCGGCACAGACAAATAGAGGTGGCCCTTCTCGATCAAGCGCGGCATCTGGCGCCAGAAGAAGGTGACCAGCAGCGAGGCGATATGGGCGCCGTCGACGTCCGCGTCGGTCATCACGATGACCTTCTCGTAACGCAGATCGTCCTCGCGGAACTGAGTGCCGATTCCGCAGCCCAGCGCCAGGATCAGGTCGGCGAGCTGCTGATTGGCGTTGAGCTTCTCGCGCGTCGCGTTGGCGACGTTGAGGATCTTGCCGCGCAGGGGCAGGATCGCCTGGTTGGCGCGATTGCGCGCCTGCTTGGCCGAGCCGCCGGCGGAATCGCCCTCGACGATGAAGAGCTCGGAGCCGGCTGCGCCGGCATTGCTGCAATCGGCGAGCTTGCCTGGGAGCCGCAGCTTGCGTGTCGCGGTCTTGCGCGAGACCTCCTTCTCGAGGCGGCGACGCTGGCGCTCCTCGGCCCGGTCGACCGACCAGTCGAGCAGCTTCAGCGCCTGCTGCGGCGAGGCGGCGAGCCAATGGTCGAAGGCGTCGCGTATCGCGTTCTCGACGATGCGGGCGGCTTCCAGTGTCGCCAGCTTGTCCTTGGTCTGGCCCTGGAATTCCGGCTCGCGAATGAAGACCGAGAGCATGGCGGCACAGGTCGCCATCACGTCGTCGGCGGTGACCTGCGCCATGCGCTTGGACTGGCCGATGCGCTCGGCATGGTCGCGCAGGCCGCGGAGCAAAGCGATACGCAAGCCCTGCTCATGCGTGCCGCCTTCAGGCGTCGGAATGGTGTTGCAGTAGGAGGAGGAGAAGCCGTCCTCGCCGGTGGCCAGCCAGGCGACCGCCCATTCGAGCGAGCCGTGGCCGCCTTCCTTGGTGATCTTCCCTGAGAAGATCGGCTCGGCGACCAGGTCCTTGCCCTCGATCTCGCGGCCGAGATAGTCGCGCAGGCCGCCGGGGAACTTGAACACCGCATCGGCCGCGACATCGCCTTCGGGCTGCAGGCGCGAGGGCGCGCAGCGCCAGCGAATCTCGACGCCGCCGAAGAGATAGGCCTTCGAGCGCGCCATGCGGAACAGCCGCGCCGGGACGAAATGCGCGCCTTCGCCGAAGATCTGCGCGTCAGGATGGAAACGCACGCGGGTGCCGCGCCGGTTCGGCGCGCGTCCGACCGTTTCCAGCGGCCCCTGCGGGAGGCCGCGCGAGAAGGTCTGGCGATAGAGCATCTGGCCGCGCGCGACCTCGACCTCGACCAGGTCGGAGAGCGCGTTGACGACGGAGACGCCGACGCCGTGCAGGCCGCCCGAGGTCTCGTAGACCTTGGAGTCGAACTTTCCGCCGGCATGCAGGATCGTCATGATCACTTCGAGCGCCGACTTGTCCGGAAATTTCGGATGCGGGTCGATCGGCATGCCGCGGCCATTGTCAGTGACGGCGAGCGAGCCGTCGGCGAATAGCTCGACATCGATGAAGGTCGCATGGCCGGCGACCGCCTCGTCCATGGCGTTGTCGATCACCTCGGCGAAGAGGTGGTGCAGGGCCCGCTCATCGGTGCCGCCGATATACATGCCGGGCCGCCGCCGGACCGGCTCCAGTCCTTCGAGGACCTCGATGGCCGAAGCGTCATAGCCGGCCTCGGACGGTGTGCCGCTGCGCGGTGGAGCAGGGCGCGCAGCTGGCTTCGGCGCAGCAGCGGGTGCAGGCGCTTCCGCTCGCACATCCTTGCCGCCGTCATCGCCGAAAAGATCGTCCGCCATCGTCACCGTACTCGCTGATTCGCTCGGTCTTCAGGATATCGCATCGGCATGCCGGCCGCTTGCCGGAGCCCCTATAACCCGCCTGTCATCCGCAATAAACCGATCGGATTGCCGCCGGAAGTCAGGATAAGCGAGGCCGTCGCCGAACCGTCATCCGAGGATGGCACAGCCAGCCATGGAACCGCGGGCGCTGCTCGCCGGTTCAGCAGCCGTTAACGGCGCCGGTTTCATCATCGTCATGCGAATCGGGACTGGTCCCGGGCACGCATTCGGCTAAGCTGGCATGTGGGGAGAAGGTCACGTGGCGTCGCGTTCGGCAGTACCCAAGATCCGCATCGCCGGCCTCGAGCGGGCCGCGCGTTTCGCTGGCGAGTCCTTCGCCTATGAGGAGCTGTCTGGCTTCGAGACGCGGCAAGATGCCCAGACCGCGCAGTCGCGTCGGCTCTGGTGGGCCGCCGCCATCGTCGCGCTGATCGGCCTGGCGATCGTCGCGCTGCGCTGACATCTAGGCCCGCGCGTCACGCGGGCGCTTTCAGGCCATCGTAGAAGCTGAGATGGGCGAGGGCCGCTTCGTCCCATAGCCTGGCGAGGTCGACGCCGATCGCCTCGTCTTTGCGGGCTTGGGCCGCGAGCACCGCCTCAGCGAAGCGCTCGGGCGTCGCATTGACCGGGCAAAGCACCGTAGCCGGATTGTCGATCTTCGCCTTCAACGCCGGAGCGAGCGCGAACTCGTCCTGCCTCTCCGCTTCAGTCGAGACCAGCGGGATCGCGAGCTGGCTGACCGCCTGGAAACTGCCGCGCCGCGTGCTGATCCCGTCGGTGAAGGGCAGCAGGAAGACATCGGTAGCCGAGAGTGTCGCCATAAGCTCGCTCTCGTCGTCGATCCGGCCACGGAAATCGAGCCAGTCGGCAACGCCGAGCTCGCGCGCCAGAGCGAGAAACGCCTCGCGATCCCCAGGCTTGTCCCAGAGGAAGTCGCCGCAGATCAGCAGGCGCGCCTTGACGCCGCGCCGATGCAGCACCTGCGTCGTGCGCAACAGGACGTCGGGGCGCTTGCTCGCATAGAGTACGCCGAAATAGCCGACCACGACGTCGGCCTTGCCATCGCCACTGCCACGGACCTTCACCTGTTCCGCCGCGACCCGCTCGGGATCGATCCGCGCCGGCATGATGTTGGGGCCGATCGGGATGATCGGAGCCGCCCGCTTCTTTGCCGCGCCGACCAGCGGCGTCGTCTGGAAGGCCTCGTGCTGCTGCGGCGAGACGAAGACGAAGCCGTCGCAGGCCAGGATGTCCGGCACCATCGAGAGATAGCGCAGGCGGTTGAGCGAGGCCCATTCGTGCAAGGTGATGGCGATCCGGCCCTTGCGCGTCATCAGCCGCGCCGCCATCAGCGCCGAGCCCGGGACGATACTGTTGCCCCAGCCCTCGATCGGCATCTGGAAATGCACGATGCGGTCGCGGCGCAGCTCCTCGGCAATGGCGCCGATGAAGGCGGCAGGCTGTTCCGGCTCGATCGTCCGGATCGCGACGAGGCCCGGGCGCAGCGCGTTGACGGCGCCAGCGAGCCGATGGGCGTAGTCCATCACCGCACAGGTGACGGGCCTTGCCGAGCCGAAGATGACGACGGATGGGGTGGGAGAAGGGGAATGCATGCGCCTGCGGCCGTGCGGAGATGAAGCATTGCCTATCGCACAGCTTTCCTAAGCTTGCGTTCCCCACTCAAGCCTTCTCGCCGTCCGGCCTGGGATTGCTCTCAGCGGCGAGGATCGGGCGATGCTGCGCGAAGGTCTCGCGCAGCCCGGCGGAGTTGGGAAAATCCTGACTATGGGGCCGTCCTGCAGATCGCCAATCCGTCAACTTTAGTTGACGAAGCGCTTATCGTCAACCAAAGTTGACGAATGGACGGACTACGCGACATCACCATCCCGACTGACCCCGACGAAGCCTTGGCTGCTGTCGTCGCTTTACGCCGACTGGCGGACAGGATCGAGCGCGAGGCGGTACGATCAGCACTCCAGCAAGGCTGGTCGTGGTCGAGGATTGCCCAGGCACTCGGCATCACCAAGCAGGCCGCCCATAAGCGACTCTCGGACGTAGCGGCGCGCGACAGCTCCGCCTAAAGGAAAATTCGATGTTCAAAGGCATCAAATCAAAGCTCAACGACATGAGCACGATCAAGCGCCTCTGCGAGAGGGCGCAAGCCCATGCCTTGCGCGATCAGCAGCGCGAGCCGGGGGCCGAACATTTTCTGTTGGCCGCGCTCGATCTTCCGGACGGCACGGCCCGTCTCGCCTTTGAGCGAGCGGGGGCGGAGCCCGATGCCCTGAAAGCCGCGATCGAACAGCAATATGGCGATGCCCTTCGGTCGATCGGTCTGGCCGCGAAGGCGCCCGATGAACTATCCATTTCGGCAAATCCCGGCGCCTATCAAGCAGCCCCCTCCGGGCAGGCCGTCATGCAGGAACTGGCGGCAACCCGGAAGGATCATGCCCCGTTGCTCGGTGCCCATGTTGTCGGCGTCGTTGCAGGCATGTCGCAAGGCGTAGCGCCGCGCGCGCTCCGCGCCTTGGGCGTTGATTGCGCTGCCCTGAAATCGAACGCCGACGCGATTGTTGAAGCAACTGGCCGCGCCCGCTGATCTTCCTCTCGCTCGTGTTGCCGTGGCCGATTTCCGCACGGCGGAACTGGGGCGATGATTTGATCCGCGGCGACGCGGCCCAACAAAAAAACCGGGGCGTTGCCGCCCCGGTTCGAAGGTGGACTGCGGATCGCCGCAGTCAGGAGGAATCCTGTCCGAGCCTTGAGGCTCAGTAGGAATAGTACATCGCGAACTCGACCGGGTGCGGCGTCATCTCGTAGCGCATGACATCCTGCATCTTGAGCTCGATATAGCTCTCGATGAAGTCGTCGTTGAAGACGCCGCCAGCCTTCAGGTAGGCGTTGTCCTTCTTGAGCGCGTCGAGCGCCTCGCGCAGCGAGCCGCAGACGGTCGGGATCTTCTTCAGCTCGCGGGGCGGCAGATCGTAGAGATCCTTGTCCATCGCCGGGCCGGGATCGATTTTGTTCATGATGCCGTCGAGGCCAGCCATCGTCAGCGCCGCGAAGGCGAGATAGGGGTTGGCCATCGGATCCGGGAAACGGACCTCGACGCGCTTGGCCTTCGGCGAGGTCGTCCACGGAATACGGCAGGAGGCCGAGCGGTTGCGCGCCGAATAGGCGAGCAGCACCGGCGCCTCATAGCCCGGGACCAGCCGCTTGTAGGAGTTGGTCGACGGGTTGGTGAAGGCGTTCAGCGACTTGGCGTGCTTGATGATGCCGCCGATGTACCAGAGGCATTCCTGCGACAGGTCGGCATACTTGTTGCCGGCCATGATCGGCTTGCCGTTCTTCCAGATCGACTGGTGGACGTGCATGCCCGAGCCGTTGTCGCCATAGACGGGCTTGGGCATGAAGGTCGCGGTCTTGCCGTAGCTCTGGGCGACGTTGTGGATACAGTACTTGTAGACCTGCATCTGGTCGGCCATGTGCGTCAGCGTGTCGAACTTCAGGCCGAGCTCATGCTGGGCCGAGGCGACCTCGTGATGGTGCTTCTCGACCTTGGCGCCCATGGCAGCCATGGCCGCCAGCATCTCGCCGCGCATGTCCTGCGCCGAATCCTGCGGCGGAACCGGGAAGTAGCCGCCCTTAGTGGCGATGCGGTGGCCGAGATTGCCGCCCTCATACTCGGTCATGCCGTTGATCGGCAGCTCGACATTGTCGAGCTTGAAGCCGGTGTTGTACGGGTCGGCAGCGATCTTCACGTCGTCGAAGACGAAGAATTCAGCCTCGGGGCCGACATAGACGGTGTCGCCGATACCGGTCGACTTGAGATAGGCCTCGGCCTTCTTGGCCATGCCGCGCGGATCGCGTCCATAGGGCTCGCCGGTTGCCGGCTCGAGCACGTCGCAGGTGATGACCATGGTCGAGGCCGAGAAGAACGGGTCGATGCAGGCCGTGGTCGGGTCCGGCATCAGCAGCATGTCGGACTCGTTGATCGCCTTCCAGCCGGCGATCGAGGAGCCGTCGAACATCGTGCCCTCGGCGAAAATCTCTTCGTCGATCATGCCGATGTCGAAGGTGACGTGCTGCCACTTGCCGCGCGGGTCGGTGAAGCGGAAGTCGACGTATTTGACGTCATTGTCCTTGATCGCCTTCAGGACTTCTTTGGCGTTCTTCATCTCACGACTTCCTTTGTCGACTGCTAGGGTCTCACGACAGACGCTGCCTGCGGGGTCCGCCGGCGCACGCATTTCTTAGGGTGTCAGGGAAATTCCTCAGATCGCGTCCGCGCCGGACTCGCCGGTGCGGATGCGGATCGCCCCCTCCACGCTCGATACAAAAATCTTGCCATCGCCGATGCGGCCGGTCTGGGCGGCCTTCTTGATCGCCTCGATCGCGCGCTCGACCATGTCGTCGGCCAGCACGATCTCGATCTTCACCTTCGGCAGGAAGTCGACCACGTATTCGGCGCCGCGATAGAGCTCGGTATGGCCCTTCTGGCGGCCGAAACCCTTCGCCTCGAGCACCGTGATGCCCTGGAGGCCGACCTCCTGCAGCGCCTCCTTCACCTCGTCGAGCTTGAAGGGCTTGATGATCGCTTCGATCTTCTTCATGCGCCGACCGACCTCCTTGGCGTGAGCTTGCCGCACTGTACGCAGCCTTCCTCCGTTCTGACCATGGGGCCAGCCCGGATCAATCTCGGCGCGTCCAGCAAAACCTCGCCTGATCTGCTCATAGCATCGGCGCAGGCGGGCCGCCATGACGCCCCCCAGGGCAAACCGCCTGTTGAAGAGGCGAAAAACCGTCCAAAAATTATGCAGATGCCTATATCGAGTGCAATTGCGGATTTGGCGTAGTTTCCTTGCCCGTGGGCTCGGGCTGACGGACAATGCTCGTCCCATGACCGCCGCGACTCCCGCCGCCCTTGCCCTGCTCAGCGTCGCCGAGATGGCGGCTGCGGATGCGGCGACGATCGCCGCCGGCACGCCGGGCATCGTCCTAATGGACAAGGCGGGCAGGGCGGTCGCCGACGCGGTGACGCGGCGCATCCGCCCCGGCCAGCGTGTCCTCGTGCTGTGCGGCCCCGGCAGTAATGGCGGCGACGGCTTCGTCGCGGCCCGCCTCCTGGCGGAGCGCGGCTGCCATGTGACGCTTGCGCTCGCCGGCGAGCGAGCGGCGCTGAAGGGTGACGCTGCATTGGCAGCGGAAAGCTGGACCGGGGCGATCGAGACGATCGAGGGCATCGATCCGGCCCGGCATGATGTCGTGATAGACGCAGCGTTCGGCGCCGGCCTCACCCGGCCGATCTCCGGCGAACTCGCGGTGCTGGTCGAGCGCGTCAACGCGGCGGGCCGGACCGTGATCGCGGTCGACGTGCCGAGCGGCGTCCATGGCAATACCGGCCTCACTGACGGCCCCGCCATCCGCGCCGACGAGACCGTGACCTTCTTCCGGCTGAAGCCCGGCCATCTGCTCCATCCCGGCCGGGCGCTTTGCGGCGTCGTTACGCTGGCCGATATCGGCATCAGTCCCAAGATCGTCTTCACGCCGGACAGGATCGTGCCGTCGCTCTTCCGCAATGCTCCCGCTCTCTGGCGCGCTTGGCTGCCGAACCATGCCGCCGGCGTTCACAAATATTCCCGCGGCGCGGTAACCGTGGCGGCAGGCGGGTTGTCCGGCGTCGGGGCGCCGCGGCTGGGCGCGCGCGCGGCGCTGCGCATCGGTGCCGGCCTGGCGACGATCATCTGCCGGCCTGAGGCGCTGGCTGCCCATGCCGGGCGCGGTCCCGATGCGCTGATGCAGGCGGCTGCTAGCGACGCTCCGGCCTTCGAGGCGGCGCTGTCGGCACGCAAGCTCGATGCGCTGCTGATCGGGCCGGCGCTCGGCCTCGATGCCGAGGCGCGCTCCTGGGTGGCGGTCGCCTTGCGCAGCCCCGCGCCTTGCGTCTTCGACGCCGATGCGCTGACCCATATCGGCGCGCAGCGGCCAGAATTCACCGACCTGCTGTGTCAACGCACTGGCCCAGCGGTGCTGACGCCGCATGAGGGCGAGTTCAAACGCCTCTTCGCCGAGGCGGCGGGCTTCGAGCCCGGGCGCGGCAAGCTCGCGCGGGCGCGGCAGGCGGCCCGGCAGACCGGGGCGGTCGTCGTCCTCAAGGGCCCGGATACGGTCATCGCGGCCCCCGATGGGCGCGCCGCGATCAATGCGACCGGCTCGCCCGCTTTGGCGACGGCCGGCTCCGGCGATGTGCTCGGCGGCATCATCGCCGGCCTGCTGGCGCAGAAGATGCCAGTCTTCGAGGCAGCCTGCGCCGCCGTCTGGCTGCATGGCCGGACAGGCGAGGAACTCGGCATGGGCCTCATCGCCGATGATCTGCCCGAAACGCTGCCGCGACTGCTGGCCGAACTCGACGATTGATGCGGCAGGTCATGAAAAAGGCCCGCCCCGAAGGGAGCGAGCCTGTAACAAGCCGATCGGCGTTCGATCAACGGGCGGCGTAGGTGACGGCCGGAGCAGAAGTCAGCTGCTCCTTGGTCATCGTGATCTTGCCGTGGTCCGGATACATCTCCGGGCCCTTCTTGGCCGCAGGCGGCGCATTCATCGCCGTGCTGCCACCCGTACCCGTTCCGCCAGCGGGAGCCGGGGCCGGTGTCACCATCGGTTCCTCGCTCCACTGCACCTGCTCGAACGGGATGGCGACATCCTTCGTGCCGATGCCGAGGAAGCCGCCGACGCCGACCGTGACGATCTCGATCTTGCCGGCCTTGTCGAACACCACTTCGGTTACGTCGCCGACCTTCTTGTTGTCGGGGCCGTAGATGTCGACGCCCATCAGCTTCGAAGCCCGCCATTTGCCCTGGCCGGCGAGATTATTCTCTGGAGCCTTGGCGGTCTCGGCCGCCGGAGCCGGAGCAGCCGGCGCACTGGTCGACGGCGCGGTCGGCTGCGGGCTCGGCGGCTGGTTCGAGGGCGAAGAGGTCTGCGCAACAGCAGCGGCGGCAAGCATGACGCCGCCGATAGCCGTCAGTGCAACGTGACGCTTGTACATCGGTATCCTCCTATCGTCTCCGCATCTGCGGGATGACTGAACAACGCAGAAGCGGCGCTTTGGTTCGCGTATGGGGAGCTATGCGCGTGGCGGTTGACGAGAGCGCATCAAAATGCGCCGCTTAGCGCTTCGGTAAGACCCTGCGGCGTTTGCTGAGAGTGGATGATCGGAACCCGGAGCCAGGCAAGATGAGCAGGAGCCTCGCAATCGCAGGCCTGGCTGGCCTCAGCCTGATCGCGGCGACGGTCCCCGCCGCAGCCTTCTGGGAGCGCTCGCAATGGCGCGTCTGCTCTGAAGGGACGACGCCAGCCGAGTATCAGCGCTGGCGCTGCTGGGAGCTCGACGGTTATGCCGGAGAGATCGCGCCGGGCTATGGCGGTGTCGGGATCGAGTACCAGACCGTGCCGCAAAGGCGTCCGTTGCAGCGTCGCGGCGGGTCCGTCAGCCGTCTGGGTTGAGGCCGGGCAGAACAAGCTTCGCCACAGCCGGCTCGTCAGCTTCGACGAGCGCTTCCCGGACGAGCGTCTCAGCAATGCGCCGCTGTCGACATCCTCTAAAGTCCAGGCTGGAAAAGTAGGCCGAATTGAGCGGGCATCAAAACTCAGGGCTGTTCTGCAGGCCTGAGGGACAAGAGGGACGAGGGTCATAACCCGCGCGACGGGAGTACCCCTTTATGCTGATGCCCTAGCCATGAATTGCGCAGGGCTTGCGCCCGACCAGCCTGCTGATCACTGGACAAGGATGTCGTCACTCTGCTTGAGTCACGACGTAACGGCAGGGGTCGAAAAATGATCAATGTCATTAATAAACTAAAATATTTAGCGTTGTTGTATTGCAGAAAAGCAAAAGACTGCATTGCTGTCTCGGCAATGAGACATAATTGACTGATTTTGCTTTTTCCTCGCGGCGGCCCGAGATGTTTTTCTCGCCTCCTGGGGCGGTTCGGTCGGAATCTTTCCAACATTGGCGCAAAGCCTCCCGAAGCCATGAACGCCATCATTACGGTCCTGATGTACCATGCTGTGTGCGACAAGCGTGGTGAATGCGCGGGTGCCGACGCGCATTATTCCGTCACCTCGCGCCAGTTCGACAGCCATCTCGCACTGGCCGCGCAGGCGAGCCTGCGCGTACGCAGCGTGGCTGACCTGCTGGCCACGTCGGCCGACCGTGCGCGGAGCGTGGCCTTCACCTTCGACGATGGTCACGTCAGCAATGGCCCGGCGGCCGAACGGATTGCCCGCGTCAATGGCAGCGCCGATTTCTTCGTGAACCCCGCCCGGGTGGGCAAGCCGCACAATCTCGGCTGGAGTGATCTGCGTTCGATGGCAGACGCCGGCATGTCCATCCAGTCGCATGGCCTGGACCACCGCTATCTCGACGATATGAGCCCGGCGGAGGTCGTGGCTCAGCTCGTCGATTCCAAGAGGGCCATCGAGGACCATCTCGGCCGCCCGGTGACCCTGTTCGCCCCACCCGGCGGCCGGATGCCCTCCAACCTGCGTAAGATTGCGGCGCAAGCGGGCTACGCCGCCGTCTGCTCGTCACGCGTAGGTCTCTGGCACACCCGTGGGAGCGCCTGGGACGTTCCCAGGCTCGCGGTGCTGCAGTCCACCTCGGACGCGCAGTTCGCGTCCTGGCTCAGCCACGATTGGTGGGAGATCACCAATAGCCGCGCCCGCTACCTCGCCCTCAAATCGGCCAAGCGGCTGCTCGGCAACGACCGCTATGAACGCGTGCGCGGCCGGCTGTTGCGTAGCGGCGCCTGAAGCCATGGCCTTCTGGTGGTCGCTGCTGCTTGCCGACGCCCACCGCTCGCCGTCATGTTGGGTTCGCTGCAGTCCTCGCCTGCCAATCTATCGGCTATGGGCAGCCGCTGCGGACGATGGCACGTTTGCGCGTGCCCCGGCTCGCCCCCGCCGTTACCCGGTTCAGCCTCGTCCCTGCGTCAGGCCTATGGCAGTCTCCTGTTTCGGTGATCGGCTGGGGAGCCAACGCCAATCGCGAGCCCGGCCGTACCCATGACGAAGGTCATCTACTTCACATCGCTGTTCCCTTGCTGGTCGGAAACTTTCATCGTCCGCGAGATCGATGAATTGATCCGGCTCGGCGTGGACGTCCGCATCGTCTCGCTGAAGCACCCGGTGGAAAAACTGGTGCAGTCGGACGCAGCGGCGCTGCTCGACCGCGTCGTCTACCCGGAGCGCGGCATACGCGCCGTGGCGCATGCGCTTGGCGCCTGCCTGCGGCACCCATGGCGCGAACTCTCTGCGCTGGCCGGCATGGTGCGCGGCCTGTGGCGGCATCCCGTGGCGCTGGGCAAGACGCTGGTGGTGTGGTGGCGCACGCTGGCGCTGCTGCCCCGGCTGCGGGACGTCGCGCCCGACCACCTTCACGCGCACTGGGCCACGTACCCGTCCACCTCGGCCATGCTTGCGTCTAGCCGGCTCGACAAACCGTACAGCTTCACGGCGCATGCCCACGACATCTTCCTTGAAGATCACCTGCTGGCCGACAAGATGCGCACGGCCGCATTCGGCGTAACGATCTCCGCGTTCAACCGCCGCTATCTCGCCGACAAGGTGTCGCCTCTCGCACTGCAGTGCATGCGCATCATCCATTGTGGCGTGCGCCCGGCCGATTTCGCGTTCGCGCCAGCCGGGCGCCAGCCGGGGCTAATCCTGGCGGTGGGCCGGCTCGACGAGATCAAGGGCTTTCCTCACCTTATCGACGCCTGCGAGCTGCTTGCACGCCGCAAGGTCTCGTTCGAATGCCATGTGATCGGCGAAGGGCCGCTGCGCCATGCGCTGCAAGCCCGCATCGATGCGGGCGGCCTGTCGGACCGCGTGATCCTGCTCGGCGCCCGAAAGCAGGAGGAGGTCAGGGCCTATCTCGCCCGAGCTGCTGTGTTCGCGCTGCCGTCGGTCGTCACCGCGAGCGGCGACCGCGACGGCATCCCGGTAGCTCTGATGGAAGCGATGGCCGTCGGCGTGCCGGTGGTGTCCACCCGGGTGTCAGGCATCCCGGAGCTGGTTGACCATGGTGTCTCCGGCCTGCTGGCCGAACCAGGCGATGCGGAGCAACTCGCTGATTGCATCGAACGCCTGATCGCCGATCCGACCTTGGCGCGCGCGATGGCGGGCATGGCTCGCGATACCGTCGAGCGCGAGTTCGACGTGGCGATCGAGGCAGGCAAGCTGTTCGCCGCCATCGAGCGACCGGCATGAGTGCCGCGTTTCCGCGCCGCCTCGGGGCGCTGTTATCGACCGGATGTCAATGCGGCAACCAATTCACCATCAGCGTGTGGCTCCGTGGCGGGCTCAGCCTCTGCCTACGCTTTCTCCGATTTCATCAAGTTTCGAATCGGGGTCCACGAACGCAGTCGCAAGTCAGGCAGCGCGCTCGCACGTCGCGGACACAGCGAAATATGATCGGGATTAGCGAATCTTGGTGAGCGGGGAGGGGATCGAACCCTCGACCACATGATTAAAAGTCACGTGCTCTACCACTGAGCTACCCGCCCTCACTTGGGCGCTGACATAGGCAGGTGGCGCGCATCGGTCAACATTGTTCCGGCGAACACATCGTGGCAGAAGCCGCGTCGATGGCGAACGAGCACATGACAGGCGTGGTTTCGACCGGTGGCCAGCAGAGCTGGCGCGGCTGGATCAGGGCATTCGCGCTCGCAGCCCTGACGCTGACTGCGCTCCTGCTCGGCTTCATCCTCGCGCTGGATCCCTACGGCACGCGCGTGCAGGCCGGGCAGCCGGCACGGCCGCTAATGGATCTCAACCAGCGCTTCATGTACCCGCAGATCATCAAGTCGGGTGCCTTCGATTCGGCGGTATTCGGCACCTCGACGCTGCGCCTGCTCGATCCGGAGATCCTGTCGAAGGGGCTGTCCGCCCGCTTCGCCAATCTCGGCATGAACGCCGCGACGCCCTGGGAACAGAGCCAGCTCGCCGGCCTGTTCGCGCACCGCGTCGCAGCGCCAAAACTGGTGATCTGGGGCGTCGACCAGACCTGGTGCGAGGCGGATGCGACTGATGAGGCACGCCGATTGACGCCGCGGCCGTTCCCGCCCTGGCTCTATGACGACAATGCCTGGAACGACTGGGCCAAGCAGCTCAACTTCACCACGCTCGAGATTGCGCTGCGGCTTGCCGCCCATCGGCTCGGCCTGCAGCCGCAGCGCCTGCGCGGCGACGGCTACGAGGTCTTTACCCCGCCCGAGGCGACCTACGACCTGGCGCGGGCCCGCTTCCATCTCTATCGCGGCTCCGGCGGCCACGCGCCCGATCTCAGTCCGCAATCGCCGCCCGCGGCGGTGCCTGCCGCCGAGCAGGCGAGCTGGCGTTTCCCGGCGCTCGCCTGGCTTGAGCAGGGCCTGGCCGCATTTCCCGCCACGACGCGGCGCCTGATCGTGCTGCCGCCGGTCCATGCCGGCGCCATGCCGCGCGAAGGAAGCGCCGCCTGGCAGCGCTTCGCGGCCTGCAAGGCAGAGATCAGGGCGATCGCGGCACGCCAGAAGGCTGTGGTCGCCGATTATGCCCACCCCTCTATGCTCACACGCGAGGATACCAATTACTGGGATCCGGCGCATTACCGGCTGCCAATCGCGCGCCGGATCGAGGCTGATCTGATCGCTCTGGGGCGGGGCGAGGCGCCTCCGACCGACCCGGCGCTGACCGTTCTTGGCGAGCTTCGTTAACGGCGCATCAACCAAGCGACTCTACCTTGGCGACATGGTCATCCGCCGCGGTCTGCGCTCCGTCCTCATCACGCTCGTGCTCTACCTCGTGTCGAGCGCCGTGGTCGGCTATTTCCTGTTCCACGCGCAGCATGGCGCGCGCGGGCTCGAGACGCTTGGCGGTCTGCGCGAGAAGTTCGGCGAGATGGAAGCCGAACTCGCCGGCCTGACCAGCGAGCGGCAGGATTGGGAGAAGCGCCTGAGCCTGATGCGCGACGAAGCCGTCGACCGCGACCTGCTCGAGGAGAGGGCACGGGCCATGCTCGGCCGCGTCCATCGCAACGACGTCGTCGTCATGGGACGCTGAGGCAGCCCCGGCGCACTCAGCTCGTAAATCCGGCCAGCCAGACACATCCCGATTTCACGGCCGGAGCGGCTTTGCCGAGCGAGCTACGCCGACTTGGCCTATCTGGTATCGCGCCGGCTTTCCCAGCGTCAATGGTCGCAAAAAGATCGATTAACCGATAATCAGTTAAACAACATAATATCAAATAAATCAGCGCATTAGACGATGTTGCAGTGCGAGATACCCGTCTCGCCAAGGCTTTTGGCTTCCTCTACAACCAAAGCAGTAGAGCTTGGGGAGGACCGTATATGGCCATTGCCGCACGGAAGACGAAAGCAGGGGCGCCGGCGAAGGCGGCCGGAAAGGCTCCGGCCAAGAGCGCTCCGAAGGGTGCGGCCAAGGCGCTTTCGAACGTCCCGACCTTCAACAAGGAAGAAGAGCTTCACGCCTATCGCGAGATGCTGCTGATCCGCCGCTTCGAGGAGAAGGCGGGCCAGATGTACGGCATGGGCCTGATCGGCGGCTTCTGCCATCTCTATATCGGCCAGGAGGCTGTGGTCATCGGCATGCAGATGGCCTCGAAGGAAGGTGATCAGGTCATCACCGGCTATCGTGACCACGGTCACATGCTCGCTTGCGGCATGGAATCGCGTGGCGTGATGGCTGAGCTCACCGGCCGGCGCGGCGGTTACTCGCGCGGCAAGGGCGGCTCGATGCACATGTTCAGCCGCGAGAAGAACTTCTATGGCGGCCACGGCATCGTCGGCGCCCAGGTCTCGCTCGGCGCCGGTCTCGGCTTCGCCAACTGGTATCGCCAGGACGGGCGAGTATCGATGGCCTATTTCGGCGACGGCGCCGCCAATCAGGGCCAGGTCTATGAGAGCTTCAACATGGCCGAGCTCTGGAAGCTGCCGGTCGTGTTCGTGATCGAGAACAACCGCTACGCCATGGGCACC